>Ga0302314_10000456_pt1 | contig 76043 bp, 63 predicted proteins | sample III_Palsa_N2_3_FD_200533 | JGI IMG/M metagenome (GOLD analysis project Ga0302314, IMG submission 200533) | Peat permafrost microbial communities from Stordalen Mire near Abisko, Sweden - III_Palsa_N2_3 | ecosystem: Environmental > Terrestrial > Soil > Palsa > Peat permafrost | place: Sweden...
CGGTCTCCAGGATCGACTCGCTGTAGCGGCGCGCGCGGCGGCGGCGGTGGCCGCTGATGGCAAACCTGTGCGCTTCATCGCGGATGCGCTGAATCAGGCGCAATGCGGGGGAATGCGGCTCGAGGCTGATTGGCAGCTCCGAACCGAAGACGAAGAGCCGCTCCTGCCCCGGCCGGCGTTCGGCCCCCTTCGCGACCCCGATCAGTGTGACATCCTCGAAGCCGAGCGGCACCAGCACCGAGTGCACTTCGTTGATCTGCCCGAGGCCCCCATCGATGAAGAGCAGGTCAGGCGCCGGATATTCGCCTTCGCGGATGCGCGTGTAACGCCGCGTAAGTGCCTGGCGCAGCGCGGCGTAGTCATCCCCGGGCGTGACCCCGGTGATGTTGAAGCGCCGGTATTCCTTCTTGAGCGGCCCTTCGCGCCCGAACACTACGCACGAGGCGACCGTGCCTTCGCCGCCGGTATGGCTGATGTCGAAGCATTCGATACGGGCGGGCAGCTCCGGCAGATCGAGTTCCCGGGCGAGCGCGCTCAGCATCTCCTCGGCGCCCTCGTGCTGAGCGAGACGCATGCGCAGCGCCTGGGTTGCGTTCTCGATGTTGAGATTGAGCCAGCGCACGCCCAGCCCGCGCACCGGACGGCGCAGGTTGACGGCATGACAAGCCCGCGCGGCAAGAACCTCCGTGAGGGCCTGCATGTCCTCAAGCTTCTCGCTGACGAGAACCTCAGGCGGCGGCTCCTGTGTGGCGTAGTACTGCATGATGAAAGAGGTCAGCGCCTCGTCGGGCTGGGCGAGCGCGCCGCGCGGAAAGTAGCTCGTGGTACCGAGATTGCGCCCTCCCCTCACCAGCATGACGCTGATGGCATATTCCCCGGGCTCGCCGACGATGCAGATCACGTCGACGTCGCGCTCGGCGTCGGCGGTGACGATCTGCTGCGCCTGGATGCGTTTGAGCGCCGCCAGCTGATCGCGCAGCACCGCCGCGCGTTCAAACTGCAGCCGCTCAGCGGAGGCCTCCATCCGCGCCTGCAGTTCGCTATTGACCTCGTCGCTATGCCCGTCGAGCACTTTCTCCGCGGCGTCGATGTCCTGCGCGTAGGCCTCGGGCGTGATGAGCCCGACGCACGGCGCAGAACAGCGGCCGATCTGATGCTGCAGGCACGGGCGGCTGCGATTGGCGAAGAAGGTGTCGCGGCAGTTGCGGATGCGAAAAAGCTTCTGCAGCTGCTGCAACGTCTCCTTCACGGCCCCAGCGCTCGGGAAAGGCCCGAAGTAGCGGCCCGGCAGATTGCGCGCGCCGCGATAGAAGGAGAGCCGCGGAAACTCGTGATCCCGGCACAGGCGGATATAGGGAAAGCTCTTGTCGTCACGCAGCACGACGTTAAAGCGCGGCTTATGAGCCTTGATGAGATTGAACTCGAGCAGCAGCGCCTCGGTCTCCGAATTGGTCACCGTGACCTCGATCTCGGCGATCTGCTGGACGAGCGCCTGAACCTTGGGATTGACGTTGGCGGGGCTGAAGTATGTGCCCACACGATCTTTGAGGCTCTTCGCCTTGCCCACGTACAACGGCGTCCCGTGAGCGTCCATCATCCGATAGACGCCGGGACGGCGCGGCAGCGCCGCAACAAACTCCTTGGCATCAAATACGCGCGCCATTTGAGCCCAATTGCGCCAACGCGCAGGCCTGCGCGACGACCGTCTTGAACATGGTCGCGGTGAGCCGGCGCGTTTGCGTGTTGTAGCGGCTGCAATGATACGAGTCGATGAGGCGCCGTGTCCCGTCGAGCGCATGCTGCCGGGCATGGGCGAAGACGAATGCGCTGCGCTTGAGGCCGCACGCGAGAATCACCGCCTCGTGCGCGACGCGGCCGAGCGCAAGTATCACCCGCACGCTCGGCAGCGCTGCCAGCTCATTTGCAAGATAACTGTTGCAGCAGCGAATCTCCTGCGGCAGGGGCTTGTTGGCAGGCGGCAGGCACTTCACGGCGTTCGTAATACGCGCATCGATGAGCGCAAGACCGTCGTCGGCCGCGATGGATTGCGGGCGGCTGGCGAGCCCCAGCTCATGGAGCGTCTCGTAGAGCAGGATTCCGGCAAAGTCGCCGGTAAAGGGGCGGCCGGTGCGGTTGGCGCCATGCAAGCCGGGGGCGAGCCCCACGATCAGTAGGCGTGGTGCTGCCGCCCCGAAGGCGGGTACGGGATGCGCCCAATACGCCGGATGGCGCGCACGGATTTCCGCCAGGAAGGTGGCCAAACGCGGGCAGCGCACGCAGCTTTTATCGAAGGTCTTGCTGCGGCGGGGCGCGTCGGCGCCGGCGGCCATCGCTTGTTGCGCTCTTAGCGCTTGGCCGTCGCGAACTGCGCTTCCTCGGTTGAACCCTTCAAGGCGGTGATCGAGGAGGTGCCGGCGTTGATCACCTGTGTCACGTCGTCGAAGTATCCGGCGCCCACCTCGCGCTGATGCTTGGTTGCGGTGTATCCCGAACTTTCGGCCGCGAACTCGCGCTGCTGCAGCTCAACGTAGGCGCTCATCTGGCTTTCCTTGTAGCCGCGGGCGAGCTCGAACATCGAATAGTTGAGCGCGTGGAAGCCGGCCAGCGTCACAAACTGGAACTTGTAGCCCATGGCAGCAAGCTCGCGCTGAAATTTCGCGATCTCGGTGTCCGAGAGCTTTTTCTTCCAATTGAAGGACGGCGAGCAGTTGTAGGCGAGAAGCTTGCCGGGAAACTGCCGGTGGATGCCTTCGGCGAAATGCCGTGCATCGGCCACGTCCGGCACTCCGGTCTCGCACCATAGAAGGTCCGCATAGGGCGCATAGGCAAGGCCGCGGGCGACTGCAGCGTCGAGGCCCGCGCGCACGTTGAAGAAGCCCTCCACGGTGCGCTCTTTGGAGCTGATGAACGGGCGATCGCGCTCATCGACATCGGATGTGATGAGGGTTGCGGACTCCGCATCCGTGCGCGCGATCAGCACGCTCGGCACGTCGCACAGATCAGCCGCGAGACGCGCGGCGACCAGCTTGTTGACGCCCTCCTGCGTCGGCACGAGCACCTTGCCGCCCATGTGGCCGCACTTCTTCGCCGACGACAGCTGGTCTTCGAAGTGGACTCCGGCGGCGCCCGCCTCGATCATCTGCTTCATGAGCTCGAAGGCGTTGAGCACGCCGCCGAAGCCCGCCTCAGCGTCGGCAATGATGGGCTTGAACCAGTCAATTGAATCGTTGCCTTCAGCATGGTGCAACTCATCCGCACGCTGCAGCGCGCTATTGATGCGCTTTGCCACATGCGGCACCGAATCCGCCGGATACAACGACTGGTCGGGATACATTTGGCCGGACAGATTGGCGTCGCCCGCGACCTGCCAGCCTGAAAGATAGATGGCATCCAAGCCGGCCTTGACCTGCTGCATGGCCTGGTTGCCGGTGAGCGCGCCGAGCGCATTCACGAACGGCTTCTCCTTTAAATAGCGCCACAGCTTCTCGGCGCCCAGCCTGGCGAGCGTGTGCTCGACCTGAACGGTACCGCGCAGGCGCACGACATCCTCCGCGCGGTAGCCACGGGTGATGCCCTGCCAGCGCGGGTGGCTCTTCCATTCATTTGCCAGATTCTGGGCGGTGCGCGTCATTGGATGGGTTACTCCTGTAGGCATCATTGCAGCTGCGGGTAGGCGACCACAGTCAAAAAGTCGGCGCAAGCGGCGGCGCTCGTCATCTCATCAAGAATCTGCGCTGCCGCGCGGAAGTGCCCCTGTGCATAGGCATCGGGCCCGAGCGCGGCCGCCAGCCGCCGGCTCTCATTCTGCAATAGCTCACGAAAAAGCTCGATGGTCACTCGGCGGCCGTCGGCGAGCGCGCCGGCGGGGTGGTGGATCCACTGCCAGATCTGCGCACGCGCGATCTCGGCGGTAGCAGCATCTTCCATAAGATGGTTGATGGGTACGCAGCCATTGCCGCCCAGCCAGGCGGCCAGGTACTGCAGGCTGACACTCACGTTGTTGAGCAAACCCGCTGCGGTGATCTCCCCCGTCGGCACGGTGAGGAGATCCGCCGCGCTCACCGCAATCTTGTCGCGCGTCCGGTGCACCTGATTCGGACCCTGCATCACCCGGTCGAATACCTCGCGCGCGACCGGCACGAGCGCCGGATGCGCAACCCAGGTGCCATCGTGGCCGTCGGCCACCTCGCGCTCCTTGTCGGCGCGCACCTTCTCGAGCGCCGCCTGATTGGCGACCGGGTCATTCTTGATCGGAATCTGCGCCGTCATGCCGCCCATGGCAAAGGCGCCGCGGCGATGGCAGGTCTTGATGCACAGGAGCGAGTAGGAGCGCAGAAAATGCGTCGTCATCTCAATTTTTTGCCGGTCCGGCAGGATGCTGTCGGGCCGCTTGGCGAAGAGCTTGATGAAGCTGAAGATGTAGTCCCAGCGGCCGCAGTTGAGCCCGGTTGCGTAATCCTTCAATTCCCACAGGATCTCGTCCATCTCGAAGGCGGCGGGCAGCGTCTCGATCAGCACGGTGCAGCGGCTCGTGCCGCGCGGCACGGCGAGATACTTCTCGGAGAAGTCGAACACCTGCGCCCACAGGCGCGCCTCCAGATGGCTCTGCAGCTTCGGCAGATAAAAATAAGCGCCGGTGCCGCGCGCCAGGAGCTCGCGGGCGTTGTGGAAAAAGTAGAGACCAAAATCAACGAGCGCACCGGGCAGCGCCGCGCCTGCCTGCGTCAAGTGCCGCTCGTACAAATGCCAGCCACGCGGCCGCACCATGAGCACCGCCGTCTGGCGGTTGAGGCGGTAGACCTTGCCATCGGGACTCACGAGCTCGATCGTGCGGCGCACCGCATCGTAGAGATTCTGCTGGCCGCTCACGATATTTGCCCAGGTCGGAGCGAGGGAATCCTCGAAGTCCGCCATGAACACCCGCGCGCCCGAATTCAGGGCGTTGATGATCATCTTGCGATCCGTCGGTCCGGTGATCTCGACGCGCCGGTCGCGAAGATCCTCAGGGATGGCAGCGATGCTCCAGGCTGATTCGCGCACCGCACGCGTTGCCGCAAGAAAGTCCGGTCCCTCGCCGGCATCGATGCGCGCTTGGCGCGCCGCGCGCTCCTGCAACAGCTCAGCGATGTGCCCGGCAAATTCCGCATTCAGGGCCGCAAGAAATTCGAGCGCTTCCGGGGAGAGAATCGCTTGGAAATCGGCGCGCGCAGGCGCTCCGATCCTGAGCGGTTCACGCCGCTCGCTCGCGGAAATATTCACGGTGCTCCTCGGTATGCCCACAGAATACCGGCGCGGCGACGCCCCGCGCAAGGCGAACTTGACTGCGCGCAGCTAGCGCGCGTGGCGGCGATCGGCGCGTCTATTCTGGCTGTGCTCTGCGATAAGTAATGCCAGCTCGAGCGCCTGCTCGTGATTCAGGCGCGGATCGACCGTCGAACGATAAGCGCGCTGCAGGTCCCCATCGGTGAGCCCGCGTGCGCCGCCGGTGCATTCCGTCACATCATCGCCCGTCAATTCGATGTGAACGCCCCCGAGGTACGAGCCGGTCTCGGCGTGAATGCGAAAAGCGCTCTGCAGCTCGCCGAGGATGTTCTCGAAGCGGCGCGTCTTGAACCCGCCGGCGCTGGTTTCCGTATTGCCGTGCATCGGATCGCACACCCACAGCACCGTCTGTCCGGTCTGACGCACCGCATCGATGGCGCGCGGCAGCGCCTTCTCGATCTCCTTCACTCCGAAGCGATGGATGAGCGTCAGCCGCCCGGGCTTGTTGTGCGGATTCAGCGTCGTCACCAGACCCTGCAGCCACCCCGGGTCCATGGCGGCACCGACCTTTACCGCCACCGGGTTGGATATCCCGCGGAAGTACTCGACATGCGCTCCATCGAGCTGCGCCGTGCGCATGCCGATCCAGGGAAGATGCGTGGAGAGGTTGTACCAGCGCTGCTGCCGCGGAATAAAGCGTGTCTGTGCCTGCTCGTACAGCAGGTGCAACCCCTCGTGGCTTGCGTAGAAGTCCGCATGCGTCGTCTCGTGCACGGCACGGCCGCTGATGCCCTCGAGGAAATCGAGCGAGTCGGAAATGGAGTCGGCGATCCCGTGGTAGGCATCCTTGAGCGGAGAGTGCTTGACGAATCCCAGATCCCAGTATTCCGGGTGATGCAGATCGGCGAAGCCCCCGTCGACCAGCGCGCGCACGAAATTCAAGGTCAGCGCCGCGCGCTCGTAGCCGCGCAACAGCAGCTGCGGATCGGCCGCCCGCGCGGCAGGAGTGAAATCCGCGCGGTTCACAAGGTCGCCGCGAAAGCTCGGCAGCGTCACCCCATCGCGGGTTTCGGTGTCGGCAGAACGCGGCTTGGCATACTGACCGGCCATGCGGCCCAGCCGAATGATGGGTTTCTTCACGCCGTGCAGCAGCACGAGACTCATCTGCAGCAGGATCTTCAGCTGCTTCGCGATCCGATCGGACTCGCAGTCCGCGAAGCTTTCGGCACAATCGCCGCCCTGCAGGAGAAACGCCTGTCCGCGCTGCGCGCTCGCCAGACGCTCGAGGAGCGCGTCGACCTCCCAGGAGACGACGATCGGCGGCAGCCGCGAGAGCTCGGCAATGACGCGCTCAAGCGCCGCGGGGTCTTCATAAGTGGGCTGCTGCTGGGCAGACTTCGTCTGCCAGCTTGCTGCATGCCAGGGAATGGACTCGGGAGAGCGCATCGCCAGGATGCTACACATTTCACGCGCGCCCCCCAACTTCATCCGGGGGTGGCGCAGCGCGGAAGTCGGATGCAGAATGCGCGCCGTTCCGCGCAGGTGGTGATCAAGTTGAGGGGACTCGCATGCATCGTGTACTCATTCTCGGCGCTGGCAAGATCGGGGCGCTCATATCAGGATTACTAGGAGAATCCGGGAGTTACACGGTTTTCCTCGGCGATGTGAGCGGTCCGGCCGCGCATGCGGTCGTGCGCGCGCACGGCAGCGCCAACCTCACCGCCATTGCCTTGGATGCAAGCGACAGCGCCGCGCTCAGCCGTCATCTGGCGGCCCACCCGGTCGATGCGGTCATCTCGAGCCTGCCGTACTACTGCAACGTCGGAGTCGCAAAAGCGGCGCGCGCTGCAGGGGCACACTACTTCGACCTCACCGAGGACGTGCAGGTGACGCACGAGGTGATACGCATCGCCGCCGGCGCGCCGCAGGCCTTTGTGCCGCAATGCGGGCTTGCGCCGGGCTTTATCAGCATTGCGGCGAATGAACTCATGAGCCACTTTGACAAGCTGCGCACCGTGAAGCTGCGGGTCGGGGCCCTGCCGCAGCATCCCAATAACGTCCTCAAGTACTCGCTCACCTGGTCAACCGAAGGCCTCATCAATGAGTACGGCAATCCCTGCCAGGCGATCGCTGATGGACGCACGGTCGAAGTTGCACCGCTCGAGGGCCTGGAGGAGATTGCGATCGACGGTACGCTCTACGAGGCCTTCAACACGTCGGGCGGACTTGGGTCCCTCGCCGAGAGCCATGGGGCGCGCTGCGAGTCGATGAACTACAAGACCATCCGCTATCCGGGCCATTGCGCGCAGATGCAGTTTCTGATGAATGACCTGAAGCTCAATCACGATCGCAAGACCCTGAAGCAGGTGCTCGAAAGTGCGGTGCCGCAGACTCTCCAGGACGTCGTTATCATTTACGCGGCGGTGACCGGCACCCAGGACGGTGAGCTGCGCGAAGAGAACTACGTCAACAAGGTCTATCCGCAGCTGATCGCGGGCCGCTTGTGGTCGGCGATCCAGGTGACCACGGCCGCGGGCATCACGGCGGTGGTGGATCTGGTATTGCAGCAGCCGCAGCACTACGCAGGCTTCGTTGCACAGGAGAAGTTCAGCATGCCCGACATTCTCGGCAACCGCTTTGGGCGCTTTTTCGCGCAGGGCGGCACCAAGGATCTCTCGGCCGAAGTGGTGGTGTCCGGCAAGGCCGGCCGCCAGCGCAGACTCGCCGCCGCGGCCGCCCGATGAGCACAACCGACATTCAGGGCCTGCTCGCGCGCCTCGAGGTCAATCGCGTCCACCCCGGCGCCTGGTCCGGCTCGCAGGGCTGGTCGAGCGCGACCGAAGCACGCGAGATTGCCGTCAAGAACCCGGCAACGGGTGAACTCATCGCGACGGTACGCGCCGCCACTGCCGCGGATTATGAGGACGTCCTGAGCTCGGCCGCCGCGGCCGCCGCGCCCTGGCGTGCGCTGCCCGCGCCAAAACGCGGCGAGGCCGTGCGCCTGCTGGGCGAGGCGCTGCGGGCGCACAAGACTGACCTTGGGACCCTCGTATCCCTCGAGAACGGCAAGATCCTGGCGGAGGGGCTCGGCGAAGTGCAGGAAATGATCGACATCGCGGACTTCGCGGTGGGCCAGTCGCGCATGCTGTACGGGCTCACCATGCACTCGGAGCGTGCCGAGCACCGCATGTACGAGCAGTGGCACCCGCTCGGTGTCGTCGGCATCATCTCCGCATTCAATTTTCCCGTCGCGGTGTGGGCCTGGAACGCCTGCCTGGCGGCGATCGGCGGCAACGTGGCGGTGTGGAAGCCCTCCCCCAAGACGCCCCTTACTGCGATCGCTGTGCAGCAGCTGTGCAACCGGGTCATGAAAGAGGCCCGTCTGCCGCCCATTTTCCAGCTCTTCATTGATGGCGGCACCGAGCTTGCCACGCGCTTCGTCGATGATCGGCGCGTGGCGCTCGTTTCATTCACCGGATCAACGGCTGTCGGACGGCAGGTGGGCGAACGCCTCGCGGCGCGCCTCGGCAAAAGTCTCCTCGAGCTCGGCGGCAACAACGCGGTGATCGTCGATGAGACCGCGAACCTCGATCTGGCGGTGCCGGCCATCGTTTTTGGGGCGGCGGGGACGGCGGGGCAGCGCTGCACCTCGACGCGCCGCGTGCTGGTGCATGCGAGCCGCGCTGCGGAGCTCGAGAAGCGCCTGGTGCACGCCTACGGACAGATCCGCATCGGCGATCCGCTCGAACCCGGTACGCTCATGGGCCCGCTCATCGACGCACGCGCGATGGAGCAGTATCGTTCCGCCGTCGCCGCCGCGCGCGCCGCCGGTGCGGAATTGCTCTACGGCGGCAAGGTTCTCGCGGGTCCGGGGAATTTCGTGGAACCGACCTTATTCAGAGCGCGCAATGACTGGCCGATCGTGCAGACGGAAACCTTTGCGCCGATACTTTACGTGATCCCCGTGCAATCGCTCGATGAGGCCATCGCACTGCAGAACAATTCGGCCCATGGGCTCTCCTCGGCGCTCTTCACCGATCGCCTGCAGCATGCGGAGCGCTATCTGTCTGCGGCCGGCAGCGATTGCGGCATTGCCAATATCAATCTCGGCACTTCGGGGGCGGAAATCGGCGGCGCATTTGGCGGCGAGAAGGATACCGGCGGCGGACGCGAATCCGGCTCCGATGCGTGGAAGGCGTACATGCGCCGCCAAACGAATACCATCAACTGGAGCCGCGAGCTGCCGCTGGCCCAGGGCATTGAGTTCAAGGTGTCATAGGAACTATAAATCTCTTGAAACCTGAGGGTCCTACGCTGTGAACGAATCCCCGCACGCCGAGGTCCTGGCGGCGCTGGCGGCGCACTTGAGCGCGCGCCGCGAGGCGATACTCGAGGCTTGGCGCTGCTCGGTCGATGCGGATCCGCACCTGACCGCCGCCTCGACTCTGTCGAAGGCGCAATTCGTCGATCATATTCCGAGGATGCTCGATACCCTCGAGCAGCGGCTCACCGCGGAAACTCATGCGGAGAAGCGCGAGGCGCGTGAGGAGCAAAAAGACAGCGCGGCCGCCCACGGGTTGCAGCGCTGGCAGCAGGGCTATAACCCGCGTGAAGCCGCGCGGGACTGGGGCCATCTGCATCTGGTGTTGCTTGCCGAGCTGGAAAGCTACGAAAGCGGCCTCGGCGCCGATGAGCGCGCGGCCATGCCGATCGCGCGGCGCGCTCTGGTGCGCCTCATCAACGACGGAGTCAGCGAGAGCGCAGGCCAGTTTGCGCAGATGCGGCAGGCGGAGGCTGCGGCACAGGTTGCGGAGCTTGAACGGGGTCTGCAGGGACTCACGGCGCTCGGCGAGAAACGCGCGGGCGCGTGGCGCGAAGCGGCCCACGATCTGCGCGGCAGCGTGGGGGTGCTGCAGACCGTCTCAACCATGCTCGATCGGGAGGGCGCGCCCGAAGGCGTGCGCGCCCAGTCGCTGCAGGTGCTGAAGCGCGGCGTGCACTCGCTGCACGAGCTCTTATCCGACCTCGTCGATCTTGCGCGCCTGGATGCGGGACAGGATCAGCTGTACCTCGACACCTTTGATGCCGCGGCGGTTTTGCGCGAGTTGTGCGAGTCACTGCGCCCGCTTGCGACCGAACGGAATCTTTTTCTGCACACTGCCGGGCCAGGTGCGCTCGAAGTGGAGGGCGATCGCATAAAGACCCTGCGCGTCGCACAGAATCTGCTCTTGAATGCGCTGCGCTATACGCGCGAGGGTGGCGTGACCGTGCAATGGGAAGCCCATGGCACTGCTGGGCGACCCCGCTGGCAGATTACGATCGCTGATTCCGGTCCGGGAATCACGCAGACCACGACCGCCCCGATCGCGCAGGCGCTCGAAGAAGCCACTCGTGAAGCGCATCGGGACGATGGCGCGCGGCAGACGCCGGCGCGTGAGGAGCACGCGTCGCCGCCGCATGCCGCGAGCTCGCCGGCGCCCGTACAGGTTGCGCATGGCGAGGGAATCGGCCTTGCGATCGTGAAGCGCCTCTGTGAGCTTCTCGAGGCTACGCTGGAACTCGACAGCCGCGAAGTGGGCACGACCTTCCGCGTCTCGTTGCCGCGTAAGTATTCGTAGCACTGCGGCGCGGGCGGCCGTTTCAGGTTTTTCCATCCGGCGCGCGCGCCTGCTTGGCCTCGCGCCAAAGCTCCTCCCAGGCATCCGCCGAAAGTGTCTGCAGATTGAGCGAGCGCTCGCGCGCGAGCGCTTCCATGTGGCGAAAGCGCCCTTCAAATTTCCGGCTTGCCATGCGCAGTGCGCCTTCCGGATCGATGCGCAGATGGCGGCCCCAGTTGACGAGCGCAAACAACAGGTCGCCGAATTCCTCGACAACTGCGGCGCGCGGTTCCGGCCCCGCGGGCGTGGCGGCCGAGCCCTCAGCGAGGGCCGCATCGAGTTCCGCGAGCTCCTCCATGACTTTCGCGCGCACCTGCGGCGCCTGCGCCCAGTCGAAACCGACGCGTGCCGCGCGCCGCCCGAGCTTCGCCGCACGCGTAAGCGCCGGCAGCGCAAGCGGAACATCGGCAAGCGCGCTCGGCCCGTGCGCGCCTTCTACGAAGGCCGCGCGCTCGCGAGCTTTCTGCTCTTCCCACAGCGTCTCGAGCGCCGGTCCATCGAGCGGCTGCGGGTGGGTGCTGAAGACGTGCGGATGGCGGCGCACGAGTTTGTCGTGGATGGATTCGGCGACCTCCGCGAAACCGAACCAGCCGCGCTCCTGCGCCATACGGGCGTGAAATACCACCTGAAAGAGCAGATCACCGAGCTCGTCGCGCAGGCTCGCCGCATCGGCGCGCTCGATCGCATCCGCTACCTCGTACGCCTCTTCGATCGTGTAAGGCGCAATGCTGCGAAAATCCTGCGCCAGGTCCCAGCGGCAGCCCGTCTGCGGATCGCGCAGCCGCGCCATTACTTCAAGGAGCGCGGTGAGTGCGGATTCGGCGGCGCTCATGGCGGCTCCTCACTCGTGCACAGCCGGTAAAGAGTGATCAGCATGCCGGCGGTCGCGCCCCAAATATTATGCGCGCCGAAGGGGATGTCGCACACCTCGACCTCAGCGGCGCCGTCGGCCAGGCGCCGCAGCCGGGTCTTGTGATTGGCCGGCTCGAAAACGAAAGCGAGCGGCACTTCGAAGGTGTCCTGCACCTCCTTGGACGAGAGCTCGAGCTCAAAACCCGAGCGCACGAAGCCGACCACCGGCGTCACGCGAAAGCCGCTCAGGAGCACGTGGTCAGGCAGATAGCCTGCGATCGCGACAAAGCCAGGATCGAGGCCAATCTCCTCGCGCGCCTCGCGCAGCGCTGCGCTGCGCGGGGACTCGCCAGCTTCGAGCCGTCCACCGGGAAATGAGATTTGTCCTGCATGGCTTTTGAGCTCGATGGCGCGTTGCGTGAGGAGCACCGTCAGCTCGTGCGCGCGCTCAACAAGTGGAACAAGCACCGCCGCGGGCAGCAGCGTCGCGGGAAGCCGCAGTTCGAGCGCATGCGTCTCCGCACGCGTCAAGCCGGGCAGCAGCCATTCCTCGGGCGCGTGGCGAGGCGCGCTTCCGGCGAGGCGCTCGGCGATGCGCGCCTTCCAGTCAGTTACTGGGCGCAAAGCGCTCAGCCGCCTGCGCTGCCGCCGCCCTTGACGCCGCCGCGGGTGAGTTCCAAAGGATCCAGGAGCTGCGCAAGTTCCTGTGCGGACAGGTTCGTCAGTTCCGCGGCAACCTCGCGAATCGGCCGGCCATCGGCATAGGCCTGCTTCGCGATCGCCGCGCCCTTCTCATATCCGATGATGGGGTTCAGCGCAGTCACGAGAATCGGGTTGCGCTCCAGCGCCTCGGCAAGCCGCTCGCGATTGACTGTGAAGCCTGCGAGCGCGCGGTCCGCGAGCACCACGAGCACATTGGCGAGAAGCCGTATGCTCTCGAGGAGGTCGTAGGCGATGACCGGCAGCATGACATTCAGCTGGAAGTTTCCCGCCTGGCCGGCAACAGTAATGGTCGTGTCGTACCCGATCACCTGGGCTGCGACCATGGCAGCCGCTTCGGGAATCACGGGATTCACTTTTCCGGGCATAATGCTGCTGCCCGGCTGCAGCGCGGGCAGGGCAATCTCGCCAAGACCTGCAAGCGGCCCGCTATTCATCCAGCGCAGATCATTCGCTATCTTCATGACGCTGACCGCGATCGTCTTCAACTGCCCCGATAGCTCGACCGCAGCATCCTGCGAGGCGAGCGACTCGAAATAATTTGGGCTGGGCACGAAGTGCAGACCGGTCAGGCGCGCAAGCTCCGCGCAGAAGCGCGCGCCGAACTGCTCGTGCGCATTGATGCCGGTGCCGACTGCCGTGCCGCCCTGAGCGAGCGCGAGCAGCCGCGGCATGGTGCTCTGCAAGCGTGCGCGCCCGTTCTGCAGCTGCGTGCGCCATCCGGACAGCTCCTGCCCGAGCGTCACGGGCATCGCGTCCATGAGATGCGTGCGACCGGTCTTCACCACCGCGCCGACCTCGCCCTCCTTCGCGTGCAGCACGCGGCAGGCATGCTCCAGGGCCGGCATCAGCACGCGCTCAACTGCGAGCGCTGCGCTCACATGGATCGTCGTTGGGATGACATCGTTACTGCTCTGGCTCATGTTGATGTCGTCATTCGGGTGCACCACACGCCCCAAATGCCGCCGCGCCAGCTGCGCGATCACCTCGTTGGCGTTCATGTTGGTGCTGGTGCCCGAGCCGGTCTGAAACACGTCGATGGGAAACTGCGCGTTGTGCTTGCCGGCGGCGACTTCCGCTGCAGCAGCATCGATCGCCCGCGCCAGATCCGGCGCCAGCAGTCCGAGCGCCGCATTGGCGCGGGCTGCGGCCTGTTTGACGAGGCCAAGCGCGGCGATGAACGCGGACGGCAGGGTGATGCCGCTGATTGGAAAATTCTGCACGGCGCGTTGCGTCTGCGCGCCCCAGAGCGCGTCCGCCGGCACCTGCAGCTCGCCCATGCTGTCGCGCTCGATTCGAGTTGAGGTTGTCATGCGGCGGGCTCCGAAAGGCCGTCAGTATGCGATATGATGAGGATCGTACCACCTCGAGGCTTCTCTCAAGAACGCATGCCTTCGAGCTCCATCGAAGCGCTTTCGCCCATCGACGGCCGCTACCGGGCCGCGACCGAGCCCTTGCGGGCTCTGCTGTCAGAGGCGGGGCTTATCCGTGAGCGCATCCGCATCGAAGCGCACTGGCTGCTGCACCTCGGCGCCTCCGTCCCGCAATTGCCGCACGCGCTCCTGAGCGCGCCGGTGCGGCGCCGCGCCGAGGAATTGGCGCACGACCCCGGCGCGCTCGCCGCGCCCGCGGTGAAGGAGATCGAAGCGCGCATCAATCACGACGTCAAGGCCGTCGAATACTACGTGCGCCAGGAGCTGCTCGCCGCCGGCGCAAGCGCCGCTGCGCTGGAGCTCGTCCACTTCGGCTGCACCTCCGAGGATCTCAATAATTTGAGCTACGCGCGCCTCCTCGGCGCGGCGCGCGCGGTGCTCATCGCGGCGGTGGATGCGCTTGATGAGCGGCTCACCCTGCTGGCACGCCGCGAGGCTGCGACTCCCATGCTCGCACGCACCCACGGCCAGGCGGCAAGCCCCACAACGCTCGGCAAGGAAATTGCAAATTTCGTCGCCCGTCTGCGGCGCGCGCGGCGCCGCTGGGCCGCCGTCACGCCGCTTGGCAAATGGAACGGCGCCGTCGGCAACTTCAATGCGCACGTGGTGGCGGCGCCGGGGGTCGACTGGCCCGCCGTCAGCCGCGCATTCGTCGAATCGCTCGGCCTTGAGTACAACTCCCATACGACGCAGATCGAACCGCACGACTGGATTGCGGAATACTGCGATGCCCTCGCGGGACTCGATGTGATCCTCATTGACCTGTGCCGCGACTTCTGGGGATACATCTCGCTCGGCTACCTGCGCCAGCGGGCGCTCGCCGCGGAAGTCGGCTCCTCGACCATGCCCCACAAGGTGAATCCCATCGATTTTGAGAACGCCGAAGGCAATCTCGGCGTCGCCAACGCACTGCTGCGCCACTTCGCCGAGAAGCTGCCCATCTCGCGCTGGCAGCGCGATCTCACCGATTCGACAGTGCTGCGCAACGTCGGCGTGGCGCTTGCGCATGCGCTCGTCGCCTATACCGCCCTCGCGCGCGGCCTGGACAAGATCGCCGCGGATCCGGCACGTCTGCAGGCCGACGTAACTGCGGCATGGGAGGTGCTCGCTGAGGCTGTGCAGACGGTGATGCGCGCTGCAGGTGTTCCCAACGGCTACGAGCGTCTGAAGGAGTTCACCCGCGGGCGTGCCATCGATGCGGCGGCGCTCGCCGCGTTCATTGAGACGCTGCCGCTCGCGGCAGCCGATAAGGCGCGGCTGCAGGCACTGTCGCCATCCGACTACTTCGGACTGGCCGCGCGACTCGCACTCGAGGTTTAAGCCGCCCCAAAAGTGCGAACTGCGCCGCGTTTTTGGCCGGAGGCGGCCGCGGCGTCGCACAAAAGCGTGACCCGATCGGCAACCGCCTGCTCCGCCCCTTCCTAAGATCGTGGAGCCTGCCAGTGCGCAGGCGCTCAAGACAGGCTCTCGATCTTGAATGCTCCCGGGGACGAATCGGACTTGACCGCCGATCTTGCGCAGCTCGCGAACGCGCGCTATGCGCCAGAGTCGGCCAGCGATGGAACGCAGCAGGGGCGGCGCTCCACTGAATCCCTCATGGTCTTCACAACGCTCGCCGAAGCACGCCAAGCGGTGAACCGCGCCGCGGCCGGAGCGCAGCGTCTCATGTCGATCTATACGCCCGATCTGGAGCCGGATCTCTACGACCAGACGGCGTTTCTCGAGATCGTCAAACACTTCGTTCTGGCGCGCAGCTTCTCCAAGGTGCGCGTGCTCCTGGTCGAGCCAACGCGTGTCATGCGTGACAGCAATCGCTTCGTGGCCATGGGGCGGCGGCTGTCGAGCTGCATCGACATCCGCTACGTCGCGGCTCAATCCCCGCAACGCGCCTCGGCCTATCTGATCGCTGACGATCGGGCGATCGCGTATCGCATGCGCGCGGACACCTGGGATGGCATAGCCGACTTCAATAATCCGCCGGTTGCCAAGCTGTACTTGACCGAGTTCGATGCCGTGTGGAACGCGAGCGCGCCGGAGCACGGATTGCGCGCCGCCCGGCGTGGCTGACCAGCGGCGCTCCGGCACGCCGCCGGCTACAATAGCAGCCGTGGCGTGGAAACCGGACGTTACCGTGGCAGCCGTCAGCGAGGCTGACGGTCGCTTTCTTGTCGTCGAGGAGCGCATCAACCACCGGCTGGTGTTCAATCAACCGGCAGGTCACGTCGAGAATGGCGAAACCATCATCGACGCTCTGGTGCGCGAGGTGCGCGAAGAGACCGCCTGGGTGTTTCTCCCCGAGGCCTTCCTTGGAGTGTATCTGTGGCGCAGCCCCACCTCGGGCCGCGCGACGTTGCGTTTTGCGTTCAGCGGCGCCGTTGCCGACCACGATCCCTCCCAGCCTCTTGACCGCGGGATCGTGCGTACGCATTGGCTGAGCCGTGTGCAGCTCATCGAGCGCACGCCGCGTCTGCGCAGCCCCCTGGTGCTGCGCTGTATCGACGATTACCTGAGCGGCCGCCGCCTGCCGCTTGATGCCGTCGCGAGCCTTGATCTGAACGCGGCTGCGCAAGTGAGCGCCGTCAGGCTCTAGTCGCGCGCGCACACGATCTGCGCAGGGCGCGTACAATTCGCGCCATGTCCAGCCCTTCCCCTACGCGAGTCATCGTCGGCCTGTCGGGCGGCGTTGATTCGGCCGTCGCCGCGCTCCTCCTGAAGGAACGCGGCTGGGATGTCCACGGGCTTTTCATGAGCAACTGGGATGAGGAAGACGACTCCTACTGCACGGCGGCGCAGGACTACCAGGACGCGCGTGCCGTCGCTGACGAGCTCGGCATTCCTCTGCACCGGGTAAGCTTTGCCGCCGAATATCGCTCGCGCGTGTTTGCGTATTTCCTTGCGGAGCAGCGCGCCGGTCGTACCGGCAATCCCGACATCCTGTGCAACCGCGAGATCAAATTCGGAGTTGCTGCGCGCTACTCCGGGCGCCTCGGCGCCGCGTGGTTCGCAACCGGACATTACGCCCGGCTCGTGCCGGGGGCGGCCGGCGTCGAGCTGCATAAGGCGCGCGATCTATCGAAGGACCAGAGCTACTTTCTGCATGCCGTGGCCCGCGCCCAGCTCGCGCGCACCCTGATGCCGCTTGGCGAGATGGCAAAGACGGAAGTACGCGAGTACGCGCGCCGCGCAGGGCTTGCGGTGTATGACAAGCCCGACAGCACGGGAATCTGCTTCATTGGCGAGCGTCCCTTTCGCGACTTTCTGGCGCGCTTCCTGCCGGATACGCCGGGCGCGATTGAAACTCCTGATGGCGTGCATCTCGGTGCTCATCGCGGACTTGCCTTTTATACTCTCGGGCAGCGCGAGGGTCTGTCGGTCGGCGGGCGGCGCGGCTACTCGCAGGCGCCATGGTTCGTCGCCGCCAAGGACGCGCGGCGCAACGTGCTCGTCGTCGTCCAGGGGCATGACCATCCGCTGTTATCAAGCAGCGAGCTCACAACGGGCGTCATGCATTGGCTCGCTGCGGCGCCGTCGAGCGCGTTTCGCGCGCAGGTGAAGGTGCGCTATCGCCAGGCCGATCAGGCGTGCCGCGTCGAGCCGCGTGCCGATGGTACGGCGCACATCAGTTTCGATGAACCGCAGCGCGCCGTCACGCCCGGACAATATGCGGTTCTTTACGCCTGCGACCGATGCATCGGCGGCGCGGTCATCGAAAGCGTCGGGTCGCAGAGCCACCTGAGCGCCGCCGCATAACGGCGTCGCCTCCGCCCGCGTACCTGCATGCCCGCGGCGGCGCGGGTGCGTTATATAATTGCAAGGCTCGGATTATCTTTGCGGATCGACACTCATGATGGACAGCTTCAAGGCTCGGTCGACTCTTAAGACAGGCTCCGGCAGCTACCAGATCTTGAGCCTCGCGGCACTGCCGCAGGACAAAGTAGCGCGCCTGCCGTACTCCCTGAAGATCCTTCTTGAGAACCTGTTGCGCTTCGAAGACGGCGTCAATGTGAAAAAGAGCGACATCGAGGCGCTCCTCGCCTGGAATCCGGGCGCCGTGCCCGCGCACGAGATAGCCTTCACACCTGCGCGCGTCATCCTGCAGGACTTCACCGGCGTGCCCTGCATCGTTGACCTCGCCGCGATGCGCGAGGCGATCGCCAAGCTCGGCGGCAATCCCGAACGCGTCAATCCGCTTGCGCCCGCCGAGCTTGTGATCGATCACTCCGTGCAGGTCGACGAATACGGCACCGCGCAGTCGCTGGCCGCGAACAACGCAATTGAGTTCACGCGCAACATCGAGCGTTACGGGTTTCTGCGCTGGGGACAGACGGCGTTTCGCAATTTCAAGGTCGTGCCGCCAAACACCGGCATCGTCCATCAGGTGAATCTCGAGTATCTGGGACGCGTGGTCTTCCACGACGAGAAGGACGGCGTGCGCCACGCCTATCCGGATACGCTCGTCGGCACCGACTCGCACACCACGATGATCAATGGTCTGGGAGTGCTGGGCTGGGGCGTCGGCGGCATCGAGGCCGAAGCGGCCATGCTGGGGCAGCCGGTGACCATGCTGATTCCGCAGGTCATCGGCGTGAAACTCACTGGCGGCCTCGATCCGGGCGCGACCGCAACGGATCTGGTGCTCACCGTGACGGAATTGCTGCGCAAGAAAGGCGTGGTCGACAAGTTCGTCGAGTTCTTCGGCGACGGGCTTGCGAACCTGCCGCTCGCCGACCGCGCCACCATTGCCAACATGTCCCCGGAATTCGGCAGCACCTGCGCCATCTTTCCGATTGATGCGGAAACACTGCGCTACCTCGAGCTCACCGGCCGCTCGGCCGAACAGATCGAGCTCGTTGCCGCCTACGCGAAGGCGCAGGGCCTGTGGCGCGAGAATGGCCAGCCTCCGGCCGCCTATACCGATGTGGTGGAGCTTGATCTTGCGAGCGTCGAGCCAAGCCTCGCCGGACCGCGCCGGCCTCAGGACCGCGTCCCGCTGCGCGCGGCCAAGGCGGTCTATCAGGCCGCGCAGCAGAAGATGGCCGAGGAGCGCGCGCAGAAAAATCCGCAGGCCAAAGGACACGCCGGCGCAACGGTCGCTGGCCGGCACTTCGAGGTGAAGGATGGCGCGGTATTGATCGCCGCGATCACTAGCTGCACCAATACTTCCAATCCCGCAGTGCTCATCGCCGCGGGCCTGCTTGCGCGCAACGCCCACAAGCGCGGCCTTGCCACCCCGCCGTGGGTGAAGACCAGCCTGTCGCCGGGCTCGCGCGTGGTGACCGATTATCTCAATAAGGCGGGCCTCATGGGCGACCTTGAGGCGCTTGGCTTCTATACCGCGGGCTACGGCTGCCAGACCTGCATCGGCAACAGCGGCCCGCTGAAAGACGAGATTTCCGAGGCCGTCAAAACGGGCGACGTCATCGCCTGCGCCGTTCTCTCCGGGAATCGTAACTTTGAAGGTCGCGTGCATCCGGAAGTGAAGATGAATTTCCTGGCGTCCCCGCCCCTGGTGGTCGCCTACGCACTCGCCGGCACGCTGAATGTGGACTTGAATACCGAGCCCGTCGGCACCGCAAGCGACGGCCGGCCGGTCTACCTGCGAGACATCTGGCCGGGGCCGAAGGAGATTCAGGAAGTCATCGTCAAGTCGGTGAATTCGGCCATGTTCAAGAAGAGCTATGGCAGCGTATTTGCCGGCGACGAGCTGTGGAACGGCATCGCGGTCCCGAAGGGCAAGGTCTATGCATGGGACGCCGCGTCGACCTATGTGAAAAACCCGCCCTACTTCGACGGCATGACCATGACGGCGCCGGCGATCAACGACATCCGCGGCGCCCGCGTGCTCGCGCTCCTCGGAGATTCCGTCACCACCGATCACATCTCTCCCGCCGGCAACATCGCCAAATCAAGTCCCGCTGCAAGCTATCTCATGGGACAGGGCGTTAAGGTCGCCGACTTCAACTCCTACGGCGCGCGCCGCGGCAATCACGAGGTGATGATGCGCGGCACCTTCGCCAACATCAGGCTGCGCAATCTACTCGTGCCGGGAGTCGAGGGAGGCGTCACCGTGCATCTGCCGAGCGGCGAGCAGACTTCAATTTACGACGCCGCGATGCGTTATCAGCGCGAACATACGCCGCTCATCGTGCTCGCCGGCCGCGAATACGGCACCGGCTCATCGCGCGACTGGGCGGCGAAGGGCACCATGCTGCTCGGCGTCAGGGCGGTGATTGCCGAGAGCTTCGAACGCATCCATCGCTCCAATCTCATCGGGATGGGCGTGCTGCCGCTGCAATTCCCCGCCGGGCACAACGCCCAGTCGCTGGGACTTACGGGTCGCGAAGTTTTCGAGATTACGGGCCTTAATGGCGGTGAAGCGCGCGCGGTTGAGGTCAGCGCAAGCACTGCGAGTGGCAATCCAATCCGTTTCGCCGCGCGCGTGCGCATCGATACCCCGAAAGAGCGCGAGTACTTCCGCCACGGCGGCATCTTGCAGTACGTGCTGCGGCAGCTCGCGGCGCCGGCCCGCGCCGCCTAGGCGCGCTCGGGCTGCGCCCGCGGCATTCCCCTCGGGGTACGACCATCGAGCAACACGACGTTGCGAGCCGCCAGCGACTTGCGTAATCCCATGGAGCAGGAGCGCCAGCGAAAGTGGAGGATATATCTCAGGCCATCTCGGTCACGCGTACGGCGGCGTGTGAATATCCGACGGTTCGCGTGCGCTACCCGGTTTTGTACCTCGGCGCAATGTGCAAAACCTCTGCAAATGACGCGAATACGGCTCTATCCATCTGCGCGATCTGGTGCTGAGATGGCATCGACAGAAACACCAGCCGCTCCTGTTCGTGCGCAAAGTTGCTACGGACTTTACGACGTCAACGGGCAGCGTGTAAGACAACGGGTCCGTCGCCATCGTGGTGGATGGCGCGATCGGGAAGCCCCGAAACACCCAGCGTCGCGCCGAGGTATCGGTGTCCGTGCGGGAACGAGCTTTCGTCCTCGCGGGTTCCGCCGAGCCGAGCATCCCGCTCGCGCAAGGCACCGATAGAACCCCTGAGGACGATGGCATGAATACCGGGGCGCTCGTCGTCTTCGATCTGGACGGAACGATCAGCCGCCATGACACACTGCTCGCATATCTGACGGGCTTCCTGAGTCGTTACCGCGCGCGCTGGCCGCGGGCGCTCTTGAGCGCGCCAGCCCTGCTTGGCTTTGTCACCGGCTTCGTAGACCGCGGGCAACTCAAAGCCGCCTTGATGAAGGCGGTGCTCGGCGGGTGCACGCGCACGGTCATCGATGCCTGGACGGCAACTTTCGTCACGGAGCTTCTGGCACGTGGCGTGTTCGCCGATGCGCTGGCCGCGATCGCCACTCACCGCGAAAACGCCGATACGCTCGTGCTCATGAGCGCAAGCCCGGACCTGTACGTGCCTGAAATCGGAGCGCGGCTCGGCTTCACAGAGACAATCTGCACCGGCGTGCGCTGGCGTGGGGAGCGGCTGGATGGGGCGCTCGCCACTGCGAATCGTCAGGGCGCGGAGAAGGCGCGCTGTTTCTCTGCACTGCGCGGCCGCTATCCGCAGGCTGCGACGGTGGCGTACGGCAATAGTGCGAGCGATTTCGACCATTTGAAGCTCGCCGATGAGGCATGGCTCATAAACGCCTCGCCTGCCCTGCGCCGCGCGGCTGAGCGTGCGCATTTTCGCTGCCTCTGCTGGCGCTGAGGTCGTGCAGGCGCCGGCGATTGCGCGGCTGCGAACCCGCATGCCTCCGGTTCATTTCAAAGAGCTCTACGCGGCGTGTGTAAGCGTGCCGAGCGTGCGCGTTTGACCCGGGTTGAGACATTCGCGCAGACGGGCTTCATGGCAGGAGTCGCCTGCGCGGAAAAATGCGGACCCCGGCGAGCCGTGTGGGACGGCTCAACTCCGGGCGAGCACCTTCATCAAGCGGTAGGTGAACTCGACATCCTGAGCATAGGCCTGCACCCCGATCCGCTCGTCCCGTCCGTGGGCGCGGCCATCGTCCAAGTCATCGAACATGGCGTCTATCCCGTAGCTGGGCATCCCCAGCGCTCGCGTGTAGCGGCTGTCGCTCGCGCCCGGGGACATCTCCGGTAGAACGATGACCTGGGGCCACAGGCCGTGCACCACGTTCTCGACCTCGCGCACGAGAGACGGGGTCAGGAGTGATTCCGGACTGGGTGTCGCGGGCGTGATGGTGCTGAATGTGACGAGTGGATCGGCGAGTACGGTCTGCAGTGCCGCCTGGACCGAATCTGACGATTCGCCCGGTATGACTCGACACTGCAGGGTGGCGCGGGCGCGCTGCGGCAGGGCGTTCTCGGCGTGGCCGCCTTCGATCTGCGTTGCAGTGCAGGTGGTGCGCAGCATGATGTTTGTCTCCACGACGGCGGATAATCGCTCGATTGCCGCCGGGTCGGCGCTCCCCCGACCCACGGCGCGCATATCTGCCTGTGTCTGCCCGGTTTCAAGCTCGGCGCGGCGTTCGAAGTACTGCCTGGTGGTGTCGCTCAGGTGCACTGGAAAGTGATGTTGCGACAGCCGCGTGAGCGCGGCGGCCAGGCGGTAGATCGGATTGTCGTTGGTCGGCCGGGAACTGTGCCCGCCCTTGTCGGTGGTCTCGACGCCAAAAGTCAGGAAATTCTTCTCGCTGGTCTGGACTGCCACGTAGAGCTTACGACCTTGCTTCATGCCGGCTTCGCCGCCATCAGGGTTGATCACGAGCTGCGCATCGATGAGGTCGCGATGCGTCGCCAGGAGCCAACCGACGCCATTGGCGTCGCCGCCCGCCTCTTCGTCAGCAGTGAAGGCGACGATCAGGTCGCGCGCCGGTCGGAAACCCTCCTGCTTCAGGCGCATCAGAGCGACCGCCATGGCGACGTCCTGGCCCTTCATGTCGATGACACCGCGGCCGTACAGCCAGCCGTCCTGCTCCGTCAACTTGAACGGATCGTAGTTCCAGTCCTCCCGCTTGGCCTCGACGACGTCGAGATGGCCGATATACAGAACGGGACGCCCCTGCCCGCGACCGCGCAGGCGCACGACGAGATTACCCTTGCTCGGATGATCGGCGGGCGCCAGGAAAATGACGTCCTGCGGCGCGAAGCCCGCGGCGAGAAAGCGCGCCGCCAGCGCCTTGGCCGCTTCGGTGGAGCCGTGCGCGTGCGTGCTGTTGATCTCCACCAGCTCCCGGAGGATGTCCCTGGCAGGCGGCGCCATCGCGCTGTCGGCGCGCGTGGCGTCGGCCGCGGCCAGACACACCAGTCCCATCAGCACGGCAGAGTAGCATCGATGCATGGCCCGATCCTTCAGTAAGTAAACGTTGTTGCAGCCTGCGCCACCGCGCACGTGAGTGTAGACGATCGTCCGCTTTTCCTCTGCACGCCAGACATTCTGCCTCACACAAAGTGGTAGGTCTTGCGACGTATTGCCGCCCCCCTTCGAATCCATGGTTCACGCGTCGCAAAACTCTGTCGCGTATTGAAACCCGGAGGCGCGCTATGCGATTCATTGTTGAAGGCAGTGGTAACGGGGCAAGACAAATTGGAAGTCGACTGTCAGGTCGTGACCGTCCGCTCGCGGGCATTCTTATTAGGCCGCGTGATTGTACCGAGTAGGAAATCTCCGCATAGCCTCCCGTACGCTTACGGACGTTGAACCCTTAGCGCTCAACGCCCCAACGGGCGAAGCTATCGGGACGCGGTAACAACAAGGTGAACCACCATCTGTCTGTCCGGATCGGAAAGCGCGAGTTCTTGCGCCGCGCGGTATTGTTCCAAGGCCTTTGCGTGATCGCCGAGTTTGTCGAGTGCCTCACCCCAGTGCAAATGCAACGCACCCCACTTCGGAGCATATGTGAACGCCTCTGCATATTTCTGCGCTGCAGCTTGAAATTGCCCCTGCGCGGCCAACGCCTCGCCCCATCGTTCAATGGGGTCGGCCCAGTGCGGACCGCGCACATGCGCCGAGCGGTATTTCTCTATCGCTGGGCCGAGGTCGCTGTGCGCCGCGAGCGCATCGCCCCAGCTCTCGTACGCCATCGGCAGTGACGGTGCAAGCTCAACCGCCGCGGCGAACTGCCGTTGCGCGTCGTCCCAGGCGCCTCGGCGCGCCGCAAATTCCGCTTTGGCGCTTGCGCAGTCTACGAACGTTCCCGCCTTAGCGAGCATGGCATCGGCAACGTTGGGCAGACCTGCGCCCTCCGCGTAGCGCGCCGCGAGGCATATGGTTGGAGGAAAGACCAGCATCCATTCCGGCGTATGCTCCTCCAAGCCCAGCGCCGCCTGAGCGTCGGCCAAAGCCTCTGAGTCGTGACCGATTTCATGCGCGAGTATGCTTTTTGCCTCCTGCGCGGCGAGCCGATCAACCGGTCCCATCGCACCGCGCGCCGCCTGCTCAAGGGCGAGCTCGGTGCCCGCGGCGTCATGCATGGACGCAAGAGCGGTTGCCTCCTGAGAGGCGATCAGCATCTCAAAGAGAAGATGTGTGCTGCCGGTGATGCGTGCATAAGCCTGCAGGCTCTCGTGCAAGTCCAGTGCCTCACGGCGCAATTCGACCATCGGGGTGTTGAACCCGGCCCGCCTCAAGAGCGCGTCGGAAGATGTGCCGTGCGTCGAGCTCTCTGCGGGGATCAGTGTTCGATACGCCTCCTCTTCGCGTCCCAGCCTCTCGAGCGCAAGTGCTTCGTTTAGCATGTCCCCCAAGCGTCCCGGCTCCAGCCGCGCCGCCTCGCGATACATGTCCAAAGCCCCAGGCCACTGATCCAAACCCGTGAGCGCGTTTCCCCACATGGTGAGTATCCGGGGGACCTCGTCCGCAGTCGCCGAGGCGAGCATAGGGCCTGCCAGCGCGGCCGCTTCCGCGTGGCGCGACGTGCTTTCGAGGTAGCCGAGCAATTCCACAGGCCGCGCCGCTCCCAGCGCCCGTTCGGCTGCTGATGCGATTAACATGTCGAGTTCGCTGGCTTTTCCCTCCACTCGTTGGGCCTGCAGACCGTTGCCCCGAACCGTCAGCACCAGCGCGTCGCCGTTCTCAACCACGGCTCCCGTGATGCGCACGTCATGACCAAGCCAGGAGCGGAGAAACTTCTGGATATCGCCGAGCGAAATGCCCGTCTTGGGGACGTCCACACGAATCTCGCGGCTCCAAGCGTCTTCAATGGGCGTAGAACTCGTCGGATTCAGAGATCCGCGCCTTTGGATTTCTTGTAGCCGGTCGAGGAACTGGGCTGCGACTACGCCGCCCGACAGACCGCGTGTCTCGAATGAGGGCGGAACGGTGAAAGCTTCAACGACCACTGACTTGGACCGAGTCGCTGTCCACACCGCCCAGATGAGCAATAGCGCCAGAGCGACTCCGAAACACGCAAGCGCGACGTCGAGCACCAACCGCAATCTGTCATGAATGTGCCGCAGGTGCAGATGCTGGTTCTGCGCTTCGATGTGTTCCTTTTCGAGTCCCGCCCGCTCCACGCGGTGATCGAGCAACGCCGACTGCTTGTCAGCGACAATGCGCTGTCTGCGTGCGAGCTCTCGCTGTTCATGCAGGAAGCCACCCAATTCGCGTGTGACGGCCGGGTCCGCAGCAGAAGCACTGAGCGCCAGGCCGACTACGCTTGCGGAATCGACGCCGACTGCAGGCGAGCCGATTCCTTCGTCGGGGTCACCTGGCAATGCGGTAGGTTCCGAAGGTTCGATCTGCGATTTATCTTCCGACATGGCGATTCGTCAGCCTTGGATCCGAAACTGCAGAACCTCAAGAAATCTAGCATCTATCCAATTACTTGGTTATCGCAGCGTTTGATCGAAGGGACCTACACGGCCTAGGGTCTTCAGCCGCGCGCGCGGGTCGCCTTACTTGCGAATCACCAAATCCGCACGCGCGCGCCCGGCGCAAGATACAGCGTTTCACCTGGCTTAACGTCAAAGGCGGCGTACCAAGGATCAAAATTGCGAACCGTCCTGACACGGATCGCATCGGGGGAATGAGGATTCGTCGTCGTCAGCTGGCGCAGGATCTGATCGCGCCAGAGCGTGCGCCAGTTCTGCGCAAAACCTAGGAAGAAGCGCTGATCGCCGCTCTGCCCGTCGATGACCGGGGCGCTTTCTCCTGCGAGCGCCGTGTGATACGCATCGTAGGCGATGACAATGCCGGCGTTGTCGGCGATGTTCTCGCCCAGCGTCAGTTCTCCATTGAGCTTAAGCCCGGGCAAGGGCTCGTAGGCGGAATACTGCGCCACGAGCGCAGCGGTGCGCTCCTGGTACTTCGCAGCGTCAGCCGCTGTCCACCAGTCGGCAAGCGCCCCTTGGGCGTCAAACTGGCGGCCCTGGTCATCGAAGCCGTGGCTGATCTCATGGCCGATGATCGCGCCGATCCCACCATAGTTGACCGCCGGATCCGCCTGTGGATCGAAGAACGGGGGCTGCAGGACTGCGGCCGGGAACACGATCTCGTTTTTCGTGGCGTCGTAGTAGGCGTTGATCGTCATTGGCGTCATGTCCCATTCGGTCCTATCGACCGGCTGGCCTACCTTGGCGAGGTTGCGCTCGTACTCGAAGCGGTCAGCGGCGAGTGAATTGCGATAGGCAGCGCCGGCAACCACGGTGAGCTTCGAATAATCGCGCCACTTGTCGGGATAGCCGATCTTGACGTGGAAGGTCGCGAGCTTTTCGTGCGCCTTTGCTTTGGTTTCGGCCGACATCCAGTCGAGTGCGTCGATCCGCGCTCCTGCAGCGGCGAGCAGGTTCTTCACGAGCTGGGTCGCTGCGGCCTTTGCTTCGGGGCCGAAATGGCCCGCGACGTAGATCTCGCCGATGGCCTCGCCCATCGCGCGCTCGCTGAATCGCGAGCCGCGCTTCCAGCGCGCTTCCTGCTCGGGAGTGCCGGCAAGCGCGGTGTCATGGAATGCGAAATGGGCGTCCACGAAGTCCTTCGATAGGTAAGCCGCATGCCGGTCGATGGCGCGCAGGGCCAGATAGTCGCGCCATACGGGCAGCGGCACGGTGGGCACGATGGCCGCGGTCCCGGTGATGGCGCTATCCGCAGACGCGATGAGCACCGGCACCCCCGCAAGACCCGCCGCCTTGAAGTAGGCCTCCCAGTCAAAACCGGGCGCCTTGGCCCGACACTCGGCCTGAGTCCACGGTACATAGCGGGCTGGCAGGTCGCGCAGATGCACCCGCGACCATTGGATCCCGGCCAATCGGTGCTCGACGTCAAACACAGCCTGGGCGCGCTTGGCGGCAGCGGCCGGCGTCGAGGCGATCCCCGCGAGCTGCAATAGCTTCTTAGCGTATGCAAGGTAGGCCGCGCGCGCCGCGGCCATCGGCGCATCGTCATTTAAATAGTAGTCGCGGTCCGGGAGGCCAAGGCCACCCTGGTCGAGGTAGGCGGTGTTGACGTCCGGATGCTTGAAATCGGCGATGACGAAAATCGTCACCGGCATCGAATCGTCAACGCGGATCGCCCGGCCCATCGCGGCGGCGAGGCCAGCGTAGGACTTGATCGCCGCGATCGCCGCCAGCTGCTCCTTGAGCGGCGCGGCGCCGCGCTTTTCGATCGCAGCCTCGTCCACGAAGGTCGCGTAGAAGTCGCCGATCTTGCGCTGGTTCGTGCCGGCCGCCGCGTGGGCATTCGCTGCAGCCTCGAGGATGTCCCGCACCTGGCCGCGCGACTGCTCTTCGAGAACGTCCCACACGCCCCAGTAGGCATGGTCGCGGGGAATGCTGGTGCGCTGCGCCCAGGCGCCGTTGGCGTACTCATTGAAATCGTCGCCCGGTCTTACCGAGGGGTCCATGCCAGTCGCATCAAACCCATAGTCGCCGATGCTGGCATGGCCAGCCGCCAATACCGGCAGCGGCGCGACAACGGCCACAAACCACAGACACAAAATCCGCACGCCGAACATGGCGACTCCCCCAATTTCTTCTAAAATCTTATGACTTGCTGCGCACTCGTCCCGCGGGCGGCAAGCGATGGCGCCCGCACTTTCCTACATCGCCGTCCGGATCTGCCACAGCTCCGGGAAAAATCTCAACTCAATTGCCTTGGCGAGGTAGGAGACTCCACCCGTACCCCCCGTGCCGCGTTTGAAGCCGATGATGCGTTCCACCGTCGTCAGGTGATGGCAGCGCCACAGCTGAAATTTCTGGTCGAGATCCACCAGGCGTTCGGCAAGCTCGTAGAGGTCCCAGTCCTTTTCGGCGTTGTGGTACACGCCGAGCCACGCGCCTGCCACGGCTTTGCTCGCGCGATACGCGGCACTGAAATCGCGCGACAGATAGTCCTCGGGGATGCCGTAGCCGCGGCGGCTCAAGAGCCGCAGCACTTCATCGTACAGGGACGGGGCTGCGAGTGCGCGCGCGAGCGTCGCGTACCCTTGCGGGTCGTGTTTGTGCACGGCGATGACTTCGGCGTTCTTGTTGCCGAGGCGGAATTCCAGCAGACGGTACTGCAGGGACTGAAAACCCGAAGAGTGGCCGAGAAGATTGCGAAACGCCGAGTAGTCCGAAGGCGTCATCGTCGCGAGCACGTCCCACACCGCGGTCAGCTGCGTCTGCACATGAGTGATGCGCGCGAGCATCTTGAAGGACGGATCGAGATCGTCGCGGCGCACGCATTCGAGCACGGCATCGAGCTCATGCAAAAAAAGCCGCAGCCACAGCTCGGACGTCTGATGCACGATGATGAACATCATCTCGTCATGCTGGTAGGAGAGCGGCTTCTGCGCGTCGAGGAGCTTCGAGAGCTGCAGGTACCCGCCATAGGTCAGCGACGCGCCGAGATCCCAGTGGATGGGCTCGTCGGACAGGTCGACTTTCTCGGACTTCTCGTAGGGCAGGTCGCTCATGGCAGCGGCGCTTTAATCACGCAGGCTCAGGCCTCGCCGAATACCCAGGAGGGTACGCGGCGCCAGCCGTCAAGCAATTCGGCATCCAAACGCGCGTGCTCCGGGCAGTGGCGCGCGACTTCCTCCCAGAAAGCGCGCGAGTGGTTCATGTGGCGCGTATGCACAAGCTCGTGCACCAGGAGATAGCGCAGCACCGGCGGCGTCTGGAATAGGAGGCAGCCGTTGAGGCTGATGGTGCCGCGGGTCGAGCAGCTTCCCCAGCGCGTGCGCTGGCGGCGGATCGCGACGCGCCGGTATTCGACGCCGATGGCGCGCGCGCAGTCGGCAAGCGACGGCCCGAGGAGCGCGCGCGCCTCCCGGGCGAGCCAGTCGCGCAGCGCCCGCCGTACCTGGCGCGCATCGCTGCTGTCGCCCGTGAGCGCCAGGATCCCGGGCGCGATGGCGCGGGCGCGGACCTGGCCGCTGCCACCTGCAAGGTGCACGCGCCAGCTGTGCCCGCAGGCGGAAAGCTCGATCCGGCGCGGCGGAAAGGGCTCCGGCGCCGCGGCGTGGCGCCGCGCATGGGCAAGCTTGGATTCGATCCAGTCCCGATGGCCGTTAAGGAACTGCACGACGGCGCGCCGTGAGGTGCGCCGCGGCACGACCACTTCGACACGTCCGGTATGAAACACGCGGATCGCAAGACGCCGTGCACGGCGGCTCTCGCGCACAGCCCAGCCCTGCGCCGGATTGTCGTCAGGCCATAGAGGCAACTGCGGTGGGACGGCATCGAGCATGCGCGTGCCATCATAGCAGCCGCGCGGCGCTTCGCGGCTACACGCCTGTGGCACGGATCCGCTAGGATCGCGCGCTGCCCGTTGCGATCATTTGGACCCCCGTGAGCGAACCCATCCTCGAAGTCCGCGCGCTCATGAAGAGCTACGCCACCGTGACCGCGGTCGACGGCGTGTCGTTCGCGGTCAGCGGGGGCATGTGTTTCGGGCTCCTCGGCCCGAACGGCGCCGGCAAGACGACCACCATCGAGATCATGGAAGGCATCCTCAGCGCGACTTCCGGAGAGGTGCGCTACCGCGGCGAGCCGCTCGGCAAGCGCTCGCGCGAAGACTCGGGCATTTTGTTCCAGAAGACGGCGCTGCAGGACTTTCTCACGGTGCGCCAGAGCCTCACGCTGTTTCGGCACCTGTACGCACGCGGCCATTCTGTCGATGAGCTCATCAAGCTGTGTGCACTGGAGAAACTGCAGAATCGCGACACGCGCAAGCTCTCCGGCGGACAGCAGCAGCGGCTGCTGCTGGCGATCGCCCTGGCGAACGATCCGGCGGTGCTGTTTCTCGATGAGCCGACGACCGGGCTTGATCCGCAGGCGCGCCGGAATTTCTGGGAGCTGGTGCAATCCATCAAGGCGAGCCGCAAGACCATCATCCTGACCACCCATTACATGGAGGAGGCGGAGCTGCTGTGCGATGAGATCGCGATCATGGATCGCGGCCGTATCATTGCGCAGGGCGGCCCGCGGCAGCTGTTGCGCGAGCACTTCGCCGAAGTGCTGCTTGAACTTCCGAAGCAGGAGTTCCCCGCGGGCGCCCGCGCCTTGCCGCTGCGACTCTTCGAGGCGGGCGAGCGGATCGAGATCACGACCGACGATCTCGACGGCACGCTGCGCACGCTAATGGATGCACGCGTGCCGCTCACCAATCTGCGCATCCGGCCGCCGAACCTCGAGGACCTCTTCCTGGAACTCACCGGCAAGGAGCTGCGCGCATGATGAAGCGGCTCCTCGCGGTGTGGCACGCGCGCAATCTCGAATTCGTACGCGACCGCGGTACACTTCTCTTCACCCTCGTCGTACCGATCGCGCTGGTGGTGGGCATGAGCATCGTCTTCGGCGGCCCGGAGCGTCCCCTCTTCAAGGTCGGAGTGCTCGGCGCGCACCCGGCGCAGCAGAGCCATCCCTTCCTGCATGAACGCTACGTCGACTTCGTGCCCGTCACCGATCGGGCCGACGCCATCCGCAAAGTCGGCCGTCATCAGCTCGACCTGCTGCTCGATCCCAGGGATGGCGCGCACTATTGGGTGAATACCGATTCGCCGAAGGGCTACATCGTAGAGAAGCTCTTGCTGTCGGCGGATCCGGGCGCCGTGCGCGAGCCCGTCACCGGCACCGCCGTGCGCTATGTGGACTGGCTCTTCCCCGGCGTACTCGGCATGAACATGATGTTCAGCTGTCTCTTCGGAGTGGGCTATGTGGTGCTGCGCTACCGCAAGAGCGGCTTCCTGAAGCGCCTGCATGCCACTCCGCTCACGCCGTTTGAGTTCCTGAGCGCCCAGGTGCTCTCGCGCCTGAGCCTCGTCCTCCTCGTGACGCTCATCCTCTACTGCGGGGTTGCGCCCATCATCCACTTTCACACGATGGGGAGCCTCCTTCTCTTATTCCTCATCGCCGTCATGGGGGCGCTGTCGCTCATCGCACTGGGGCTCACCATCGCGGCGCGCTTCTCGAGCGACGAACTCGTGGGCGGCGTCCTCAATCTCATGACCTGGCCGATGATGCTTCTCTCCGGAATCTGGTATTCGCTCGAAGGCTCGCCCAATTGGGTGCGCATGCTCGCGCAGATCTTTCCGCTCACGCACATCCTCAATGCCGCCCGCGCCGTCACGATTGACGGCGCGGGCATCTATCAAGTGGCGCCCGATCTTGCCTATCTCGGCTTGACGGCGCTCGCCTTCCTCGCCTTTGGCGCCTGGTCGTTCCGCTGGCGGCTCGATTGATGCGGTTCCTGAGCGACAACACGGCAAGCGCAAGCGCGGAGATCATGGATGCGATCCTCGCAGTCAATCGCGACCGCGAGTACGCCTACGGCGATGATCCCTGGTCGCAGCGGCTCGACCAGGTGTTCGGTGAGTTCTTCGACACTGAGGTGCGCGTGTTCGCCGTCGCAACCGGCACTGCGGCCAATGCGCTCGCTCTTGCCACGGTGACCCCGCTCTATGGTGCGATGTTCGCGCATGAGGAAGCGCATGTGGTGCGCGATGAGGCCGGTGCGCCTGAATTCTTCTGCGGCGGCGCGCGCCTCATCACCATTGCCGGGCGCGATGGCAAGATCGGCATGGACGGCTTGACGCGCGCGCTCGAGTCAAATCCCCCTTCCGTACACAGCGTACAGCCGGCCGCGTTGACATTGACCCAGGCAACTGAGTTCGGCACGGTCTACCGCACCGCCGAAGTCGCCGCACTCGCACAGCTTGCCCATGCGCGTCGCCTCGCGGTCCACATGGATGGCGCGCGCTTTGCCAACGCGCTCGTGACCTTGGGCTGCCACCCGGGTGCCGCGACCTGGCGCGCGGGCGTTGACGTGCTCTCGTTTGGGGCGACCAAAAACGGCGCACTCGGCGCCGAGGCGGTGGTGTTCTTCGACCTCAAACGCGTGGCTGACTTTGAATTGCGCCGCAAGAGCGCCGGACACCTGCTGTCCAAATCGCGCTATGTCGCGGCGCAGCTCCTCGCCTATATCGAGTCCGGACTTTGGCGGCGTAATGCCGAACGCACGAATGGGCTTGCGCAGCGGATCGGCGCCGCCGCGGCCGGCCGCCTCCTTGCGGCGGTGGAAGCCAACGAAGTGTTCATCAGCCTTGGCGAAGAGGAAAAGCGCGCCTTGCGCCAGGCGGGCTGCGAATTCTCCGACTGGGGCGCGGAGCGCTCGGGCGCCACGCGTTTCGTCGTCTCCTGGGACCAGCCTGAAGAGGATGTCAGTGCCCTGTGCGCGGCGCTGACGCGCCTGGGCACGCGCCTCTAGCCCTCAGTAATGCGCGCCACCAGGCGCCGCGCCAGCTGAAAATCCGGAGCGATGAGGAGCGCGCGCTCGAGCGCGTCGCGCGCGGCCGCCGCATCGCCGCGCTCAAGATCGCAGCGCGCCCGATAGGTGTAGGCTTCCGCCACTCCCCATTCGGGAACGTGCTCCTCGCCGGGCCTGGCAGCTTCGAAGGCGGCAATCGCCGCCGCGAATTCCCCGCAGGCATGTGCTTTGGAAGCCGCCGCGGCTGTCACCGCATGCTCGAGATCGAGGGAGCCTGCGAGCAGCAGCACGCGCGGGTTATGCGGTTCAAGCTCGAGCGCGCGCGCAAGCAGCGCGTGGCTGCGCGCGCCGGCAAGCGGCGCGCGCAGCGCTTTGAGTTCGGCGAGCAGTCCCTGGCAGGCCCCGGCAAGTGCGAGCGACTCCGCCCAGTCCGCCCGCGCCTGCAGCGCCAGATCGACGCTTGCGCTGCAATGCTCGGCGGCGCTTGCGGCACCCGCCGTGTCGTGCGCTGCGCCGCTAAGCGCCAAACGATAATAGGCGAGCCCCGCATAGTAGCCCTGCCATGGCTGTGCGCCCTCCTTCGAGTCGAGTCGCACAGCAAGATTGCTCAGAGCGCGCGGGTCCTCGGTATAGTAGGCGTATTGGATCTGCCCCTCGACGTCGAGCCAGTGCTCATCGTTTGCCGCATGCGCCGTGGCGCTGGCGAAGAGAGTGGCGAGGCACGCAAGCGGCGCAAGCCTCGTAGAATATCGACTACGCATGGAACGTCGACTGCGCATGTCAAACCATACCACAGGCCGCGCTGCTCCCGCCGCGCCGGCGCCAGAGGCGGTCTCATTGATTGACATCGGCATCAATCTCACGCATCCCAGCTTCGACGCGGATCGCGACGCGGTGCTCGCGCGCGCGCAGGCGGCGGGAGTTGTGCAGATGCTGGTCACCGGCTCAAGCGCTGCGAGCACGCGCGCAGCCGTGGCGCTCGCCCGCGCCCACCCGCGGCGCCTGTTTGCCACCGCCGGCGTGCATCCGCACAACGCCGACGAATGGTCGGCGGAGGTTGCCTGCGACCTCGGCGCGCTCGCCGGCAACCCTGAAGTCGTCGCCATCGGCGAGTGCGGTCTTGATTACTACCGCAATCTTTCAGCGCCTGCGCTGCAGCGCGACGCCTTCCGCGGTCAACTCGAACTTGCCGTCAGCGCCGGCAAACCCGTGTTCCTGCATCAGCGCAACGCACATGCGGACTTCGTCGCGATTCTGCGCGAGCATCGCTCCCAACTGAGCGGCGCGGTGGCGCATTGCTTTACCGGCACCGCCGCCGAACTTGAGTGCTACCTTGAGATGCAATTATTCATCGGCATCACGGGGTGGATCTGCGATGAAAGACGCGGCGCGCATCTCCTGCCGCTCATGCGCACCATCCCCGCGCAACAGCTCCTGCTCGAGACCGACGCCCCGTATCTCATGCCGCGCGACCTTGAGCCCAGGCCCGCCTCGCGACGCAACGAGCCGGCCTACCTGCGCCATATCGCCGCCACAGTCGCGCGCGCGCGCGGTGAGCCTCTCGCGCAGCTTGCGCAGGACACGACCGCCAATGCACAGCGGCTCTTTCACCTTCCGATAATTCGCTAGAGATAGTATCTGTAAGATACTGATAAAAGAGATTAATAATGTCAAATATTGAGACAGTCGCGCTGCTGCGCGACATCGCAGGCTACTGGAACGACTCCATTCTCGAGCAATTGGCCGCCTACATCCGCATTCCCAATCAGTCACCGCTCTTTGACCCGCAGTGGCAGAGCAACGGTCATATGGAGCGCGCGATGAATTTGCTGGCGGACTGGTGCCGGGCCCAGCCGCTGCCCAATGCGCGCGTCGAGGTGCGCAGGCTTCCTGGCTTGACGCCCCTCCTCCTCATCGATGTGCCCGGGGAGCTGCCGGGCTCGGTGCTGCTCTACGGACACATGGATAAGCAGCCTGAATTCACCGGCTGGGAAGAGGGCTTGGGGCCGTGGCTGCCGGTCATCCGCGACGGCAAGCTGTACGGGCGCGGCGGCGCGGATGACGGCTATGCGGTCTTCAGTTCCCTGGCCGCGATCAGGGCGTTGAAGGCACGCCACATCCCTCTGCCGCGCTGCCTCGTCATGATTGAAGCTTCCGAAGAGAGCGGCAGCATCCATCTGCCGGCGCATCTTGATGCATTGGGAGAAGGCATCGGCACGCCTGCGCTCGTCGTGTGTCTGGATGCGGAGTGCGGCAACTACGAGCAGCTGTGGTCCACGACCTCGCTGCGCGGCAACCTCGTGGGTCAATTGCGCGTGCGCATGCTCACGGAAGGCGTGCACTCCGGCATGGCAACCGGCATCGCGGCCACCCCCTTTCGAGTCGCCGCCGAGCTTCTTGCCCGGCTCGAGAGCGCCGTGAGCGGAGATCTCCTCCTCGATGAGCTGCAGGCCGCCGTGCCCGCGGACCGGCGCGCGCAGCTTGCCGTCGCGGCGCAGGTTTTGGGCGCCGGAGTTGCCGGGAAGATCCCTTTTGCGCACGGGGTGCGCGCGCTGTGCACTGATCCGTTCGAACTCCTCATCAACTCCACATGGCGCGCGACGCTTGCCGTGACGGGCGCCGACGGTCTGCCCGCGGTGCAGTCGGCGGGCAACGTCCTCTTGCCGGAGATCGCGCTGAAGTTATCGCTGCGCCTGCCGCCCACCTGCAATGCCGAACGCGCGGAGGCTGCGCTGCGGCAGGCGCTCGAGCGCGACCCCCCGTACGGCGCGCAGGTTCACTTCGAGAGTGAAGGGGCCACCGGCGGCTGGAATGCGCCGCCGCTGGCACCGTGGCTCGAGCGCTCAATCAGCCGGGCCTCCCGGGAGGTCTTCGGCGAGGATGCGGTCCACGTCGGCTGCGGCGGCACGATTCCGTTCATGGGAATGCTGGGGGAGCGCTTTCCGCAGACGCAGTTTTTTGTCACCGGCGTCCTCGGCCCGCATGCCAACGCCCATGGGCCCAATGAGTTTCTGCACATCGATTATGCCCGCCGCCTGACGGCGTGCGTGGCATGCGTGCTGCACGACTTCGCGGCGCAAAGCTAGACGCTACGAGCCTCTGCCGCCCGCGCCTGCCGTTACGTCATTGCCTGCATCTCTTTGGGGCTCAAGCGTACGCTCGCGGCCGCCACATTCTCCTCCAGGTGCGTAACCGAGGATGTGCCTGGGATCGGCAGCATGACTGGCGAACTCGCGAGCAGCCAGGCGATCGCGCGTTGCGCATTGGCCGCATCGCGGCCCGCTCCGAGCGGGAACCACGGAATGAAGGCGATCCCGGCGCGCTCGCACTTGCGCAGCACTTCTTCCGAGTCGCGATCCGCGAGGTTGTAGCGGTTCTGCACGGATACCACGCTCACGCTGCGCTCGGCCTGGATAAGCTCCGCGGCGCTCACGTTGGACACGCCGATGTGGCGGATCTTGCCCTCGGTGCGCAAGCGCGCAAGCTCGCCGAGCGAATCTGCCAGCGGCACGCGCGGGTCTACTGCGTGCAGCTGGTAAAGATCGATGCGCGCGAGCCGCAGACGCCGCAGACTCCCCTCGCACGCGGCACGCAGATGGGCCGGATGCGCATCGCGCCCCCACTCCCCGGGGCCGGCGCGCGTAAGGCCACCCTTGGTCGCGATCACAAGTCCCGGCGGATAGGGATACAGCGCCTCGGCAATAATCTCTTCACTGACGCCCGGGCCGTAGGAGTCGGCAGTGTCGATGAAGTTCACCCCGAGTTCGAGCGCACGGCGCAGGACCCGGATTGCCGCCGGCCGGTCGGCCGGTGCGCCCCATACTCCCGGTCCAGTGAGCCGCATCGCGCCAAACCCCAGCCGATGCACCCGCAGATCGGCACCAATCGAGAGCGTTCCGGCGGCTGCGGCCGAAGGAGTGGCTGCGGGGGTGGTCTGCGTCATCGCCCAAACTCCTGCCTCAACGAGACTGTTAGAATAGTGCTCACCGGCGCAGTCGCGCGCCCATCTGCGCCCGAGGGGCACGTATGTATTATGGTTATAACGGTCTCTTCGGCTTATTGCTTCTGATCGGCGATATCTGGGCGATCGTGAACATCATCCAAAGCGGCGCGTCGACGGAGCGCAAGGTGCTGTGGACGGTGCTCGTGGTCCTGCTGCCGCTCCTGGGATTCCTGATCTGGCTGTTTGCGGGGCCGCGCACCAATAGCGCCTGATCTGGCGCCTCCTTTAGGCTGCCGGCCGCGTGACGCCGGCGCGGATCTGATTGATGGAGCTCGGCAGCACCGAGCTCTTCAGACGCTGCCAGGGCATGTCGAAGCGCTCCGCGCTCGCCAACAGCAGCGCGTCGGCCGACGGAAACTCCGTGCGCAGCGTATCGACCATCAGCGTCCACTTCGGCAATCCCTTGGGAAACTTGCCGCGCTTTGTGAACACGATGCGCCCTTCGGTCGGTGCGTCGCCCGCCACGGCTCGGACCGCGGCGATCCGGTCATAGAGCGCGCCCTGCGGATTCGTGAAGGTAAAGCGCTGCGGACCGTCCATGACGGTCCATTCCGTCATCTGGTCGCCGCCGAATATATTGCCGCGCACGTCGCGTAAATCGATCACCAGGATGCCGCGCGGCGTGAGCAGGATGAAGTCCACGTGGAAGTAGCCGCCCATGCCATCCGGCACGAGGACATCGCGCACGTAGTCCGAGGCCGACGCGGTCACGGCCGCAACCAGCGCCTTCTGCGCGCGGCGGCGCCGATACCAGCGCCAAACCAAGGACAGGCCCCATCCCAGCACCACCGCGCCCGCGACCAGGAACCAGGTCGCCGGCGGCAGCTTACTCAAAGTTGCCATCGGTTCATTCATAAATTGAGCGCGGCGCGCAGCCCCTCCAGGTTAGCCGGAATTTCAGTGCAGGCGGTGGGCCGTGCGAATAATCTCATGAGCGATTCCGGAACGGGCACTGCCGCGCCCGTGAGCGGTTCGACGATTTCCTTGAATTTGGCCGCATGCGCGGTCGCAACGATAACCCAAGGCGCTGCGCGGCGCCGCTCCGCGCTGAAGCGCGCATAGACCTCCGCCGCCACCGCCGTGTGCGGGCAGAGGCTGCGGCCCCAGTCGGCAAAGGCCGCGCGGATGCGCCCCCGGATCGCCTCATCGTCCACAGAATCCGCGCTGACCGCGGCGAGGAGCCCGGGCATGTCCGGAAAGAGGCTGCGCAGACGCTCCATGTTACTTGGATTGCCGACGTCCATGGCCGAGGCGAGGGTGGCAATGCTCGGCCTCGGATGCCACTCGCCGCTCGCCAGATAATCCGGCACCGTGCGGTTGGCGTTGTGCGCGAGCACGATATCGCCGATCGGAAGCCCGAGCTTGCGCGCCCAGATGCAGGCAACCGCATTGCCGAGGTTGCCGCTCGGGATGATGAAGCCGGCGCGCACGCCATGCGCGCGCTCCAGCGCGAGGCTCGCGGCGGCGTAGTACACCATCTGCGGCAGGAGTCTTCCCAGGTTGATGCTGTTGGCGGAGGACAGATCGAAGCGCGCGCGCAGCTCCGGCGCCTGCAGGGCCTCCTTCGCCAGCCGCTGGCAGTCATCAAATCTGCCGCGCACCGCGAACGAGGCGACGTTGCCGCCCCAGCAGGTGAGCTGGCGCTCCTGAGTCGGCGACACCAGACCCTTGGGAAAGAGCACCGTGACCTGCATGCCGGGGCGCTCGTGGAAAGCCGCCGCCACCGCGCCGCCGGTGTCGCCGGAGGTTGCGACCAGCATGTTGAGGGGTCGTCCGCTCGCGCGCGGCACGCGTGCGAGAGACGCTGCCAGAAAGCGCGCGCCGAAATCCTTGAAGGCGGCCGTCGGGCCGTGAAAGAGCTCGAGCAGCGACAACTTTGCGGCCGCATCGAGCGTTACGAGCGGCGCTGGAAAATTGAAGGCCTCGCGGCTAATGGCGCTAAGCGCGCCTGCCAGCGGATCTGCCGCGAGGAACGGCGCAAGCAGGCGCTCGGCGATTACCGCCAAACCCAGATTCTCGGACTGCAGAGCCTGCGGCACGGCGGGCCAGCTCACCGGGACGTAGAGGCCGCCATCGCTCGCAAGTCCCTGCTCGAGGGCGGCGCTGAAATTCACCGCAGGCGCCGCCGCGCGCGTGCTTGAAAAGCGCATGGCGTTCACGCGACGACGCGTGCGCCGGGCGAGTCAATCTCGACCACCCAGGCGTCAACGCCAATCGAGCGCCCTTCGAACGGCGCGCGCATGGCGGCGAGCACCGCATCGGCGTGCGCGGCCTGGGCCCAGGCGAAGAGCGCCGGACCCGCGCCGGAGATTGAGCAGCCGAGCGCGCCTGCGCCGAGCGCATCGCGGCGCACGTCGGCAAATCCCGGAATCAGCGCCTGGCGCTGCTTCTCGATGACCACGTCCTCGAAGGATGCGCGGATCATGTCAAGATCGTCGGTGTAACACCCGGAGATGAAGCCTGCGAGATTTGCCGTCTGCCACACGAAGTCGGAGAGCTCAACGCTGCCCTTCAGGAGCGCGCGCGCCTGTTTGGTGGAGAGGAACATGTGCGGGTGCACGATGATCGCGCGCACGCCGGCGGGAACCGGGATCTGCTTGATGCGCGGCTGATCGATGCCGACGGTGAGCACCAGACCCCCGAAGAGGGAGGCTGCGATGTTGTCAACGTGCAGGGAGCCGCTTGCGACCTTTTCGCCCTGCATCGCAAACTTGAGAAGCTCGAGACGACTGCAGGGCGCATCGAGAAGCGCATTGGCGGCCACCACCGCGGCGACCGCCGAGGCCGCCGAACCGCCGAGGCCCGAGCCGAGCGCGATGCCCTTGTCGATCTGAATCTCAAAGCCAAAGCCGAGGTGCAATGCATCCGCGAGCGCAAGCACCGCGCGCCCGGCGGTGTTGCGCTTGGGATCGCGCGGCAGCTCACCGGCAACGCCACTCACGCCTTGAATGAGGACGCCCGGCTGAGCGCGGCGCACGGCCGTGACGCGATCCCCGAGCGCATCGACTGCAAAGCCGAGAATATCGAAACCGATGGCGACGTTGCCGACGGAGGCCGGGGCGAACGCGGTCGCCCGGGCGCTGGCGGGTTCGCTCAAAGGCGCGCCCCGAGGTACGCCGCCAGGCGCAAAAGATCCGCAAACACGCCGCCCGCGGTCACCGCGGGTCCCGCGCCCGGCCCCTGCACGATCAGTGGATTGTCGCAGTAGCGGCGCGTGACGAAGCGCACGACGTTGTCGGTGAGGGCAATATTGGCAAACGCATGCTGCGCATCGAGCTCTGCGACGCCGACGCGCGCGCGGCCATCGGAGCTCACGCTGCCCACGTAGCGCATGACCTTGCCGCGCGCGTGCGCCGCGTCGTGGCGCGCGCGCATCGCCTCGTCGTGACGCGGCAGCTCACTCATGAACTCGTCGGCCGTCGCGCTCTCAAGTCCCGCCGGCACCAGGCTCTCCACCTCGACGTCGCTCATTTCCAGCGGCAGCCCCATCTCGCGGCCGAGGATGATGAGCTTGCGCGCAACGTCCAGACCCGAGAGGTCATCGCGCGGGTCAGGCTCCGTGTAGCCGCGCTGGCGCGCCGTCCTCACGATTTCGGAGAAGGCCGTGCGCCCGTCGTAGACGTTGAAGAGATAGGCGAGCGTGCCCGAGAAGATGCCCTCGATGCTGACGACGTCATCGCCGGTCTCGCGCAGATCGCGCAGAGTTTGAATGACCGGCAGTCCCGCACCCACCGTCGCCTCATACAGATAGTGCGTGCGGCTCAGGCGCCGCGACTCGCGCAGACTCTGATAGAACGGCCAATCGGCGCTGTTGGCTTTCTTGTTCGGCGTCACCACGTGTATGCCGCGCCTGAACCAGTCGGGATAGTGGCGCGCGACTGCTTCGCTTGCCGTGCAGTCAATGAAGACGGTATGCGGCAGGTAATCCGCGTGCACGTGCTCGACGAAGCGGCCGATGTCCGCGGCGAGCGCCTGCTCTTCGAGCGCGGGGCGCCACGCTGCAAGGTCGATGCCCGCCGGCGCGAGCAGCATGCGGCGCGAGGCGAGAATGCCGCGGATGCGCAGGTCGAGATTGAACTCCTGGCGCAAGCGCGCGCTCTGTGAGGCGAGCTGATCGAGCAGCATGCCGCCGACGGCGCCCGGGCCGATGACGCCGATCGACAGCGTGTGCGGCGACAGATACAGGCCCGCATGCACGGCGCGCAATGCGCGCGTCGCCTGGCGCCCTTCGATGACGACGGAAATGTTGCGCTCCGATGCGCCCTGCGCGATCGCCCGGACGTTGACGCTCGCGGAGCCGAGCGCATTGAAGACCTTTGCGGCAATGCCGGGGCGGCCGGCCATGCCATCGCCCACCACCGCCAGGATCGCAAGGTCGAGATCCATGTCGATGCTCTGGATCTGGCCCTCCTGCAGTTCGCGCTCGAAGGCGGCGCGCACGACCGCGGCGGCGCGGGCCGCCTGCTCCTGCGGGATGGCGCAGCAGATCGAGTGCTCGGAGCTGCCCTGCGAGATGAGAATGACGGAGATGCCCTCGTCGCGCAGCGCGCCGAAGAGGCGGTGCGCGGTGCCCGGCACGCCAATCATGCCGGCGCCCTCGAGATTGACGAGCGCCATGTGCTCGATGCTGGTGATGCCCTTCACCGGCAGGAGCGACTGCGGCTCGGCGCAAATGAGCGTGCCCTGCTTGTGCGGCGCGAAGGTGTTGCGGATCCAGATCGGAATGGCGCCGCCCACGGCAGGCGCCATGGTCTGCGGGTGAATCACCTTGGCGCCGAAATACGCAAGCTCCATCGCCTCGTTGTAGGAGAGCGAATCAATGACCGTGGCATCGGGCACACGGCGCGGGTCCGCCGACAGCACGCCATCGACGTCCGTCCAGATGTGAATCTCGCGCGCCTCGAGGAGCGCGCCAAATATGGAGGCGGAAAAATCGCTGCCGTTGCGTCCGAGGGTCGTCTGTACGGCGCGTGCTTTGCTGGCGATGAAGCCGGTGATGATGAGCGTGCCGGTGAAGCCCGCGTCAACGACCTCCGCCAGGCTTGCATGCGACTGCGACCACTGCACCGCAGGCCCGAGCGGCCCCCATTCCACCGTCACCACGCGCCGTGCGTCCACCCACTGCACCGCGCCCGGACGCAGCGCGCGCTCTGCAAAATATCTGTAGAAAAGCTGCGTCGACCAGATCTCCCCATAGCCTGCAATGAGATCGCTCACTTCGCGCGCGGCGCTGCGCGTGAGCTTCACGGTGCGCAGTATTCCCTCCAGATCCTGGCAATCGCGGTCAAAGCCTGCGAGGTACTGCCGCGCGGATGTGGCCTCGAGGAGCGTGTCGGCGATCTGCGCGTGCCGCTCCCGCAACCGCGCAAGCTCGCCCGCGAAGGCGTCATCCTGCTGCTCGGCGAGGCTGACGAGGCCGAGGAGCGCGTCGGTCACCCCGCGGCAGGCGGACAGCACCACCCCCAGCGGGCCCGGCGCCTGGGATTCAAGCAGAGCGGCGACGCGCGCGAAGCAATCCGCATCTGCGACGCTTGATCCTCCGAACTTGTGGACGATCCAACGATCCGATGTGGCCATCGAGTGGGGGTTTCACGAATAAAAAAGGCGCTGCGACTGTACTGACGCGCTCGAGTGCACGCAACCCGATGCGCGCGCCTCAATCCGCGGCGCTGACCTTGAGCAGAGCATCGCCGTCGCGCACGCGCTGCCCGGCATGCACCCGTAGCTCGCTCACCACCCCGGCGGCGGCGGCGCTCAGGGTGTGTTCCATTTTCATCGCCTCCATCACCACCAGCGCCTGGCCGCGCGCGACGCGCTCGCGCTCGGCGACCCGTACCGCCAGAATCACCCCCGGCATGGGCGCGCGCACCGTGCCATCCGCGGCGGCCGCGAGCGCATCGGCGACCGCGCTCACGCGCTCGAAGCGGTGCCACTCGGCGTCCAGCCACACGGCGACGCGCTCGCTTCGAATCCGCGCCGCCCACTGCACCGGCCGCGCATCCAGCCGCGCTTGCGCATCGAAGCCGCCGTGGGTGCGCCCGGTCACCTCGAGACCTTCGACGTCGATGGGGGAGCCGTCGAGCTCGATGCGCCAACACGCCCCGCGCCGCACCGCGCGAATCACCTGCGGCGTCTCGCCCGCGGCCTGCAGGCGCATGAGTGCGCTGCCCGTCCCGTTCAGCGCCCAGGCGTCGCGCAAGTCCCAGGGCGAATGCCGCTGCTCACGCTCCGGCACGAGGAGCGAAAGGGCGGCGAGTAGCGCGGCGCGGCGCACCTGCGCGGCGGCGTCGGGCAGGAGCGCCGCGCCGCGCTCATCGATGAGGCGCGTGAATACGCGGCCCGCGCGCACGTGCGGATCGGCTGCGAGCGCCAGGAGCGCCGGCAGATTGGTGGTCACGCCGTCGATGCGGCATGCGGCAAGCGCGTGCGCAAGATCGGACAGCGCCCCCTCACGCGCCGGGGCTGCGACGATGAGCTTGGCGAGCAGCGCGTCGTAGTGAATGCCCACGCTGTCACCCGCGGCGACCCCGGCATCGATGCGCACGCCCGGCCCCGGCGGCGGCCAGATGAGCTCGGTCAGTTTGCCACTCGTCGGCAGAAAGCCGCGGCGCGGATCCTCGGCGTACAGGCGCGCCTCAAAGGCGTGGCCCTGCGCACGCACCTCCTCCTGAGTAAGCGGCAGCGCCTCCCCGCAGGCGATGCGCAGCTGCCACTCGACGAGGTCAATGCCGAGGATCATCTCCGTCACCGGATGCTCGACCTGCAGGCGCGTGTTCATCTCGAGGAAGAAGCACTCCTCGCGGTGGACGACGAACTCCATCGTGCCCGCGTTCTCGTAGCCGACCGCGCGTGCCCCCGCCACCGCGAAGGCATGCAGCCGCGCGCGCAGCGCCGCCGAAAGAGCGGGCGCGGGGGCTTCTTCGATGACTTTCTGGTGGCGGCGCTGCAGCGAGCAGTCGCGCTCCAGAAGATGCAGGCAGTGGCCGTGAGCATCCGCGATGACCTGCACTTCGACATGGCGTGCGTGTTCGATGAATCTCTCCAGCATCACGCGGCCGTCGCCGAAGGCGCGCTCGGCCTCGCCGCGCGCTGCGGCAAGCGCTTGGGAGAGCTCGGCCGCGGCGCGCACGACACGCATGCCCTTGCCGCCGCCGCCCGCCACCGCCTTGATCAGCAGCGGAAATCCGATCGCCTGCGCCTCCTTGGCGAGAAGCGCCTCACCCTGCTCTGTCCCGAAGTAGCCCGGCACGACCGGCACGCCCGCGCCTTGCATGAGCCTCTTGGCTTCATCCTTGACACCCATGCGGCGGATCGCAGCCGCCGGCGGACCGACGAATACGATGCCGGCCGCGCTGCACGCTTGCGCAAATTCCGCGCTCTCCGCGAGAAAGCCGTAGCCCGGATGCACCGCCTCGGCGGCGCTGGCGCGCGCCGCCTGCAGCAATGCTGCGATATTGAGATAGCTCTCGGCTGCATTGGCGGGGCCGATGCGGATGGCCACATCCGCAACGCGCGTATGCAAAGCGCCGGCGTCGGCGTCGGAATAAACCGCGACCACGCGCATGCCCAGACGCTGCGCCGTGCGCGTGATGCGGCAGGCGATCTCGCCGCGGTTAGCGATCAGGAGAGTCTTGAACATGTACCGCGCGCGCGTTCAGGGCGCTTCCTGAAAGAGCTCGCGGCCGATCAGCATGCGGCGGATTTCGTTGGTGCCCGCGCCGATCTCGTAGAGCTTGGCATCGCGCAGCAGTCGCCCGGCGGGATAGTCATTGATGTAGCCGTTGCCGCCGAGAGCCTGGATGGCATCGAGCGCGCAGCGCGTCGCATTCTCGCTGGCAAAGAGGATGCAGCCGGCGGCATCAAAGCGCGTCGTGCGCCCGGCGTCGCAGGAGCGCGCGACGCTGTAGACGTAGGCGCGCGAGGCGTTGAGAAGAGTGTAGAGGTCCGCAAGCTTCGACTGGATGAGCTGAAAACTGCCGATCGGCGCTCCGAACTGCTTTCTCTCGCGCACGTACGGCAGCACCACATCCAGGCACGCCTGCATGATGCCGAGCGGTCCGCCCGCAAGCACCACGCGCTCGTAGTCAAGGCCGCTCATCAGCACCTGTACGCCGCGCCCCGCCTGATGCAGAACGTTCTCGAGCGGCACACGGCAATCGTCGAAGAGGAGCTCGCAGGTGTCCGAGCCGCGCATGCCGAGCTTGTCGAGCTTCTGCGCGGTGCTGAAGCCGGGGAAGCCCTTCTCGACGATGAACGCCGTAATGCCCGGCGTGCCGGACTGCGCGTCGGTCTTCGCATAGACGATGATGACATCCGCCGCGGGCCCGTTCGTGATCCACATCTTGCGGCCGTCAAGAAGGTAGTGATCGCCGCACAGCGATGCGCTCAGGCGCATGGCGACGACGTCCGACCCCGCGGAAGGTTCGCTCATGGCGAGCGCGCCGACGTGCTCGCCGCTTAAGAGCTGCGGCAGGTAGCGGCGCTTCTGCTCCGCGGTGCCCCAGCGGCGCAGCTGGTTCACGCACAGGTTCGAGTGCGCGCCGTAGGAGAGGCCCACCGATGCGCTGGCGCGGCTGATCTCCTCCATTGCGACGACGTGCTCGAGGTAGCCCAGGCCGCTGCCGCCGTGTTCGGGCTCGACGGTGATGCCCAGGAGGCCGAGTGCACCCAGTTCCGGCCACAGGTCGCGTGGAAAGACGTTCGAGGCGTCGATCTCGGCGGCGCGCGGCGCGATGAGCTCGGCGGAGAACTCGCGCACGGTCTTGCGCAACAGATCGACGCTCTCGCCCAGCTGAAAATCAAATTCGATCACGCGGCCGGACTCCTATCCTTGGGATGCGGGAAGTTATCGGATTCGTCCTCGTCGCTGCGCGGCGCGAGGCAGGCAAAGTCCTTCTCGACGACGATGCGCAGGGCGGCCGCGCCGTCGTGCTGCACGCCATCGAGGGTGACAACCTCGCTCGCGCACCACTCGCGCGCGACGCCCTCGGGCACCTGAATCTCAATCACGCCGTCCGCGAAGGTCGCGCCGAGCGCGGCAGCCGCAGGCGTGCGCTGCACTCGGTATATGAGCAGGCCGCGTGGGCTGATGTGCACCTCCTCTTCGACGCGGCCGCTTTGCGCCAGCTGCGCGACCTCGCCGCGCGTCAGGCGCAGGCGCAGCGAATCGCCTTTCATTCTGAGCTTCACGGTGCGCCGTGCGCGTGCGCCGCGCGCTCGAGGATGCGCTGCGCCCTGATGAGATGCGGCCGGTCGAGCATTTGACCATCGAGGCTTAAGACACCGGCATCCGGCGCGGCTGCGAATGCCGCGATGACCGCGCGCGCGCGCGCAATCTCGTCGGGCTGCGGACTGAAGGCGGCATTGATCGGCCCGACCTGCGCGGGATGGATCGCAAGCTTCCCCATGAAGCCATCACGGCAGGCGCGTGCCGCCTCACGAATGACAGCGTCGTCATTGCGAAAGTCGACGCAGACGCCGTCGAACGCGGGGACCCCTGCCGCAGCGGCCGCGAGCAGGCACATCGAGCGCACGAGTTCGAAGGTGAAGGTCAAGGAGCCATCCGCGGCGCGTGCGGCCGCGCCGAGCGCGGCGGCGAGATCCTCCGCGCCCCAGGTCAATCCGGCGAGGCGCGCGTTCGCCGTGGTTGCGTAGTCGCTCAATGCGAGCAGCGATTGCGCAGTCTCGGTCGCGATGACCAGAAGCTTGGTCGCGCCCGGCGGCCGGTCGTGCTCGCGCTCGAAGAGCGAAAGCAGCCGCGTGACCTCGAGCGCCTCGCGCGCGAATGACACCTTGGGCAGCACGATGCCATCCGGCGCCCCCGCCATCACCGCCGCGAGATCCTCGGACAACTTGCCGCTGGCTAGGGCATTCACGCGCACCCAGATTTGCTGCTGAGCGCGCTCGGGGCGCGAGCGCAGGAAGTCGCACACCCGCGCGCGCGCCTGCGGCAGGAGCTGCGCGGTGACCGAATCCTCAAGGTCCAGGATCAGGGCGTCCGCAGCGCTCGCCGCGGCCTTCTCCTGCTTGCGCGCGCTGTCGCCGGGAACGAATAGCCAGGAGCGGATGGCCGCCACGGCAGTCATGCCGGCTTCTTCAGCATGAGCGCGGCGCGCCGGCAGGATGCGACCTCTTCGCCGCGCTGGTTAAAGGCACGCTGCTCAAAGGTTACGATTCCTGAATCGCTCCTCGAGCGGCTCTCGCGCTTGGCAAGCACCAAGGTTTCGGCCCGCAAGGTGTCGCCCACGCGCACCGGCTGCGGGAACTTGACCTCCTCCCAGCCAAGGTTGCCCAAGGTCGTGCCGTAGGTGGTGTCGTACACCGACAGGCCCACCAGAAGTCCGAGAGTAAACACACTGTTGACGATGCGTTCGCCGAATACCGTGGTCTTGGCGTACTCGGCATCCAGATGCAGCGCGGCCGGGTTCATGGTGAGCGCGCTGAAGAGGAGGTTGTCGGTCTCCGTGACGGTACGCCGCACGGCGTGCTCGAATCTCTGGCCGACCTCGAATTGCTCGAAATAAAGTCCCGACATGCCGGCATCGCTCCTCGAGCCCCTAGTCTAGCAGCGCCGGCCCTGGGGCATCAGGCTCGCTCATAACCGCAGGCGCCGGCCCCCAAACCAACGGGTATTTCATGCCAGCGGCACGACACCCCTATATTCGCAAGAGCCATGTACCGCTACGACGACATAGATCAGACCCTGGTCGCCGAGCGCGTGAACGAGTTTCGCGATCAGACGCGCCGTTTTCTCGCCGGCGAGCTCTCGGAGGACGAGTTCCGGCCGCTGCGCTTGAGGAACGGCCTCTACATCCAGCGCCATGCGCCGATGCTGCGCATTGCCATCCCGTATGGCCTCCTAAGCGCAGTGCAGCTGCGCAAATTAGGCGACATCGCTCAGCGCTATGACCGCGGCTACGGTCACTTCACCACCCGCCAGAATCTGCAGCTTAACTGGCCGGCGCTCGCAAGCGTCCCGGACCTCCTCGCCGAGCTTGCCACGGTGCAGATGCACGCCATCCAGACGAGCGGCAACTGCGTGCGTAACGTGACCGCGGATCATCTGGCCGGGGTCGCCCCCGACGAGCTCGACGATCCGCGCCCGTACTGCGAGATCATCCGCCAGTGGGCCACCCTGCATCCGGAATTCACCTACCTGCCGCGCAAGTTCAAGATCGCCGTCACGGGCTCGCCCGCCGATCGCGCCGCCTCCGAGGTCCACGACGTGGGACTGCATATGCGGCGCGATGCCGAAGGCAACATCGGCTTCGAAGTGCTCGCGGGCGGCGGCCTCGGCCGCGCCCCGGCCATCGGCCACGTCATCCGCGACTTCCTGCCGCTCGAGGACCTTTTGTCCTACCTCGAGGCGATCCTGCGGGTCTACAACCGCTACGGGCGGCGCGACAATATCCACAAGGCGCGCATCAAGGTCTTGGTCAAATCATTGGGCGCGGCGCAGTTTGCCGCCGAGGTGGAGGCGGAATGGCAGGCCGCGCGCGCAGATGCGCCGCAGCTGCCGCAGGCTGAAGTCGAGCGGGTGCGCGCGTTCTTCAAGCCGCCGCCCTATGAGAGTCTCCCCGACATCGATGCCGCGGCGGAGCGCGAGCCTGAGTTTCGCGCCTGGTACCGCTACAACACCCGCTCGCATCGGGTGCCGGGCTATCGCGCCGTAGTCGTATCTTTGAAGGCGCACGGCCGTCCGCCCGGCGACATGACCTCGGCGCAAATGGCCGCGCTCGCGACGCTTGCCGAGCAGATGAGCTTCGGCCTCATTCGTGTTGCGCATGACCAGAACCTCTTGCTCGCGGACGTGCGCCAGCAGGATCTGTATGCGACGTGGCTCGCGCTACGCCGCCAGGAGCTTGCGACCGCCAACATCGGCATGCTGACCGACATGATCGCCTGCCCCGGCCTTGATTTCTGCGGCCTTGCCAACGCGGGCACCATCAGCGTCGCCCGCGACATCCAGAAGCGCTTTGATGATCTCGACTATCTCTACGACCTGGGGGAAATCGAAATCAAGATGTCCGGCTGCATGAATGCCTGCGGCCATCACCATGTGGGCCATATCGGCATTCTGGGCGTGGAGAAGCACGGCGAGGAGTGGTATCAGATTACGCTCGGCGGCTCCGTCAATGGCTATACCGCACTGGGAGAGGTGATCGGTCCCTCGGTGCCGCAGCAGGCGGTGCCCGCAACCATCGAGCGCATCATCGAGGTCTACCGCGAACGGCGCGATGCTGGCGAGCGCCTCATCGACACTTACCGCCGTATCGGGCTTGCGCCCTTCAAGGAGCGCGTCTATGCGTCGCGTGCTGAAGCGGCGTGAGATCGTCGCCGACGATTGGCGGCATTTCGGGGAAGAACCTGCGGCGCACGAGGCGCAGGGCCTGATCGTTGCGCTCGCAGAGCTGCGCGCCAACCCCCAAACATGGTCGGCATATCGCGGCAATCTCGGCCTGCGCATCGGGCTCGCCGATAAGATCGAGGACTTGGCGTTCGACCTTGCGCGCTTTGCGCTCATTGCAGTGGAGTTTCCGGCGCCCGGGGAAGGGCGCGGCTACACGCAGGGCCGGCTCCTGCGCGGGCGTTATCATTTCGCCGGAGAGCTGCGCGCCGTGGGCGCCGCCGTCAAACGCGATCTCATCTTCGCGCTCGCGCGCTGCGGCTTTGATGCCTTTGAGGTTGCGCCGGGTGAAGATCTGGAAGAGTGCGCACGCGCGCTTGGGCGCTACACGGTTGCCTATCAACCCGGCGCGCCGGACTCTTTGAGCTTGCGGCAGCGCTACTCGGCGTAAGGCGCATTCAGCGCTGCGGCAGCTCGATGTCCGCGAAGAGCTTGGCCACCTCGGGCGCGGACCCCAGCCGGTGGGCGCGCTCGATCAGCCGCCGCTCCAAGTGCGGCGCCAGGAGCTGCGCGAATTCATACATGTATTTGCGCAAGAGCGTACCGCGCCGGAACCCGATCCACGTGGTATGCGCATCGAACAGATGCGATGCGTCGAGCGCCACGAGATCCGCATCCTCGCGCGCATCGATTGCCATGCTCGCCACGATGCCGACGCCCAGACCCAGGCGCACATAGGTCTTGATGACATCCGCATCGCGGGCCGTGATCGCCACGTTGGGCACGAGGCCGCTTTTCGCGAAGGCCTCGTGCAGGGAAGACGGCCCGGTAAAGCTGAAGGTATAGGTCACGAGCGGGTGATTGGCGAGCGCGCGCAGCGTCAGCCGGCCGGCGGTCGCAAGCGCGTGGGCGCGCGGCACGATCACGGTTCGCTGCCAGCGGTAGCAGGGCATGATCGTAAGGTCGGCGAACAGATGCTCGGAACCCGTGGCGATTGCGCAGTCGATGCGATCCTGCGCCACCATTTCGGCGATCTGCTCGGAGGTGCCCTGGTGCAGATTCAAACGCACGTGCGGATAGCGGCTGCGAAACTCGCGGATGACGTCCGGAAGCACGTAGCGGGCCTGCGTGTGCGTGGTGCCGAGCGACAAACTGCCGCGCCCCTCGTCGCGCAGCTCCGTTGACAGATCGCGGATGCTCTGCGCCTCCTGCAGGATCCGCAGTGCCCGCTCGATGACCTGCTGACCCGCGGCGGTGATGCGCGTCAGATTGCGGCCCTCGCGTACGAAGATCTGAAAGCCAAGCTCATCCTCGAGGAGCTTGATCTGCTTGCTCACGCCGGGCTGCGAAGTATGCAGCTTCTGCGCGGCCGCGGTGATGTTAAGGCCGCTCTGTGCGATCGCCGCAAGGTAGCGCAATTGGTGCAATTTCATTCTAGCCTCGTCCGTCCTCAGTCCCGCGTCGTCTGCCGCGCGCTATGGCGCAGCCTAGCGCAAAGCCGCAAATATTTCGTAACCGCCCCATAACCAGCGCGCACCCGCTAAGAAGAAATGGTTCGTTCCGCGCGGCACTCGCGCTGGCTATATTTCCACGCCATGGGCGACATACTCACGCTGGATCTGGAGCATAAGGCTGCGCGCGTGCGCCAATTCCTCGCCGCGGCGGTGCGTGAGCATGAGCGCGTGGTCTACGCCAATAGCCTCGGGTCCGAGGCCATGGTGCTCACCGACATTATTGCCTCGCATCTGCCGCAAATCGAGATCTTCAGCATTGATACCGGCCGGCTGCCCGAGCAGACCCACGAGCTTCTGGCACGCCTCGAGGAGCGTTACGGGCCGCGCATCCGCCTCGTGTACCCGGATGCGAAGGCCCTTGAGAGCCTCACCGGCGCCCAGGGCGTGAACGGCTTCCAGAAGAGCATTAGCGCGCGCCTCTCGTGCTGCGAGGTGCGCAAGGTCGAGCCCTTCAAGCGCGCGATTGCCGGATTCAACGCCTGGGTGACGGGAGTGCGCCGCGAGCACTCCGCCACGCGCGCGCAGGGCAGCGCCGCCGAGTGGGACGCTCAATATGGACTCTATAAATTGAGCCCGCTCCTCGACTGGAGCGCAGAGCAGATCTGGCAGTACATCCGCGCACGCCGGCTTCCCTATAACGCGCTGCACGATCGGCAATATCCGAGCATCGGCTGCGCGCCCTGCACGCGTGCGGTGCAGCCCGGCGAGCAGCAGCGCGCGGGCCGCTGGTGGTGGGAGGAGTCCGCATCGCGCGAGTGCGGGCTGCATCCGCGCGCGCGTCCGGCGGCCGTTGCGGCCGTGTGAGCATTACAGCGAGGTTGGTATGGATTATCTGCCCATATTCATCGCAGTGAAGGATTCGCCCGCCGTGGTAGTCGGCGGGGGCCAGGTGGCGCACCGCAAAGTCGAATGGCTGCTCGCCGCGCATGCGCGCGTGACAGTCGTCGCCCCGCAGCTTGCTAGCGAGCTCGCCCAGCTGGTCGCGCGCGGCGCCGTTGAGCACATCGACTTAAGTTTTGCGCCCGAGCAGCTGCGTCATGCGGCGCTCGCCATCGCCGCGACGGATTCGGCCGAGGTCAATGCAGCGGTTGCGCACGCCGCGCGCGCCGCGCGCGTGCCAATCAACGTCGTGGATAACCCCGAGCTCTCAAGCTTCATCTTCCCTGCCATTATCGATCGCTCGCCGGTCATCGTGGCGGTCGGCTCCGGCGGACGCTCGCCGGTGCTGGTGCGGCGCGTGCGCGCGCAGATCGAAGCACTGCTGCCGGCGAAGCTCGGTGCGCTCGCGCGCTTCATGGGCGAGCGTCGCGCGGCGGTGAAGCTTGCCCTCGCGCCCGCCGGCCGCCGGCCGTTCTGGGAGCGCATTATTGGCGGCGCCGTAGGCTCGCAGGTGCTCGCCGGCAATGAGACGCGCGCCCACGAGGCGTTCGCAACAGAGCTCTGCGGCTCCGGTGCGCGCGCTCAAGTGGGTGAGGTGTATCTCATCGGCGCCGGCCCCGGCGATCCGGATCTGCTCACACTGCGCGCGCTGCAGCTGCTGCAGCAGGCCGACGTCGTCCTCTACGATCGACTGGTGTCGGATGCGGTGCTCGCACTTGCGCGCCGCGATGCGCAGCGCATTTTCGTCGGCAAGGAGGCGGGCGATCCAGCGAACGCGCAGGCGCGCATTCACGAGCTCATGATTCACCACGCGCGCGCCGGATTGCGCGTCGCCCGCCTGAAGGGCGGCGATCCGTTCATATTTGGCCGCGGCGGCGAAGAGATCGAGGTGCTCGCGGCGAACGACATCGCCTACCTCGTCGTGCCGGGCATCACCGCGGCGCTTGGCGCGGCGGCGAGCGCCGGTGTGCCGCTCACCCACCGCCGTCTTGCGCAGAGCGTCACTTTTGCGGCAGGCCACGCTCTCGACGACGAGGCGCTTGACTGGGATTCGCTCGCGCGACCCAATCACACGGTGGTCTTCTACATGGGGGTCGCACACCTGTCGCGGATCATCGCGCGCCTGCGCGCCGCCGGTGCCGCCGCGGATCACCCGGCCGCCATCATCGAACGGGCAACCTTGCCGGGCGAGCGCGTGGTGAGCGGCACTCTCGCGACCCTGGAGGCGCGGGCGGCAGCTGCGGAGATTGCCGCGCCTGCCCTGCTCATCGTCGGCAAGGTCGCCGCCTTCGCGCGCACGCGCGAGCGCACTGCAGAGCCCACCGAGTTCAGAAACGCGGTAGCGCAGGAAGTTCCCGCTTGACGCAGGCGCCCGGCGCAGACGTGCGTGCCGGATTTTCCGGGGCGATCGGCGGCACGCCGCTCCTGCGGCTGCGCGCCTTGAGCGAGGAAACCGGCTGCGAGATCCTCGGCAAGGCCGAGTTCATGAATCCCGGCGGCTCGGTCAAAGACCGCGCGGCGCTTGCCATCGTAACCGCGGCCGAGCGTCGCGGCGAGCTTGCCGCCGGCGGCACCGTGGTTGAAGGCACCGCCGGCAACACCGGCATCGGCCTTGCACATGTGTGCAACGAGCGCGGCTATCGCTGCGTGATCGTCATGCCGGACAATCAGTCGTCCGGGAAATATGCGCTCCTGGCAACTCTCGGCGCGGAGCTGCATCGCGTGCCGGCCGTACCCTACAGCAACCCGAATCAGTATCAGAAGGTGGCGGCGCGGCTCGCCGCGGCGCTGCCCGGTGCGATCTGGGCCAATCAGTTCGACAACGTCGCAAATCGCGAGATTCATCTCAGCACCACCGGGCCGGAAATCTGGGAGCAGTCGGGCGGCCGCATCGATGCCTTCGTCGCCGCCAGCGGCACCGGCGGCACCTTCTCCGGCGTGTCGGAGTTCCTGCATTCGCGCCGCCGCGAAATTCGCTGCGTGCTGGCGGATCCGCCCGGCAGCAGCCTCTATGAATACGTGCGCCATGGCGCATTGAAAACCACCGGCACAGGCTCGATCACCGAAGGCATCGGCATTGCGCGCATCACGGCAAATCTTGCGCTCGCGCGCATCGATGATGCCGTGCATGTGGAAGACGCCGAGACGGTGCGCTTCGTCTACCGGTTGTTGAACGAGGAGGGCCTGTTCCTCGGCAGCACGAGCGGCATCAATGTCGCCGCAGCGGTGCGCGTGGCGCGCGAGCTCGGGCCCGGACACACCATCGTCACGGTGCTCTGCGACGGCGGCGCCAACTATCAATCACGCCTTTTCAACCGCGAGTGGCTGCAGGAGAAGGGCCTCGCCGCAGCGGCGGCGCGGCCCGCGCGCACGCCGCTCACACTGGGGAACGTCCTTGTCGCCTGAACGCAGCAAGCTTGCCACCGTCACCGATGCCGTCATCGTCGGCGCAGGTCCCATCGGACTATTCCAGGTCTTTGAGCTCGGACTCCTCGGGTTGCGCGCGGAAGTCATCGATTCGCTGCCGCAGATCGGCGGCCAGTGCAGCGAGCTCTACCCCGATAAGCCGATCTATGACATTCCTGCCGTGCCGGTGTGCACGGCGCGCGAGCTCATCGAGCGCCTCGCCGACCAGATAAAACCCTTCGCCGCCGGGTTTCATTTGGGCCAGGAAGTCACAAGGGTTGAGCCGCGTGCAGACGGCCGCTTTGACGTCGAGACGAGCCGCGGCGCGCGCTTCGACGCCGGCAGCGTCATCATTGCGGCGGGCGTCGGCGCCTTTCAATCGCGGCGCCTTGCGGTGGAGGGCGCCGAGCGCCACGAGGGCAACCGCGTTCACTACCGGGTGAAGGATCAGGAGCTCTTCCGCGGGCGCGATCTTGTCATATTGGGCGGCGGCGACTCGGCGCTCGACTGGACGCTGGCACTTTGCGACACGGCACGCAGCATCGTTCTCGTGCATCGGCGCAGCGAATTTCGCGCAGCTCCGGCGTCGGTGCAGCGCCTTTTCGCCCTGCGCGATGCCGGCAGGCTCGACTTCCTCGAGGGGCAGGTGCACGCCATCATCGAAACCGACGGCAAGCTGCATGGCGTGCACGTGCGGACGCCCGATGGCGTGACGCGCGCGGTCGCGCTCGAGCATCTCCTCGTATTCTGGGGACTGCATCCGAAGCTGGGCCCCATCGCCCAATGGGGACTCGCTCTCAACAAGAGAACGATAAGCGTCGATGCGGCGCGCTTCCAGACGAACATTCCCGGGATCTTTGCAGTCGGCGACATCAACGACTATCCCGGCAAGAAGAAGCTCATCCTGTCCGGATTCCACGAGGCGGCGCTCGCGGCATTCGCCGTGCGCGAGTACCTGCGCCCCGGGGAGAAAGTGCATCTGCAGTACACGACGACGAGCCCGTTGCTGCAAAGGCGCCTTGGCGTGGCGGAGGAGAAGGCCGCGGCGCACTCTGATTCTGCTGCGCGCACCGGCTGATGATCACGGGCGAATTCGGCTGGTTTCTCGCCGTGGGACTCGCCGCGCAGCTCGTCGATCGCGCGCTCGGCACGCGCCACGCCGTGACCGCGAGCGCCTTTCTTGCGACTCTCACGCTGAACATCGCTCTTTGGCTGCAGCTCGGTCGCCCCGCTTACGCAGCGCCTGCCGCGCTCCTCCTCGGCGCGCTGGCGGGCGCGCCGTTTGCCGCCTTTGTCGCGCGCCAGCTGCCGCAGCGCGCGGCTGTGGCGGGTATAGGGCTCGGCGCGCTCGCGCTCGCAACCCTGGGACTCCTGCACAGCTTGACCTAACGGCGGCCGAACCCCGAGCATCGCCACGCACGCCGTGCATTGCACACGGCGAGGGTGCGAGCACTCATGCATGAGTTTTTCGGCGCCGCCGAACTGGATGCCCTGCGGTTGAGCCTGGAGGTTGCCACCCGCAGCGTGCTGTGTAGTTTGCCGGCGGCGGTCCTGGTCGCCTGGCTCCTGACGCGCGCGCGCTTCCACGGCCGCGTGTTCTTTGACGCTTTCGTGCACCTGCCCCTCGTGCTGCCGCCGGTCGCCGTGGGCTACGTGCTCCTCGTACTCTTCGGCACCCGCGGGCCCTTCGGCCGCTGGCTGTATGCGCACTTTGGAGTTGAGCTTGCCTTCAGCGCCAACGGCGCGGCGCTCGCAACTGCCGTCATGACCTTCCCGCTCATGGTGCGCGCAATCCGCATCTCCCTCGACAATGTGGATCGGGGCCTGGAGGCGGCTGCACGCACCCTCGGAGCAGGTGCGCTCGATCGCTTTGCGACCATCACTCTGCCCTTGATGCTGCCGGGCATTCTCGCCGGAGCGGTCATGGCGTTCGCCGCCGGACTCGGGGAGTTCGGCGCCGTCATCACCTTTGTTGCGAACATACCCGGGCGCACTCGCACCCTGTCGCTGGCGCTCTATACCGCAATCCAGTCCCCGGCGGGCGATGCGCTCGCGATACGGCTGGCAATCATCTCTTTCACACTGGGGTTCGCGGGCCTGCTGGTCGCCGAATGGCTCGCGCGGCGTGTGCGCCGCTGGCTGGGGCGCTGATGCTCGCCGTCCGTGTCGCCAAGCGCCGCGACGCCTTTGAGCTCGACGTTGCATTCCGCGCACCGACGCCGGGAATTGTCGCCCTCTTTGGCCGCTCCGGATCCGGCAAGACGACTGTAGTCGAGATCATGGCAGGCCTCCTCGAGCCTGATGCGGGCGACGTGCGCCTGGAGGACCTCGTGCTCGTGGACACGGCGGCCGGTTATTCGCTGCCCGCCGAGCGCCGCCGCCTCGGCTATGTGTTCCAGGATGCGCGCCTCTTTCCGCACCTCAACGTGCGCGGCAATCTGCGCTACGGACAGAAGCGCGCAGCGGCGGCGCCGCACATCATCGACTTCGATGAGGTCACTGAGCTCCTCGGCCTTGCGCCCCTCCTCGCGCGCCGTCCGCACACTCTGTCCGGCGGCGAGCGCCAGCGTGTCGCACTGGGGCGCGCGCTCTTATCGCAGCCACGGCTGCTGCTCCTGGATGAGCCGCTGGCAGCGCTCGATGCCGCGCGTCGCGCCGAGGTACTGCCGTACCTTGAGGCGCTGCGCGACAGGCTCTCGATTCCCATGGTGTATGTGAGCCACCAGTTCGAGGAGGTCCTGCGCCTCGCCGATCACGTCGTGCTGATGGAGGCGGGCCGGGTGGTGGCCGCAGGCGGCATTCATGAGATGAGCCTGCATCCCGAGCTCGCCGCCATCGTCGGCCGCGACTCAGTCGGAGCCGTGCTCGAGGGAGTGATCAGCGAAGCGGATGTGGCGCGTGGGCTTGCGCGGCTCAATTTCGGCGTGAGCACTCTCCTCGTCGCGGCGGCGGATGCGCGCGTCGGCGCGCGCGCGCGCGTACAGCTCTTCGCAAGCGATCTCATCCTCGCGACACAGCCCGCGCAAGGCCTGAGCGTGCGCAATTCAATTGCGGGCGTGGTAAGCGGCATCCGCGCGGATGACAACGAGGCGCTACTCGTGAGCGTCGACATCGGTGGCGCGAGCGTGCTTGCGCGGGTCACGCGCGATGCGCTCGAGTCGCTCGCTCTGCACCCGGGGTCTGCCGTGTGGGTGCTGGTGAAAGCCGTGTCCCTGCGCAGCCACGCCGTCTAGAGCGGCCAGGACTCCAGGCGCGCAACGAAGGCCTGCAGGAAGCGGTTGGCGTCGCCGCCGTCCAGAACCCTGTGGTCGATGGTGAGCGTCACGTAGCATTTCGCGCGCGCCACAATGCGCTCCGCGCCCGCCTCCTCGATCACCGCGGCGCGCTTCTCAAGCTTGCCGATGCCGAGAATGGCGGATTGCGGCTGATTGATGACAATGGGCGCCGCCATGAGACTACCGCTCGTGCCGTGATTGGAGAGCGTGAAGGTGCCGCTGCGCAGGTCGGCGGGCGTGAGTTCGTGCGCACGCGCGCGCATCACGAGATCATTGAGGCCGCGTGCGATGTCAAACAAATCGCGCGACTCCACGGCGCGCAGCACCGGCACGATGAGTCCGCCGCCGTCGAGCGCCGTGGCCACGCCGATGTTCATCGTCTCGTAGATCTGCAGAGCCTCTGCGCTCCAGCGGCTATTGACCTGCGGCACCGCGCGGATGCCATCCACGGCTGCCGCAACGAAGTAGGCGCTCAGGGTGAGGGGCGCGCCGCGCGCCTTAAAGTCAGCCTGATTCCTGCTTCGATGAGCGTTAACCGCGCTCATGTCCGCTTCGAAGACGCTCGTCACGTGCGGCGCGGTATGCAGCAGGCTCTCAACCATGTGTTCGGCGATACGCTTGCGCATGTGGGAATGCGGCTCACGGCGCGACGGCGGCGCCTCCGCCGTACGCTCCGCGGCCGGGGCGGCAGCGGGCTTGCCGTGCCGTGCCTGCACCGCCTGCAGCACATCGTCTGCGGTAATCCGGCCCGCCTGGCCGGAACCTGCCACTTCGTCGGGCCCAAGTCCGTGCTCCGCCAGCAGGCGGCGCACGGCGGGGCTTAACTGCACGCGCGCATCGCGAGATTGGGTGTCCGCTGCCTGCGTGCCTGCCGCTGCCGGCGCGCGCTGCGGTGCGAGCGCCACAGGCTCGGCGGCCGAGGCCTCGTCGAGCTCGATCTGCGCCAGAAGGTCGCCGGGCGCGACCTCTGCGCCCTCGCCCTTCAGGATCTGCCGCAGTACACCGCCGACCGGCGCGGGGATCTCCACGGTGACTTTGTCGGTTTCGAGTTCGACAAGCGGCTCGTTCGCCGCGACGCGCGCGCCGGGGGCCTTCAACCAGCGCAGCACCTGCGAGCGCGTACCCTCGACTTCCTCGGACGGGGAACGCACGTCAAAGAGTGCGCTCATGCCTGCGCGATCCGCTGCATGGCCGCTGCGATGCCGCGCACGCTCGGCAGGGCGGCTTCGAGCAGTACGGGACTGTGGGGACTTGGAATATCCGGCATGGCGAGGCGCTCTATGGGGGCGTCCAGATGGAAGAATGCCTCCTCGACGAGCATCGCGGCAATCTCCGCGCCGAAACCTGCGGTGAGATTGTCCTCATGCACGATGAGGCAGCGGCGCGTCTTTTTGACCGAGGCGAGCGTCGCCGCGCGGTCCCAGGGCGAGAGGGTGCGCAGGTCGAGCACCTCGGCATCGACGCCCGAGGGCGCAACGGCGAGCTCGCAGCGCTCGACCATCGCTCCCCAGGTGATGACGCTCAACTGCGCTCCGGAGCGCACCAGGCGTGCCACGCCGAACGGCAGTACGTACGAATCGCCCGGATATGGCCGCCGCGCCGCTGCACCGTCGAGCATGGCGCGGTGCTCAAAGAAAATCGTCGGGTCGTTGCCGCGCATCGCCGTGCGCAGCAGTCCCACCGCATCCTCGGCATTCGCAGGCACGGCCACGCGCCAGCCGATGCCGTGCACCCAGGCCACCTCGTTGGTCTGGCTGTGCCACGGATCGCCGCATTTGAAGAATCCCCCCGGAATGCGCACAACGATGGGCGCCGCAAAGCGATTATTCGTACGCCAGCGCAGCGTGCCGCAGTCGTTGAGTTGCTCGGCCGCAGGATCGGCGTATTTGCGAAACTGAATCTCGGCCACCGGCACCAGGCCCGCGAGCGCCATGCCGACGGCGCGGCCAATGATGCCCTCCTCGGAGAGACTGGTGTCAAACACGCGCCCGCGCCCGTACTTCTCCTGCAGTCCGAGAGTGGCGCCGTGCACCCCGCCCTTGGGACCGACGTCCTCGCCAAACACGAGGAGACGCGGATTGCCCGCAAGCTCCGCATCGAGCGTGCGGCGGATCGCAGTCAGCATGTTGATGCGCGCAGGCTCGGGCGCCGCCGTCGTCGATGCGACCGGAAACTGATGTCCTTCGGGCGCAACACCGCCCTGCAACTGCAGTTCGCGCGCGCCGCCCGCGGCGCCTGCCGCGCAGAACACGTAGCGCTCGAGCGATTCGGGTGCGGGCGCCGGCTCCCCGAGGGCGGCTGCCACGGCAGCTTCCACATCCTTCCGGGCCGTGCGCTCGATGCGCAGCCACTCCTCCTCGGCCATGAGTGCCGGGACTGCGAAGCCGCGCAGATGCTCGAGCGGATCCTGCGCGCGCTCGCGCGCGAGGAGCTCCTGTGACTTATAGGCCTGCGTGTCCTGGCCCGAATGGCCCGACAGGCGCGGCACGGTGAGCCTGAGCAGCACCGGGCCCTCCCCGGCGCGCACCTGCGTCACCGCGCGCGCAATAAGCTCCTGCGCAGCGCGCGGCTGCGTACCATCGCCGCTTAACACCGCAAGATTAGCGAACGACTTTAGATTAGCGGCGATATCGCCGCCCGGGGTCTGCAGGCCGGAAGGCACGGAAATACCGAAGCCGTTGTCTTCAATGTAGAACAGCACGGGCAGGCGCAAAGTCGTCGCGATCGTGAGCGCCGACCAGAAGCCATTGGTTGCGGTCGACGCATCTCCGCCATGAACGACGGCAATGCTCCGCGCATAGGAGGCCTCGCCGAGCACGTCGCGTCGGTAGCAGATCGCCTGGGCCCAGCCGACGGCCGGTGTGTACTGCGCTCCCACGCCGCCGCACCCGGGCAGCACGGTCGCGCCGCCGCGGCTTGGCATATTGAAGACGACGCCGATATCGCGCCCGCCGCTTGCGGAGCTTGCGCGCGCCAGCGGCCCCGCCGCCGCCTCTTTGAGGCTGAACCCGAGCGCCAGCATGAGCGGTCGCGAGCGATAGTAGGCGCCGAGACCGTCGTGGGGATCCGTCAGGAGAAGCCCGAGGAGCGACTGCCCGAGCTCGTGGCCGCGGGCGCAGAACTGATAGAGGATCTTGCGCTCCGGCAGAAGCTGCCCTTCCTCAATCGCATCGAGCGCGCGCGAAGCCTGCATGAGCCATGCGATCCGCGCCCAGTCGGTCTGCATCCGCAAGCCCTCTCACGACAGCGACGAACAATGCTATGCGCCGCAGTCGGAAATTATCTTGCTCTTATTGCTCATAATTGGCCTAATCTAGCAATATCCTTGCTCTGTGAGAGCGGCTATGACCAGGACTCTGGATCGCATCGACCGGCGCATACTCGATGAGCTGCAAAGTGATGCGCGCATTTCGAACCAGGATCTGGCGAAGCGCGTGGGCCTATCGAGCGCGCCGTGCTGGCGGCGCTTGCGCCGCCTCGAAGAGGAAGGGTTCATCGCCGGCTACGCCACGCTCCTAAACCCGCCGGCCATCGGCTTGCCCATCCTCGCCTACGCGCAGGTCACGCTCGAAAACCATCATCCGGAGAGCGTGCGCCAGTTTGATCAGCTGATCGCCCATCGTCCGGAGGTGCTCGAGTGTCATTCGATGAGCGGCGCGAACGACTATCTCTTGCGCATCGTCGCGGGCAGCATGGAGGCGTATGAGCATTTCCTGAGCACGCACGTGCTGCAAACCAAGGCCGTGCGCTCGGTCAATACGAGTTTCGTCTTGCGGACGAAAAAGTTTACGACGCGCCTGCCGATCGAGGCATCCGGCGCGGCATCAGCACGCCCGCGCGCGTCCGACTGAAGGGTGCGCTCGGCGCGAGAATCATCCGCTGCGTTTCGCGGCGCACTTCAGAATTTGTAGTCGAAGGAGACTCCGAGGACCCGCGGCCGCAGAGGCGTCTGCGCGACGATGAACTGGTCGGTGCTGACGAATGTGCTGGCGTTCGAGTTGCTTAAGTTTTCGCCGTACAAGTTGACGGTCCAGGCATCCTTCACCACGCCCAGCGATGCATCATAAGTCGAGTAAGCAGGGTTTTCGAAGCGCAGTCTGCCGGTGCTGACGGCTCCGGCTTCGGCGATCGTAGGATTCGAGCCTGCCTGCGTGAATGAATGGCCGCTGTGCGTGGCGCCCACCTGCACGAAGGGCAGATACGTTCCCATTACCCACTCGTAGCGCGCGCGCAGGCTGAACTGCAGCGGCGGTGCATCGGCGCTCGGGGCGCCCTCCGGACCGAAGGGGCTCTGCACCGTAGCGCAATCGGCGCCGTACGCATTGCAGGCAAAGGTGATGGGTTTGCCGTAATTCGCGCTGGCGGGATTGTTGTCGAGCAGGATCGGCGAATTCGTCTGCCGGCTCTGGTTCCAGGAGCCCGCGCCCTGCAGCGTCAGCCCATTCACCACCCGGAATACCAGCGATGACTCGAGTCCCTTGACGAGGAAGTTCTGGCCGTTGGTGTTGAAGAAAATATTGCCGACCACGCCGGGATCAAAGAACGCGACCTGCACGTCGTCCCAGTTCTCGCGGTAGATGGCGCCGTTCCATTGCAGGCGATGGTCCAGGAACTCCGTCTTCCAGCCGATCTCGTTGTTGGTCAACTTGTCCGACGAATACGACTTGGGAATGATGTATTGCGGTACCAGGTCCGGCGTGAAGGCATGGAACGATCCGCCGTTCTGGTTGAAGCCGCCCGGACGAAAGCCCTGCGAGAACGTGTAGTACACCATGGTGTCCGGCGTGACGTGCCAGGTGAGGTTGCCGCGGCTCTTGAAGCCGGACTCGGTGTCGGTGAGATTCGCCGCGTTCAGGTTGTAAGAGTAGGCCGGGTTGTGGCAGCCACCGGCGGGCGCGCCGCCCTGAAAGCAGCCGAAACTGGCAAGCACACTGCCCGCCGAGGAGTTGTCGAAGCGAAAATGCCGCGTGCCCGCCGTCAGCGTGAGCACCTTGGGTATGAGGTCGTAGTCGAGCGATGCAAAGAACGCGGTCTGTTTGGTCTCACGCACCGTGTCCTGGTAGAAGGAGGTGCTGTTGCCCTGCACACCGGGATTGACGACGGTCGTCCCGGAGAAAGTGCCGACGTTCGCGAAGCAGCCGCTGTTGCCGGCCGTGCCCGGCGCGCCGTTCGAGGTGCACGAAGGAACGGTCTTGTAGTTCCAGCCGGTCTCGTCGTAGAGCTCATTCGCTTCCCAAAAAGCGCCTGCGATCGCACGGAAACGCCACTCATCCGGAGTGCTCAGGCGAAATTCATGCTGCTGGTGCAGGTTGCGCTCCACCGAGTGCCAGGTGGCGCTCGGGGAGTAACAGGTGGACTTCAGGCTGTTGTTGTAGCCGGATCCGGGCCCGTAGCACTGGTAATAGTCCGCATACACGCCGCGCGCGTAGTTCGTGTAGTCGCCCACCTGATCAACGTTGCGCACCAGGTAGCCGCCGGTGTAGACGGCCTTCAAATTGCCGAACTTGCCGTTCACCGTCCAAGCGCTGCTTTCGAACTTGTCCTTGTCGTAGGCACTGTTGAACAGCGAGACTTCGAGCGGGGCCAGCGGCGTGCCGTCTGAGGAATTGGGCTGCTGGTAGAAGACGCCCTGCGTGTTCATGTCCTGGTAGGACTGCGAGATGAGTATGTTCCAGTCTTCGTTGAACTTGTACAGCGCCTCCACGCGCATGCCCTCGTAGGTCACGGGGTTGATGGCTCTTCCCACGACGCTCGCATTGTTGATGCTGGGACTTCCGGGGGGCACGCAATAACCGTTGTTCGCCCCGCCGTCCGGGCAATGTCCATTGACCGCCGGATACTGCGCATAGTGAATGCCGATGTCGGTGTCCGCGCGCGTAAACGTCGAGGGCACGTTGTCGATGTAGCCGCCACGCCTGTCGTTGTAGATCACCCCGCGCACCGCCATCTTGTCGGTGATGAGCGGCAGGTTCAATACCGCGACGAGGTTCGCGTTCGGATCCCCGTGAGCGGTCGTGCCGTAGCCGGCTTTGACGTCTCCCTCGGTGACGTCGAGCTTCGGTTCGTTCGTGATGTAGCGGATCACGCCCGCCTCGGCGCCGGCGCCGAAGAGCGTGCCCTGCGGACCCTCCAGAACCTCGATGCGATTGAGATCGGCGGCGTAGATGTCGAGGTTGCGATTCGGCAGCTGTCCGGATTGATTGTCCAGATAGATGGCAACGTTGGGCCATAAGCCGGTGGAACCGCTGCCCTGGCTCGGCTGCGAACCGGCGCTTAGGCCACGCATGAAGACCTCGTTCTGGCCCGGGCCATTGCTCGCCACCGTGACGTTCGGCAGAAACTTGATGTAGTCGTCGAACGTCGCGATGTTCAGCTGCTGCAGATTCTGCGCGGTCAGGGCCTGCATGGAGATCGGCACGTCCTGCATGTTCTCCGTGCGGCGCTGCGCGGTGACGGTAACCTCGGCGATCGCATCCGTGCTCGCACCGGCACTCTCGGCCGACGCTTCGGCAGCCGCTGCCGCGTAGGATGCGCCGCTTAAGATCGCCGCTACCGCGTACGAGACCTTGGAGTTCATTGTTTGATCCTTATGAGCGATTAGCGGCCAGTCATGGATGGCGAGATCTTTGAGATTCTTTTCGAACAGGGCCGTTCTGCCGGACGCACTGCAAAGCGCGACCGCGTCATTGATGCGCGTGGCAGCGCCGAGCGCGCGTGCTGCGCGCTGCATGGAGAGCTGGTTACGTGTGCCGACCGGGTGTTCCGCATCGTGGTCCCCGATTCTTGAAGTCGATCTGCGTTGCGACCGGCGTTGAATGCTCACTCAACGCAGTCCAAATCCCCCACCTACAGCGTATCTTGAATCATGCGATATCCGGAATCAAGATTATGACGGAAAATTTAAAGCTATATCTATTAGCGTTTTAGGAAACACTCTTGATGCGCAATTGTCATTTCAATGTGCCGGGGGATGCGTTGAATGATCGTTTAACGTGGCGTCGGCGCGACGAAACAATCGGGGCGCTCGTCGCGCGCGCAAGGAAGGCTCGCAATCGCGCGCGGCGCCTGCGTGCTGGCACTAGCTTGGATCGCGCGCGCGGCGCGCGCCGAGAAGCGCGGCGAGCGAGTTTGAAGCAGCAGTTACGGCGCAATCGGCAATGGTGCGACCGAGCCCGTGGCGATGAACCAGGGATTGGAAAATCCGGGTTTGCCATAGAGGAGCGGGCTGCCGTCCGCGCTCACCACAGCGCCGCCCGCGGCGACGAGCACGGCGTGTCCGGCCGCGGTGTCCCATTCCATCGTGGTTCCGAGGCGCGGATATAGATCAGCCTCCCCGCTTGCGAGCAGGCAGAATTTAAGCGACGAGCCAATTGAAACGGTGTCGGCCACCGTGTATCCCGTGAGGTACGCGCGCATCTTCGGGCTCGGATGCGAGCGCGATGCAACCACCGTCAATCCCAAAGGCGGCGCGCGCCGCACCTGGATGGGCAGCCGAGCGTAGCCATCACCGTCACGCGTCGGCGTGGCGCGAAAGGCGTGCGCAGCTTCCACATCGCCGCCGAAGAGCTCGCCGCTCGCCGGGGCATAGACGACACCCAGCACCGGGCCACCGCCGCGCACCAGCGCGATGTTGACCGTGAACTCAGGACGCCCGGCGACGAATTCGCGCGTGCCATCGAGCGGATCGACGAGAAAAAACGTCTCCCCGATGGCGGGCACGCGTCCGGCGGCCACCTCCTCCTCGGCAATGATGGGGATATGGGCGAGGAGCGCGCCCAGGCGCTTCAGAATGATGGCTTCGGCGGCATGGTCCGCCGCCGTGACCGGGGAGTTGTCCTTCTTGTGTGCGAGCTTTAAATCGCCCCGGAAGATGTCATGCGCTGCATGGCCGGCTTCGAGTGCCGCGGCAACCATGATTTCAAGGATTTCTCGATCATGCACGTGACAGGCACCTCGACGGCAGCTCTACGGGAGGCCGTGCGCCGCACGGCCATCGGCGCGGGCGCGACCAGGATCTAGGAACGATAACGGTGGAGGGTAACGCTAGCTTGCGCGAATGGCCTCGACCTGGATTAGCAGTTTCACTGCCATCTTGAAGCCGAACTTCGCGCCGTAATCGATGCCAAACTGACTGCGATCAAGGGTTGCGGAGGCGTCCGCGCCGCAGACCTCTTTCTTGATCATCGGGTTCTGCATGCACTTGAACTGATTGAGTGTCAACGTCAGGGGCTTCGTTACGCCGTGCATGGTGAGCTGGCCGCTCACTTCCGCAGGCGCATCGCCGTTGAATTTGACGATCGTGCCCTTGTAGGTGATCGTCGGATACTTCGCGATGTCAAACATCTCCGGAGATTTTGCGTGTTCATTGAGCTTGGCGTGACCAAAGTCGATCGATGATGCGTCGACGGTAATGTCGACGGTGCCGGTCTTGGCCGCGCTGTCGAGGACGATGGTGCCCGAGGTTTTCGTCATCTTGCCGCGCCAAATCGACAAGCCGTTGAAGTGATCCGCCTCGAAGCTCGGATACGTGTGCGCAGGATCAACCTGGTAGGTCACCGGTGCAGCCATCGCCGCGCCAGCCACGAGCAGTAAAGTGATCAGGACGAGGGGGGTCTTCATCGTACGTTTCCTTGAGTTATGAGCGTTGCACGCGCCAGCGTGCCGCGGCGCGGCATAGCGTAGCGGCACGGACGGATGCTCTCAAGCTCGCAGGTGGCCGCCGGCCTTTAACGCCTGCGCGACGACGGCGTGCGTGATGCGCCCGGCATCCACATTGAGCCCGCTCGCAAGCCCCGGGTCGCGCTGCAGCGCCTCGCGCCAGCCATGATCGGCGAGCGCGCGCACATAGGGCAGCGTCGCGTTGGTGAGCGCGTAGGTGGAGGTGCGCGGCACGGCACCCGGCATGTTGGCGACGCAGTAGTGGATCACGCCATCGACCACGAAGGTCGGGTTGTCATGCGTCGTCGGCCGGCTGGTCTCGAAACAGCCGCCCTGATCGATGGAGATGTCCACCACCACCGCGCCGGTCTTCATCTTCTTGATCATCGCGCGCGATACGAGCTTCGGCGCGGTGGCACCCACCACGAGCACGGCGCCAATGACGAGGTCGGCGTCGGCGACCAAGCGCTCGATCGCCTGAGTCGTCGAATAAGCGGTATGCAAAGCCGAGCCAAAAATGGAGGAAAGCTCGCGCAGGCGATCGACCGAGCGGTCGACGACGGTGACGTCGGCGCGCAGGCCGACCGCCATTTCCGCCGCATGCGTGCCCGACACGCCGCCGCCCAGAATCACGACTTTTGCCGGCGGCACGCCAGGTACGCCGCCCAGAAGAACTCCGAAACCGCCGTTGGCCTTCTGCAGGCAGGCGGCCCCCACCTGGATGGACATGCGCCCGGCCACCTCACTCATCGGCGTAAGCAGCGGCAAAGAGCCATTCCGCCCCGTGACGGTCTCGTACGCGATCGCGGTCGCGCCAGAGCGCATGAGGCCCTCAGCCTGCGCGGCGTCCGCTGCCAGATGCAGGTAGGTAAAGAGCACCTGCCCCGAATGCAGCATGGCGCATTCCTTGGGCTGCGGTTCCTTCACCTTCACGATGAGTTCGGCGCGCTCGAAAACAGCCGCCGCCGCCGGCGCAATCGACGCGCCGACGGATTCATAGTGCGCGTCGGAGACGCCGATGCCGCCGCCGGCGCCGCTCTCGACGGTGACTTCATGGCCTGCTTGGGTGAGCTCGCGCACGCCTTCGGGCACGAGTCCCACGCGGTATTCCTGAACCTTTATCTCTCGCGGCACACCGATACGCATTGCAGGCATCCCCGATTTTGAATTGTCTATGCAGGTGCAACGGCCGAATAGTCACGCAGCGTCACGGCAAATTCACGCAGCGCACGAATTCCGCTCGCTTCGGCACGTACGCACCACTCCCGCAATTGTTGCACGGCGTGGCCCTGGTTGGCGGTGCCCGTGTTCCAGGAGCGCTGCAGGCTGTCGCGAAACTCGACGACGGCGCGCAGCACCTCGTAGCGCGCCAGAAGATCCCCCAGCATGCGGCGCGCCTCCTCGGCCAACAGCGCGGGATGGCGGATCAGAAGCATCGGTGCCACGCGCGGAACGGCGCCCACGGGCTCGCTCCGGGCGAGTTCCCGGCACACCGGCCGCACGACGCGCCGCGCATAGTCGCGCAGCACGTGCATGCGGTTGGTAAAGAGCGCGCGTGCGGTATCCGCATCAAGGGTACTGCGTGCACGGATGAAGTGCGGGTGCGGCGCGACGCGGCGCACTTGGGCAAGCCCGAGCGCCTGAAAGAGCCGGATCCACAGCCAGCCGATGTCGATTTCCCAGGGTTGTACGGCAAAACGTGCCGAGCGCGGAAACGCATGGTGGTTATTGTGCAGTTCCTCGCCCCCCACGAGCAGGCCCCAGGGGACGATATTGGTCGCGGTGGAGGGCATCTCGAAACTGCGGTAACCCAGACGGTGGCCGATACCGTTGATGATGCCGCCGGCGAAGAACGGCTGCGCGGCCATATGGACGGCCACCATGACGATGCCCGGCACACCGAAGAGGAAAAGCTCGGCCGTGATGAAGAGGACGATACCGGCAGCGGGCCACCGACTGTAGAGCTTACGCTCAAGCCAGTCATCGGGTGTGCCGCGGCTGTAGTGCTCGAGAATGTGTGGGTCGCGGGCGGCTGCGATATAGAGCTCATAGCCTTCAAGGACGACCTTCTTCAGCCCGAAGATCACCGGGCTGTGCGGGTCACCGGGCTGATCAGCAAAGGCGTGGTGGCGGCGGTGGACCGCCACCCACTCGCGGGTGACCGTGCCAGAGCTGAACCAGAGCCAGAACCTGAAAAAATGACGCAGGGCCGGGTGCAGCACCAATCCCCCATGCGACTGATCCCGGTGCAGGTACAAGGTAATACCGAGAAACATGAGCTGGATGAGGCCAAAGGCGACCAGCGCGTAGCCCCAGAGCGGCAACTCCACGAGTCCGTAGGGAAAATGGCTGCTTAGCATCAAATCTCCTCCAGCCCGGCGGGGTGGCCGCGCGGGGAAAACTCTAGGTGCGGCGCGACCTTAGCACGGATATTGCCGACGCACGCGCGCTTCGCACGCACCGGTGGAACGATCCTGCGCGCTTTGCGTTGAGATGAGCGAGCAGCCGAATTACCGGTGGGCAACAGGAGAGTGGTATGGATAACGACCGCATCAAGGGCGCCGTCAAACAAAAAGTCGGCGAAGTCAAAGAGGCAACCGGCAAAGTGCTGGGCGACGAGAAGCTTAAACGCCAAGGTCAAGCTGAAGAAGTCGCCGGCAAGGTTCAGAACATCGTCGGCGGCGTAAAGGACGCCGCGCGCGAGAACCGCGACAGGAAATAGCGGTACCCGATAACGAACGGGAGCGCGGATTCCCCGCGCTCCCGTTCGCCCCGTTCAGTTCTAGGATTTCTTCGCGTTGAGTTTTTCCACCGCAGCCATCGTGTTTGCCACATGCTGCCCGGGATCCATTGCGGTGTAGGAATAGACGATGGTGCCGTTAGGCGCGATCACGTAGGACGTGCGATTCGCGTATTCGGGCTTGACCGCGAGCACCGCGTCGTAGGCCTTCATGATGCTCTGGTCCACATCGGCCGCGACCGCGAACTTGTTGCGGCATTCGCTCACCGAGAATCTGTTCAGCGTATCGACTGAGTCGTGCGACACGCCGATGACGGTTGCGCCCAAGGCTTTGAATTTGTCCGTGGCCTCGGCGAAGTCATGGGCTTCGACGGTGCATCCGGGCGTGAATGCGGCCGGGTAGAAGTACAGCACCACCGGTCCCTTTTTCAGCGCATCCGCGAGCGAAAAGGTAAACGGCTTGCCGGCAAGCGACGCCTGGGTGGTGAAATCCGGGGCCATATGACCATTGGGCAGGGCCGCAAAAGCCGAAGCGGCGGCGAGCGCGCCGAAGAGCGCACAGCTTGAGAAGAGTTTCATGAGAGTCCTTTGACGTAAGGGTTAATCCGTGCCGGCAAGGTACGACGTTGCACGAAAGGCGTCCAGTCGCGGCGCATTCCCGCTTCAGCATTCCTGAATCGAGCTTCAGCACAACGAAGTCTCGCTCCTGCGCAAGCTGCCAGCATAGCGACACTCGATACGTCAGGAGGCGATCATGAATACGAAGTCACTGTCACTCATAGTTCTGGGGTCAATCACCGTTGCCATCCATCTTGCCGGCTTTGCCGCGGTCGAAGTGGGCGCACAGAAGTTCCTCGCTCAATCCGTCAGCTACCGCGATCTTGATTTATCGCGGCCCGCCGATGCGGCCGTGCTCTATGAGCGCATCGGGCAGGCCGCGGCGGAGGTCTGCGAGCCCTTCGATGCGGCCAAGGGCGCGCGCGCGACGCTGCAGCACAAATGCGTCGACCGGGCCATCGCCAGGACCGTCGCACGGATCAATGATGCGAATCTGACCGCGCGCCATCAGGCGGGTTACAAGCTGCGCGGCGCGGCGCAGTCGTAAGGACAGCCAGCCACTGACGGCATTCCCCCAGCCCCGGCATGTAGACGGCAAGGATATAGCCATGCCAGCATGCCGCGCGCTGGGGGCCTTTCAATGCCTATTGCAAAGCGGTCGACCAGGAAATCAGCACGCACACCTGCACCGGGGTTTCGCCGCCTGCCTCTGGCGAGCTTGCGGGTGTTCGTTGCCGCCGCGGAATATCCCTCATTCAGCCATGCCGCCGACGCGCTCGGGGTGAGCGCCGCCGCGGTCAGCATGCAGATTCGAGCGCTCGAGGAGTACCTGCGAACGCCTCTCTTTCATCGTCGCGGCAGACTTGCGCAATTGACGGCGGCAGGAACGCAGCTCTTGCCACGCGTACGCAATGGGCTGGCGGAGCTCGAGCGCGCCATCAACGAAGCGCGGCTCGAGCAGCGTACCGGGCCGCTCACTGTGAGCATGCTCGCATCGTTCCTGCAGCAATGGCTGCTGCTGCGGCTGCCGGGCTTCAACGCGCGCCATCCCCAGTTTGAAGTGCGCATCCACACCTCCGACCAGCTCGTTGATTTTGGCCATTCGGACGTACAGGCGGCGATCCGCTTCGGTGGCGGCAACTGGCCAAAATTGCATTGCGAGAAACTGCTTGATGATTGGCTGCTGCCCGTATGCACGCCGCAACTTCTCAAGAAACACGGCCTTGTCAGTAACCACGCGGATCTGCGGCGCTACCGGCTCCTGCACGAGGAGAGCGAGGCTTGGCGTGCATGGCCGGGCGGCGCCACCGACGAGAGCACTTTCTTCGCCGATGAGCGGCGCGGCGCCACTTTCGATGATGCGGTAAGCGTCGTGCGCGCCGCGGGAGCGGGCCAGGGTCTGGCGCTCGCCCGCTGGAGTCTCGTGGCGCTCGACATCGAAAGCGGCAGACTTGCGATTGCGAGCCGCACCATCCTTCCCATCAAGAGCGCTTATTTCTTCGTGTGTCCCGAAAGCTACCTCGAAATGGAGAAGATCGCGGCGTTTCGCGCCTGGATCATGGATGAGGCGCGGCGGGCGCCGCGCCCGCCCGTAAAGTCATGAGGCTCCGGTCGGCGGCTGTTCATCCGTGCGCAGGCGGTACCCGAGACCCACCTCCGTCACGACATACCTCGGACGGCGCGGATCGGGCTCCAACTTACTGCGCAGATTCTTGACGCACACGCGCAAACTGCGCGAATCCCCCAGGCGATCCGGACCCCAAACCTCGCGGATGAGCTGCTCCTGCCGCACGATCAGCCCGGCTTGCCGCGCGAGACACTCGAGCACGCGATACTCCAAGGGTGTCATGTGGATCTCGCCGCCGGGGCCGTGCGCTGCGCGGCGCGCAAGATCAATCCGCAGCGGCCCAAACGCCAGGGCGGCGGTTCCATCCTCGCGGCGCGCGATGCGCCGCAATGCCGAGCGCACGCGCGCCAGCAATTCAGGGGCGCTGAACGGCTTCGTCACGTAGTCATCCGCGCCCGCATCCAGAGCAGCGATCTTCTGTTCCTCCATCGTGCGCGCCGACAGCACGATGATGGGAACCGCGGACCAGGTGCGCACACTGTGAATGACCGCAAGGCCGTCGCCGTCCGGCAACCCCAGGTCTACGAGCATGATGTCGGGCTTATGAGTGCGCGCTTCGATCTGCGCTCGTGCGGCGGTGCTGGCCTCAACGAAGCGGTACTGCTCAGCCTCGAAGAGCGCACGCAGGATGCTGCGCAGCGCCGGCTCATCCTCGACGGCGAGGATGAGATGCATGGCCTGCGTCACGGCGGCTGCTCCGTCGTAGGCAGCGTCAATTCGAAGCGCGCGCCGCCGCCCGGACGCTGCTGTGCATCGATGCTGCCGCCATGCGCGTAGATAATCGCCCGACAGATGGCAAGACCGAGACCCACGCCGGCGATGGTGCCCTCCTCGTTGCCGCGCTGAAACTTATCAAACAGCCGCGCGGTCTCGCCTGCGGGCAGGCCCGGGCCCTCGTCGTCAACGTAGACGCGCACGAACTCCTTTTCAGGCATTGCCGACACGCGCACGCGCGTACCGGCAGGCGTGTATTTGGCGACGTTATCAAATAGATTGGCAAACACCTGCACGATGAGAGTGGCGTCGACGTACACGGGCGGCAGATCCGCCGGCAACGCAAGCTCGATCGGATGCGTCTCGAGCTGCGCTTCCAGACGCTGCCAAGCGGTGCCTATAAGGTCATCCAGCGCCTGCCAGTCACGTCGCAGCACGACTTCGCCCGCCTCGAAACGCGTCAGATCAAGTACATTCGATACGAGTTCCGACATCTCGCGCGCGGTGCTTTCGATTGAACGCGCCAGCGACGTGCGCGTCGCCGCATCAAGGCCCATACCGTGTTCTGCAAGGGTGCTGCCGGCGGCAGCCAATACTGCGAGCGGGGTCCGCAGGTCGTGCGAAATCGACGCGAGCAGAGTATTTCGCAGGCTCTCGCCCTCTGCTGCGACCCGTGCCGTCTCCGCTGACTCGGCAAGACGCGCGCGCTCGAGAGCAAGTGCGATCTGACCCGCGAAAGTCTCGAGCAGGTGTCGCTGCTCGGGCAGTAGCACGCGACGCCGGTTGCTGGGCAGAACGGCCAACACCCCCAGTGCCGGGCGCGTATCCCCCAGCGGCAGATACAAGGCAGGCGCCGCAGCCAGCGTGTCGGTACCCAGACCCGCGCGCTTCCCATGATCGAGAACCCATTGCGCGATGGCCAGCTCCGCGCCGCGCAGGGAAACCTCGAGCGGCGCGTCCTGCGGATAGTGCAATTTGCCCGAGCTGTCCGGCAAAAGTACGGTGACCAGGCAGTCGAAAACCTCGGCCACGTGCTTGGCGGCAACGCGCGCCATACTGCCGACGCCCCGGGTCACGGCAAGCTCGCGGCTCATGGCGTAGAGCAGTGCCGTACGCCGCTCTCGTGCGCCAGCCACGCGAGTCTGTTGGCGTACGCTTGCCATCAGATTGGCGATAACCAGAGCGATGATCAGCATCACAGCGAAAGTCACGAGGTACTGTGCGTCGGAGACGGCGAAGCTGAATCGCGGCGGCACGAAGAAGAAATCGAAGGCGGCGACATTCAGCACCGCCGTCAAAGCCGCGGGTCCACGGCCCAGGCGCAGCCCGGCGAGCGTCACCCCGAGAATATAGACCATCACAAGGTTGGATAACTCGAAGCGCGGATACATGAGAAACGCGGCTGCCGTGCACACGAGGGCGCTCGTGAGCGCCCAGGCGTACCGATCCCACCGGATGGGCTGTGCGTCGGCCACGGTTGCAGTGCGCGACTCGTTGCTCGCATCCGCAACCCCTCGCGCGGAGGGCGCGATGGTGATCACATCGAAGTCGCGCGCGCGACGCACGAGCTCGGTGGTCGTGGATGGCCTCAGCCACGCCCGCCAGCCGCTCCGCTTCGGAGAGCCTACGATGAGGCGTGTGGCACGTCGGGTCTGCGCATACTCGACAAGTGTGGTCGCAGCTGCAGGACCATCGAGCGTGACGGTCTCCGCCCCAAGCGATTCGGCGAGTCTCAAGACGTCAATGCGTCTATTGCGCTGCGTCTCCGACAGCCTCAGGAGCGCGGGCGTTTCAACGTACACCACACTCCACTGCGCATCCAGCGCGTCGGCGATGCGCTTGCCGGCGCGCACCAGCTGCTCGGCCTGCGCATCCGGGCCTATGGCGACAAGAATACGGTCACTTGCAAGGCGCGTGCGCGAGAGCTCTCCCGTGGCCGCCACCGCACGCGCGCTGGCCTCGACGCGGTCTGCGACCCGGCGCAGCGCAAGCTCGCGCAGAGCCAGCAAATTTGGCTTGCGAAAGAAGCGCTCTGCCGCATTGGCCGCTTCGTCCCGGATGTAAACCTTGCCGGCGTGCAGCCGGGCCAACAGATCGTCAGGCGGCAGATCGATTAGTTCGAGCTCGTCGGCCTCATCGAAGACGTGGTCTGGAAGTGTTTCGCGCTGGCGCACAGCGGTGATCTGCGCGATGAGGTCGTTCAGACTCTCGAGGTGCTGCACGTTGACTGTGGTCCAAACGTTAATGCCAGCTTCCAGCAGCTCCTCGACGTCCTGCCAGCGCTTGGGGTGGCGCGGCGCGGGCTCCCCGCCGGTCAGATTTGAGTGGGCGAGCTCATCAACAAGCAGAATGGTCGGGTGACGCTTGAGGGCCGCGTCGAGGTCGAATTCCTCGCGCACCATGGCGCGGTAGTGCGTCGGCAGCGTCGGCAGCCGCTCGAGTCCCTCGAGCAGCCGCTCTGTCTCCACCCGACCATGCGGTTCGATATAGCCCACGACGATGTCCATTGCCGATGAGCGCGCCGCACGCGCGGCCTCGAGCATCGCATAGGTCTTGCCAACACCCGCCGAGAAGCCGAAGAAGATACGCAGTCGCCCGCGCCTCGCACGCTTCTCCTCGTCCTCGACGTGCCGCAGGAGCAGATCGGGATCGGGCCTCACCTCCGCCATGCGTGCAGGCTACAGCTGGACAGCCCGCCTGCCTACCTCAGATCGCAGAAGCTCGAGAGTCACGGCGACGCAGATCCATGGGTGCGCGTACCCAGCTCATCGAGCGCCAGATTAAGCTCGAGGACATTGACGCGCGGTTCGCCAAAGACCCCCCATAGTCTCCCCTGCGTATGCGAGCTCACGAGCGCTTGCACAGCCCACAAATCCAACCTGCGCGCGCGAGCCACGCGGGCGATCTGATACTGTGCTGCGGCGGCACTGATATGCGGGTCAAGACCGCTGCCCGAGGCGGTCACGAGGTCTACCGGAACGGGTGCCTTGTTGAGCGGATCGGCGGCTTGGAGCGCCTGAATTCGCGTCTTGACCGCGTCGGTGAGCGCCGGGTTGAGCGGCCCCAAGTTCGAACCACCGGAGCTCGCGCCGTTATAAGGCTGCGGAGCGGTCGCCGACGGTCGGCTCCAGAAGTACTTAGGTTCGCTGAAACTCTGCCCGATCAACTGCGAACCGACGGGCCTCCCATCGCGCATCATAAGGCTGCCACTCGCCTCATCCGGGAAGGCCACGTTTGCGACAGCCGTGATGATTAGCGGATAGATGATGCCTGTCAGGACGCTCAGGAGAGCGAAAAGAACGATGGCAGGACGAAGGATTGCAGTCGGCACGGGAGCACCTCAGGTCAGACGGGCCAGTTCCAGGCCCAAGTCAATGAGTTTGATGCCCGCGAAGGGCACCAGAATGCCTCCGAGCCCATAAAGAAGAAGGTTGCGCCGCAGGAGCACCGCCGCGCCGAGCGCGCGGTATTTCACGCCCTTCAATGCGAGTGGAATCAGAAACACAATGATCACCGCATTGAAGATCACGGCGGCAAGGATTGCAGAGAGGGGGCTTGCGAGGCGCATGACGTTGAGCGCATTCAGCTGCGGATAGGTCGTCGCAAATGCTGCAGGAATGATGGCGAAATACTTAGCGACGTCGTTGGCGATGCTGAAGGTCGTCAAGGAACCGCGCGTCATCAGCATCTGCTTGCCGGTCTCGACGACCTCGATGAGTTTCGTCGGATTGGAATCGAGGTCGACCATGTTGCCGGCCTCCTTGGCGGCCTGCGTGCCGGTGTTCATGGCAACGGCCACATCCGCCTGGGCGAGCGCCGGGGCGTCATTGGTGCCATCTCCGGTCATGGCCACGAGCCGCCCCTGGCTCTGGTGATCACGAATCAGGCGTAGCTTTGCCTCCGGCGTGGCTTCGGCGAGGAAATCATCAACGCCCGCCTCCGCCGCGATCGCGGCGGCGGTGAGCTTGTTGTCCCCGGTGATCATCACCGTCTTGATCCCCATGCGGCGCAGCTCGCCGAAGCGCTCCTTGATACCGCCCTTCACAATGTCCTTAAGCTCAATGACACCGAGCACGTGGGCATCGTCAGACACCAACAGCGGCGTACTGCCGCGCCGCGCGACTTCCTGCACCGTCGTCTGCATTGCTTTGGGAAAGACCTGACCGAGACTTTCGACCTGCCTCTGAATGGCATCTGCGGCACCTTTGCGCACCCGGCGCGCGCCGATATTCACACCACTCATGCGCGTATGCGCCGAGAACGGGATGAATGTCGCAGCCAGCGACTGCAGATCGCGCTCTCGCAGATTGAAGCGCTGCTTGGCGAGTACGACGATGCTGCGGCCTTCCGGCGTCTCATCGGCGAGCGAGGCAAGCTGCGCAGCTCCGGCCAGCTCCTCCTCGGTGACCCCGGGCGCCGGCATGAATGCCGCGGCCTGCCGGTTGCCAAGCGTGATCGTGCCGGTTTTGTCGAGCAGCAGGACATCAACGTCACCGGCGGCCTCGACGGCGCGCCCCGAGGTTGCGATGACATTCGCCTGCATCATGCGGCTCATGCCGGCGACGCCAATCGCGGAGAGCAGCGCACCGATTGTCGTGGGTATGAGGCAAACGAGCAGGGCAATGAGCGCGGTGATGCTGACCGGCGTACCGAGCTTGGCGACCGCGACGCTATAGAGCGAATACGGCAGGAGCGTCGCGGTAGCAAACAGGAATACGAGCGTGAGAGCCACCAGCA
>Ga0302314_10000457_pt1 | contig 75880 bp, 67 predicted proteins | sample III_Palsa_N2_3_FD_200533 | JGI IMG/M metagenome (GOLD analysis project Ga0302314, IMG submission 200533) | Peat permafrost microbial communities from Stordalen Mire near Abisko, Sweden - III_Palsa_N2_3 | ecosystem: Environmental > Terrestrial > Soil > Palsa > Peat permafrost | place: Sweden...
CTGGAGTCAAAAAGGCCGCCGCGAGTGACATAACGACGCGCCGGGTCGAGGCGAGGCCGTTTCGCGTCGCCGACATCGTTTGCGGGCCGCGCTCAAGAGCTGTCTGGGGCTCTTTGGCCCGACCCGATCGGGGAGGGCGTCAATAATTCCTCATTTTCCGGGGCGCATAATCCGAACGAATTACGACGTTTGGCGTCTCAGCCCCCATTCTCGATTTCCTCACAACGGCGCACCCGCCCTGGAGAAGGAAAACGGCAATGACGTTCCGCTCTAATCTATTGCCGCGCGGGTTCGCCTTGGCGAGCCTGATGCTTGTCGCCTTGCCGACCGGGCCGGCCGCCGCGGCCGTCGGACTGACTGAGAGCGTTTACCACGACATCACCGCGGTAAGCGGACAAGCCGATCAGACGGACTTGGACAATGAAACGGCGGACGTGGCGTCGTCTACGCCCGCCTACACCTTCACCAACACGGCCACGACCTTCAACTACAACTATTCCAACGGCTATTCTGTCGCCGATTTTCTGGGGGCGGACGGAGCGGGCGTGGCGGCGGTGGCCAACGACACCAATCCCGGCAATCCAGGGGTGAACCTCACCGCCATCACCGCCGCGGGCACGATCACCGTCTCCACGCCGGGCCTCTATACGTTCAGCCTGCCGCTCGCCGATGACGCGGCAAGCGTTTCCGTGGGCGGCGCCACCATCATCGAGCAGAATTATCAAAACGCTCTGGGGCTCACGTCTCCGTCGACGGCCACCGTTGATCTCACGGGCCCCGAGAGCTTCACGCTCTTCTACTACAACCTCGGCGGGAACGCCGATCTCGACTTCACAGTCACGGGCCCTGGCGCCGTAAGCTATGCAACGACGGCGGGCCCTTCAGGCGTTCCGGAGCCAGCCTCTTGGGCGCTCATGATGCTCGGCATCGGAGCGGCAGGCGCGGGGCTACGCTCGAGGCGCAATCGGCGGACCCTGTCAGCCTCTTAGGCGCTGGAGTCCAACCAGCGGCCAAATCTGCCGATCCGCGTTACCGTTCAGAAGCTACTTGTCGCCCGGCGAACCTGGTCAGCCATCCGCGATTTGGACGATCTTGTTGGCGATTTCCTCTGGGGCGAGCACAAAGTCGATACACCCGGTGTCAATCGCACTCTGCGGCATCTCCGGTTGGTCGGCGGTGTCGAGACGCTGAGCGATTGTCGTGCCACCGATCTCTCGGATTGCGCACAACGCGGCCGCCCCGTCACCGTCATAGCCCGAGACGATCACCGCTATGATCTTGCCCTGCCAATGGGCGGTGAGGGAGCGCAGGAACACCGTGATCACGTCAGGCCATCCCCTGGGCTTGGAGATCGGTTTCAGACGGAACTCGCCTTTGAGGACGTGCAAATCGCGCTTTTCGGGAATGATGAACACGTGGTTGGGTCGAAGGACCAATCCTTCGGTGATCAACTCGACGGGCATCTTGGTGTAGAGGGGAAGAATATCGTGAAGATGGGTCGCGACGACTCTCAGGTGATTGACGATGATGACAGCAACGCCCATATCTGTCGGCAGACAAGTCAGTAACCGAACGTAGGCGTCGAGGCCGCCAGCAGAGCCGCCGATACAGACGACTGGAAAATCCCGCGCATCAGCTTTGTTCGTCATCGATCTTGCCCGCTGACGCTGCACTTCAGCTTCTGCCCATCGTAAACATCAACGGTGGCGTGGTGAATTGATTCATCCAACCGATCGTCGCGCGTCGCCACATCCGGCGCCGCCACGAATGCAATGGTCGGGACACCGTTAGGTTCATCCTGGACATAGAAAGTATCGGTACGCTTCTCCGTCCGTGCAATGGCGGTTTGACCCAGATGTACGTCTCACCCGCCCGGCTTCACCAGTATCTTGATCTGGCGCTTGTCGGTCTGCAGGGCCGTGAAGGCGGCCGGCGTCTCGTCCAGGCTGACGACGCCGGTGACGGCGCCCGTGAAGCCCGTGCGGCCCTCGGCGAGGCGGGTGAGCGAGCCGGCGAACTCTTCCGGCGTGTAGCCGAGCACGAAGCGCAGCTCGATCTCCTTGGCGATGAAGGCGAAGGGCTCGATGGCGTCGGTCTGCATGCACACGCCGGCGACCACGATGCGGGTTCCGCGCGGCGCGGCCTGGGCCAGGGCCTGCAGCACGCCGGGCGCACCGACGCATTCGAAGATCACCGGCCGCTTGACCTCCCGGCCCTGGGCGGCGGCGATCAGGCCCTCCATGGGCGAGGCGGGCACGCCCAATTCGCTCCAGGCGGCGTGCGGCGAGGCTTGCGCCGGATCGACAATGCGGTGCGCGCCGATGCGCTCGGCCGCCGCCCGCCGCTCGGCCGAGAAGTCACAAGCGACGATCGGGCCGAGACCCCGGGCTGCGAGGCTGTCGATGACGGCCAGGCCCACCGGCCCGCAGCCGACGACCATATATACCTGATCGGCCGCCGGCTCGGCCTTGGCCACGGCGTGCTCGCCGACGCTGAGAGGCTCGGTGAGGGCGGCGTGTTCGGCGGAAAGGCCGTTGGGGACCTCCAGCAGCAGCATGTCCGACAGGAGGATCTGTTCGGCGAAACCGCCCGGAATCCGGCTGGAATAGCCGACAGTCTCAAAGCCGGTCGGCGAGACGAGACCCGGAATCGAAACCACCCGCGTCCCGGCCTTGAGTCGCCCGCCGCCCGGCCCATTGTCGATCACTTCGCAGCAGAACTCGTGGCCGAATACCGTGTCGGCCCCGCGCTTCATATGGCCCGGCGCGCCGAGGCGCTCGGACATGTCGATCATGTGGTCGTAGTGGTCGAGGGCGTGCAGGTCGGAACCACAGATTCCACAGACGAGGGTGCGGCACAGCACCTGACCAACGTCCGGAACTGGCGCGGCCATGTCATCGACGACGAGGGCGCCATTCCGCCGGATCACCGCGCGCATGTCACTCGGCCGCCTTGGGCTTATTGAGCCCCATCATGGCCGCGATCTCTGGCCGGATATTCTCCAGACCTTTTTCCTGCGCGTGCTGGGCGATGCGGGCGCCGACCGCCGCCATGGCCGCGCCGGTGAACTCGCCCTTGTGCGCGCCGACCCAGTTCATCGACGAGACGCGGTTGTCGTTGAGCTCCTGGAAACGCGGCGCGACATAGCGGGCGAACAGCTCGTAAGATCGCTTGGTCTCGGCCCACGGGGCCCAGTTGTGGGCCATGAACAGGAAGGCGCCGAAGCCGCCGGACTGATCGATCAGGGCCTGGAGCTTGTCCGCCGCCTCGTCGGGCGTGCCGATGACGGCGAGGCCGGTCTCGATCATCGCCTCGACGGGGTCGCGGCCGGCTTCGACCGGCGCCACCGGCAGGTTGGCGATCTCGCGGAAATAATAGAGCCACTTCTCGAGGCCGAAGCGCACGTCGGCCACCGCCTCGTCCTTGGTGGGCGCGATGTGCATTGGCCCGACCAGCCGCCAGGCGGCGCGGTCGACGCTCGTCCCGTGCCCGCGCGCCATGTCCTCGGCGATCGCCCAGTTGGAGGAAAGGGCGTTGAAGCCGCCGGTCGAGGTCGCGCCCAGCGACAGCAGGCCGACGCCGTGGCGTCCCGCCGCCCGCGCGCCGGTCGGCGAGACCTGGCTCGCCACCGCGACCTCGATGTGCGGCCGGGTGAACGGCGTCATCTGCAGGCGCGCCTCGTTGAGGCTGAACCAATCGGACTGGTGGCTGACGGTCTCGCCGCGCAGCAGACGCAGGATGACGCCCAGCGCCTCGTCCATCATGTCGCGCTGCCTGGCCGGATCGATGCCCATCATGAAGGCGTCGGAGACCAGGGCCCCCGGACCCACGCCGAGCATCGTCCGGCCCCGCGTCATGTGATCGAGCTGGTTGATGCGGTCGGCGAGCATGAAGGGGTGGTGGTAGGGCAGGGACGAGACGCCGGTGCCGAGGCGGATGTGCCGGGTGCGCTCGGCCGCCGCGGCGATGAACACCTCGGGGCTGGCGATGACCTCATAGCCGGCCGAATGGTGCTCGCCGATCCAGGCTTCCTCATAGCCGAGGCTATCCAGCCACTGGACCAGCTCGAGGTCGCGCTCGATGGCCAGGGTCGGATTCTCATCCACCGTATGAAACGGAGCGATGAAGGCCCCGAAACGGAGTTTACGGTTCACCAGCGGCGTCCTCCCGGCTAACGCTTTTGCCGAGGGTTAAGCCACAACTCGCCCTGGCGGACCAGAGGAATCGAACAGATGTTTGAACGGCGAAGCGGGGCATGAACTATCGCCACATCTTCCACGCGGGCAATTTCGCCGACCTCATCAAGCACGCCATTTTGACCGAGCTGCTGGCGCGGATGACGATCGGCAAGGCGCCGCTGACCGTGATCGACACCCACGCCGGCGCCGGGCTGTACGATCTCTCTGGCGATCTCGCCCGGCGGACGGGCGAGGGGACGGCGATCGCAGCCCTCATGGCCGATGAGGCGGCGCCCGCGGCCTTCGACGCGCTGAAGGCGGCGGTCCGGCGGATGAACGAGGCCGGTGTCAGGTACTATCCGGGCTCTCCTGCGCTGATCGCCCACGCCCTGCGCCCTCGCGATCAGCTGATCGCCTGCGAGACCCGGCGCGACGACTACGAGACCTTGCGCGAGATGCTGCGCCAGCCCGCCGGCGCCTTCGCCGTGCGCGAGGACGGCTGGGAGGTGGCGAGGCGGCGCACGCCGCGCGGGCCGGCCCCGGCTCTGGTTCACATCGATCCGCCTTACGAAGCCGCCGACGATGGCGTGCGGGGCGCCGAGGCGGTGCGCCAGGTGCTGGGGCGCAACCCCGCCGCGGTGATCGCGATCTGGACGCCGATCAAGGAGCTGGCCGCCTTCGACTCCCTGGTGTCCGGGGTGGAGGCGGCGGCGCACGGCGCGCCGACGCTGCTCGCCGAGGTGCGGTTGCGTCCGCCCGACGATCCCATGCGCCTCAACGGCTGCGCTGTCGTGACCGTGAATCCGCCGGCCGAGCTGGACGTCCGCGCCGGCGACGCGGCGGCCTGGATCGCCGCCGCCTTGGGCGATGGCGGCGGGTCGGGCGGCGCCTGGCGGCTGTAAAGAATCCGCCGGCCGTTATTGCAAGTGCGAGCAATCCGCGTTAACCATGCTGCATCGCACCATGAGGAGTATGACCATGGCCTGGATCGCCGAGTATCCCGATCTGGAAGAGGCGCGCGAACAGGCGCGCAAGGCGATGACCGTGCCCATCGGCCTGGCTTCGCCCATGTGGTTCGCGTTCGGCGCGGCCGCCAGCGCCGGCGTGGCCTGGTGGTGGGCGACACGGTGGGCTCGGCCAGTGAACCTCGAAGCCATGGCCGGCGCGGCGCGCGCCCAGGTCGCGGCCGTCGAGGCTTTCGTGGAACATGAATCCGAGATCGTGACGGAAGCCGTGGAAGCGGCTGAAGCGGTTCTCGTGGCGGCGTCGGTCATCGAGCCGCACGTTCCGGCGGCCGCGCCCGTCGAGATCGTCGCCGAGGCGGTGATCGCCGAGCCGGAGGCGCCGGAAGTGTCGGAAGCGGCGGCCGATGATCTCACGCGGCTGACCGGCATCGGCCCCAAGCTGGCTGCGGCCCTGGCCCAGCGCGGCATCACCACCTTCGCCCAGCTGGCCGCCTGGACCGAGGAGAACGCCAAGGCGTTCGACGCCGAACTGAGCCTCAAAGGCCGCGTGGCCCGCGACGCCTGGATCGCCCAAGCGAGGCGTCTGGCTGGCGAGCCGAAGGCTTCCTAAGAGACCGGATCGTCCTCCGTCTCGATCCCGAACTCGGCGAACACCTCGGCGTTGTCCGCGCCCAGCTCCGGCGGATCGCGGCGGATGTCTGACGGCGTCTTGGAAAACCGCAGCGGCGGCTTCATGGCCCGGTAGCGGCCTTCGCCGGGTAGATCCCGCTCTTCGAACAGCGTCACCGCCAGCTGCGGGTCGGTAAGCACGCCGCGGGCGTCGTTGGCGGCCATGGCCGGGATCGAATGGGCGGCGGTGAGTTCCATCCACTCCGCGGTGGTGTGGGTCGCGGCCGCCTCGGCCATCATCTCGTAATAGGCCGCGACCTTATCCTTGGAGGTGGGCGCGGAAACGAACCGCTCGCTCTCATAGGCGTCCGGGAGGCCGCCGAGGGTCATGAATCGCGCCGCCTGATCGCGGCCGGCAGGCTGGACCATCAGCCACCCGTCCTTGGTCCGAACCGGTCGGCGGTATGGCGTGATGGTCGTGGTGTGGCCGAAGGCGCCGGTCGGCGGCACGAAAGTCTCGCCGTAGAGATGCTCGGCCATGATGTAGCCGGTGAAGCATTCCAGCATCGGCACGCAGACGTATTGTCCTTCGCCGGTCGTCTCCTTGTGGCGCAGGGCGGCCAGGCAGGCGATGGCGGCGTACAGGCCGCAGGTCTTGTCGGCCAGGATCGAGGCCGGCGGCTTGAAGGGTGCGTTCGGATCGCCCAGGGCTTCGAGGCCGAAGGACCCGCTGGCGGCCTGGATAAGGTCGTCGAACGCCTGACGACCTGCGTAGGGTCCCTCCGGCGCATAGCCCATGGCCTCGACATAGACGATGTCGTCCTTGACCGCCTTTACGGCCGCATAGTCGAAGCCCAGGCGGGCGAGGGACTCGGGGCGCATGTTGTGGATGAAGATGTCGGCGCGGGCGATCAGCTTGCGCAGCGCGCGGCGCCCCGGTTCACCTTTGAGGTCGAGGGTCACCGACCGCTTGTTGCGCCCAAAGGCGAGATACATCGGCCCCATGGTGGGCGAGTTGGGCGCCTTGCCCTGCCGGCGCTGGCGGTCGCCCGACGGTTCCTCCACCTTGATCACGTCCGCGCCGAGGTCGCCCAGGACCTGGGTGGCGTAGGGGCCCAGCACGAACTGGGTGAGGTCGACCACGGTCACCCCGGCGAGCGGTCCGTTGTTGGCCTGGGTCATGACGGCGCCTCTTCAAACGATCGTTCGTCGTCTCATGCGACAACGCGGTCGGATCCCGCAAGGGGGCCGTTGCGCGGTGGGGCAACTATCGAAACGGGTCGACGATCCGCACGCTTTCAATTTCGCGACCGTCGCTCAGGTCCTCCGTCAGGATCTGTGAGCAGCCAAGCGCACGCGCGGCCGCAATGATCGCGCTGTCCCAATAAGAAAAACCGTGCTGAGCTTTGATCCTTAGCGCGGCGTTCATCACGGCCAGGGTGTTCGCTTGCACCGGGAATCGCGACCAGGCGTCGATCAAGCCGGCCGCCTGATCGTGGCCGAGGCGGTCTGTCCGGGTGGCGCGCGTCGCCTGCACATAGAATTCCTGCAACACCTGCACCGAGAGACCGCAGTCGCCCTCCTCGAGCAGGGCAAGCGCCCGATCGCGTTTTTTGGGTTCAGCGCTGTCGATCGAATAGATGAGAACGTTTGTGTCGAGGAATCTCAGACCGGTCATCCCGCGCCGCGATCATGGAGTTCATCTCGCAACAGGCGGTCGGAGCCGCGAAACGCGCCGATCGATTTCCGTACCTCCGCCTCCGCGCGCTTCTTGCGTTCGAATTCGGTTTCGTCAGCCGCCACGTCGGAGAGGTAACGCCGAACGAGCGCCGAGACCGACGTCCCTTGTTCGGCCGCCTTCACCCGGGCGCGTCGGTACATTTCATCGTCAATCGCCACGGTGATGTTTTTCACATTTTCACAGTATCACATTTTACGTGCTATGCAATTCGCGGCTCGAGCTTTGACAAGCCGCGGCGAGCGGCGTTGAGTTTCGGCAAGCAGATTAAGGGAAGCGCGCCGTGACCGACCAGCTCATCGAGACCTTTCGCGACGGGATCGCGACGCTGACAATGAACCGGCCGGAGGCGCGCAACGCCCTCACCTCCGAGATGCAGGCGGGGCTCTCCGAGGCCCTGCCGCGCCTGGCCGCCGACCCAGCGGTGCGGGTGATCGTGCTGACCGGCGCCGGCGGCGCCTTCTGCTCCGGCGGCGACGTCAAGGGATTCGCCGCCCGCAACCAGGCGCCGGCCAGCGGCGAGGCCCCGCGCTTCGACCTGGAGGCGCGCGTGCACGGCCTTCGCGTCGCCATGGACGTCAGCCGCATCCTCGCTGAAGCTCCCAAGCCGACGCTGGCGGTCATCCCGGGCGCGGCGGCCGGCGCGGGGCTCTCGCTGGCGCTCGCCTGCGACATCCGCGTGGCGGCGGCCGACGCCAAGCTCACCACCGCCTTCTCCAAGGTCGGCCTCGCGGGCGACTACGGCGGATCCTATTTCCTCACCCAACTGATTGGAACGGCCAAGGCGCGCGAACTGTTCTTCACCGCCGACGTGATTTCGGGGGAGGAGGCGGCGCGCCTCGGCATCGTCAACGCCGCCGCGCCGAAGGACGAGCTGGACGCCGTCGCCGAAACCTGGGCGCGACGGCTGGCCGCGCTGCCCACGCTCGCCGTCGGCTATATGAAGCGCAACCTCAACGCCGCCGCCCATTCGACGCTGTCGGAAGTCCTCGATTTGGAGGCCATGCACATGGTCCGCACCTTCATGACCGATGACCACAAGGCGGCGGCGGCGGCGTTCGTGGAGAAGCGGCCGCCAGTCTTCAAGGGTCGATAGAGTCGTTCCAGGGTCGATAGTGTCGCGTCAGCTTCAGCGCGTCGCGGCCAGGTTAGCTTGCGCTTCGGGCGTGGTGGGGGCAGGCGTCGGGGGCGGGGCGGGGTGAGCGCCCGCCGGCTGCGCCGTATCGCCGGCCAGGTCATCGAAAAGCGTCCGGTAGGAGATCATGGCCACCCTGAGGTCCTCCGTGCCAGCCGAACCCTCGGCGTGTCGCAGGGCGATGGCGTGCGCGGTGTGGTAGTGTTGGACCACTTCGGGGTAATCCACTGAAACGTCGGCCGAGCGCTGTTCGAAGTCGCCTACGGGATAGCCGCGAGCGGTCATGACTTCGCCCAGAAGCGCGTCGGCCTCGGTCACCGAACGCCCCGGGTCATCGACGAACCGGGTCTGAATGGCGCGCCAGGATTCCACAAATCGCGCCCGATCGGTCGGACCGAGCGGCCGAAGCTGGATTTTCTTGGCGCGCTTCTCTCTCTCCAGGAGATCGGCTTCGGCCTGTCCCTGAGAGTCATGGGCCTCGACGACCCGCGAGTATTCCGAGCCGAATTTAGATTTCAGCTGGCTCGTGTTCCGCCGCTTTAGGGCGAGGAAGATGACCGCGACGACGAGCGCCGCCAGAACGAAAGCAAGGACGATGAACAAAGGCGAGTGAATCATGGCGGTGACCTCCTGATCCCAAGGGGTCAACCCGCGAATGTCGGCCCAGTTCCCTCCGGACCGACGCGCGACGCGAAAGTCAAACAAGCGTTCGTGCTTGCAGCGCCCAAAGCCGCGCGTAAAGTGCCGGCCGGGGACACGAAACGCGGAGCGAGCGCCGATGGCCGACTTTGGCGGGACGGAACTGGACGACTTCCGGGCCGAGGCGCGGGCGTGGATCGCGGCCAACTATCCCCCAGACCTGAAGGGCAAGGCGCCGGCCGCCGACCCGGAGGCGGTGTGGGGCGGGCGCGCCTTCGCCGGCAGCGACGATCCGCAGATCCGCTGGATGCGCGCAATGGCCGCCCGCGGCTGGACCGCGCCCACTTGGCCACAAGCCTACGGCGGCGGCGGACTCTCGGCGGCCGAAGCCAAGGCGTTGGAAAAAGAGCTGGCCGCGGCCAAATGCCGCCCGGCGCTGATGTCCTTTGGCCTGTGGATGCTGGGGCCGGTGCTGCTGGAATACGCCAACGAGACCCAGAAGCAGGAGCATCTGCCCAAGATCGTGGGCGGCGAGATCCGCTGGTGCCAGGGCTACAGCGAACCTGGGGCAGGATCGGACCTCGCCTCGCTGCAGACCCGGTGTGAGGACAAGGGCGACCACTGGCTGATCAACGGCCAGAAGATCTGGACCTCCTACGCCAACAAGGCCGACTGGTGTTTCTGCCTGGTGCGCACCGACGCGACTAAGAAGCACGAAGGCGTCAGCTTCATCCTCATCGACATGGCCAGCCCCGGCGTCGAGACCCGGCCGATCAAGCTGATCTCGGGCGACTCGCCATTCTGCGAGACCTTCTTCACCGATGTGAAGGTCCCCAAGGGTAACCTGGTCGGTCAGGTGAACGGCGGCTGGGAGATCGCCAAGCGCCTGCTGCAATATGAGCGGGCCAATATTTCCGGCGGCTTCGTCGGCGGCGGCGGGGCCGCGGGCGGCGCGGCGGGCGACCTCGTCGACATCGCCAAGCGGTCGGTGGGCCTCGACGCCAGCGGCGCCCTCGCCGACAAGGATCTGCGCGCCCGCATCGTCCGTAGCCGGATCGACTCCCAGGCCTTCTTTCTCACCCTGGCGCGGGTGGCGGCGGAGTCGCGCGCCAGCAACGGTCCCAGCGCCGCCACCTCGATCGTCAAATACGCCGCCGCCACCTTGGCCCAGGAGCGTTCGGAGTTGATCGTCGAGGCCCTCGGCGCGGCGGGCTTGGGCTGGGAAGGCGACGCCTTCACCCCGGCCGAACGCCAGGCGACGCGCGGCTGGCTGCGCTCGAAAGGCAATTCGATCGAGGGCGGCACCTCCGAGGTCAATCTCAACGTCATCGCCAAGCGGGTCCTGGGTCTGCCCGATCCGGTCAAGGCGAAGGAGACACTCTGATGGAAGACTTGGACGCCTTCCGCGCCGAGGCGCGCGCCTGGCTCGGCGCCAACTTTCCGGCCTCGCTCGCGGCCGATCCGGACGCCACGCCGGAGATCATCCCGGGTGGCGAGAAGCCCGCCGGCGACGCCCTCCTGTGGAAACAGCGCATGGCCGCCAAGGGCTGGGGAGCGCCCACCTGGCCGGCGGCCTATGGCGGCGGCGGCCTTTCGGCGGCGGCGGCGCGTGTTCTGGCCGAGGAGATGGCGGCGATTGGCGCGGGCAATCCGGTCCAGGGCATGGGGACGAGCATGTTCGGCCCCACCTTGCTGGAATACGGCACCGAGGACCAGAAGCGGCGCCATATCCCGGCGATCGTGCGCGGCGAGGTGCGCTGGTGCCAGGGCTACAGCGAGCCCGGCGCCGGATCCGACCTGGCGGCCCTGACCACCCGCTGCGAGGACGCCGGCGACCACTGGAAGATCAACGGCCAGAAGATCTGGACATCGGGTGCTCAGTATTCGGACTGGTGTTTCTGCCTTGTACGGACGGATACTAAGAAAAAGCATGAGGGTATCTCGTTCGTGCTGATCGACATGCATCAGCCGGGGGTGGAAACCCGGCCGATCCGGCTAATCGCCGGCTCCTCGCCGTTCTGCGAGACCTTCTTCACTGACGCCCGCGTCGAAAAGAACGACATGGTCGGGCCGTTGAACGGCGGGTGGGCGATCGGCAAGCGCCTGCTGCAGCACGAACGTTCGGGCCAGGGCGGCGGCAGGCTGATGGGGGCCGGCAAGCCGTTGCCGGCGATCGCCGAGGCCTACGCCGCCGCCGACGACCTCGGCGCCGACGACCTGCGCACCCGGATCGTCGGCCAGTCCATCGACGCCAGGGCCCACGGCCTGACCATGAGGCGGGCGGCGGCCGAGGCGAAAGCCAACCTCAATCCTTCGGCGGCCACGTCGGTGATGAAGAATTCCGGCACCAAGATCGGCCAGGACAAGGCTGAACTCACCCTGGAGATCATGGGCGCGCAGGGCCTCGGCTGGGCCGGCGAGGCCTACACCGAAGAGGAGCGGGCGGCGGTGCGCGCCTGGCTGTCGGGCAAGGCGACGACGATCTTCGGCGGTTCGGCCGAGATCCAGAACAACATCATCTCCAAGCGGATACTGGGTCTTCCCGATCCGCTCGGCGCCCACTGAACCTGGATAGAACAAGCGAGACCTGAAGATGGCCGTGCTGAGCGAAGAACAGAGCCTGTTGCGCGACGCCGCGCGCACCTGGACGCAGGAGAAGTCGCCTGTCTCCGCCTTCCGCAAGGTGCGCAATGCGGCCGAGCCGTTGGCCTACGATCCGACCGCCTTCGCCGAGATGGCCCAGATGGGTTGGGCCGGGGTGATCATCCCCGAGGAGTTCGGCGGATCGGATTTCGGCTGGCTCAGCCTCGGCCTCATCCTGGAAGAGACGGGGCGCACGCTCACCGCCTCGCCGATCCTGGCCAGCGCCGCGGCGGCCAGCGCCATTCTTCTGGGCGGCAGCGCGGCGCAGAAGGAAGCGTGGCTGCCCAGGATCGCCTCGGGCGAAGTCGTCGGCGCCCTGGCGGTCGATGAGGGCCCGCACCATTCGCCGGACAAGGTCGCGGCTGCGGCCAAGAAGAGCGGCGCCGGCTGGACCCTCGATGGCGCCAAGACCTTCGTGCTCGAGGGCATGGCCGCGGGCGTCTTCGTCGTCTCGGCCCGCACCTCCGGCGAGGGCGCCGACGGGATCAGCCTCTTCCTCGTCCCGGCCGACGCCAAGGGCGTCAAGCGTCAGGCGCTCAAGCTCGCCGACAGCCGCGGCGCCGCCAATCTCACCTTCGAAGGCGTCGCGCTCGGCGCGGAAGCCCTGCTCGGCGAGGAGGGCAAGGCTTGGCCAGTGCTGGAGAAGACCCTCGATCGCGCCCGCGCCGCCCTTGCGGCCGAGATGCTGGGTTCGGCCGTGCAGGCGTTCGAGACCACGCTCGACTACCTCAAGACACGCGTCCAGTTCGGCCAGGTGATCGGCTCGTTCCAGGCCCTGCAGCACCGCGCGGCCAAGATGTTCACCGATCTGGAGCTGTCGCGCTCGTGCGTCGAGGCGGCGCTCACGGCCATCGACAACGATACGGCCGACGTGCCTGAGCTGGTCTCGCTCGCCAAAGCCAAGATGGGCGACACCCTCCACCTCGTCTCCAACGAGATGGTCCAGATGCACGGCGGCATCGGGATGACCGACGAGCACGACGCCGGCCTCTATCTCAAGCGCGCCCGCGCCCAGGAGACGGCCTTCGGCGGCCAGGCCTGGCACCGCGACCGCTACGCCAGGCTGCAGGGTTTTTGACGGCGGGTGGGTTTTATCCGCAGATGACGCAGATTGATGCGTGGCCGGGCGGGCGCCGACGGTGAGGCCGCCAAGGCTTTATCGCGCGCCATAGGCGCGCAAGAATACTCGAAACGTCAGCGCTTCAAGCCTCGAGTGAAATCAATCTGCGTCATCTGCGTCATCTGCGGATAACTCCTTTCGCACCCGTGCCAGGTGACGCAATCGTAGGGGGTATCATGACGACGGAACCCGAGGCACCATGACCCGACTTCTGATCTTCGAGCCCTCATTTCGCCGCGTTGAGGCTGACTTGGCCGGGTTGCCCATAGAGCCTCTGGTCATGGACCGAGAGGGTCAGATCACGCTCGCCGGCGCGCCGGTCGCGGCCGCCGACGCGCGGCCCGAGATCGTCTGGTTCAGCGGCGATCTCTATCAGCAACCGGCGGTTCCGGCCTTCGTCGGCGCGGTCCTGGCGTCGGAAGGCCTCAAGTGGTTCCACACCGCCGCCGCCGGCTTTGACCATCCGATCTTCGCCCGCATCGCGGCCAAGGGCGCGCGCTTCACCACCAGTCATGGTCAGGCCGTCGGCATGGCGGATTACGTGCTGGCCGGCGTGCTCGACGCCTTCCAGCGCGGGCCGGAGCGGCGGGCGGCGCAGGCGGCCGGCGAATGGCGGGTCTTGCCGTTCCGCGAAGTCCTGGGCTCGACCTGGCTGATCGTCGGCTTCGGGGCCATCGGCCAGGGCGTGGCTGCCCGCGCCAAGGCCTTCGGCGCGCGGATTGTCGGGGTCCGGCGCAACCAGACGGCCGATCCGCAGGCCGATCTGATCGTCCCGCTTGAGGCGCTGAGCGAGCAGCTGCCCGCCGCCGATGTCGTGGTGCTGTGCGCGCCGCTCAACGACGCCACGCGTCATATCGCGAACGCCGCCTTCTTCGGAGCCATGAAGCAGGGATCGGTGTTCGCCAATGTCGGCCGCGGGGCCCTGGTCGATGAGACGGCCCTGCTGGCGGCGCTGGATCGGGAGGCGCCCGCCCATGCGGTGCTGGACGTCTTCGAGACCGAGCCCTTGCCGCCGGACAGCCCGTTCTGGCGCCATCCGCGCGTCAGCCTCACCGCCCACTGCTCCGGCGTCACCGGCGCCCAGGACGACCGCAACCGCGATCTCTTCCTGGATAACATCGGCCGCTATCTCGCCGGCCGCCCGCTGCTGCACCAGATCGACCCGGCGGACCTGCGACAAAGCTGAAAATTGACAAAACGCGCTGGCGGGCGCGATTCTCCCCGGGTTCCGTTAGGGCAGGGAGGCTCGCGATGCGGACATGGGTTCTGGCAACGGCGGTGGCGGCCCTCAGCGTCGGCGGCGCGCGCGCCGCGGTGACGGTGTTCGGCAGCGATTCGGCGACGCAGTGCTCGAAGGCGGCGACTGACGGCAAATCCGACGCGGCCTCGGAGCTCTACTGCACGCGTGCGCTCAACGAAGACACGCTGATGGGCGACGACCGCGCCGGCACCTTCGTCAATCGCGGCGTCATGAAGCTGCGGCGCGGCGATTTCGAAGCCTCGCACGCCGATTTCGACGCCGCCCTGGCGCTGGCGCCCAAGATGGCCGAGGCCTGGGTCAACCGCGGCGCCATGTGGGTGGGCGAGCGGCAATATCAGTCCGGGCTCGACGACCTTAACCGCGCTTTGGAGCTGGGGGTGAAGGAGCCGGAAAAGGCCTATTTCGACCGGGCGCTGGCCTACGAGGGCCTGGATAACGAGAAGGCGGCCTATTTCGACTACCAGAAATCCCTGGAGCTGAAGCCGAACTGGGACCTGCCCCAGCACGAACTGCTCCGCTTCCACGTGAGCCAACGATCCATCCCGGGCTAAAGGCGCCGCTCCCCCCATATTGCATCATCCCGGCCGCAGCGCCCCGGATTTAATCCGGGGCAAGCGAAGAGCCGGGACCCAGGGGCCGGTTCCTGATCCTCTGGGTCCCGGACAGCCGGCTCCGCCGTCTTCCGGGATGACGCAATTTTGGAGAGATGCTCTTTTCTCTGCCTTGCGTGGGGGAGAGGACATGCGCCGCGGCCGCGCCCGTTCCAGGTCTGGACCACGCCTCCCGGCTTGACCCCCGGCGCCAGCGGCGTAGGTTCGCGGGCAATCACCGGGGAGTCCCACGCGAGGGACTGAGAGGCCGCTGACGCGGCGACCCGCAAGACCTGATCCGGGTCATGCCGGCGAAGGGAGGGAGCCTTGGGCCTGCCGCCTCGTTACCCCGATACCCCATCGACACCTCGCGAGAAGAGGACGTGACGCCGTGAATATCGAGACCCCGATCACCGCCCAGATCCCCACCGGCGAGCGTCCTGGCTCACACAAGGTCTATCAAGCGGGCGCGCTGCACCCGTGCCTGCGCGTGCCGTTCCGCGAAGTCGCCGTGCATCCCTCGGCCGGCGAGCCGGCCCTGACGCTCTACGATCCCTCCGGTCCCTACACCGATCCGGCGGCGACCATCGACATCAAGAAGGGCCTGGAGCGGCCGCGCGAGGCCTGGGTGCGGGCCCGCGGCGACGTCGAGGAGGTCGCGCCGCGCGGGGTGAAGCCCGAGGACAACGGCAACGCCAAGGGCCGCCATCTGGCCCCGGTGTTCCACTCCGACCGCAAGGTGCTGCGCGCCAAGGCGGACCGGGCGGTCACCCAGCTGGAATACGCCCGCGCCGGCGTCATCACCCCGGAGATGGAGTATGTTTCCATCCGCGAGAACCTGCGCCGGGCCGAGGGCGACGCCTTCATCCGCGACGGCGAGGATTTCGGGGCCTCGATCCCCGATCTGGTCACCCCCGAGTTCGTCCGTGACGAGGTGGCGCGCGGGCGGGCGATCATTCCGGCCAACATCAACCATGGCGAACTGGAGCCAATGGCCATCGGCCGCAACTTCCTGGTCAAGATCAATGCCAACATCGGCAACTCGGCCGTGCTTTCATCCGTCGACGACGAGGTCGACAAGATGGTGTGGGCGATCCGCTGGGGCGCCGACACGATCATGGACCTCTCCACCGGCCGCAACATCCACAACATCCGCGAGTGGATCATTCGCAATTGCCCGACGCCGCTCGGCACCGTGCCGCTCTACCAAGCGCTGGAGAAAGTCGGCGGCGTCGCCGAGGACCTGACCTGGGAGGTGTTCCGCGACACCCTGATCGAACAGGCCGAGCAGGGCGTCGACTATTTCACCATCCACGCCGGCGTGCGCTTGCCTTACGTGCCGCTGACCGCCAGCCGGGTCACCGGCATCGTCTCGCGCGGCGGCTCGATCATGGCCAAGTGGTGCCTGGCTCACCACCGCGAGAGCTTCCTCTACGAGCGCTTCGCCGAGATCTGCGCCATCATGCGCGCCTATGACGTGTCGTTCTCCTTAGGGGACGGCCTGCGCCCCGGCTGCATCGCCGACGCCAATGACGCGGCGCAGTTCGCCGAGCTGGAGACTCTGGGCGAGCTGACCAAGGTCGCCTGGAACCACGGCGTGCAGGTGATGATCGAAGGGCCCGGCCACGTGCCGATGCACAAGATCAAGGCCAATATGGAAAAGCAGCTGGCCGTCTGCCACGAGGCCCCGTTCTACACCCTGGGCCCGCTGACCACCGACGTCGCCCCCGGCTACGATCACATCACCAGCGCCATCGGCGCGGCGATGATCGGCTGGTTCGGCACCGCCATGCTCTGCTACGTCACCCCCAAGGAGCATCTCGGCCTGCCCGACCGCGAGGACGTCAAGCAGGGGGTGATCGCCTACAAGATCGCCGCCCACGCCGCCGACCTCGCCAAGGGCCATCCCTCGGCCCGCGCCTGGGACGACGCCCTGTCCCGCGCGCGCTTCGAGTTCCGCTGGGAAGACCAGTTCAATCTCGGCCTCGACCCCGAGACCGCGCGCGAGTTCCATGACGAGTCCCTGCCCAAGGACGCCCACAAGGTGGCTCACTTCTGCTCGATGTGCGGTCCCAAGTTCTGCTCGATGAAGATCAGCCAGGAGATTCGCGAGGCGGCGGCGGCGCAGAACGATGTGGCCGAGGCCGGCATGGTGCGGATGGCCGAGAAGTTCAGGGCCGGCGGCTCGGAGATCTATGTCGAGGCGCCCAGCGTGGAGTGACGGGCGGTGACGCCGGTCCACGCCAGCGCGTTGATGTGGGACGCCTGGGTGCTCTCATGGATCGCCGCCATGGCCTGGTCGCGGCGCGCGACCGCCCGTCCGCCGGCGTTCGCTCAGTGGGTCCACTGGCTGCCGACCATCGTCGGTTTCGGCCTGCTCTCGTTCGGCTCGATCAGAACCAATTTCCCGCCCCTGTGGTCTCTGCCGGTGGGCGTCGCCTGGGCCCTGGCCGCCGTCTGCGCCGCCGGCCTGCTCTTCACCTGGTGGGCGCGCATCGAGCTTGGCTCGCTGTGGTCCGGGTCGGTGAGCCGAAAGGACGACCACACGATCATTCGCACCGGCCCTTACCGCTTTGTGCGCCACCCGATCTACACCGGCTTGATCGCCGCCGCCCTCGCCCAGGGCGTCCTGACCAGAGAGGCGGCCAATCTGTCGGGCGCCCTGCTGATGACGCTGGGATTCTGGCTCAAGGCGCGGCTGGAGGAGCGTTTCCTCAGCCAGGAGCTCGGCGAGGCGGCCTATGCCGACTATCGGCTCCACACGCCGATGCTGGTGCCGTTCTGGCCGGTGCGGGGCTGAGCGGGCGCGAGGACGGGGCGACAGGAGTCAAAACCCCCGCTCATCCCCGCGAAAGCGGGGACCCAGTGGTCTCCAGCCAGACGCGTTCCGGACGGTTTGTCCCTTCCCAGGCAAACCAAAAAGGCCTGGGTCCCCGCGTTTGCGGGGATGAGCGGAGTGGGAATGCGCGCCTTTGCGGGGTTAAGCCTTGGCCCGGGCCAGCGCCTTGGCCGCCGCCTGTTGTTCGGCGATGGCCGCGCGGGTTTCAGCGATCAGGCGGCCCACCACCCGGTCTGACTGGATGGTCCGCCAATAGGCGGCGAGTTTGGGCAGCGCCGGCAGAGGGTCCGGCGTGTCGAAGAGGTCCGGGATCCACTCGCAGGCCAGCACCAGTTGTGGGGCGACGGCCCCGTCGGCCCAGGTGAGCACATCGCCGACAGCAAAGCCGTTCTCGCCGATGTAGGCCTCCAGCCATGCCAGGGCCTCGGCGACCTTGCCGGTCGCCGCCCCAATCACCTGCCGGTCCCAATGCCGGCGCGAGCGGGCGGAGAGGTTGAACAGCGGGACCATGGCCATGACAAGGTAGAAGTCGCAGATGCGGTTTAGCAGCCGCATCCGCGCCCGCGCCCAAGGGTCGGATGGGCGCAGGGGCGGTTCGGGAAAGGTGTCCTCCAGATATTCGCAGATCACTTCGGATTCCGGCAATGCGCGGCCGTCGTCCAGCACCAGCGTCGGCACCCGGCCGATCGGATTGACCCGCAGATATTCGCCCTTGCTCTCAGTCGACGCATGAAAGCCCGGCGGCTCGATGATCTCGGTCTCGATTCCCTTGGCGTAGAGGATCAGGCGCACCCGGGTCGGAAACGGCGAGGCGTAGGTCTGGTAGAGTTTCATGTCCCGCTGTCCCAACTCCCACAGCCCCCTATAACCCGCAAATGACCACCCTCTACATCGACGCCGACGCCTGTCCCGTGAAGGACGAGGTCTATCGCGTGGCGGTGCGCTATGGCCTCAAGGTGTTCGTGGTCGCCAATAGCTGGATCCGCACGCCCAGCGCGCCGCTGATCACGGCGGTGGTGGTGGACGACGGCCCGGACGTCGCCGACGATTGGATCACCGAGCGCGCCGGTCCGGCGGACGTGGTCATCACCGCCGACATACCCCTCGCCCGGCGCGCCCTGGAGAAGGGCGCGCAGGCGCTGCACCCCAACGGACGGACGTTCACGGCCGACAATATTGGCGGCGCTCTGGCCTCGCGCGCCATCGGCGAGCATCTGCGCTCGATGGGCGAGATCACCGGCGGCCCAAAGCCGTTCGCGCCGGCGGATCGGTCACAATTCCTGCAAGCGCTGGACACCGCGGTGGTGAGAGCGCGCCGGCGAGAGGGAGGGTAGGGCCGGCGATGTTCGCCTTCCCCTTTCTCCCCCTGCATGCAGGGGGGTACGGCCGAAGGCCGGGAGGGGGGTCAACAGCGCCGGCGTTTCCGTCCCCCCATCCCCGGCTTCGCCGGTACTTCCCCCCGATGCGGGGGAAGAGAACGTTCAGCCGCTCCGTGCCCCGCCTTGACAGCCGCCCGCCCCGTGGCGCCTCCTCGTGGCTCGCCCGTCGGTGGGGACGGGGAGGGGTGCGAAGACATGGCGCGAACCGTCGCCGGCGAGCCGGCCAGGATCCCGGCCGCTCACGTCGCCGCGGTCTCCATCGGCAACGCCCTCGAATTCTACGATTTCCTCACCTTCAGCCTATTCGCCGTCTACATCGCTGGGGCGTTCTTCCCGGGCGCTAATCCCACCGACAAGCTGTTCGCCTCGCTGGCCACCTTCTGGGCCGGCTTCCTCACCCGGCCGCTCGGAGCCATGGTTCTGGGCCCGCTGAGCGACCGCATCGGCCGCAAGCCGGCCATGCTCATCTCCTTCGTCCTCATCGGCGTGGGCATGCTGGGCCTGGCGCTCACCCCCACCTATGCGCGCATCGGCCTGTGGGCGCCGGCGCTGGCGGTGTTCTTCCGCCTCGTCCAGGGCTTCGCGCTCGGCGGCAATGTCGGGCCCACCACGGCCTATATGCTCGAGGCCGCGCCGGCTGGGCGCCGGGGTTTCTACGCCGCCTTCCAATACACATCCCAGGGCGTCGCCGTGCTGGGGTCGGCGTTGATGGGCTGGGGGCTGGCGCGGCTGCTCAGCCCGCATGACCTGGCCGCCTGGGGGTGGCGCGTGGCGTTCCTGGCCGGCGTGCTGATCGTGCCGTTCGGCCTGTTCCTGCGAAACCGTCTGCCGGAGACGCTGCACGCCACGGCTGGGACGGTCCAGGCGCCCGATGCGCCCAGCGCGCTGGTCGTGCGCACACCCATCCGGCCCCACGCGCGGCTCATCGCCTGCGGCTTCGTGCTGCTGGTCAGCGGCACGATCGCCACCTACGTCACCATCTACATCACCACCTATGCGCTGGACACGCTGCACATGGCCGCCGACGTCGCCTTCGGGGCCAGCATCGTCTCGGCCTCGTGCGTTGTGGTGTTTTCCTCGCTGGGCGGCTGGTTGTCGGACCGGCTGGGGCGCCGGCCGATGATGCTGTGGCCGGCGCTCGTCGCCATCCTGGTTTCGTGGCCGGTGTTCTGGACCATCGTGCATTATCCCGGGTGGGTCACCTTGTTCGGCGGCATCGCGCTGGTCCAGGCCCTGGCCTCGCTCGCCTCGGCGCCGGTGATCGTGTCGCTGACCGAGGGCCTGCCGGCGCCGATCCGTTCGGGGGGCGTGGCCATCGTCTACGCCTTCGCCATCTCCATCTTCGGCGGCGCCACGCAGTTCGTCCTGGCCAAGGCCATCCACATGAGCGGCGACCCCATGGCCCCCGGCTGGTTCCTCACCGTCGCCTTCGCCATCAGCCTCCCCGCCATCCTCGCCATCCGCGAAAGCGCCCCGGCGAAGCTGGGCCTGGGGGCGCTGGGCATGGCTGAGCCGGCCTATCCGGCGCGGTTGGTGTGATCGAAGGATTCTTTATCCACAGATGACGCAGATGCATCTGGGTGGCGGCGCGGTAGGCGCGTCATTCGGCTGCATGGCTAAGGGCGCTTCGCGCGCGGTATCGCGCTATCCGCGCCCATCTGCGTCATCTGTGGATAACGCCGTTGCCCCCCCCCGCCTACGGCAGATCGCCGAGGCTCAGCTTCTTCTTGCGCCGCGGCCGCTCCCAGACGACGCCGGGATAACCCTTCAGCGGAACCAGGCGCTCGCCGGAATAGGCCCAGTCGGGCGTCTCATGGATGGAGAGGTGGTAGCGCGTCTCGCGGCCGACGCCGCTCGAAAACAGGGCGCGCGGCACATTGACCATCTCCGGCGCGCGCTTGCGCTCATAAGCGATCGGCGCGCCGCAGCGGGCGCAGAAGCTGCGCACGGCGTCGGTGGCGGGCTCCTCGAAGCGAGTGATCGCTTCCTCACCCTGGATGATGCGGAACCGGCTGCGGTACGAGCCGACATAGGTCGCATAGGCGGCGCCGTGGGCCAAGCGGCTGGCGGCGGCGTGATCGTGCCAGGCCCAGCGCGCCGGGACGCCGATCTCCACCTCCACCGCGCCGCAGGCGCAACGGCCGCGGGCGACGCCCGGCTCCTTCATCGTCCGGCTACTTGGACAGTTCTGGAATCAGGGTCAGGTAATAGTCGATCGCCGGCGCGATGGTGGCGATCGGCGCGCGCTCGTTCAGGCCGTGGGCGAAGTCGTCGGAGTCCTTCATGAACACCGGGCTTGACCCGTAGCTCGGCACGCCGTGGCTGCGGAACCACATGCTGTCGCTGGCCCCCGATGACATCGCCGGAAAGATCGGAACGCCGGGGTAAGGGCCGGCCAGGGCCGTCTTGACAGCCTGGATGTAGTCCGGCCGCATGGGCGAAGCCTCCGTCATCACCGAACCCTCGGTCACGTCCTTGAACGTCACCCCCGGATCGGCGGCGACGCCGGCCAGCTCGGCCATGATGTCGGCCGGCTTGTGGCCGGGAAAGATGCGGCAGTTGATGTTGGCGGTGGCGCTGCCGGGCAGGGCGTTCAGGGCATGGCCGCCCTTGATCATGGTCACCACGCAGGTGGTGCCGATCTTGCCCACGGTGGCCGGATTGGCGCTGAGTGTGGCGATGGCGGCTTTGTCGGTCGGGTCGGCGGCGAAGGCGCGCATGGCGGCGCCGATGGCGGGGTCTTCATAGTTGGCCGCCTGGAGGAAATAGGCCTTGGTGAGGTCGCTGAGCTCGGGCTTGAACTGATAGTCGTGGATGCGCAGCAGGGCGGCGGCCAACTCGTCGATGGCGTTGACCTTGCGCGGCTCGGAGGAATGGCCGCCTTCATTGGCGGTGCTGAGCTCAAAGTCGGCATAGGTCTTCTCGGCGCCCTGCCAGGTGAAATATTCCGGGGCGTTGGTCGCCTCGCTCAACGTCCCGTTGCCGCCGTCGATGTTGAGCACCAGCTCGGAGTCGGCCAGCTTGCCGGCGATGATGGCGCTGGTCTTCATCGTGGTTTCCTCGTCGCCGGAGAACTCGATGATGATCGTGCGGCGCGGCTTGTAGCTCTCGCGCCGAAGCTCATTGAGGGAGGCGATGGCCAGGGTCCCGTCGAGCTTCATGTCGCTGGACCCGCGACCGAACAGATAGCCGTTCTCCACCACCGGCGTGAACGGATCGCGCTTCCAGTCGGCCGGCTTGGCCTCGACCACGTCCATGTGGCCGGAGATGACCAGCGGCTTGAGACTCGGATCCGACCCCGGCCAGCGAGCGATCAGATAGGCGGTGTCGTCCACCGGGGTGATGGTGACGTCCTGGTCGGCGAAGCCGCCGGCCACTAGCGCGGCCTTGTAGAGAGCGGCGACTTCTGGGGTCTTGTTGTCGGGGCCGCGGACCGAGCGCAGGGCGATGGCCTTTTCCGCCAGGTTCAGCGCCTGGGCCTCGGCCTCGGGGTGCGGCGTGATCGCGGCCTGAGCGCCAAAGCCCAACATCGCCATCGCCGCGCCCGCCAGCCACATCGTCCGCATCGCTCGTCCCTCCAGGTTTGTTGGCTCAGTTAGAACCTTTCCGGGCGCCACGGAAGCAGTCGCGCTCTACCGTCCGCCTCGGGCGGCGGCGAGGCCCGCGCCGGCGGCGATCAGCACCGCGCCGGTCAGCCGGTTGCGCAGCACGCCGTGGCGCGAGAGCAGGGGGCGCAGGCGTCCGGCCAGCAGCGCCCAGCCGCTGTCGACGATCGCGGCGATGGCGATGAACGTCATGGCCAGGACCCAGATCTGGCGCGCCGGATCCGGGCCGGCGACGAACTGCGGGAAGAAGGCGACGTAGAACACCAGGGTCTTGGGATTCGCCAGCGAGACGAAGAAGCCGTGGAAGACGACGATGCGCGCCGATCTCGGCTCGGCCTTCACGTCCGCCAGACTGCGCGGCGCCGCGCGCCAGGCGCGAATTCCCAGCCAGAGCAGGTAAGCCACGCCGGCCCAGCGTAGCACCGCGAACCAGCGGCCGGCGACGCTCAAGGCTTCGGTCATGCCGAGGCCGACCATGGCCAGTTGCAGGGGCATGGCCGCGCACGCGCCCACGACCGTGAGGAGGCCGTAGCGCGGGCCGTGGGTGACGCTGTTGGCGGTGATCAGGGCGACGTTCGGCCCAGGGATCAGCATCAGCAGCGTGACGGCCGCGACGAACGCCGCATAGAGTTCGAGGGTCATCGGATCAGCTGGATTTCGACGTCGGCGTCGACGCCTTGCCAGGCCCGATCCGCCGTCAGCGCCGCCGCGCCAAGTTTGGCGGCCAGAGCGAGGCACGCGCGATCGCCGAGCGAGAGCCCGGCGGCGCGGGTTCTCTGGCGAAGCAGGCCGCTCGCAAGCGCCTGTTCGGCGTCGAATTCGACGGCGCGTAGCTGAAGCGGGTGCAAGGCCGCATCGACAGACTTTGGATCCATCCCATAGTCGCTCAGCTTGGCGACGACCTCACCGAGGTTGACGGCGCTCATGCTGCTCCGCGGTAGAGCTTCCTCGACGACCTCCCATCCAGGCTCGCGATTGAGCAGGCACAGAACCGCCGACGAATCGAGGATGAATCGTTCACTCACGCGCGGCTTCGGCGCGACGTTCGGCGATCAGTTCTTCGGAGAGGCTCCTGCCGGCGGGGACAAATTTGGCGACGATCGCTTGCGAGGTAGCCACGGCGTCTCTCAGGGACCGAACGGTCATACCCTCCGGCGCGTCCTCGATGACGAGCGTGTCGCCCACCGCGACACCGTGCTTGCGTCGGAGCGCGGCTGGAAGGACGATCTTGCCACCCCCGACGACTCGAACGTGGAATGTGTCCATGACCGACCTCATAACTGGGTACCAAGCTTAAAATGATACCTGAATGCCTCTTGGGTCGCAATCGTTCAGCCTTCGCGTCCCGTTCGTGACTGTCGGGGGCGCAGTGGCGCGCGAGGCGCGCTATCTCACCGGACTGACGCGCACCCTGCTGCGCGTGCGCTCGATCGCCCCGGCCTCGCCCAACCTGATCACCGACGACCTGGAACGCGCTGTCGACCGCTGGCCGGATCGCCAGGCGATGTCCTTCGAAGGCGCCGAGCTCAGCTATCGGCAGCTGGACGCGCTCGCCAACCGCTACGCCGGCTGGGCCAAGGTGCAGGAATTCGCGCGCGGCGAGACTTTGGCCGTCGTGCTGCCCAATCGCCTGGACTATCTGCCGTTGTGGTTCGGCCTCTCCAAGCTCGGCGTCGTCGCGGCCCTGATCAACTATCAGCTCACGGGTGAGGCGCTGACCCACTGCCTTGAGCTTTCGGGCGCAAAGCTCTGTGTCACCGACGCCTCGACTCGCGCCGCGTTCGACGCCGCCGCGCCGGCCGGCATGACCGCCTGGGACCTCGACGGCGATCTGCGCGCGGCCATCGCGGCGTTGGACGATACGCGCCCGCCCAGGTCCGAGCGCGCCGGCATGACGGCCAAGGAAACGGCGCTGCTCATCTACACCAGCGGTACGACCGGTCTCCCCAAGGCGGCCAGGATCAACCACATGCGCGCGCAGCTCTATATGCGCGGCTTCGCCGGCTCGACCGGCGCCAGGCCCGACGACCGGATCTACATCACCCTGCCGCTCTACCACGCCACCGGCGGCCTCTGCGCCACCGGGGCGGCGCTGCTCAACGGCGCCTCGATCGCCCTGCGCCGGACCTTCTCCGCCAGCCATTTCTGGGACGATGTCACGGCCGAGGGGGCGACGATGTTCGTCTATGTCGGCGAGCTGTGCCGCTACCTCGTCAACCGACCGCCGGCGGCGAACGACGGCGATCACAAGCTGCGCCTGATCTTCGGCAATGGCCTCTCGCGCGAGGTGTGGGCCCAGCTCGAGACACGCTTCGCCGTGCCCCGGGTGCTGGAGTTCTACGGCTCGACCGAGGGCAATGTGTCGATGTTCAATTTCGACGGCGGGCTCGGCGCCGTGGGCCGCCTCGCGCCTTATCTCGCGCCCCTGTTCAATGTCGCGCTGGTCCGGTTCGACGTGGAGCGGGAGACGCCGGTGCGGCGCGCCGACGGCTTCTGCCAGCCTTGCGCGCCCGGCGAGGCGGGCGAATGCCTGGGCGCCATCCATGGCGGCGCCCGCACCGCTTACACCGGCTATGTCGATCATGCGGCCAGCGAGAAAAAGGTGTTGCGCGACGCCTTCCGCAAAGGTGACGCCTGGTTTCGCACCGGCGACCTGATGAGCCGCGATCGCCTCGGCTACTACTATTTTGTCGACCGGGTCGGCGACACCTTCCGCTGGAAGGGCGAGAACGTCTCCACGACCGAAGTCGCCGAGGCCCTGGCCGCCACGCCGGGCGTGCAGGAGGCCAGCGTCTACGGCGTCGCCGTGCCACACCATGACGGGCGGGCGGGGATGGCGGCGATCGTCGCCGGTGAGGGATTCGATCTGGCCGCCTTGCGAGCGACCATGGAGCGGGCGCTGCCGCCTTACGCCCAGCCGGTGTTCGTGCGCCTGACCGACGCGCTCGCCGTCACCGGCACGTTCAAGCCGCGCAAGATGGACCTCATCGCCGCCGGGTTCGACCCGGCCAAGTGCGCCGGACCGCTCTATTTCCACGACCGCGACATCGGCCTCATCCCCCTGACCCTCGAGCTTTACGCCCGCATCGTGAGCGGCGAGGAGCGGTTGTGATCGGTATCTAGCCGATCTCACAAAGTACTTTACAATACAAAGTTCTTCGTGTTACGGAGTGACCCTCAGCACGGAGTCTCCGCCATGAACGACCGACTTTCGGCCCTGGAGCGGGACATCGGCTTTCTGAAAGCCCTGGCGGTCGAAGGCCGCCCCACGACCCTGATCGGCGGGTCGATCCTGATCGCCGCCGGCGCAATCTTCGGCCTGGCCAGCCTAGGTCAATGGATCGCGCTCAGCGGCTTCATTCCGATTTATTCGGGTTGGACTCTCATGGCCATCTGGGTGGCGTCGATGGCGGCGTTCATGGTGGCGTTGGTCATCCTCATTCGCCGGCTCGGTCCGCAAAAGGCGGGCGACACCGCCAACCGCGCCGTCGGCGTGGCTTGGTCGGCCGCCGGCGCCACCATCTTCACCCTGTTCGTCTGCGCCTACGTCATCGCCTGGCGGACCCACAGCGACGGTCCTTTGATGATGCTGCCGTGCGTGGTGCTTGGGATCTACGGCCTATGTTGGTCAGTGGCGGCGTCCATGACCCGTGTCGCCTGGATTCGGGCGGCCGCGATCGGATCCTATGTCGCGGCGGTGGCCGCCGCCGCCCTGTGCGACCAGGTCGTCATGTATCTCCTCTTCGCCGCCGCCCTCGTGCTTCTGGCGATCCTCCCCGGCCTGGTCCTGGTCCTGGTCCGCCAGGCCCGCGCCGCCGCGTGAACGCCGCGTCATGGACGATTTCGACATCGGCGGCCTCGACGAAGTCATTCATGGGCGCCTGCGGCTGGGCGTCATGGCCTGGCTGGTTGGCCACGAGGAGGCGGATTTCAACGACCTCAAGGCCCGCCTCAAGGCCACCGACGGCAACCTCTCGGTCCACCTGCGCAAGCTAGAGGAGGCTGGTTATGTGGCCATCGCCAAGAGCTTCGTCGGCCGCAAATCCCTGACCCGCGTCCGCCTCACGCCCGCCGGCCGCGAAGCCTTCATCGCCTATCTCGCCGCCATGGAGCGGCTGGTCGCCGACGCCCGCCAGGGCTGAGCCCGGACAATCCACAAGGGAGCCTGACATGAAACGCCTCGATTGCTTCGCCGCCCTGACCGCCCTGGCCCTGCTCGCCGCCGGCGCCGCGACAGCGGCCGAACCCAACCGGCTGTTCGAGCACAGCCGCCTGGTCACCGCCGACCGGATCAGCGTCGAGGTGATCGGCAAGGGGCCGGACCTCGTCTTCATTCCGGGCCTGGCCTCCTCGCGCGCGGTGTGGAAGGCGACGGCCGAGCGGCTCAAGGATCGCTACCGGCTGCATCTCGTCCAGGTGGCCGGCTTTGCCGGCGAGCCGTCGCGCGCCAACGGCGCCGGACCGGTGCTCGCGCCCACCGCCCAGGCGATCGACGACTACATCGTGGGCGCCCATCTTTCGCCGGCGGTGGTGGTCGGCCATTCCATGGGCGGGACGATCGCCCTTTGGCTAGCCGAGCATCATCCGGATCACCTGAAGAAGGTGATGCTGGTCGACGCCGTTCCATGGGTCGCCCAGGTGTTCATCTCGCCGACCGTGACCATGGACGCCGCCACCGGCGTCGCCGAGCATATCCGCACCGGACCGCCGCAGTCGGAGGCCGATCAGGCCAGGATCAACAAGTCGATGATCTCGGGCGAGGCGGACCAGGCCACGGTCCTCACTTGGGAAAAGGCCAGCGACGCGCGCGTCGTCGGCAACGCGCTCGCCGACGACATGGAGCTCGATCTGCGCGCCGGCCTCTCGGCCATCAAGACGCCGGTCACCGTGCTCTATCCCGACTACGCCCCGCTCGGCGTGCCCGCGGGGGCGACGGACAAGCGGTATGGTTCATGGTTCGCCGCTGTCCCGGGGATCAAGCTCGAGCGCGTCGATCACAGCCTGCACTTCATCATGCTCGACCAGCCAACCGCTTTCGCCGCCGACCTCGACGCTTTCCTGGCCGGCTGAAGCAAGCTCGGGACTCGCCTATATTGCGCGGGCGATGACCGACGACATTCCCCTGAGCGGCGCCGCCCTGATCAAGGATCAGGTGCGGCGGCTGCCCGACGCGCCCGGCGTCTATCGCATGTATGGCGAAGACGGCGAGTCGCTCTACGTCGGCAAGGCGAGGTCGCTGAAAAAGCGCGTCAGCCAGTACGCCCAGGGCCGCTTCCACACCCAGCGCATCGCCCTGATGGTCAGCCTGACCCGGTCGATGGAGTTCACCCACACTCGCACCGAGACCGACGCCCTGCTTCTTGAAATAAATCTAATCAAGCAATTGAAGCCACGATTTAATGTTTTGCTGCGTGACGACAAGAGCTTTCCCGAGATCGTCATCCGCCGCGAGCACGCCGCCGCTCAGCTGAAGAAGCACCGCGGCGCGCACTCGATCAAGGGCGACTATTTTGGCCCCTTCGCCAGCGCCGGCGCGGTCAACCGCACCCTCAACACCCTGCAGAAGGCGTTCCTGCTGCGCTCCTGCTCGGACAATGTCTACGAGACGCGCAGCCGGCCGTGCCTGTTGCATCAGATCCACCGCTGCTCGGCGCCGTGCGTGGGCCTGATCTCGCTGGACGACTACCAGGATCTGGTAGCCGAGGCCGAGGCCTTCCTGACCGGACGCAGCCGCGCGGTAATGGCGCGGATGAGCGCCGAGATGCAGTCCGCTTCAGACGCTCTGGAGTTCGAGCGGGCGGCGCGGCTGCGTGACCGCATCCGCGCGCTCTCCTCGGTGGCGCAGGAAACCCAGGTCAATCCGCAGACGGTGGACGAGGCCGATGTCTTCGCCCTCATCGCCGAGGGCGGCGCGGCCTGCGTCCAGGTGTTCTTCTTCCGCGCCGGCCAGAACTGGGGCAACCGCGCCTACTTCCCGCGCGTCGACAAGTCCGACGCCGACGCCGAGATCATGGCCGCCTTCCTGGGCCAGTTCTATGAGGACCGGCCGATCCCTCGCCTCATCCTGGTCAACGCCGAGCCGGCCGATCACGAGCTGCTGCGGGAGGCCTTCTCGATGAAGGCCCGGCGCAAGGTCGAGATCGCCCGGCCGAGTCGCGGCGAAAAGCGCGAGTTGGTCGATCACGCGCTGGCCAACGCCCGCGAGGCGCTGGGGCGCAAGATGGCCGAGGGCTCGGCGCAGGCGCGCCTGCTGGCCGGCGTCGGCGAGACCTTCGGCCTCGAAGCCCAGCCCGAACGCATAGAGGTGTACGACAACTCCCACATTATGGGGACCAACGCCGTCGGCGGCATGATCGTCGCCGGGCCGGAGGGATTCCAAAAGAACCAATATCGCAAGTTCAACATCAGGAATTCTGAGCTAACACCCGGTGATGACTACGGAATGATGAAGGAAGTCCTGCGCCGACGCTTCGGTCGCCTGGCCAAGGAGGAGGAGGCGGGCGAGAATCCGCCGAGGCCCGATCTGGTGCTGGTCGACGGCGGGGCAGGGCAGCTCGACGCGGCGTTGGAGGTGATGGCCGATCTCGGCGTCGACGATATCGCGGTGATCGGCGTCGCCAAGGGGCCGGACCGGGACGCGGGCCTGGAGCGCTTCTTCGCGCCCGGCAAGGCGCCGTTCATGCTCGAGCCCAAGAGCCCAGTGCTCTACTACCTGCAGCGTCTGCGCGACGAGGCGCACCGCTTCGCCATCGGCGCTCACCGCACCCGCCGCGCCGGTGAGATGCGGCGCAACCCGCTCGACGAGATCGACGGCGTCGGACCCGGCCGCAAGAAGGCGCTGCTGCACGCCTTCGGCTCGGCGCGCGGGGTGAGTCGGGCGTCGGTGGACGATCTCGAGAAGGTGGAAGGCGTTAGCGCGCCACTCGCCCAGCGCATCCACGACCACTTCCGCAAGGGGGCGTGAGGAGTCCAGACGACGCGGCTTACTCGGCGGACCCTGGCGCCGCGGGGCCCTTATCCGCCGCGCGCGGCATGGGATTTAGACTCGGCGCGAACGCGAAATGCACGAGATAGGTCTCGGAGCCGTTGTCAGGATTATCGACCAAGGCTTTGAGATGGTTCTCGATATCCTTGGCCATCTGCAGCGCGTCGGGGCGAGACAGCCGAACGATCCGCCAGTTTTCGGCCGCCGGGATCGGCCGTGTCTCGGCGGCCCGCACACGCCGTATTCGCGGTTCGCCCGCATCGCTCAGATGGTAGATCACGCCTTCCCGCGACGGGTCACGCAGCCTCGCCAAGGAGTCCCGCAGTTCGCGGGCGAGAGCATCCTCCGGCCGGCCCATCGTGGCCTCTTCGGGAACAAAGAACGCATCGGCGATTGCGCGGTAGAGCTTGATCGGGCGCCCCGGCCGCCGCCGCTCGCGCGCCACGACGACAAGCCCGAGTTCGACGAGGGCGGTGACATAGTAATGGAGGCGCTTCAGGTCGACGCCGGTGGCGGCGGCCAGCTCGCCGATCGAACATTCCCGACGAGCGAGATGCAGCACCAGGCGCCGACGCAGCGGGTCGGCGAAAGCCGCGGCTACCCTCGAATCGCTGATCCGGAGAGCCCTACTCAGGATTTCGTCTCGCATTCGGACTAGCCTCCGGCATACCACGGCGCATTGCAACCTCGCGGAGCGACCCATGCGTCTTTCGAATATCAGCGTGCTTGCGGCATGGACGATGTTGTCCGCCGTCGGTCCGGCATACGCGGCGCCTGGGTCCAGCGAGCCGATCGCGTCGTGCATGACCCGCGCCGCGGCGGTCTTGGGTTTCACCGGTTCGGTCTATGCGCGGATGGGGGAGACCGTGGTGGAGCGATCCTTTGGCGCCGCCGACGCCGCCGGTCGTATCCCCATCTCCAGCGAAACGCGGTTCAGCATGGGTTCGGCGAACAAGATGTTCACGGCGGCGGCCATCGGTCGGTTGGTCGATCGCGGCGTCGTGAGTTTCGATGCGCCCATCAGCCGCTATCTCACCGGCCTGAAACCGGAATTCGCCTCGATCACGATCGCGCAACTGCTCGATCACACCGCCGGTCTCGGCGACTATCTCGCGCCGGAGAATATGCCGGCCATCATGGCCTCCAAGACGGCCACCGATCTCTTGCCGCTGGCGCTGGCGACGCCCCCGGCCTTCGCGCCAGACTCCCGGCGCGCCTATTCGAACTCCGGGTTCGTCGTGCTGGGCGCGATCATCGAAAAGGTCTCGGGGCTGACCTACGCCGAATTCGTCCGACGAGAGATTCTGGATCCGCTCGGCATGGTGAACACCCGCTTCGATGGCGAGGACGCCGCCATGCCGATGAGTCGAATGTCGCCCACCGGCATGCTGGACAAGGCCAGGCCCGTCGACGGGTTCGCCTGGAAGGTATCGTCGCCCGCCGGAGGGATGTTCAGCACGCCGTCCGATCTCTCGCGGTTTTTGGCGGCCCTCGCCGATGGACGTCTGCTCAGCCCGTCGACCCAGCAGGTGCTGCTGACGGCGAGGGCGGACCCTGGCGGCGCTCCCGCCCCCTTCGGCTACGGCTTCATTGTTCGGGAGGCTCCGCCCGCCAGGGTGGGGATGGGCGGCGGGGCGCCGGGGATCAATGCCGAGGTCGCCCTCTATAGGCCATCCGGCTGGCAGTTGATCGCCCTGGCCAACGACGACCCACCCGCGGCGACGCGTATGCGGACCGTGCTCGAGAAGGCGATGTTCGCGCCCGATCCAGACGCGGCCTGCGCCGCGGCCCTCGCGGATCCAACGCTGATGCAGGCCCCGCAACGACCGCCGCCCAGACCGGGAGCAAGACCCCACTGACGCTTGCCGCGGCTTGGCTGAAGCTTCGCGGATGACCTGGACAAGGTCGAGGGCGTCAGCGCCCCGCTGGCCCAGCGCATCCACGATCACTTCCGAAAGAGGGCCTAGGCTCGCACCGGCTGGTTCGACCACCGCTTTGGAACACGGACGGGTGCGGATGGTGCTTCGCGCCGCGCGAATGAGCTGAGGCGTGTTCTGAAATCAATGCGAGCGCCGTTCGGCGCGCATCCGTGTTCATCCGCGTCAACTAACGAACGGCGAGGCCTCGCAGCCGATTTCAGGCCATCTCGACGGTCAAGGTGAGTGACCGACCGAGCGCCGCCAGGGCGCGCTCCAGAGCGTCGAGTCGCGAATGGTGGCCCAGATCAAGCAAGCGGTCGACCTGGGTGAGCGCGAGCCCCAGCCTGCGCGCGAGGGCCGCCTTGCCAACCCCCTCGGCTCGCATCGCCTGATAGAGCGCCACTTTCGCAGTCGAGAGAGCAGGTAACTCGACGTAGTCTGATCCGCTGGCGCGGGGCGTGGGAATGCCTTCGCGGTCAGCCATCCGGCTCATGAACGCCGTTTCGATAGCGTCCACCGCTCGCGCCAGGGCATCCTCGCGGTCGTTACCGAAGGTGATCGCTTCCGGGACATCGGGCGCGGTTGCGAGAATGGTTCCGTTGTCGTCGCGGCTGAGAGTGACGGCGTATCGCATGTCGATCAATCCTCTACGCCAAGCTGCTTCAATATCGACAACCAAAGTCCCTTGCCCAACTCCTTGGATCCGCCGTGCTGCGGGAGGACGGATTTTCGGCCGTTGAGTGTCACGATCAGATGGCCGCCCTTTCCTGGGGCGAAACTCGCGCCCTTCTTCGCCAGGTAGCGTTTCGCCTGGCCGCTGTTCACAGGGTCAACATAAGTGTTGCGTCCTACTAGGTCAACACAAGTGTGGTCTCCCAGCGCCGTTCGTCCCGGCGGGGAGGCGCCTGACGGCCGATTTCAAATCGAGGCTTTCACTACCGCCGCCATTGACAGTTTGCAATATTTGTTCTTGAATTGTTCCTCTGTTTGCTCAGGGAGGATCTCCGATGGCCGACGCCGCCGAGCCCCGTCCCGCGCGTTATCCGAACGGCCGCTTCGGCCCGGGCAATCCCGGCCGGCCCCTGGGCGCCCGCGGCCGCGCGTCGCGCGTCGCGGTGCTGGACATTCTCCGACAGCTCGAGCTGGAACAGGAAATCGCGGGCGTGCTGAGGAAGGCTCTTGCCGCGTCCCGCCGTCGCCCTGTGGCGGGGAACTCCGCCATGAATAACGGTGAAAAGCCCGTCTCTGCGGTGATTAACGGTCAGGCCGCCGCGCCGTAGGTCAGGGACACGAACACGTCCTCCAGGTCCGGCTCCTCGGTGCGCAGGTCCTTGATCGGCACGCCAGCGGCGCGGACGGCGGCGATCACCTGCTCCACGCCGGCCTGGGCGGTCTTGAAGGTCACCGCGAGGTCACCGCCCGGGCGCAGCCGCGCCTCGAACGGAGCCAGATCGGGCGGGGCGACGAGGGGCGTGTCGGGGGTCACCACCAGGGTGCGGCTGTCGAGCCGGCGCAGCAGCTGGGTCGTCGGCTCGCATGCCACCACCTGGCCGCGGTTGACGATGGCGATGGTGTCGCAGAGCTGCTCCGCCTCTTCGAGGTAGTGGGTGGTGAGGACGATGGTGACGCCCTGGCGATTCAGCTCGACTACGTAGGCCCAGAGTTGGCGGCGCAGTTCGACGTCGACGCCGGCGGTCGGCTCGTCCAGGATCAGCACCGGCGGGTTGTGGACCATGGCCTTGGCCACCATCAGGCGGCGCTTCATGCCGCCGGAGAGCTGGCGCACATAGGCGTCGGCCTTGTCGGTCAGGCCAACGGCGGCGAGCAGTTCATCGGTGCGGCGCTCTTTCTTGGGGACGCCGTAGAGCCCGGCCTGGACGTCCAGGGATTCGCGCGGCGTGAAGAACACGTCGGCGGCGATCTCCTGCGGCACCACGCCGATGGCCGCGCGGGCGTCCCGCGATCGCTCGTCGATGTCGCGGCCCCAGATCGACACCTTGCCGCCAGTCTTCTTGGTCATCCCGGCCAGGATGTTGATGAACGTCGACTTGCCGGCGCCGTTAGGCCCCAGCAGCCCGAAGATCGATCCGCGCGGCACGGTGAGGTCGATGCTCTTGAGCGCCTCGACCGCCGGCAAGGCGCGGCTGGCGGGATAGGTTTTGGTGAGCGCACGCGCCTCAATGGCGTTGTCGGGCAGGGTCATGGAGCATCCGGGCTGATTGACGGAGCAAGCCGCCGCCTTCTACTTAGGGGCAGCCGCACCGGCTCGCCAACTCCCGCCGTGATTGAACCGCCGACGATGCCCACAGACATTCCGCCAGCCGGGATTGCCTCTCCCGATCCCGCCACGCCCGAAGTCGTCGTGGTGCGCAGCCACCGGGTGTCTTGCGACGGCGTCGGCGGCGCGCTCGGCCACCCGCGTGTGTGGCTTGAGATGGGCGAGGCGGACTTCGTCGAGTGCGGCTATTGCGACCGCCGTTTCGTCCTCGCCAAGAGCGGCGTGCGGCCGGAAGACGCGCTCCAGTCGCCCGGGGTCTACGAGGGTCCGGGGGGACACTAGCCGACGCATCCTTTCGGCCGCTCAAGCGTTAGCGTGGGGCGACAATGATCGCGCCTGGGAGAACAACACCGTGAAAATGCGACACCTTCTGACCGCGAGCGCCGCTGTCGTGCTCGTCGCCGGCTGCGCTGATTATGGGATGGGATACGGCTACGGCCCGGGGCCGGTGGCCGACGTGGAATACGACGGCTACTACGACGGCGCCTATGGTCCGATCTATGACGGCTATTGGGGCGACAACGGCGCGTTTTTCTACAGGAATTCCGCCAGCGGGCGCTATCGCCGAGCCGACGCCGCCCACGTCCGCCGTGACGCCGCCCCCGGCTTCAACCATGTCCACGGCATGGCCCACGCCGCTCCGGCGCGCGGCGGTGACCGTAAGCCCGGGTAGCATTCTCGAAATCGCGGCGGTCGCTATCGCGCGACAGACGTAAAGCGGAGCGGCACGCGGACCAGCGCGCCGTCGACGGGACCGCCGTCGTCAGTCCACGGGCTGATGCGCATGGCGGCCGCGGCCTTGACCGCCGCGTCGGAAAAACCGAGCCCCGGCGGGTCGCCGTCGCCGAAGGCATGGCAGGCGGTGAGCGCGCCGTCGGGACCCACGGCGCAGTCCGCCGTGCCGGTTCCCTCGGTCACGTTCTTGGCCGCCGCCTGAGCGGGAAACAGTTCCGCCAGGCGCGCGAAGCTGGGGCTGGCCAGCCAGACGGGATCGACGATCCGCCGCTGCTTGAACTCGTCGCCGAAGGGGGCCACGAGCCGAAGTGTGATGTTCGCCGCCATCGGCCGGTGGGTCTTCAAGACGTCCTGATTGATCCGTAGGCGGAAGAGATTCGAGACCTTGATCGCCGCCTTGTCGAAGTCCCGGTTCACCGGCTGCTGGTAGACGGCCTTGCAGTCGCGCACTCTGCCTTCCCGGGTCAGACCGCAATGCAGGACGGACTCGCCGGCCGCGCCGCCGCCGATGTCGGGATAGGCGGCTGCGACGTCGGCGAACGTCGGCGCCTCGAGCCAAGGCCCAGTGACGAGTTGTTCGTCCTCGTTGATCGAGGTGGCGAAGCCGATCGGCAGATCGATTTCCCCGCGCTGGGCCGCGTCACTCGCTGGATCGATGCGGAAGTATTTGGCGACACTGAGCGCCCCGGCGCCGAAGCCGGCCCCGGCCGGCGATTCCCGCAGCACCGCGCACTTCTCCAGGCGCCCACCCTTGGCGACCTGGCAGTGAAGCAGCGCATGTCCGCCTACGCCCATGTTGGCCGCGCTGTGCGGGTAGGCACCCGAGAACTGCGCGGGGTCGGGTCGCTGTAGGAACCCGGGCAAGTCCGTCGGCGGATCGATCAGATTGACCGAAACCGTCGGCGCATTGCTCGCCTCAGGCGCTTGCAGCGCGCCCAACGCCACGGCGAGCAGAATTGCTGCCAGCATCGTATTCAGATCCCCCTCGACCTTCGGCCGACGCGCTTTGACCGCCGACCTCTCAGAAAACGCGAAGGCTGATGACCTCGCGTTCAGTGCGCCCTATTGATTACTCCCCATGTCAGACACATTCGATGACGCCAGGCTCGAAACGCCACGCGCACCCACGCCCGCTGGCCCCGCCGTTCGTCTCTATCTGGTGGACGGGTCGGGATTCATTTTTCGCGCCTATCATGCGCTCCCGCCGCTGACGCGCAAGTCCGACGGTCTGCCGGTGGGCGCCGTGCAGGGTTTCTGCAACATGTTGTGGAAGCTGCTGCTCGATATGAAGGCGGCGCCTGATGCGCCGACCCACCTGGCGGTGGTGTTCGATCACTCCGAATCGACGTTCCGCAACAAGCTCTATCCCGCTTACAAGGCCCATCGGCCGCCGCCGCCGGAGGATCTCGTTCCCCAGTTCGCCCTGGTCCGCGAGGCGACGCGGGCCTTCGGGGTCGCCTGCCTGGAGCAGCCGGGCTACGAGGCCGACGACGTCATCGCCGCCTATTGCTGTCAGGCGCGGGACGGGGGCGGGGAGGTGGTCATCGTCTCCTCCGACAAGGATCTGATGCAGCTTGTCGGCGAGCGCGTCTCGATGCTCGACACGATGAAGAACGTGCGCTTCGGCCGCGCGGCGGTGATCGAGAAATTCGGCGTGCCGCCGGAAAAGGTGATCGACGTCCAGGCCCTGTGCGGCGACGCCGTCGACAACGTTCCGGGCGCCCCCGGCATCGGGATCAAGACCGCCGCGGCGCTGATCAACGAATACGGTGACCTCGACACGGTCCTGGCCCGGGCTGGCGAAATCAAGCAGGACAAGCGCCGCCAGACGCTGATCGACTTCGCCGACCAGATCCGCCTGTCGCGCCAGCTGGTGACGCTGGATTGCGACACGCCGCTACCCGAGCCGCTCAGCGAGTTGGCTGTCGCGCCGCCCGATCCGGTCGTCCTCGGACAATTTCTGGAGACCATGGAGTTCCGCTCCCTGACGAGGCGCCTCGGCGAGGCCGGCGCCACCGCGCCCGCCGCGCCGAAGGAAGCGACCCCGCCCAGTGCGATCAACGTCGAGTCCTATGCCTGCGTGCGCGATCTGCCGAGCTTGCTGGACTGGGTCGCGCGGGCGACCGCCAGGGGTGTTGTCGCCTTCGACACCGAAACGGATTCACTCTCCTCCGCCAACTCAGGCCTGGTCGGCGTGTCGCTGGCGGTCTCGCCAGGGGAAGCTTGCTACATCCCCCTCGGGCACGAAGCGAGCGACGGTCTGGCGCTCGAGGCCGCCGGCGATCTCGTCCAGATCCCGCTCGCCGAGGCCATCGCCGCGCTGAAGCCGATGCTGGAAGACCCGGCCGTTCTTAAGGTGGGTCAGAACGCCAAATACGACCTCGCTGTCCTCTCGCGCTACGGCGTGCGCGTGAGCCCGATCGACGACACCATGCTCATTTCCTACGTCCTGGAGGCGGGCCTGCACGGCCACGGCATGGACGAGCTCTCGGCGCTCTGGCTCGATCATCAGCCGATCAGCTTCAAGGAAGTCGCCGGGGCGGGGAAGGCGCAGAAGAGCTTCAAACACGTCGCCCTCGACGCCGCCACGCGCTACGCCGCCGAGGACGCCGACGTCACCCTCCGCCTCTATCAGAATTTGCGCGGGCGCCTGCCGCACGAGGGGCTGCTGACGGTGTATGAGACCCTGGAGCGGCCGATGCCGGCGGTGCTAGCCGACATGGAATGCGCCGGCGTGCGCGTCGATCCCGATCGTCTGCGCCGGCTCTCGCATGAGTTTTCGCTGCGCATGGTCGATCTCGAGGCCGAGGCGCAGACCCTGGCCGGGCGACCGTTCAACCTTGGCAGCCCCAAGCAGATCGGCGACGTGCTGTTCGGCGAGATGGGCCTGGCCGGCGGCAAGCGCACGGCCACCGGCGTATGGAGCACCGACGCCGCCGTCCTCGACGACCTGGCCGCCCAGGGTAACGCCCTGCCGCGGGTGCTGCTCGACTGGCGCCAGCTCTCCAAGCTTAAGGGCACCTACACCGACGCCCTGGTCGCGGCCGTGCACGGTCGGACGGGCAGGGTGCACACCTCCTTCGCGCTCGCCTCCACGACGACCGGGCGGCTGTCGTCGTCCGACCCCAACCTGCAGAACATCCCCGTCCGCACCGAGGAGGGGCGCAAGATCCGCGCCGCCTTTGTCGCCGAGCCGGGCAATGTGCTGATCAGCGCCGACTACAGCCAGATCGAGCTGCGGCTGCTGGCCCACATCGGCGACATCCCGCAGTTGAAGCGCGCCTTCCAGGACGGCCTGGACATCCACGCCATGACCGCTTCAGAGATGTTCGGCGTGCCGGTCGAGGGCATGCCATCCGAAACCCGCCGCCGGGCCAAGGCGATCAACTTCGGCATCATCTACGGTATCTCCGCCTTTGGGCTTTCCAATCAGCTGGGCATTCCGCAGGACGAAGCGGCCGCCTACATCCGCACCTATTTCGAGCGCTTTCCCGGCATCCGCGCCTACATGGATGCGGCGCGGGCGGAGGTGCGCGCGAAGGGGTTCGTCCACACGGTGTTCGGGCGCAGGGTCAACATCCCGATGGTCCGCTCCAAGTCGGCCGGCGACCGCGCGTTCGCGGAGCGGGCGGCGATCAACGCGCCGATCCAGGGGACCGCGGCCGATGTCATGCGCCGTGCGATGATCCGCATGCCGGGGGCCCTGCGCGACGCCGGCCTCTCGGCGACAATGCTGCTGCAGGTGCACGACGAACTGGTCTTCGAGGCGCCCGAGGCCGAGGCTGACGCCGTCTGCCGCCTCGCTTGCGAGGTGATGGAGAACGCCGCCCTCCCGGCGGTCAGCTTCTCGGTGCCATTGAAAGTCGAAGCTCGCGCGGCGGCGAACTGGGAGGCGGCGCATTAGATGACGCCTGTTAGCGGAACCCCCGCCGTGACCAGCCGTTCGCCGATCTGAAGACATTCGAGGATGAGAACACCGTGCCTCTGGACAGCCCATCGATGACCAATCCGCTGCGCACCCTGGGCGAGGCCGGGCAGGCCGTCTGGCTCGATTATCTGCATCGTCGCATCCTCGAGGACGGCGAGCTGCAGCGTCTCATCGCCGAGGATGGGCTCAAGGGCTTGACCTCCAATCCAGCCATCTTCGAACAGGCGATCGGCGGGGGTGACGCCTATGACGCGACCCTGGCCGCCCTGCTGAAGGAGAGCGATGGCGAGATCATGGATCTCTACGAACGCCTCGCCATCGCCGATATCCAGGGCGCGGCCGACCGTTTCCGGCCGGTCTACGACGCGCTGGACGGCCGCGACGGCTATGTCAGCCTGGAGGTCTCGCCTTATCTGGCCATGGACACGGACGCGACGATCAGCGAGGCGCGGCGGCTGTGGCGCGCGGTGGACCGGCCCAATCTGATGATCAAGGTCCCGGGCACGGGGCCGGGTGTCCCGGCCATCCGGGCGCTGATCGGCGACGGGATCAACGTCAACGTCACCCTGCTATTCTCGATCGACTCCTATCTGGCGGTGGCCGAAGCGCATGTCGCCGGCCTGGAGGCGTTGAAGGCCGCTGGCGGCGACATATCCAGGGTTCACGGCGTCGCCAGCTTTTTCGTCAGCCGCATCGATGGCTTGATCGACAAGAAGATCGAAGCCCGGCCGAGCGACGATCCGGCGCGCGCCCTGCGCGGCAAGGTCGCCATCGCCAACGCCAAGATCGCCTATCGGCGGTATCTCGAACTGATCGCGACCCCGCGCTGGCGGGCTCTGGCCGGGGCGGGCGCTTCGCCCCAGCGGCTGCTGTGGGCTTCGACCGGGACCAAGGACCCGGCCTATTCGGACGTCCTCTATCCCGAGAGCCTGATCGGCGCCGATACCGTCGACACCCTGCCGCCCAAGACTCTGGAGGCCTTTCGCGACCATGGCGTGGTCAGCCCGTCCCTGACCTCCGACGTCGAGGACGCGCGGGACGTGTTGGCGCGCGCCGATGAGCTGGGTCTGGATCTGGCCGGCGTCACCGCGTCGCTGGTGGATGACGGCGTCGCCAAGTTCGCGCAAGCCTTCGACGCCCTGCTGGAGGCCGTCGCCGACAAGCGGGCCAAGATCCTCGGTCCGGCGCTCAACGGCCAGGAGCTTCGTCTGCCGCCGGCCCTCCAGGCCGAGGCCGATGTCGCCACGGCCAGGGCTGCGCGCGAGGGCTGGCCCCGCCGTCTGTGGGCCAAGGACGCCAGCCTGTGGACCGGCAAGGATGAGGGCCAGTGGCTCGGCTGGCTGGCGGCGGCGTCCGGCGGCGCTGTCGACATCGGAACGCTGGCGGCGCTGGCCAAGCGCGCGACCGGTTTCAAGCACGCCGTCCTGGTCGGCATGGGCGGATCGAGCCTCGGCCCCGAAGTGCTGGCGACCGTTTTCGGGCCCCGGCCCGGACATCCGGCTTTGCATGTGCTGGATTCCACCGACCCCGATCAGATCGCGCGCGTCGAAGCCGCCATCGACCCGGCTGACACCCTGTTCATTGTCTCCAGCAAATCCGGAACGACGCTCGAGCCCGACATCCTGCACCGCTATTTCTTCCAGCGCGTGGAAGCGGTGCTGGGCCAGGGGCGCGCCGGGGAGCGGTTCATCGCCGTCACCGATCCGGGCTCCAATCTGGAGAAGACCGCGCGCGCCGACGGCTTCGCCGAAGTGTTGCTGGGCGATCCGGCCATCGGCGGCCGCTATTCGGTGTTGTCCAACTTCGGCATGGTCGCGGCGGCGGTTCTGGGCCTCGACGTGGCCGCCCTCTTCGAAACCGCCAAGGTCATGGTCCGCGCCTGCGGCGCCAGTGCGCCTCCAGGCGCCAATCCGGGCGTCGAGCTTGGGCTCGTTCTCGGCGCCGCCGCCAAGACCGGCCGGGACAAGGTAACCATCATCGCGTCGAAGAGCTGCGCGCCGCTGGGGGCCTGGCTCGAACAGCTCCTGGCCGAATCCACGGGCAAGCTCGGTTTGGGGTTGATCCCCGTGGACTCCGAGCCGGTCGGCCCGGCGAGCGTCTACGGCGATGATCGGGTGTTCGCCTTCCTACAGGTTGCGGGCGAGGAGGCCTCCGAGACCCTGGCGGCTTCGCTCGAGGCGGCTGGCCACCCGGTCGTCCGCATTGGGCTGGCCAGCCCGGCGACCCTGGCCCAGGAATTCGTGCGCTGGGAGGTGGCGGTGGCCATCGCCGGCGCGGTCATCGGCATCGACCCCTTCGATCAACCTGACGTGGAGGCCAGCAAGGTCAAGGCGCGCGCCCTGACCGACGCCATCGAGAACGGCGCGCCCCCGGCCAAGGAGCGTCCGCTCTTCTCCGGCGATGGCCTCGCCGTCTACGCTGACGGCGACAACGCCAGGGCCCTATGCGGCCAGACCGACGGCGCGACGCTGGACGGGTTCCTCCGCGCCTTCTTCGCGCGCGTTCAGGACTATGACTACGTCGGCCTGCTGGCCTGGATCGAGCGCAACGAGGCCCACGCCGCGTCGCTTCAGCGCATCCGCGGCCACATTCGCGATCGGCTGGGAACCGCCACCGTGCTCGGTTTCGGACCGCGGTTCCTGCATTCGACCGGGCAGGCTTACAAGGGCGGACCCAACACCGGCGTGTTCCTGCAGATCACCGCGACACCCACCCGCGATCTGGCCATTCCAGGCCGAAAGATCACCTTCGGTCAGGTCGAGGCGGCTCAGGCGCTGGGCGACATGGGGGTGCTGGAGGAACGGGGGCGGCGCATGATGCGCGTGGATCTGGGCGAGGACATCGCGGGCGGCCTGCAACGGCTGGCGGACGCCGTCGAGCACGCGCTGGCCTGACGCCCTCGGAGGGCGACGAGGGCGAGGCCTGATGACGACGATCCTGATCGTGATGGGCGTGGCGGGGGCCGGCAAGACTACGTTGGCGCGGGCCCTGGCCGCGCGGCTGGGCTGGACCTTTCTCGACGCCGACGATCTGCATCCGGCCGCCAATGTCGAGAAGATGCGGGCAGGCGCGCCGCTGGACGACGCCGACCGCGAGCCTTGGCTTGCGGCCGTCGCGCGCTGGATCGATGCGCGTCTGGCGGCCAGTGAGGCTGCGGTCGTCGCCTGTTCGGCGCTCAAGCGGCGCTATCGTCAGGTCCTGACCGAGGGCCGTCCGTCGGCGCGGATCGTCTATCTCGAAGGCTCGCCGGACCTCGTCGCCCGGCGCATGGCCGAGCGCACGGATCACTATTTCCCGTCGAAGCTCATCGCCAGCCAGTTCGAAGCGCTCGAACCCCCTACGCCGGAGGAGCGCGCCATTGTCGTCGACATGGCCCCGGCGGTGGACGCCCAGGTCGACCGGGTGTTGGCGGCGATAGCGGCGCCCCGAACGACACGCGAGGAAGTGCGATGACGTCCCAGCCCGATTCCGCGTCGAGCGGAAATCGGACCCAGCTACCTCCGACGGGCGATGGTGATGATCTCTGGGCTGTCATCAGCGAGCGGACGGCGGTCCCAGTCACCGAATTGGGCCTCGACGGTCAGACCGGCTCGGGCGAGCGCGGCGCCGAGCCCAGCCTTGTCCAGGAATCGCAAGGTGCTGTGGCTGATACGTGGCTCGTCCCACGCATCGCTCCGAAAAGTGTGGGTGAACGAGACCTTGTGCCCGTCGTAAGGCGCGGTTATGCGCCGTGTCATCCGCACCTGCGCGCCATTGGCGTCAGCGACGGCCGGCCGCTCTTCACTGTCCCAGAGTTCCCACGAGCGAACGAGAGGATTTCGAGTCTCGAATACGAAACGACCGCCGTCAGTCGGGGCTGAATGTATTGCGGCCAATGCGGTTTGAAGTTCGATATCCTGAACAAACACCTGAAAGGCATGCCCGGTCATCACGACCAAATCGAACTCTCGGACCCACTTGGCGGCGGATAGGTCGGCTAGGCCTAATTCGATGTCGTCGCGGGCCGGGTTCATCTGGTCGTAGAGAGCGGCGAGGTCGGCGTCGGCGAAAATCAGGTCGGCCATCGCCCTAGCTTGTCGAGTCGACATTCGCTGCGCAACGGCGTTCGAGGCCCGCTCAAGATCGAGGTCGTGAATTCAGGCCGAGACGTTGGCCGATGCGCGTTGAACAACGTATCATGGGGTGATACATATTCTGCGTTGGGGGCAGAGCTTGGCGATCCAGGGCTTTGGAGATGCGTGGTCGGAGGCGATTTTCAATTCGCGCCCGCTGGGTAAGGGATTTCCCTCTGACCTCATTCGACGTGTGAAACGGAAACTGGAGATGTTGGACGCCGCGGTCGAATTGAAGGATCTGCTCGCGCCGCCCGCGAATCGGCTGGAGGCGTTGACCGGCGATCGGGCGGGCCAGCATTCGATCCGCGTGAACGATCAGTTCCGGCTGTGTTTCGTCTGGACCGCCAAGGGTCCGGCCGAGGTTGAATTTGTCGACTATCACTAGGGCATCCCGATGAACGCTCTCGACCCCGTACATCCTGGCGAAATCCTGGAAGAGGAATTCATCAAGCCGCTCGGGCTTTCCGCCTATCGCATGGCGGCGATGCTGCACGTGCCACGCACACGGGTCGAACGTCTGGTTCGGGGCGAGACGCCCGTCACCCTCGATACGGCGCTCAGGCTCGCGCGGCTGTTCGGCACCACGGCCCAGTTCTGGATCAATCTCCAGACGCGATACGACCTGCTGACGCGCGCGCCGGCGCTGGAGGCGGAGCTGCAGTCGATCGAACCGCTAGCGACCGCCTGACGAACCGAGCACCGTCCCCTAGATCCCCGCGTACCACTCATAGCCGCGGTCTTCCCAGAAGCCGCCGCGGCCGCCGTGGATACGGTCCAGCCGGTCGGTGGCTTCGATCCGCATGACATATTTCGCCTGTTTATAGCCGAGCTGCCGCTCGACGCGCAGGCGCAACGGCGCGCCGTGGGCCACCGGCAGCGGCGCGCCGTTCATGGCGTAGGCCAGGATGGTCTGGGGGTGGAAGGCGTCGAAGAGGTCGATGCTTTCATAGTAGAGACCTCCCTCGCCCGCGCCGCCGAGATTATCGGCGCAATGGAAGACGAGAAAGCGCGCGTCCGGCCGCAGTCCGACCCGGCGCAGGACCTGGCTCAACGGGACGCCGGTCCAGCCGCCGATCGCGCTCCAGCCCTCGACGCAGTCGTGGCGGGTGATCTGGGTGCGCGAAGGCATGGCCTTCAGCTCTTCCAGGCTGAAACTCATGGGCGCCGTCACCAACCCGTCCACCATTAGCCGCCAGGTGGCGAAATTGTCGGCCAGCAACGCCTTGTAGGCGTCGGACGTGGGCGTCAGCGAGCCGTTGGCCTTGAACACGGGTGAGACGTCGGAGGGCTTGAACTCGCGCGCCAGCGGCTGGCCCGAGAGCAGCAGGCGCTGGGCGTGGAAGGTCAGGTCCTGGCCGTGGCCGATGAAACTCTGGACCGACGGCGAGCCGGTCACCCGGTCGCAGCCCGAGAGCAGCAGGCCGCCGAGTCCGGCGCCCAATACGCCGCGCCTGGACGCCAGGGTCACCGATGCTTCTCCATCGGCACGACGTAGCGGCCGGTGATCATGGAACGGATCTCGTTCCAGGCCCCGGCCAGAAACACCTCAACCACATGGACGATGACGAACAACACGATGAGGTTGGCGGTGATGAAATGCAGCGCCCGCGCCGATTGCCGGCCGCCGAAGAGCACTGTGAGCCACGGGAGAGCCGCATCGACGCCTGGAGACATGGTAAGCCCAGTCAGCACCATCGTCGGCAACAGCAACACGATCACGGCCAGATAGGCGAGCTTTTGCAGGACGTTGTAGCGCTTGGCCTCGTCGCCCACGGGATGTTTCAGACGCACGTGATCGATTATGCTGCGCCAGAGGTTGCGGGGACGGATGTCGCCGCGGGTCAGGCCGATATCGCGGCGCAGATGGCCGTTGGCCAGGCCGATCAGCCAGTAGGCGGCGCCGTTGATCACGAAGAGCCACGCGAGGAAGAAGTGCCAGCGGCGCGCCGTCGCCAGGTCGCGGGTCCCGGGCAGGGTGGCCCAGTTGGGAAAGCCCTGAACCAGCCAATGGCCGTCTGGCCCCCGCGACAGACCGAGCAGGCCGGTGGTTTCGATCTCCCGGTCGCTAATACGGGCCACGCCCCGCGCGCCGCCGGAGACCGGGGTCTCGACGGTCAACTCCAGCCACGGCCGGTCGAAGTCCGCGCCGGCCTGACCCCAGTAGAGGCGGGGATGAGCGTTGAAAATGTTGAGTCCACTCATCAGCAGCATGCTGATGACAATGACATTGAGCCAGTGGGTGAGGCGCACGACGAGTCCGTGGCGACGGATGACTTCTGGCTTCGGCGGCGCTGGCGCGAAGTCCGATGTCACGGCGGTCATTCGTCTACCCCCGCGTGGCGGCGAGTATGGTTCCCCCACGACCCGCCTGGACCAGTACGGCGTTGAGCAAGCCAGGTCCAGCCGCCGGGGGCAGGGCAAAGACCGTAGCGGCGCCGTCCCAGCGCCCGAGGCGAACCAGGACGTGCACCACATTGCGGTGGGGGAGGGTGCGGCCGCCGTTCTCGCCGCGCTGGATCGGCACCATGACGATGCGCGGGTCATAGCGCGCCAGCCAGACGTCCGCGCCGCCCGAAGGCGCCGCGCCCGCGCCGATCATGACCCGATCGCCGCGCACGACCACCGTGGGACCGCCGGCGCCCCGGTCGCCGGCGCTGAGCAGGGCGCGCAGATTGGCGGGGTTGATCCCGTCGCCGTCGCGGCGACCGTTGATGACCACCTGAGGCGTGAACACCTCCGAATGGCCAAGGCCGTGGGCGTAGTCCCATTGCCGGGCGGTGAACACCGGAGAGGCGAAGGTGTCTTTCCAGCCAAGCTGGTCCCAGTAGGTGACCCCGAACGACAGCGCCAGAATGTCGGGCCGGTCGGCGAGGGCCATGACATTGGCGTCGGCGGGCGGACAGGAAGAACACCCCTGGCTCTGGAAGAGTTCGACCACTTCGGGATGGACGGCGTCCGCCGCCCAGGCGGACCCCGCCCAAAGCATGGCGAAGATGGCCGACAGGTGCATGGGCAAGCGGTTCATGCGCCCTAGTTCGCCGCCTGATCGACGCCGGTTACAAGACATCACAAGCGCGTCATGTTGCTCCAGGTCTCAAGAAGGTCAAACGGGCGTCATGTTCGTCTGGCAAAGACCCCTTAGCTTACATCGTCATTGAGGACGGGGGGCTTTTCGAGCAAGCGGGGGGAGTGGAGTTGAGTCATGGTGCGGGTCATCGTCGTCGAACCCCTCGCTTCCGGTTGGGCCGTCAGGCAACCCTCGGTCGATAACTCCCAGGTGTTCGCGAGCGGGGCCAAGGCCGAGGACGCCGCCCGGCGGTTGGGCGCCCGCCTCGCCGGGGCGGGACTGCCGGCGGAAATCCGGGTCTATCTGCGTGACGGCGTGCTCGGCGGACGGTTTTTGTGCCCGGCGGGGTGAGCCATAGCGCCTTAAGGGTTGGATGATTCTATCCTTGGCGCGTGGTTAGGGGCTTATCCAGCGTCGATCCCAATCCCGGACTGGCGCGGGCTAGGGCGAACCGTGCTAGAGTCTGGTCAGGCAACGCCTCATCGACAAGCGTCCTGGCGTTCGCTCTAGAGCCGCACCTCGTCGAACTGACCTGGAAGGAGCCAATGCGCGCCAACTTCAGCGGACCGCTACGGCTCATCGGGTCCATACGCGGCGAAGGAAAGCTGCTTTGGGCTTCGTCGGGCTCTCAGTCGGTGACCTACGCCGTCGACCTCTACAGTCAGGGTCAGATGCAGACAGGCAATGGTGAGGTGTGCGGCGGTCTCTCGAGCCTCGTCGGTCGCAGCCCGACCAATCTGCGCCTGCGCCTGGCCGACGGTGTAGAGGTTCCAGTCGCCCTGACGGAGATCGAACCGGATCGGGCGATGGTCGAACTGCTGGGGCCTGTGACGCTCCCGGCGACGTAGAGACAGCCCGAGCGCGGCTCGGTCAGCCCGCGGCGCCCGCGCGCCGCCACCCGCTCTCGAGCCACGCGTCCGCCCGACTCCAGGCATGGACTTCGCCGCAGCGCTCGCAGCGGAAGCTGTAGGCGCCGCTGAGGGTCTCGAAAGCCGAAGGGCGCAATCTGAGGGCCGTGTTGACCACCAAACCGGTCGCGGGACACCGAATCACCACGCGCTGGATGGTGTCGGTCACCGACGGGGACGGTAGGGTGCGCGGCGAGCCGGCCCCCCCACCGTGGGTGCGCCCTCGCGATGGCGGAAGATCAGCCGTCCGCGCGTGAGGTCGTAGGGAGTCATCTCGACGGTGACTCGATCGCCCACCATGCTGCGGATGCGGTGTTTGCGCATTTTTCCGGCGGTATAGACCAGGACGATCCGGTCGCCGTCGAGCCGGACGCGGAACTGGCCGCCCGGTAAAATCTCGTCGATCACCCCTTCAACTTCTAGGGCTTCTTCCTTGGCCATGAGACTCCTTCGAAAGCCGGTGGCGATTGCGGACCCGCGAGGACGCGCCATGCTCGGGCCAGTTGGGGCGAAGCCCCGTCAAGCGGTCGCCGTTGCGCCGCCGCATTGATGGCGACGCGCAACCGCCGCCGTAGTCACTTCAAAACCGTCAAATAGTCGGAGAAGGCCGAAGGCAGGCCGAGGCTCGTTCTAGCGCCGAGCGAGGGAGAGCAACCGAACCATGGTCGATATTTGATGCGTCAGCATAAGGGCTGTTCTCTTGGGCGACAAGCTTGGCCAGTTGAATCCAGGCCTCGGGCCCGGAATGCCGCCGCCAACCTCGTCGGGCGTCGTGCGCAAGGCCCTGACGCCAAGGCGGCTCTGACGCTCGACGGACCTCGACACGCACGCGCACGGCGACGATTATCCGCGCGCGGACGGCATGCTCCGCAACGGGTGGGCGGGCTCTGGTGTTCAAGCGCATTCTCCTGGCCTACGACGGATCGCTCGAAGGCGCCGTCGCTCTGAGGGAAGGCGCGTTGCTGGCCAAGCGGACGGGCGCGCGCGTGTTCATCCTGTCGGTGGTCCCGGAGGGCGCCAGCGTGCGCGTGGTCGAGGGCATCCACGGCGGCGTGATGGCCCAACAGCTGAACAGCTATGACGCCCTGCTCCAGCGCGCCGTCGGCCGGCTGAAAGAGTTTGGGTTCGATCCCGTCGGCCGGCTGGTGTCAGGCGACGCCGCCCGGGAGATCGGCAAATTCGCCAAGGAGGTACGCGCCGACCTGGTGGTCGTCGGCCATCGCCGCCGCGCCATGCTCGAACGCTGGTGGTCGGGCGGCTCGGGATCCTACATCAGCGACCATCTCAACTGCAGTCTGTTGATCGCCCGCAACGTGATCAGCGACGAGGCGTTCGAGGCAGAGCTCCACAGAGGCGGCGGCTCGCCATAGGTGGCCCGTCGCGATTCATCGGCGTTTGATCGGCAAATCATCAGGTTCTGCAAGTAGCCCGCCGGCGAAATTCGAGTTTTGATGGATGTAGCGGGTCAGTTGGCGACCCCTGACGAGGTTTGAACCGGCTCCTTGAACGGCAAAGGCTCGGGGAGTAAGGCTTTGTTTACCATAGTGCGGGGAGGCTCGAGTGAGAGGGATCCTAGCAGCGATTGGGGTTTCTGTGGCGTTCGCCGCCGGCGCCGGCGCGCAAACCGCGCCCCCGAAAGCGTCGTCGTCGGGCGACTACAGCGTCGAAGACGTCGTCAAGGGCTTCTCGCAGAAGCCGGTCTCTGCCCCGACGGACCAGTGTAATCCCGACGCCGATGGCGTCTGTCAGCCGTCCAAGGACAGCCGGGGATTCAGCCTGGAGGATTCCGCGCCCGCGCCGCCGATCGGCGCGAAAGCCAAGACGGCCGCGCCGTCTCGGGTCCACGTCGCGACCGCGGGCCGTCGCCGCGCGGCGGAGCCCCAGTTCGCCCCACCGCCCGTCAGCCGACGGGATCTGTTGATCAGCTTCCGGACCGGCTCGTCGGAGTTGACCGACCGCAGCAAAGCCAACGCGCGCACATTCGTCACCGCGATGAACCGTCCCGAGCTTTCCGACGCGACCTTCGAGATCGGTGGACACACCGACGCCACAGGATCGCCGGCCCGCAACCGCATCCTCGCCCAGCAGCGCGCCGACGCGGTGCGCCAGTTCATGACCGAACAGGGCGCGGACCCCAATCGCCTGAAGGCGGTGGGTTACGGCTCCGACCAGCCGGTCGATGCGAAGAATCCCGATGCGGCTGTGAATCGAAGGGTGGAGGCGCGGCGACTTAACTGATTGCGCGCGGCGGCGTCCGTAGTTGGCGCGGCCGCGAACGGGGAGCGTTCGAGTCATGTGCGGGGGGCGAATGAAAGCGCGCAGGCGAAGACGGGCGCTCGTGCTGGCCGTCGCGCTCGGCGCATTGGCCGCGCCCGGACTGGCCGCGGCTCAGGCGGCGCCGCCGCCGGCCGCGTCGCTTCCCACCCCGCAACAGCTCAATCCCGCCGGACAGCCCCAGGTGCAGCCGCCGGCGCCGCGGCGCGATCTGCTGGAGGCGCCGGGCCAGGGCGCTTGTCCGCTGGCGAGTTCGAACCTGACGTTCCGACTGGCGGCGGTCGAGTTCCAGGGCCTCAGGTCCGTGCCGCCGGCTGACCTCGCGCCGGCCTACGCCGAGTTCGTCGGCAAAGACATGCCGATGTCGGCGATGTGCGAGATCCGCGACCGGGCGGCGGCGATCATCTTCCACAACGGGATTCTTGCCGCCGTCAACATCCCGCCCCAGCACATCGAGGGTGGCAAACTGGTCATCAGCGTGGTCGAGGCGCGCATCGCCTCGGTGCGCGTGGTCGGGAACGCCGGGCCGGCGCAGGCCAAGGTCGAAGATTACATCGAGCATCTGCGCGGGCTAGCGCCCTTCGACCTCAACACCGCCCAGCGTTATCTACTGCTGGCCTCCGATATTCCGGGCCTACACGTCACCGCCTCGCTCAGCCCGTCGCCGCAGGGTCCCGGCGCGGTGGACATGATCGTCAACGTCTCGCGCGAGCCGGTGGATGGCTTGGTCAACGTCACCAATTACGGCTCCAAGGAGCTCGGTCCCTGGGGTGCGCTGGCCCGGATCGACATCAACGGCCTGACGCCGCTTGGCGATCGCACAAGCCTCGTCGCCTACTCGACCCTGTTCGACGACGAGCAGCAGGTGGTCCAGTTGGCCGAGGAAGCCAGGCTCGGCTCCGATGGGTTGCTGGTGCGCGGTTCGCTCTCGTTCGGCTGGGACCATCCTGGCGCCGAGCTGACGCCGCTGGATCTGAGGGGCACGTCGTTCGTCGGCTCGGTGGTGGTGCTCTACCCGATCATCCGCGAGCGCCGAGAAAACCTCAACGTCAGCGGCGGCTTCGACTTCGTGGACCAGAAGTCGGTGCTGGGCGGCGGCGGCCCGGCGCTCAACGACGATAAGCTGCGTATCTTCCATTTGCGGTTTGACGGCGACGTGCGCGAAAACATCGGCCTCGGCTCGGACATCGCCGCCGGGATCGAGATTCGCCAGGGCGTCGACGGCCTGGGCGCCAGCCCTCCCTATGCGACCGACGTCTCGCGTATCGGCGGCCGGTCGGACGCCACCGTGCTGCGCGCCGACGGCCACTGGGTGACGCAGTGGACAAGCAAGTTCTCCACGGTGGTCGCCTTCCAGGCCCAGTGGGCCGACTTGCCGGTGCTCTCCTACGAGGAACTGCAGGTTGGGAACCTGACTATCGGCCGCGGTTACGACCCTTCGTCGGTGGCGGGCGACAACGGAGTTTCCGGCTCTTTTGAGGGGCGGCTGGGGCCTTATCGGGTCAATTCATGGGCTACGGTCCAATTCTATGGCTTCACCGACGTGGCCCGCGTGGACAGCCTGGTCGATGCGGCGGACTTCTCCCGCACCGTCGTCTCCGCCGGCGGCGGCGTGCGCATCGGCCTGACGCCTCGGCTCAGCCTCGATGTCACCTACGCCCACCCCTTCGAGGGGGTAAGCGCCCTCCTGCCGGTCGCGCCGCCCGCGCGCCTGCTGGTCAGTCTCGTCGCCCGGTTCCCATGAGGCCAACGCCATGACCCGGTTCGCCAGATCCCGCCGCGATCAGCTGATGGTGAGGACCGCCCTGTGCGGCGCGGTGACCGCCGCGCTTCTGGCCGCCGCGCCGGCGCGCGCGCAGGTGGGCGTGGCCGGCTTGAAGCTGCCCGGCGGCGTGCTTCTGACGACGGCGAACCTCGACGCCGCTTCCCGGTGCGGCGCTTCGCCATCCACCTGTACGGACGTGTTGCTGCTAGTAAACGCGACGGGCAACGCTACTAATCCGCAGACGAATATCTTCGTCAACGAGCCGCGGACGATCATCAACTGGTCGCAATTCGATCTGACCTATACGAACCCCAAGAGCCGCGACACGGTCGACTTCATATTCAACGGTCGCGACGACATCGTCATCAATCTGATCACCTCGCCGACTGCGAGCGCAACCCAGATCGACGGCGTCCTCAATGGCATCGTCCCGAACAGCCCAGTTCAGTCTGGTGGGAATATCTGGATCATTAACCCGGCCGGCATCGTCTTCGGGGCCAATTCGGTGGTCAACACAGGCGGCCTTCTCGCAACCACCTCCAGTTTGACGGCGGCGGACCAGACGAGGTTCCTTGGCGGCGGCGACGGCGCGACATTCACCTTCAGCGTGCCGGCGCCTGCTGGTAGCAGCGTCCAGGTTGGCGGCGCCATCACCGGCTACGGCGGCACGCTGGCGTTCATCGCCCCGGTCGTGGTGACCATCGCGACCGCCAACATTTCCGGAGCGCCGCCGGCGACCGGGGCGTGCGCACTCGGAACCTTGCCCTGCGCCACCGATGTGCTCTATGGCGCGGCCGACGCCTTCAACATCACGTTCGCGCCGAACGCCAACAACGATCTCGACCTGTTCTCGTTCATCGTGCCGCTGGCGACCGATGGCACGGCCTCGACGACCCCGATGTCGCTGAACGGCGTCACCAGCGCGGGCAACGTCTATATCGCGGCGGTCAACCAAGCGGGCGTGGTCGGCGATGTGGTGGCGCCAGGCGCTGTCTCGGCGACCCTCGCCACCGGCGCCAACGGCGACATCTTCCTGGCCGCCGGCGGATCGATCGTCGCTACGGGGACGTCGACGACTCCCAATGAGATTCAGATGGTCGCTGGAGCTGGCACGACCAACACGTCTATCGGCGCCCTTAGCCAAGGCGGCGTACCGGCCGGTATCGGAGACATCGTCATCGGCTCTGACGGCAACGTCGCCATCGGCGCCCCCGTTTCGAATGCGCCGTTCAGCGCCGGCCCCGCTTTCACCGTGGTTCCGGCGGAACCCGAAAGCTGGAACATTGTCGCCAGCGGCGATGTCGACGCGCCGGGAACCCTGAGCGCCCCAAACGCCAGCATCTACATCACCGGCGCCACGTTCAATCTCGGCAGTGTGGTGGCCCCCGGTCAGGTTTCGCTCACGGCGAACGGGTCGATCGGAACCGGCGCCGTTGGAACGGCCACTGGCGGCTTCGTGAACATAGACACGGTCGGCGCGCTGACGGTGACGAATAGCCTGACGGGGACATCCGGCTCCATCGATATCACCGCCGGGGGGCCGCTCAACGCCGGCGCGGCGGTGTTGAGCGCCAATACCGGCGACTTCCTCGGCGATATCACGGTCACCGCGTCCAGCTTCGATATAGGCACGGCCATCGCGACCGGTTTCATAAGCCTCACAGGCACTGCCCCTGCTCCCAGCTTTATCAACACCGCCGCCACCGCGAATGGGGGCGATATTACCGTCACCGACGCCGGGCCTCTGAGCGCGGGCGGTGCGGTCCTCACGACCACGGCCGGCGACATAATGGTGAGCGCCGCCAGCTTCGACATCGGCACGGCGACTTCATCCGGCGCGATCAGCGTCACCGGAACGGGGGCCGGGGCCAGCGCCATCGAGACCGCCGCTACGGCGCAGGGCGGCAACCTCACGGTCACCGCAGCTGGCGCCTTCACCTCCACCGGCGCCGTGCTCAGCGCGCCGGCAGGCGATGCAAGCGTCACCGCCGACACCTTCGCCCTCGGCCGAGTGAGTTCGGACGTTACGACGATCGAGGGAACTGGGACCGGCGCTTATTCGATCGCCGGCGCCGTGACCTCCACTGACGGCGACCTGAATGTTACCGCGGCTGGCCCGCTCGCCGCCCCAGCCGCGACCTTGTCTTCGACGACCGGCGCCGTGAATGTCTCGGCGGCGAGCTTCGATATCGGCACGGTCACCGCGCGGGGCGTCGCCACCTTGTCCGCCACGGGCCCGGGCGCTGCGGGGACCGGTCAGATCGACCCGATCACGGCCGCGTCGATCACCATCACCACCAGTGGTAACTTCACGCTCCTCACCAACGCCACGGCCACCACGGGCGACCTCGACATCACGGCCGGCGGCGCGGTGACGGCCACGGGGGCGACGCTTCAGGCCACGCTCGCCAACGTCAATATCTCGGGCGCCAGTTTCGACCTCGGCACGGTGACCGCCGGCGAGGTTGCGGGCCTCGCCGCGACCGGCGCTGGGACCGTCGCCACATTGACCGGCGGCACGGGCGCCACCGTCAACACCGGCGGAGCGTTCACCGTCACCGGCGCGGCCACAACGACGACCGGCGATCTGGCGATCACCGCCGGCGGCGCCTTCACCTCGACCGGCGCCACGGTGACCGCGCCGGTGGGCGACGTGACGATCACGGCCGCCACGTTCGACATCGACTCGGTCAGCTCGGAGCTGACCACCCTCAAGGCGACCGGGACGGGAACCGATACGATCAACGTCTCCGCGATGTCGACGGGCGGCGATCTCGACATCACCACCGCCGGCCCGCTGGCGGCGGCCAACGCCACGCTGACGGCCGGCGGCGAGGTGGACGTCACGTCTTCGAGCTTCGATATCGGCACGGCTCAGGGCGGCAGCATCGATCTTGCGGCGGACGGGGCGGGCGCCCTCCTGGCCGTGAGCACCGCCGGCGTGCTGAACGGCCGGACCGGGATAACGGTCACGACCACCGGCGACTTCGACCTGACGACCAGCGCCACGGCCAGCAACGCCCGGCAGCCTGGCAACATCGTCATCACCGCTCAGGGCGTGGTGGCGGCGGGCGGCGCGATCCTGACCGCTCAGTTTGGCGACATCACCGTCCAGGGCCTGACCTTCGACATCGGCCAGGCAACCTCGCGGGTGACCACCTTCACGGCCACCGGGACCGCGGCGAGCGCGGTCGAGACTTCGGCGACCTCGACGGCCGGCGATCTCGACATCACGGCCGAGGGCCCATTAAACGCCGGCGCGGCGACACTCGCCTCCACCGCACCGACGGGCAACGTCAACGTCTCCGCCGCCAGCTTCGACATCGGCACGGCGACAGCTCCGGCGGCCGTCAACCTCACCGCGACTGGGGCCGGGGCCAGCCAAGCCGGAACGGTCGCCGGTGGGACGGGCGTCACCGTCAACACCGGCGGAGCCTTCACGGTCACGGCGGCGCTGACGGCGACGACGGGCGACCTCGCGGTCACCGACGGCGGGGCCTTCACCTCCACCGGCGCAACGGTCACCGCGCCGGTCGGGACGGCGACGATCACCGCCGACACCTTCACCATCGATTCCGTCAGCTCCGACACGACGACGCTCAAGGCGACCGGGACCGGGGCCGATGCGATCAATGTGGCCGCGACCTCGACGGCCGGCGATCTGGACATCACCGCGGCGGGCCCGCTCAACGCCGGCGCGGCGACGCTCTCGTCGACCGGATTGGGCGGCAACGTTAACGTCAGTGCACAGACATTCGACATTGGCACAGCGACCGCCCCAGCGACTGTCAACCTCTCTGGGACCGGAGCGGGGGCCAGCCAGGCCACAACCGTCGCCGGCGGAACCGGGGTGACGGTCAACACCGGCGGCGCGTTCACAGTGACAGAGACGCTGACGACGGAGACGGGAAACCTCGCGGTCACCGACGGTGGGGCGTTCACCTCCACCGGTGCGACGGTGACGGCGCCGGCCGGAACGGCGACGATCACCGCCGACACCTTCACTATCGACTCCGTGAGCTCCGAGGTCACGACGCTGAAGGCGACGGGAACCGGCGCCGATGCAATCAACGTGGCGGCGACGTCCACGGCCGGCGATCTGGACATCACCGCGGGCGGGCCGCTGAACGCGGGGGCGGCGACGTTTTCGTCCACGGCGCCAACGGGAAACGTGAACGTGTCAGCCGCGAGCTTTGACATCGGCACGGCCACGGCGCCGGCGGCCGTCAACCTCACCGCGACTGGGGCCGGGGCCAGCCAAGCCGGAACGGTCGCCGGTGGGACGGGCGTCACCGTCAACACCGGCGGCGCATTCACGGTCACGGCGGCGCTGACGGCGACCGCGGGCAACCTCGCGGTCATCGATGGCGGAGCCTTCACCTCCACTGGCACCACGGTGAAGGCGCCAGCCGGAACGGCGACGATCACCGCCGACACCTTCACCATCGACTCCGTCAGCTCCGACACGACGACGCTCAAGGGGACCGGAACAGGGGCCGATGCGATCAATGTAGCCGCGACTTCGACGGCCGGTGATCTGGACATTACCGCGGGCGGGCCGCTGAACGCCGGGGCGGCGACGCTGTCGTCCACCGCACCGACGGGGAACGTCAACGTCTCAGCCGCCAGCTTTGACATCGGAACGGCCACGGCGCCCGCCGCCGTGAGCCTGACCGCCACCGGAGCGGCGGCCAGTCAAGCCGGCACGGTCACCGGCGGGACGGACGTGACAGTCAATACCGGCGGCGCCTTCACGGTGAGCAACGTCGCGATGGCCACGACCGGCGATGTCGACATCACCAGCGCCACCGGTCCGGTGACGGCCCCGATCGTCACCGCGGCCAACGGCAATGTGACGATCTCGGCGGGCCCGAACGGCACGGCCGACCCGGCCAATGCGATCACTATCGGCCAGGTCACGGCCGGCCAGAAGCTCACTTTGCAGGGCGGCGCGGTGGCGCTCACCGGCGCCTCGAGCGCCGGCGGCGCGGTGCTGGTGCGGACAGGCGCGTTCAGCCTCGGCGCGCTGCTCAGCGCGGGGGCCGGCGGCGTCACCATCGCCTCGACGGCTGGAGCGCTGAACCTCGGCGACAACGTCCAGGGCGGCGCGGCCGGACTCAATGTGAGCAACGCCGCGTTCGGCAAGATTTCCACCTCGGGCGCCGTGACCTTCATCGCCGGCGATCCAGGTAATGCAGCTCTGGGCGACGCGGGCTCGGCGGCGCGCGGCGACCTGACGGTGGGAACCCTGGCCGTCAACGGCTCGAACATTGGCCAGCTCGTTCTGCTCGCCGACAACGGCCACGACGTGAGCTTCACCGGCCCGGTCACCAGCACCGGCGCGACACCGGCCAACCTCGTGGTCGGCCAGGACGGTCCGTGGAATCCCAATGCGATCCTGATCGAAGCGGCCGGCGCCTCGGGCGCCGGCCCGGCCGGCTCGATCGGAACCGCCGCCGCACCGTTTGGCTCCGTGGGCTTCTTCGCCCTCAACGACATCGTCATGGGCACGCCTGGCTTCATTCAGGCGACCGGCGCGGTCCCCGGCTCGGCGATCAACGTCACGGCAGGCCTGCCGCCGGTTCCCGCCGGCGCGGCGCCTGTCAACGGCGAGATCCTGTTGGCGACCCAGACCGCCACGTTCCTGGCCGATGGCCGGATCGTGCAACAGAACACCTCGACCAGCGGCGGCTTCTCTGGGCTGTTGATCGAAACGCCCAGCACCGCGACGCAGTCGCTGTTCCTCGGCTGTCTGACCTGCGCCACTCAGCCGGGGGTGATCGACCTATTCGGCGCGATCGACACGCCAGGTGGCGTGGCGATCACCGGCCCGGCCATGGCGCTCTCGCCCCAGATCGCTCTGCTCTCGCCGCTCGGCATAAACGTCCAGTATCGCGCCAATGGCTGCGTCATCGGCGATGCCGGCGACTGCCAGCCGGGCGGGGCCCTGCCGATCCTGTCGATGCTGGATTATCTGCCGCCAACGAACACCATCGAGGCCTTGCTCGCCAGCCTGTCGACGCCGCCGCTGCTTACGGTTGGCGACTACGAAGGGCAGGCCGATGTGACGATCATCGGTTCCGGCAACGAGGAGATCTGGCGCAAGCCGGATGATTCCAGCAAATGACTGTCGCCCGAACTCTTCACGCGCTCGTGGCCGCCTGCGGTCTTCTGCTGGCCGGCCGGGCCACCGCCGCCGCGCCGCCGGACGATTTCCTGCTGGGCCAGAGCGCCAAGACAGGCGCGGTCTGCGAGGCCGTCCGCGACTATGACGACCTCGCAGCCCAGCAGCGCGGTGCGGCGGCATGGTCGGTGCGCTGCCGCGGCTGGGGTGGCGACCTCGGTCATCTCTACCTCTACGCCCGCGCACCCGAGACCGGTCTGGCCGAGGGTGGCCCTTGGCGGACGGCCCTGGCGACCCGGGCCAAGTGCGAGGCGACCGCGCCGCTGCCTCTCGGCGGGGTCGCCGGCGCGGTGGAGGCGCGGTGTGTCACGGTCAAGGGGGGCTCGCCCTATGTCGCCTACGCCGATCCGTCGCGCGGCGCGGCCGCCGACGGATTCGGCCCGCTGGCCGACATCCTCCAGGCCGGTCTTCGCATCGTCTCAGGCGCCGCGGTCCCGCCCAAGCTCGCCACCGACGCCCAGGCGGCGGCGGTGGGCGTCGCCGGCGGCTCGGACGTCAGCCTGGCTGACGCCACGGACGCGGCGCTCGGACCCTCCGACCGCGGCAAGGAATACGCCTACACTCAGAACCAGGCTTGGCGCTTTGCGAGCGCGGAGCAGAACTGGCGTCCGCTGGCGCTGGCGGCCGGCGAGACCGGCGCCGATGAGGCGGAAGCCTATCTCAACTGGGCCCTGGCCTCTTCCAATCTCGGTCGGTTCGACCAGGCGGACAAGCTTTTCAGTCAGGCGGACGATCAGCTCAAAAGTCTCGATGATCCCTATTTCTCATCGCTGGCGCTCAACTATCGCGCCCTCGACGCCCTCAATCGGCGCGACTTCGAGGGCGCCATGTCGCTGGCCGGGCAGGGGATCGAGGCGCGCCGCCACCTGCGTGAGGCCGCTGAGACCGCCCAAGCCGTCTCCGTCAGCGGGGGCGCGGGATCGGTGGTGATCGGCCCGGTTCTCGCCGACGCCCTCAACCGCCGCGACCGGACCGGCAGCCTCACGCCGGGCGGCCTGACCGCGGACCAGCGGCTGCGCATCCCCGACGCCCAGTCCGAACTCATCATCGGATCGGCCAAGGCGGAACTGGGCGATGCCGCCGGCGCGCGCGAGGCTTTGGAGCTGGCGGAGAAGGACATCGCCAACCCGGTGGTGCTCAACTCCGTCGTGTGGCTTCGCGCCCAGATCGAGGCCGAGTTGGCGAGACTGGATCTCCGGGCCGGCCAGCCCGCCGCCGCCGAGACGCGCCTGGCCGCCGCGCTGACCGCGATGCATCAGGGGGCCGATTCGGCCTATCTGATCGGCTCGCCTGTCGAGGCTTATCTGCTGTTCCAACTCGGCCGCGCCGAAGCGGCCGGCGGACAGACCGATCAGGCGCTTGCCGACTATGATCACGGCTTCCGCCTGTTCCGCCAGGCGCGAGGCTCTCTAGGCGCCTCGGCCGACGCGGCGAGCGTCTACTTCGACCTTCTGCTGGCCAAGCGGACGAGTGACCCCGCCAATGCGCGCGCCTACGACGAGCGGTTCTTCGAGGCCACTCAGAGCGTCGTCAGCGAGTCCACCGCAAACACCGTCTCGCAGCTCGCCAAACGCATCGCCGTCGGCGGCGGATCGGCGGCCGGGACGGCCAGGGCGCTGGAGGACACACGCCATCTCATCGAGGTCAAACAATCGGCCCTCAATGACCTGGCCGCTCAGCCGGGCACGCCCCAGACCCTCGCGGCCCGAAGCGCGGACGACGCGGATATCAAGGCGCTTAACGATCAGGCCACCGCCCTGGAAGGTCAATTGCTGACCATCGACCCGCGCTACGGCCAGCTTGAGTTCACGACGGTCAGCCTCGACGACATGCAGAAGGCCCTTCGGCCGGGCGAAGCCTACGTCAAGATCGTGCTGCTCGGCGCAAAGAGCTACGGCGTGGTCGTCACCCCCGACAAGGTCAGGCCTTACGCAATTGACCTGAACCGCGCGAGCGCCGCCGCAACGGTCAGACTTTTGCGCAAGCCGTTCGATGGGGCGTCTCTCACGCGCTTCGATGTCGACGCCGCTCACCGTCTGTACGAGACGCTGCTCGGTCCGGTCCAAGCCGAACTCGCCGGCGTCACTCACCTCGTCTACGACCCGGACGGGGCTCTGATCAGCTTGCCCGTCGCGACTCTGGTGACCGACCAGGCGAGCGTCGACCTGATGGCTCAAAGGTTGGCGGCGATAAAAGCGAAGGGGAGGGGCTTTCTCACCTACGCGGGCGTGGACTGGCTCGGGCGCGGCGTCGACACCTCCCTGGTGGTTTCCGCGCCAAGCTTCCTGGAGTCGCGCAATTTCAAGCCGTCCGCGGCGGGCAGTCCGTTCCTCGGCTTCGGCGACGCGGTCATCGGTTCGGCGGACGATCCGCGCCTGTTCTCGGCGGTGGTCACATCCGGCCAGCGCGGCGGAAGCGTCGACTTCTGCCAGGACCAGCGCCACGCCATGGCCAGCCTGCGCCGGCTGACCGAGACCGCTGACGAGGTGCGGACCGTCGGCGGCGCCCTCGGCGCGAACGGGTCGGACGAGGTTCTGGGCCCGGCCTTCACCGACGTGGCGGTCGAGACGCGGCCGGATCTCGATCAGTTCCGGGTGATCTATTTCGCCACCCACGGGCTCCTGCCGAGACCCGGCTGGTGCCTGCCCGAGCCGGCGCTTGTCACCTCCCTGGGACCGGGCGACAGTGACGCCCTGCTCGAGGCGAGTTCGATCCTGAACTTGAAGCTCGACGCCGACCTTGTCGTGCTCTCGGCGTGCAACACCGGCGGCGGCGCATTCGAGGGCGGGACCGGACCTATGGACGATGGCGACGCCCTGGGCGGCCTCGCTCGCGCCTTCATCTACGCGGGGAGCCGTGGCCTCATCGTCTCGCATTGGGAGGTCGATTCCGCGGCCACCTTGGCGCTGATGACGGGAATGTTCGACGCCGCGGGACCCGGCGAAGCCGTCAGCGAGGCCGAGGCGCTCAGGCGCTCGGAGCTTCGGCTGATGGACAGCGGCGATCACTCCCATCCCTATTACTGGGCGGCGTTCACGATCGTGGGCGATGGAGCCAGGCCGATGCCCGCCAAGGCGGGCGCGCGGATGTGAATCCGAAGCACGGCGGCGCCTCGACCGTCATGATCTGGACCGGGCGCCTCGCGTGTTCGGCGTAAACTACGACAATCCGTGGATCGTGGATGTAGAGCGCGCGCGCCGACGCGCGTCGGCCTGGGCGGTGGCCGTCGTCGCCATGACCTGGGCGGTGCTGGTGTTGATCGCGAGCCGCAACCTCGCGCCGGCGCTCGCTGCCGCCGTAGGGACCGCGCTTCAGCGGACGGCCGATCCCTGGCCGGCGATAGGATCGCAGTCCGCGCGGCGCGCATTGGTGTTCGTTTCGCTGATGGCCGTGGCCGTCGCGGGAGGATGGATCGAGGGCCGCTCGCCATGGCGAACGGGCGCACGTCCGGTCCTGGCCAGTCTGTTCGGTCTCGGCCTCGGCGCTGGGGGTCTGTGCGCCTGTGTGGCGATCGCCGCTCTGGCTGGCGCGGTGACCGGCGGCGCGGAAGCGCCGTTCACCGCCTCGCTCGCGGGCCTTACCGTCGGAGTCTGCGGCGTCGCCTTCCAGACCGCGACGGAGGAAGTCTATTTCCGCGGCTGGCTACAGCCCCTGTGTTGCGCACGATGGGGCCCTTGGCTCGGTGTCGCGGTCACGGCGGCTTTGTTCACGCTGCTACATCTCATCGGCGGCGCGCGGAGCCTTTTGGCCCTCGCCAACCTGTTCCTGGGCGGCATGATGTTCGGTCTGTTGGCGCTACGCAGCGGCGGACTGTGGGCGCCATGGGCCGCGCACTTCGCCTGGAACTGGACCGAATCCGGCGGCCTCGGCCTCGACCCCAACCCGGGCGTCCCGACCACCGGGTCGCTGATCGATCTCGACCTCAAGGGCCCGGCGCTGTGGAGCGGCGGTCCCGACGCCCTGGACGGCAGCCTGGCGACGGTGATCGCGCTCGTTCTGATCGTGACGGCCCTGGCCAGCGTGCGCGTCGTCCGATCGAAGGGCCGCCGAACGGATCGAGCATAGGCGGCGATAGCGGTTAACCTGTCTGCGCCACGCGGAGGGCGTCGATGCGGTTGCGCTCCTTGATGAAGGCGGCGAGCTCGGCGCCCGTGAGGGGATGCGCGGCCTCCATCTTTACGCCCAGGGGGTCGACGAACTGACCGTCGACCTTCAGTCCGTAGTGGACGTGAGGGCCGGTGGAGCGTCCGGTCGTGCCAATCTTGCCGATCTCCTGTCCCTGGTGGACTCGCAGGCCGGGAACGATGCCCGGACCGAAGGCGCTCATGTGCAGGTAATAGGTCTGCCAGCCGTTGTCGTGCTGGATCTCGACGTAGTTGCCGTTGAGCGCCTTCATCTCGGCATGCAGGATGACGCCGTCGCCGGCGGCGTAGATCGGCGTGCCGATCGGGGCGGCGAAGTCCACGCCCTCATGCAACTTGGTGTAGCCGAGGATCGGGTGCTCGCGCATGCCGAAGGTCGAGGAAATTCGGGCCCCCTCCACGGGTGTGCGCAGCAGGGCGCGCACGACACTGGAGCCGTTGCCGTCGAACCACCCCGCTTGGCCAGTCGGCGGCTGGAACCAGTAAAGGGCGCGGGACTTCGTCGGCGTCTCCATGGACACATAAAGCAAGCGTCCGACGCCGACGGATTCGCCCTTGGCATTCTCTCGGTCCTCGAAGGCGGCCTCGAACACATCGCCGGCGTGAATTTCGCGCTGGAAGTCGAAGTCGAAGGCCAGGGCCTGGGCGAAGGGCGAAATGAGCGAGTCGGTCAGATGCTGGGCGACGGCCGAGGAATAGAAGCTGTAGGCGTCCATTTCGCCGCGGATCACCTTCACCGCGGTCTTGAGATCGGCGGCCGTGGCTGTCGCGGTCAGACCGCCGCTGTCCGCCACCTGCACCACCACGCCAGCGCCGTCGTCGTGGCGGGCGTCAAGGCTCACCAACTGATAGCCGCCGTTGGTTGGCTTGAGCATCATGACCACGGTGAGGTCGCCCCCACCCGGCGCCATCTTGGCGGCGCCGGCGTTGGCGACGGCGGCGGCCTGGGCGGGAAGCACGCCGGCCCCGGTCAGCACGCCTTCAATCTCGCCGGGGCTTGAAACGGTGAGGGCCCGCCGCTCGATGCCGGTGGGCGGCGGCGCACTGGGGGGTGGGGCGGCGAACATGGGGCTGGCGCTTCGGTGCGTCAGGAACCACGCGCCGCCGCCGAAGAGACAGAGCGCCAGCGCCGCGCCGGCGCCCACGAGGAGACCCCGCCGCGAACCGCCAGCGCCGGCCGCTTTCGGCGCTTTCGCTGCTCTCGGCGCTTTCGTGGGCTCCGCCTTCGCCTGGGGTTGGGGTTTGGCCGCCCAAGCCTTGGGGTCGAAAGAGGTCTTGTCCGGCGCGACACCCGACTTGGGCTTAGCTTCGAGCCAAGTCCTGGGATCCATGGACGGACCGTCGTCGGGTGGATCGGACATGCCGTATGCCCCGCTCGTCTCGGTCGTCGGCGCGCCAAATGCGACGCCGCCAGAGCGCTGAATCCGCTTGACCGACCAATCTTTTGGATAGCACCGCTTCTAGCGGGATAGGAAGCATGCTCAAATGCGGGGAGGCGGCCGAGGGGCATCTTCATGCAAGGTGAGAGTCGCGTAGCTTGGCGTGAGGGGCTCTTCCTCCGACCGCAGCACTTCCAGCAGCAAGATCGGCACACCGACGCGCTGATCCGTGCGCGCACCGAGCCGCTTCGGCCCTATCCTTGGGGTCTGGCGGAACTGAAGCTCAACCAGGACCTTGCCGCGCTCGGCAAGTTCGGCGTCGAGCGGTGCGTCGGCGTGCTCCCCGACGGCCAGCCTTTCGCCGCGCCGGACGACATTCCGGCGCCAGATCCGCTGGACGTACCGGCCGACGCGCGCGACGCCGTCATCTACCTCACGCTTCCCGCGCGACAGGCCAGCGCCACGGAATTTCATCCGCGCGAGCACGCCAGCGAGGCGGCCCGGTTCGTGGTCGATGAAGAGGAAGCGATGGACTCCTTTTCCGAGGAGCGCGCGCGGGAGCCGATCGAGACGGCCAGGCCCAACCTGAGATTCGGCGTCACGCGCGACCAGACCTACGGGCGCATCTGCCTGGGCCTGGCGCGCGTGCGCGAGGTGCACAACGGCCAGATCATCTTCGACGATCGCTATATCCCGTCCTGCCTCGACATCCGCGCCGGCGGCCGGCTGTCGGGTTTCCTCACCGATATCGTCGGACGCGCCGATCAACGCGTCGATGAACTGGCCGTGCGCGCGGTCGAGAACGTCGAAGGCGGCGCCGACTCCATCGCCAGCTTCCTGTTGCTCCAGGCCCTGAACCGCTGGACGCCGATGCTCACGCACCTGTCGGCGCTGCCGATGGTTCATCCGGAGCGCCTGTTCGAGGCGTTCGCCAGCATGGCGGGCGAGCTTTCCACCCTGGTGCGCGTCGACCGCAAACCGCCGCCGTTTCCGCTCTACAAACACGACGATCTCCAGGCGACGTTCGAGCCGGTGTTCGACGCCCTTCAGGCGGCGCTCAGCGCGGTTTTCGATCGCGCCGCGGTGCAGCTGCCGTTGGAGGTCGCCGGCCCCGGGGCCTACATTTCGCGCATCACAGATCATAATCTCTACAAGACCGGCTTCTTCTATCTGGCGGTCAACGCCCAGGCGCCGCTCGACGATATCCGCTCCCGTTTTCCGGCGGTGGCCAAGATCGGCGCGGTGCAGAAGATGCGCCAAATCGTCGATGCGGCGTTGCCGGGGGTGCCTTTGCGCCACGTTCCTCAGCCGCCGCCTCAGATCCGCGTGCTGCCGGGTTACATCTACTTCGAGCTCGATCGCGCGGCGCCTGACTGGCGCGACTTCGCCACGGCGCCGTCGCTGGGTCTGCACGTCGCCGGCGAGTGGCCCGAGCTTCGCCTCGAGTTGTGGTGTGTGAAGAAAGCCGCGCGATGAGCGACGAGCACAATCCCAACCGGACCGTTTTTCGACCCTCTCCGCTTCAGGGCTTGCGTTCCGGCGCGATCGCCGCGACGACGCCGCCACCTCCCCAAGGCGACCCGCTTGGCGGCGCCGCGCCCGCCCCAGCGCCACGCCTTGCCGACGACGACATCCCGCTGCCAGCGACGTCTCCCGCCGCCCGCAACGTCATGATGGCCAAAGCCGCGCCCTTGCTCGCCCTGGCGGCGAGCGTGAGATCCGGTCGGGCGCGCATCGAGCCGCCACAGCTGCACGCTCAAGCGAGCGCGGCGATCACCGCTTTCGATCAGGCCGTGGTGGCCGCCGGCTATCCCGACGAGCAGCGCCAGCGCGGCAAATACGCCCTGTGCGCCACCGTCGACGACATCGCCCAGAACCTCCCGGGAACCGACGGCGCCGAATGGGCGCGCCACAGCCTGGTGGTGCAGTTCTTTCAGGAGGCCATCGGCGGCGATCGATTCTGGCAGCTGGTCGACGACATGCTGGCCCGCCCGGCGCAATTCGCCGATTTGATCGAGCTGTACCACGCTTGCTTGGCGGCCGGGTTCGAGGGGCGCTTGCGTGTCACCCCCGACGGCAAGCGCCGTCTGCAGGAGGTGATGACCAGTCTCTATGCGGCGCTGGGTCACGTGCGGACGCTGTCGCCCGTGGAGCTGTCGCCGCATTGGCGGGGCGAGCCCACCCCGCCCCGCAGGGTCGGCTTCTGGTCGATCCTCGCCGTCGCCGCCGGCGTCGCCCTCGGCCTGTTGTTCGTCGTCTACATCCTATTGCGCCTCGTGCTCATGGAGACCGGCCGGCCGGCCATGGACGCATTGCGCGCCATCAACCCCGATCAACCGCTCAGGCTCTCGCGGCTGGCCCCGGCCCCGCCGGCGGCGACCTCCGGTCAGCTCGAGGCGCTCAAGACCTTTCTCGCGCCAGAGATCGCCCAGCACCTGGTGGTGGTCGAGGAGGACGGTTCAACCGTGCGCGTGCGCACCACGGTGGGACAGCTGTTCGCCTCGGGTTCCGACCAGCTCGAGCCCACCGCCAAACCGTTGTTCGATCGCATCGCCGCGGCCATCGAGACCCAGCCGGGCGACGTCAAAGTCGAGGGCTACACCGACTCCGATCGGGTCAAGACGCTGTCGTTCCCCGACAACATCGCGCTGTCCAAGGCCAGGGCCGACGCCGTGGCCACGATCATCAGGGGCAAACTCACCAATCCCGGCCGGGTGAGCGCCCAAGGTTACGGCGACGGCAGCGCCATCGCCCCGAACACCACGCCGGCGGGCAAGGCGTTGAACCGGCGCGTCGAAGTCGTCGTGCCGCGGACATCTTAAGGGGCGGCCGTGAAGCGGTTTCTGTTCAACTGGTGGACGCTCAGCCTCGTCACCGCGGTCATTGTGGCGGCGTGCCTCGCGCTGGCCCTGCCGATCTTCGTTCCGCCGCTGCGGCCCTGGTGGGTGCGGCTGCTGTTGGTCCTGGGGGTGTTCGCGATCTGGGGCGTTTTCGCCCTCATCCGTGTGCTCCGGGCGAGACGGGCTTCCGACGCCATCGCCGAAGAGCTGGCCAAACCCTCGCCCGGCGGGGAGGAGGTCCAGGCCATCACCAGGCGGATGGCGGAAGCGCTCTCGGGGCTGCGCAAGGCGGCCGGAGGCCGCCGCGACTATCTCTACAGTCGGCCCTGGTATGTGATCATAGGTCCGCCGGGCGCGGGCAAGACCACCGCGCTCCTCAATTCCGGCCTCAGGTTTCCGTTTTCGGACGCCGCGCTCAAAGGCGTGGGCGGGACGCGTAACCTCGACTTCTGGTTCGCCGACGAGGCCGCCCTGGTGGACACCGCCGGCCGTTACACCACTCAGGATTCGGACGCCGCGACCGACTCCCAAGCCTGGCAGGGTTTCCTGGGCCTCTTGCGCAAGCACCGGCCCCTGCAGCCGATCAACGGCGTGCTGGTGGCCATCGGTATCGACGAGCTACTGCGCGCCGACCGCGCACAGATCGACGCACACGCCTCGGCCGTGCGCCGGCGCCTGGCGGAGTTGAAGCGCATCCTGGAGGTTTCCGCGCCGGTCTATGTGCTGTTCACCAAGGCCGACCTCCTGGCCGGTTTCGTCGAATTCTACGACGACCTTGACGTGGAGGGGCGGCGCGCCGTGGTCGGCGCCACGTTGCCGCGTCATCTCACCCTGGACGCGGCGGCGCTCACGTCCGAGTTCGACATCTTCTCCCAGAGCGTCGCCGATCGCGCCGCCAAGCGGCTGCAGGAAGAACCCGACGCTCGCCGGCGCGGGCTGATCCTTGGCTACCCGGCCCAGGTGGGCGCGCTGAGAGCGCGGGCGATGCGCTTTCTCGACGGGGCGTTCCTGGCGGGTGGTGAGCCGGTGGGCGAGCTCCGCGGTTTCTATCTCACCAGCGGAGTCCAGGGCGGCGCTCCACTCGACCGGCTGCTCAGTGGCGTGGCCCAGGTCTATGACCAGCCTCAGGGCGCCCAGGGCCAGGGCCGCGCCTACTTCCTCAACCGCCTGCTGGGCGAAGTGGTGTTCGCCGAGTCGGGCCTCGTGCAGGACGATCCGAAAGCGCGGGCGCGCCGCCAGATGCAGTTGACGGGCGGCCTCGCGGCGGTGGCCGCGGCGGCGGTTGTGATGCTCATTCTGTGGGCGGTGAGCTTTGTCGGCAATCGTGGCTTGCAGGACAAGCTGCTGTCCGGCGCCCAGAACGCTCAGGGCGAGGCGCGTAACGTCGGCGTCGATCTGGTCGAGGTCAAAGCCAGCGATCCCGATCTCGAACAGTCGCTCAGCATCCTTCGGGCTTTGCGCGACCTGCCGGGCGGTTACGCCGATCAGCGCAAGGGCGGCCGGCCGTTGTTCTCGACCTTCGGCCTCTATCAAAGCGGCCATGCCGCCGAGGCGAAGGAGGCTTACCTCGACGCCTTGCAGCGCATCCTGCTGCCGAGGATCCTCCTGCGGCTGGAAGCCTATATGGCTGAGCACAAGGCCGACCCGCTGACGGTATACGACGCGCTCAAGGTCTATCTGATGTTGGGCGGTCAGGGGCCGTTCGACGCCACGGCCGTGAAGTCCTGGGTCGAGGCCGACTGGGCCCAGACCGCCTATGCCGGGGCCGATCGCGAGCAGGTGCGCAAGGAGCTCGGCGAGCACCTGGACGCCCTCGTCGAGAATGGGGCGCCGGCGGATGTCTGGCCAGACCGCAGCGCGCCGCTGGATGGCGGTCTGATCGCCAGCGCCCGCCAGACGGTCGAGCAGATGTCCCTGGCCGATCGGGCCTATGCCATTCTGCGCCAGAAATCCGCCGGTCAGGGCGCGGCGTGGACCGCCGGCGAGGTGCTGGCCAGCGGCGATGGCAAGGCGTTCGCCAACGGCGACGCCGTGCTGCAGCTCACCGTGCCGTATTTCTTCACAAAGGACGGATACGACAAGGGCTATCTGCTCGGCCTCCAGACCGTTGAGGAAGACCTGAAGAAGGACGCCTGGGTCCTCGGCTCGGACGCCAGCACCACCGCCCAGCAAAGCCAGATGCGCGACGTTCGGTCAGGCGTGGCGTCCGACTACGCGCGCGACTACATCGCGGCCTGGGAAGGAGTGGTCAAAGCCCTCCAGCCCGCCGACTACTTCCACAATCCGGCCGCTTTCGGCGCCTTCACGCGCACACCGTCGCCCCTGAAACTGGTGCTTCTGGAGGTGCGCAAGAACACAACATTCTCCGGCGGCGCGGGAGGCGCCGCGGCGGGTGGCATGATGTCCCAGATGGCGTCCAGAGTTCCAGGCGGCGCCATGCTTTCCAAGGCTGGCGCCGCATCCGGCGGTGGAAATATCGACGCCGGGGCGCAGATCACCGCCAATTTCAAGCCACTCAGCGACTACGTCGGTGACGGTAGGGCGCCCGCGCCCATCGATGACTTCATCGGCGGGATCAAGAACGCGGGCTCCGCCAACGCCGGCGCCGCGGTGGCGGGCGGGGGCCTGGGCGGGGCGGCCCTGCAGGGCCAGCTGGCGACGGCCGTCGGCAATCTCGCCGCCCAATCGGCGAGCGCGCCGCCGCTATTGCAAGGCTTCGTCGCGTCTGCGGTGCAGGGCGGCAAGACGGCCCAGGTGTCCTCGGCCAAGGGGGCGGTGGCCGACTCCTACCGCACCGATTTGCTGCCGTCGTGTCAGTCGGCGACCGAAGACCACTATCCCTTCAACGGCGCCTCGCAGAACGACGCGGCCGTGACCGACATGCTGCGCCTGTTCGGCGCCGGCGGCGCATTCGACGCCTTCGCCACCCAGAAGCTCGGCTCTCTGCTCGACCGCGCGGGTCCCGTGTGGCGTTGGAATGCCACCGATCCGGTGGCGGCGACGCTCGATCCGCTTTCGGCCGAAGCCTTCCACAAGGCGGATGAAATTCACGATCTTCTCACCGCGGGATTGCCGTTGCAGGTGGAGAGCGCGGGCTTCGGGGGGGCGGTGAACGCCGTCGAATTCTCCTCTGGTGGCACGACCTACCGCTTTGAGGCGAGCACCGTCGGGACCAAGCCGGTGATGTGGTCGTCCTCCGGACTGCCGGAGGCGCACGTGACCCTGTTCAACGGAGCCAATGTGGTCAAGACGTTCAGCGGCCAGGGCCCGTGGGCCCTGTTCCGCCTGATGGACAAGGCCAAGCAGGAGAATGCCGGCCCCACAGCGTTCAAAGCCACCTTCGGCGAAGGCGCGGCTTTCGCCACCCTGAAGATCGACCTCAACTCGGATCGCAATCCGTTCCGGCGCGGCAGCCTGTGGTCGTTCCGCTGCCCGGCGTCGCTGTGAGCGCGGCCCGGGCGTTCGTGTTCGGCAAGCTGCCCCGGCACGGGGATTTCGTGGCGCGCGGCCTCACCGCCGAGGCGCGGGCGGCGTGGGACGCTTGGCTGAGCGGCGTCATCGAACGGTCGCGACAGGACCTCGGCGACGCCTTCGAGGCGGCGCACGAGGCGGCGCCGGCGTGGCGTTTCATGCGCGCGCCGGGCGTGTTGGGGGTGGCTGGGCAAGCCGGCGCCCTGGCGCCTTCCATCGACGCCGCCGGCCGCCGCTTCTTCATCGTGGTCGGCGGCGAAGGCGCCTCTGCCGTCCATGGCGAAGCGATCGCGGAAGAGATGGAGTCCCTGATCTACCGCGCCCTGCTGGACAACCTGGACGCCGACACCTTGACGGGAGCGGCCCAGACCGTCCTCGACAAGACGCCCGACGAAGATGCGCCGGCGGATCCCCCGCGGGAGCTTTGGTGGACGGCGGAGGCGCGCCATGATCGGCCGCCTGCGCGGCTGATTGAATCGGCGCCGCTGGGAGTCCAGGCGTGAGCGCCCCGATGCGCCTGGCGGACGCCGCGCGGACGGACGTTGGCAAGGTCCGCAAGGCCAATGAGGATTCCTATCTGGCCGAACACGAACGGGGGCTGTGGGCGGTGGCCGACGGCATGGGTGGATTTGAGAATGGCCAGTGGGCGTCTCAGACAGTGGTCGGACGCCTGGCCGAGGTTCAGCTCGCGAGGGATTTCGACGCCGACGCCTTGAGCGTCGCCGACGCCCTGCACGACGCCAATGGCCGCATCTGCGCCGAGGCCGAGGCGAGCGGCAAACGCATGGGATCCACGGCGGTGGCCCTGCTCATCGAAGATGGGCGGTTCGCCGTCCTGTGGGCAGGAGACTGCCGCGCCTATCTGCAGCGCGCGGGGGTCTTGCACCGGCTGACGCGCGACCACACCCAGGTGCAGGACATGGTGGATCGCGGCTACCTCGCGCCCGAGGATGCGCCCCACCATCCCATGAGCCACGTGGTCTCCAGAGCGGTGGGTGTCGAGCCCCTGCTGGAGGTGGACGCGGTCGCCGACGAAGCTTTGGTGGGCGACGTGTTCATGATCTGCTGCGACGGGCTGCACGGCGTCGTATCCGACGCGGAGATCGGCGAGGCGCTAGGCGGACTACGCCCCGGCCCCGCGTGTGATCGCCTGCTGGAGACGGCGCTCGCCAGAGGCGCGCCGGACAATGTCACCCTGATTGCCGTCGCCTGCGACCAGGTCACGCAACAGACGCTCCTGCCGACGAGCGGCTGAGAACATGACGCCCGACGAAGATCCTCCTGGCGATCCGCGCACCGTGTTCATGCCGCCGTCGCAGCCCCCCGCCGCGCCGCCACCGGAGCCCACGGCGCGGCCCGCCGCGCCCCCGCCGCAGACGTCAGCTCCGCCGCCCACGACCCAAAAGACCGGCCAGGTGGAAATCGGCGCCGTGCTCAACGGCATTTATGAGGTCAAGCGCCTAATCGCGCGCGGCGGCATGGGCGAGGTGTTCGAGGGCGTCAATGTCAATGACGACCACGACCGCGTGGCGATCAAGGTCATGCTGCCCTCGCTCGCGGCCGATGCCAACGTCCAGGCCATGTTCCGCAAGGAGGCGCGCACCCTGACGCGTCTCTCCCATCCGGCCGTCGTGCAGTACCGAGTCCTGGCGCAGGAGCCGAGCCTGGGGGTCTTCTATATCGTCACCGAATTCCTGGATGGCGAGCCTTTGTCGGACGTCATCGGGCGGATCACCCCCACGTCCGCCGAGCTCAGCGCCTTCACGCGCCGCATGGCCGAGGGCCTGAAGTCCGCCCATGATCTGGGCGCCGTGCACCGGGATATGTCGCCGGACAACATCCTGCTGCCGCAAAGCCGGCTCGACCGGGCCAAGATTATCGACTTCGGCATCGCCAAGGACCTCGATCCCTCCAAGGCCACCATCGTCGGCGACGGCTTCGCCGGAAAGCTGGGATACGTCGCACCTGAACAGTTCGGCGACTTTGGCCGCGACATCGGTCCGTGGACGGATGTTTACAGCCTGGGATTGGTGATCCTGACCCTGGCCGCCGGCCGCAATCTGGACATGGGCGCGACCCTCGTCGACGCGGTGGACAAGCGTCGCGCCGGACCCGACGTCAGCCCGGCGCCGCCGGAGTTGCGCCCGATCCTGACGCGCATGTTAGCCGCCGATCCCGCCCTGAGGGCGCGGTCGATGGACGAGGTGCTGGCCATGCTGGATGGCGCGCCGCCCCAAACGGCCCCGGCCGCGGTGGCCAAGCCGGCCAAAGCCGCGCGGCCGGCAGCCTCCGGCGGTGGGTTCAAGCCTTTGCCGTTGATCCTGGGCGGTGGGGGTGTCGTGATCGCGGCCGCGGCGATGGCGGTTTTTGTGCTCCTGCCGAAAAAGCCAGCCACGCCCGCCGCGTCGCCGCCAGCGGCCACGGCCGCCACGGTCGGCGGCGGCAACGTCGAAGCCGCGCGCCGCACGATCGAGGCCGCGCTGGCCAACGTTCCATGTTCCTGGCTCAATGTCGCCAGCGCCACGCCCAGCGGCGCGGGCGTCGCGGTCAAGTTGGCCGGCGTGGCCGCCTCGCCCCAGGCCGCGGAGACTGCCGTGTCGCAGGCGGCGCGTGGCGCGGGGGTCAATGTGCCGGACATCGATTCCGTTGAGGTGCAGCCCGTGGATGCGCCGGCTTGCGGGCCGCTGGACGCGTTCCGGGCCTTCCGAGCCGACACCTCCGTCAACGGCGGGCGGCTATCGACCTCCCAGGCCACCTATACGCTGGAGAAGCAGGCCGACGGCAAGGTGTCCCAGAAGGCGGTGATCACCATGGCCGTCGGCGATCCGGGTCTCGATTTCGCTCTCTACGGCCTCGAACCCTCCGGCGCGGTCGACAGGCTGATCGACAGCCGAAGCGCCTTCCAGAGTCTCGAACAGGACCCCAAGGCGCGCGCCAACATCGCGGACCTTGGCGGCGATTCATATCGCCTGTCGATCATCACCGATCATGTCGGGCTTTCGGGCCTCCTGCTGCTAACCGGCAAGGGGCCGTTCGACCCGGCGTTGATCGCCGCGCCCGCGGCGACGCGCGGTCCGGACTGGGGGCACAAGATTCAGTCCGCCGCCCAGGCCGGCGGCTGGAAGGCCGAGATGGTCTGGTATCGCACGGTGGACGCCGGCGGCTGACGGCCGCCGATTCAGCCGATCAGCACGGTGAAATCACCCAGAATGATCGTGCCGCCGTGCATGGTCGTATCGCCCAGACGCGCGGCTGGCAGGCTGTTGACCAGCACCGTGAACGAGCCCAGCGCAATCATGTCCGGCGGTCCCATACAGACCAGCATGTCGGTGATCCGGGCCTGCGGCAGGCCGCCGGTCAGCACGGTAAACGAGCCCAGAACGATCGGGCCGCCGACGTGCGGCACCACGGCGGTCACCATCGGACAGATGTGCATATCTGTAATGCGCGCGGCTGGCATGCCCATGGGATCCGCCCTCTACCGTTTCAGATCCGCCGCCGCCTTCTCGTAGGCCTGGCGGAATTCCTTGGCGAACACATCCATGAACGCCTCGTCCGAGCCCCGCGCCACGCCTTCGAATTCGCGCTCATAGACGTTCCAGAGCTCGGCTTCGCGGGCGGCCGGGATGATCTTGGCCAACAGGCCACGGCTCTCCGCGCGGTCGCGGATCGCCTGCGGCGAAAAACGGGCCAACGTGGCGGCGAGCGCCCCCTGCATGGCCCCGAGGGTGGCCATCTGGTGCGCCTGGAGATCTTTGAAGGCGTCTTCGACCGCGCGTTCGGCCGACATGAAGCCGCGCTCGGGCGCCCCGAGGAGCTGGGCCATGGCTTTGTCGGGCGCCCGGGCGAACTTGAGCGGATTGTTGCCCTCGAACTCCAGAGATGTGCCCTGTGCGCCGAGCTGAGCCTTGGCTCTCGCCCGCGCCTCCAGCATGACCACCATGCCGGCGATCAGGCGGCGCAGCAGGTCGCCGGCGTTGGTCAACGCCGTGCGCGAGTCGGTGTGGACGTCGGCCGGGCCAAGGCCGGCGCCAGCTAGGAAGGCGACCCACTCGCCGCCGGCGGCGGCCGGGGCGGGGAGGGGGGCCGGGGCGGAGATTGTGGCCGGGGCGGCGCGCGCGGGCTCCGGGACGCCCCACTCAGCATTGGCGGCGGCGCCTTCCACGGATCGGGCGACCGGCAGGCCGAAGGGGTCTTTCGCCGGCGCTGGGGCCAGTTCGATGGGGGTCGCCGCCGCTCCTAGGCCGCCGCGCGCCCAGTCGACCTGGTTGCCCTCGGCCAGACGCCCCCAGACGTCGTCGGCGCTGGGCGCGGCAGGCGACCGATTGACCGGACTAGACCAGTCCGAGGCAGGCGTTTGCGCGGGCGTGGCCTCGGCCCAGACGGACGGACCCGATGGGGCCGCCGCCGTCTCGACGCGCGGCGCGGCCCAGTTGCTCGACATGGCGCCCGCGCCGGAGATCGCCGAGCGTGGTGGCGGCGCGCCCCAGCCGTCAACGCTGGCCTGGGAGGGGGTTGGCGCGGCGCCACCGTGGCTCTCCCAGCCGCGCCATGCCGGCTGCGCCGGAGCCTGCTGCGCGGCGACGGGGGCGTCGGCGCCGTCGAGCGTGGCCAGGATCCGATAGTGGCCGACCATGATCTCGTCGCCGTCGGCGATTACGTGCGGTCCGGCCAGGCGGTTCGGACCGCCGTTGACGAACGTGCCGTTGGTGCTGCGGTCGGTGAGCACGTAAGCGCCGTCGCGGAAGTCGATGTCGCAGTGCGATGAGGAAATGCCGAGCTGGGGGTCAGGCAGGCTCCAGTCGGCCTGCGGCGAGCGACCGATCAGGGCGCCGTGCCGGTCGAGTCTGAGGCGCGTGGACACGCCGTTGTCCAGCTTCTCGACGTTGATGATGGTGAGGGCCAGAGTCATGGCGGCGTCGCGTCGATGCCATGCTCGGCAATTAGCGCACCCGCGTCGAGGGCTTTGGCCATGCCGATGTCGCGCTCGCCGCTACGGGCGGCCGCCAAGAGGACCGCGCCGGCCGCGAAGCGGCCAGCAGCCTCGTTGGGCGCCGGCACGGGCGGACAGTCCGCTGGCGTGACCGATCCTCCCGAGAAGAACGCCGCCAGAGCCGCGAGCCGCTCCGGACTCGTCCTGCGCACCCGTCCGGCCGCCTCGAAGGCGGCGCGCCGGCGGGCGTCGGAAGGATCCTGGACCCACAGCAACGTCGCTTTCAACGCCTCGGCGTCGGGACTGGCCGGGGGGGCCTTGGGCGCGAGGTCTCGCACGGCGCGCGCCGCCCAGGCCACGGTCTCGTAGCGCGGCAGCGCCTGGCCCAGGAAGAGCACCGCGTCGGTCAGACGGCCGCCCTTGGTCAGGCTCGCGAAATAGTCTTCCGGCGCGACCCGGGCCTCATCGCCCAGACCTTCTCGCCAGTCGAGGAGATCAGCGATCTGACCGGCCTCAGTCCATTTGACTCGCTTCCAGTTTCCCATCGCCCCACGCTAGTTGATCATCACGATACCGCCGTTGATAGTCGTCATCGCGCTGCCCTCGATATCGATCATCGCCGCTGAGGCGTCGAGACTGACCTGGGCCTGGGCGGTGATCATCAAGCCGTTGATGGTGACGCCGGTCTGGTCGATGGTGATCGAGTTCTGGCCTACGGTGAGCACGATCTGCTGCATGGCTTGAATATTCACCGAACCGAGGTCGGTATTGAGGCTGTAATTCCCCTGGGCGACGTCGATGGACATGTTGCCCTGACTGACCGTGACGCTTTCGTTACCCTGCTCGACCGTGAGACTATCGTTGTTCTTGACCGTCACGGTCCGGTTGCGCCCAACCTGCTGAGTCTGATCACGGCCGAGCGTGAAGGCGTCGTCGCGATTGACGGTCGTCGTTCTGTCACGTTGGGCGTAGACGTAGAGCTGTTCCTTGCCGCTCGCGTCCTCCATGGAGATCTCGTTCCCGCCCGGTCCCGAACTTGGAGGATTCACCGCGCCTTCGTAGTCTCCGCCCGTCGCGCCGACGGTTCTGCTGCGCCACACCGACTTCGTCTTGTTGTCGGGCAGGGTATACGGTTCCATGCAACTGGCGTTGTACACCCGTCCTGTGATCATCGGCCGGTCGGGATCCCCGTCAAGGAAATCGACGATCACTTCCTGGCCAATCCTCGGCAGGATGACATTGCCGAAGCTGTCGCCGGCCGAATTGTGCGAGACCCGGATGAAGCAGGTGGTGTTCTCACCCGACGAACTGCTTCGATCCCAGTGAAAGCGAACCTTCACCCGCCCATACTTGTCGGTATAGATGAATTCACCGGACGGGCCGGTGACCATCGCGGTCTCGGGTCCGCGCGCGACGGGCCATGGCGTCACGAACGGCGCGCGCCAGGGCGTATCGGCCGGTATCGCCTCGAAATCCGCCTGGCAAGGCGGCCCGTCCTGCTCTCCGCCGGAGCGAAATTGCTGGTTCGCCACCGCGTAGTTGAGGGCGACGACGATATATTCCTGATTGAAGCGGCCTACGGGATGCTTTGTCAGCTTGACGATGTCGCCACACGCCAACTCGGCGGCGTCGCCAGCGCCCCAATAGGCGCGGCGCTGGCGCCGGTCGGATTCCAGGATCATCTGGCCGCGGGTGTCGCCGAGGTTCACGTCCAGGAAATCGCCGGGGTACCGGTAGACCTCGGCCTTCTCCGTGGGCAGCCGTTCGCCCTGGGCGTAAAGGCTTTCGAGCGGCGCGTCGGGTTTGGTGAAGTCGAAGTCGCGCAGCCGGACCTGGCCTTCGACGCCGCTGGCGACGCCTTCGGTCCAGCTCCATATCCTGGCGCCATAGGTCTGCACGCCGCCTGTGGGGTTGATGAAAGGCAGGCTGCCGTACTCGGACTCCGGGTGGGAACTGCGCCCGTTGCACAGCACCAGCGTGTGTTTCTGCGCTTCGTGGCGGAAGAAGTAATAGATTCCCTCTTGCTCCATGAGCCGAGAGACGAAGGTGAAATCGCTCTCGCCGTATTGGACGCAGTATTCGCGCGGCTGGAACGATCCACTGAGCTTGGTGTAATCGGCGTCGCTACAGCCGCGTGATTCAAACACCTTCTTGATGATGTCGAGGGCGCTCTCATTCTGAAAAATGGCGTAGTCGGCGTTGCGGCTGAGATCGTAGAGCCAAGGCCGCAGGGTCAGGCGATAACGGTGGCCCGCA
>Ga0302314_10000459_pt1 | contig 75865 bp, 78 predicted proteins | sample III_Palsa_N2_3_FD_200533 | JGI IMG/M metagenome (GOLD analysis project Ga0302314, IMG submission 200533) | Peat permafrost microbial communities from Stordalen Mire near Abisko, Sweden - III_Palsa_N2_3 | ecosystem: Environmental > Terrestrial > Soil > Palsa > Peat permafrost | place: Sweden...
GCGCCACCTGCACTGAATCAGGCCGGTTTCTCGGCCCTGTTCTCTCCGGGCCAATCCGAAAGTGTGCCTTTCCCTAATAACAGGCGATTTTCCAGTCGGCGGCAATCATGCTGGCGTCTGATCATCGAATAGCCCTGTCGATTCAGACGGTTACACGCGCCACGGCGGTCTCAAAATGAGGCCCAAACAGGAGCCGAAACAGGACCATATCAGGCGGAAAACAGGTGCGGGAAACAGGCGCGGCGGCTCATTTTCCGCCTGTTATGGATTGTGGACGCCGAAAGGGTGCCCAGACGTTCTACCGTGCCCTCGCCCGGACTCTTCATGGAGTCCGGACTAACCGCGTTGGAGTTCGCATCAAGCGAAGGAGGCGAACAGCCGCCGTTGGTCGGCCCAGTCTATGGGCAAGGCGTTCTTCGTCAGGGCGCCCAGGGACAATGCCGGAGGCTGACGTCCCTCCAGGATCTGGCCGGTGAGATCGGGTGACCGCGTGATCTCGACGACATGATCGGTGATCGTCAGCGCGAGATCGAGGCCGGTCAACGAGAACAGCCTCGGCAGAACAGCCTTGCGGATTGCGGCTTCGACGTTTGCAGGATTGAGCGAGTTCTCTGCCACGGCGGTCTGGACCATGCCGTCGAAGTCGAGGGCCGCGGCGGCGAAGCTTTCGACGTCCGGGCCAAGCGCGCGACCGTCCGCTCGCCACCCCGCCCAGATCGACGGTCAGCTGACCGTCGACCACCGTCATCGCGCTCGCCGAGCCGCCGGAATGCACCTCCAGCGATCCGTAGAGTCCTGCGGAGGAGCCGCTGGAGGCCGTCCCCAATGTCAGGCCGCTGGCCGAGCCGCGGTCTTGGCCTCGACATCATCGATCAGCCGCCGCAGGGCCTCGCGGCCCTCTATGCTGAGCCCGCTCTTGCCCTCGTCGGCGTAGGTGCGGACGATCTCCATGCCATGGCGCTGGGCATACTCGGCGATCGCCTCCGCCTGGTTCTCGGTCGAGTACCTCTGGTGATCGGTGGACATGCGCACATACTGGGCCGCGCGGACCATCCTTAGCGGCTCATCTGAGCCTGGCGGATCGACAACACCAGCAGCGGCCATGGGGCTCGCCCGTTACGCAAACTTACACGCTCCGACTTACACGCTCCGATCTCAAACATATTGTTTGAAATGGAGGCAAGCTGTTAAATCGCGGATCTCGTCTAACTGGCTACGTCGCCGATCCCCGGGGCGAGGTCGGGCAGGCTGCGAGGAGCGTCTCTTGGTCATGACGGTCCATCGCTCTGAACGCCCGGACCAGCCGGTCTTCGCGGGCGTCGCACGGTGCGCTCTCGCTGACGATCGCCCACGGATGGCACTCCAGCGCCAAGGCGATCCGCTCCAGCCACTCAACGGTCAGCTGACGCTTGCCAAGCTCGAGATGGCTGATCTGTTGATTGCTGGTTCCCACCAGAGCAGCGAGCGCGGCGAGTGACAGCCCCCGCGCCTCCCGAAGCTCCTTCAGCCGGTTCGCCGCCAACAAAATCGCCCCACCAGGACAGGCCAGCGTGAGGCGCTCTTAGAAATATGGCGCCAAGACGCGAATCAGCCACGCCGCCATTAGCGTGTAGTTTCAACGTCTTAGAGAATATTCACCCCACCGGCCGCTCTTCCAAGCAGTCCGTAAATCCACGAACTCGGCTCACTTTTCTAGGAAAATTTCGGAGACAGGTTCTCTCGTGACTGCGTGCACCACCATTCCCAGGCAAGAGTTCGAGAACGCGCAGGCCAAACGGCCGCACACCCCTACAATGCCACCACCCGGACCGGAATGGATTTGGCCGCCGGGGTGCCGCTGATCTTGTCGTGGTATTCGAGCGGCAGCAGGGGGTTGAGTTCAGGGTAGTATCCCGCCACCGAGCCCTGTGACATCGGATAGTCGATGACCGTCAATCCATCCACGCGGCGCGAAACGCCGTCGTCGGTGATCGTCTCCAGAGCGACGCGGCTCCCCGGCGCCAATCCCCTGGCGGCTCGATCCTCCGCGCTCATGAACAGCACCATGCGGTCGTTGTGAACGCCTCGATACCGATCGTTGAAGCTGTAAATCGTCGTGTTGAACTGATCGTGCGAGCGGACGGTCGCCAGTCGTAACATCATCGGATCGGCGACCGGAGCGTTCACCGCCAGCCCCGGAAGAACCAGGAAATTCGCTTTGCCGTTGGGCGTCGGCCAGACAAGGCGGCGCGGCGGAATATCGAGATGAAATCCGTCGGGATCTTTAATTCGCTCCGAGAAGTCGCTGTAGATGTTCGGATAGACGTCCGCGATCTTGTCCCGGATGAGATCGTAGTCCTCGATATAGTCCTCCCAGGAAATTTTGCTGTCCGGCAGCGTCGCGCGCGCCATCCGGCAGACGATCTCAACCTCCGGAAGCAGGTGCGGGCTGGCGGGCTCGAGCACGCCGCGCGAGGCCGTCACGTTGGACATGGAATCTTCGGTGGTCACGAATTGCCCGCCCGCCCGCGTGCGTATGGTCTCGGAACGGGAGATCACCGGCAGGATGAGTGCATCACGGCCGTGAACGAGATGCCCGCGATTTAACTTTGTGGTGATGGCCACCGTCAGCGCCAGCTTTCTCATCGCGGCGTAGCATCGGTCGGTATCGGGAACGGCGCGCACGAAATTGCCGCCGAGACCGATGAAGACCTTCGCGGAGCCGTCCTGCATCGCGGCGATGGATTCGACGGTGTGGTGACCGTACTCGCGCGGCGGTTCGAAGCCGAACACATCTCGCACGCGATCGAGATAGGCCTGAGACGGCTTCTCATCGACGCCGACCGTCCGGTCTCCCTGGACGTTGGAATGACCTCGAATTGGTGAAATGCCGGCCCCGGGCTTCCCGAAATTGCCTCGGAGGAACAGGAGGTTCGCGATCTGCTGGACGAGCCCTGACCCCTGCTGGTGCTGGGTCACGCCCATGCCGTAACAGATCATCGTCGCCCGCGAGCGGATATAGATCTCGGCGCACCGTCGAATCTGCTCCTCGCCGACGCCGGAGGCCTCAACGATGTCCGGCCACGCCTGAGCCAACACCTCCTCCCGGACGACATCCAATCCGGCGGTGTGCTTGGCGATGAAGTCCTGGTCGATGACGTTCTCGCCGTGGGCTTCGCGCTCGAAGATCACCTTCATCATACCCTTGAGCAGGGCCAGATCGCCGCCAATGCGGATGTGGACAAATTCGCTGGCGATGGGGGTCGATCCGAACGTCGCCATTTGCACGACGTCTTGCGGTTCGGTGAAGCGGATGAGCGCCCGTTCTGGCATCGGATTGACCGCCACGATCGGCACGCCGCGCTTTCGCGCCTCCACCAGGTTGGTCATCATCCGCGGCGAGTTGGTGCCCGTATTCTGGCCGATCACGAAGATGGCTTCGGCGTGGGCGAAGTCGTCCAGGATCACCGTTCCCTTCCCGACGCCTATGGAGGGGGGCAAGCCACGGCTGGTGGGTTCGTGGCACATGTTCGAGCAGTCGGGGAAATTGTTGGTGCCGAACTCCCGGACGAAGATCGAATAGAGAAACGCCGCTTCGTTGGGCGTGCGTCCGGACGTGTAGAACTCGGCCTGATGCGGACTCTCCAGAGCCCGTAAATGGCTGCCGATCAAGGCGAAGGCCGCATCCCAGTCGCACGGCACATAGTGATCAGAGCCCGCGTTATAGCGCATCGGCTCGGTCAGACGACCCTGCATCTCGAGCCAGTAGTCCGACTGTTCCATGAGTTCGGATACTGAGTGCTGTTCGAAGAACTCGCGGGTGACCCTGAATTTGGTCGCCTCAAAGGCCAGCGCCTTGGCGCCGTTCTCACAGAAGTCGAGGGTCTTTTTGCACGTCGCGTCCGGGAACGCGCAGCTCGGGCATTTGAACCCACCCGGCTGGTTCATGGCGAGCAGCGCGCGGGATCCCTTGGTGACCACGCTTTGCTCGAGCAGGATCTTCGCGGTCGCCGCCGCGGCGCCCCAACCCCCGGCGGGCCGGTCGTAAGCCTTAAACTGGGGCGTGTCGTCCGCCATACCCAAGTTCTCCGGAGCCATCAGACGCCTGCGTCGGCAGACTATCGGATTGGCCAGTCGGTATCCATGTCAGTCATCGACAAGTCCGGCGGGCGCCTCCAGCTTCATCGCCCTCGAGCGAATTTAAGATTTCCGTGGCACAGGCCGATATTCGAAGTCGACGAGATAGACGTTTTCGCCGGGTCCGTGCTTGGCCACCTTCAACAGATCGATCACACCGTCGAAGCCCGAGCGCCGCGCCAGCGTCGGCGTGATGTCCGCGAATTCGATCTGTCGGAGTCCCGTCACCTCAATGGCGCCCGTCCCTATCCGATAGAGCCCGCCCACTTTCACATGGGGGCGTTGCCAGATGCGAACGCTGCAGGTCACCTCGCCAGAGATGATTGCCGCGTGGAGCCGCTTGGTGAACATCATCGTCGGTGACCTCGGCCACCACCGTAATGCGGGAACCTCCCACGTCCCAGGCTCAACTCCTTTGTTGCCGCGTGGGCGACAAGGCGGTCGACGCAACCTCGCGGGGCGGCGAACGTTGCGAAGTGGCGCCATCTGCCCTGGAGGTCGATATTCCGCCCGTGTGATGGTTATGGCTTTCCGGCCTCGCCTTTCGCCCGCCGGTACCAACAGTCGCTGACGGCCAGAGGAACGATCATGACCGCATCGCAAGCCGGCAAGACCGGCAAAACCCTGATGATCGTCGAGGACGAATTGCTCGTCGCGATGATGCTCAAGGACGAACTGGAAGACGCCGGATACCACGTCCTCGACCTTACAGACCGCCGCGCCGAGGCGCTGGACGTCGCTAAGGCGTGCAAACCGGATCTCGCGCTGGTCAACATCCGGCTCGCTGGCCACGACGACGGCATCGAACTCGCCGAACAATTGAAAGCTCTGGGCGTCCCGGTGTTGCTCATCAGCGGCCAAGTCAGCCGCGCCCGGTCGGCGCGAACGGTCGCGATCGCCTCACTGCCCAAGCCCTATGACGCCGCCGACATGGTGCTCGCGGTCGCCTATCTGATGGCGCGCTTGCGGGGTGACAGTTCCCTACCTAAGCCGGCCATGCTGGAAGTATTCGACAACGACGAAGTCGATCTCGCGCCGGCGGCGTAGGACCGCCGGACTTTGCTCAGAACTGAGGTTTCAGCCTCAGTCCCTTGAGCCACATCTTCAACGCCTCTAAGCGTATCGCGGCCACGACCTTCAAGGTCATCAGAGGAAAGCCGACGAGGATGGTGAGCACGCCGGCGTCGGCCAGTTCCCGCCGGGCGCCGGTGAAAATCGCCGACAGGATCAGCTCCCCTTTCGTGTCACGCGCATTGACGCTCGTCCGCACCGTCTCTCCGGGCGCACTGAGTTCGAAATCATAGGTCATCGCCATGTCCATGAACGGCGAGACGCGGAAGGTCTTGGCGCAGGACTGCCGGATCACATCGCCGCTTTGGTCGCCTACCGGGATCACATAGGCGTGGCGCTCGCCAAAGGTGTTGTTCACTTCGTAGATGGTGGCCGCCAGCGCGCCGTCCGGGAGATGGCAATAGTAGATGCTCAAAGGGTTGAACACGTGACCGAACAGCCGTGGCATGGCGAGCAGTAGAATCTTACCGCCATGGATGGCGACGCCCTCCTCGCCCAGCGTCTCCTCCACCCAGCCGCGCAGGGCGGCGGGACGGCCTTCGCCGTGGTCCGCGTCCACGTGGCTGAACACATTGAAGCGGTTCATCGAGAACAGGCGAACGCGTCTGGCGAGTTCATGACCTTCGTCCAGATCGAGCAGCATCTGAAACATGGCGTAGCGCAGCCGGTGGGGGGTCGGCGCCAGGCGATGGTGGGTGACCCATCCCGCGTAGAGCGCGGAGTTCATCAGGCGGCTCTGGCCAGCGGCGCGGGTGCGAACCCTGGGCCCAACCGGATGCGCGCGGACTCATCGCCGACGATCCACGGACGGCGCTCGCCGCCAAGGGCCTCGGCCACCGCAAGCCCGGCCTGCAAGCCGTCCTCGTGGAACCCAGACCCGAAATAGGCCCCGCACCACCAGGTGTTGGCTTCCCCCTGCAGCGACCACAGGCGCTCCTGGGCGCGCAGCGCGGCTGCGTCAAACAGCGGGTGATTATAGACTTCGGTCCGGATCACGCGCGTTGGGTCCGGCTCGCGGCTCGGATTGAGAGACATGAACAAGGGCGCCGCGCCGGGAAGGCCCTGAAGCCGGTTCATCCAATAGGTCACGCAGAGCGCGTCTTCACCCGAGCGGCCGACGCAGTTCCAGGCTGACCAGACCTGGCGGCGAACGGGCATCAGGGCGGGGTCGGAGTGCAGCACGGCGCGGTTCGAGGTGTAGGCGAAGGCGCCCAGCAGCTCGCGCTCGTTCGCGGTCGGATCTTCGAGCAGAGCCAGGCCCTCGTCAGCGTGGGCGGCGATGACCACGTGATCGTAGCGCTGGCTGGCGCCCGTCGCGTCACGCACCAAAACGCCGGCGGCCATGCGCTTGATGCCCGTGACGGCCGCGCCCAAGCGTATCTTGTCGGCGAAATCGGCCGTGAGACGCGAGACATAGGCGCGGCTGCCGCCATTCACCGTGCGCCATTCGGGCCTGCCCACGATCTTCAAGAGGCCGTGGTTCTCGCAGAAGCGGATGAAGGCCGAGGCGGGATAGGCGCGGATGTCCTTGACCGATGCGGACCAGATCGCCGCCGCCTGGGGCAGCAGATGATCGTCCTGGAACGCGTCGCCATAGCCCTCGGCGTCCAGATAGTCGCCGAGGCTGGTCATGCCGAGATGCAGGGCGCAGGCATGGGTCGGAGCCTCACGGTAGAAGCGCACAAGATCGGCCAGCATCGACCAGAATCTCGGCCGCACGAGGTTACGCCATTGAGCGAACAAGGCCGGCAGGTTGTCGCCGCCGTATTCCACGCGGCCGTCGTCCAGGCTGACGCTGAACCCCATGTTGGAGGCTTTGGTCGGCACGCCCAGATGTTCGAACAGAGCCACGAGATTCGGGTAGTTGGCCTCGTTGTAGACGATGAAGCCCATGTCCACCGGCATTGGCCCGTCCGGTCCGGGGGCGTCCACCGTGTGGCTGTGGCCGCCAAGGCGCGGCTGCGCTTCGTACAACGTTACGTCATGGCGCTTGCTCAGCAGCCAGGCGGCGGACATGCCGGAAATGCCGGCGCCGACGACGGCGATGCGGAGCGACGGCCCTTTGGCTTCGATCACGGAAGTTCGTCCCTCGGGCGCTGGGGCCGAACCTTGTGTCGACCTGGAAGGTTTACGCTCGTGGGCCGCCGGCGGATCACCCGCCGCGAACTGCGGGGGCTTGTGATCCGATGGGACGCGAATAGCGTAGAGGTCTCGATGCATGCGCTCGCTATCAACGCCATCGACCCAAGGTTCGTCGTCGGGGGAAGCCCCGGGCGGAGCGCGCGTACGTGGAACCTCTTCGCCGTGAGCGCGGAGCCCTCAGTCGACATGTCGGCGCTCATCGTGGCAATCGCCGAACGCCGCGATCGCCAGGCGTTCACCTGCTTGTTCAACCACTTCGCGCCCCGCGTGAAGGCCTACTTGCTTCGAATGGGAACCGTGTCGGAAGCCGCCGAGGAACTGGCTCAGGAGACGCTGCTCACGGTTTGGCGCCGGGCCGAGGTGTTCAACCCCGACCGCGCCGCCGCCTCCACCTGGATTTTCGCCATCGCCCGAAACCTGCGTATCGATCTGGCGCGGCGCGAGCGCCGACCGCTGCCTGGCGAGGATTTGACCGTGGGCGGCGACATGGTCCGGCCTGACGCCAATCTTGAGGCGGCGCAGGATGAGATGCGGATTCGGGCCGCCATCGCGACGCTGCCGGCCGATCAGTCGGAAGTCGTGCGGCTGGCGTTCTTCTCCGACAAGGCTCACGCGGAGATCGCTGGCGACCTTTCCTTGCCGCTCGGCACTGTTAAATCACGCATTCGGCTTGCCATGGCCAAGCTGCGCGCCCTGCTTGAGGAGACGTCATGACCCCCCGCCATCACCCCTCGGGGGACCGGCTTCTGGAACACGCCGCCGGACAGCTCGGCGCCGGTCGTGACCTAGTGATCGCCGCCCATGTCGCCGTGTGCCCGGCGTGCCGCGCCGAAGTTCGGACGGACGAGGCCGTGGGCGGGGCGCTTCTGGACTCCCTGGACCCGGCCCCTATGTCCGAAGAAGCCCTCGCGCAGGCTCTCGCCCAAATCGAGCGCCCCACTCCATCGCAGCCTGCGGCCCCCACGCCCAGCCGTCCCGATTGGATCGGCTTTTCCTCGCCGGCCCTGGAGCGCGCGTGGCGCAGGCGGCGATGGGCGGCGCCCGGCGTCTGGGTGTCGACCGTGACCAAGGGTCCCGGGCCGGCCCGAACCTATCTTCTGCGCGTGGCTGCCGGCATGAGTGTGCCCCGGCACAGGCACGAGGGCGTGGAGTTCGTCACCGTGCTCAAAGGCGCCTACGGCGACCGAGGCGAACTGCACCAGCCGGGCGACTTCGCCGAGAACGACGAGGCGGTCGATCACAAGCCGACGGTGACCCAAGACGGTGAGTGCGTGTGCCTCATCTGCGCCGACGCGCCGTTGGTCGCCCTGGACTGGGTCGGTAAGCTGTTTCAGCCCATCGTGCGCATCTGATGGGTCCAGTCGAGGCGGCTCTCGCCTCGCTCCTGGCGCTGTCGGCGCCCCACGGGATTCGCGTTGAGCACAATCTGGCCTACGCGCCGGGCGCGCGCGGCAGCCTGGACGTCTATCGATCCCCCAAGACACCTCCGGGCGCGCCCATGGCGGTGTTCATCTATGGCGGCAGCTGGCAGTCCGGCGACAAGGCCTTTTACCGTTTTGTGGGCGCTATTCTGGCCTCCAGAGGCATTGTCACTGTGATCCCGGACTACCGGGTCTATCCCGAAGCCAGCTATCCGACATTCCTGCGCGACAACGCCCTCGCCGTGCGCTTCGCCATCGACCATGCCGGCGCCTGGGGCTCCGATCCGCGCCGCACCTATCTCGTGGGTCATTCGGCCGGCGCCTACAACGTCGCCATGCTGGCGCTCGACCCCCGCTGGCTGGGTGAAGTGGGCCTGGATCCGGCCAAGAACCTCGCGGGCGTCGTCGGCCTGGCCGGCCCCTATGATTTCCTGCCGCTGAAGGACAAGACGCTGAAGATCATCTTCGGTCCGCCGGAAGGAAGAGCCGACACCCAGCCGATCAACCACCTCAGCGGTCGCTCGCCTCCGATGCTGCTGCTAGCCGGGTCGGCTGATAAGACCGTCGACCCCGGCAACACCTCACGGCTGGCCAGCGCCATCCACGCTCGCGGCGGCCAGGTCGAGGCGCGCATCTTTCCGGGCGTCAGCCACGTAGGGATGTTGACGGCGCTGCTGCGGCCGTCTCGCGGCCGCGCGCCCGTCCTGGACCAGATCGTGGCGTTCATCACCGGGACAACGGCGAACGATCGGCTCGCGGCATGAACCGCTTCCTCGCCGCCTATCTCGCCGCTGGCGTGACCATGGTCGGTCTTGACGCAGTGTGGATCACGCTCACCGGCCCCGTGCTCTATCGGCCGGCCTTGCGCGCCGTGTTGAGCGACGGCTTCCGCCCGATCCCTGCTGTGCTGTTCTACCTCGTCTATGCGGCGGGCGTGACCGCGCTGGCCGCCCTTCCGGCCGGCCGGCGTTGGACCGGAGCCGCTTGGCGCGGTGCGCTGTTGGGTCTTACCGCATACGCCACCTACGATCTCACCAATCAGGCGACCCTCTTGGTCTGGTCGACCAAGGTCACGGTGCTCGACCTGACGTGGGGCGTGATTCTCACGGCCCGCGGCGCCACCGCCGGCTATTTCGCCGCGCGTAAGGTCAGGCCAGCCTAAGCCGGTAATGGCTGACGCCCCAATGGAAACCGGCCGCGTGGCCGAATAGTCCCGCAGTGGCAAGGAAGAAGAGGCGCCAACGCCGATTCCAAAGGCCGGCTTGCGGACCATAGACCTCGCGCAGCGCCTGGCCGATCGGGCCGGCGTTCCGGTCGTAGTTGGCCAGCCACGCGTCGGCCGTGCGTGCGTAGTGGGTCCCGCTCCAGCGCCAGTCCGCCTCGAGCTCGAACAGATCGTCGAACTGCCGGATTAGTGAGTGACTCGGCATGATGCCGCCGGAAAAGAAGTGTTGGGCGATCCAGTCGCCCTGGTCCTCGACATCGAACCGGTACGGCGCCGACCGGTGGCTGAACACATGCAGGAACAGCCTGCCGTCCGGCCGGAGCCAGCCCCGCGCCCGGGCGAGCAGCGCCCGCCAATTGGCCATGTGTTCGAACATCTCTACCGATACGATCCGGTCGAACGCCTGGGTCGTGTCGAAGTCATTCATGTCCGCGGTCAGCACAGTGAGGTTAGTCAGGCCGAGGGTTCGGGCGCGGGCTTCGATAAAGGCGCGTTGCGGCGCGGAGTTGGAGACGCTGAGGATACGGGCGTTCGGCAGGGTCTCCGCCATCCACAGGCTGAGCGAACCCCAACCGCAGCCGAGTTCTAGGATGTCCTGACCATCCGCCAGCTCGGCGTGCGCGCAAGTCTCGGCGAGCGCCAGGTCTTCGGCCACGGCGAGGGTCTCGCGCCCCGTGGGATAGAGGCAGCAGGAGTATTTCATCCGTGGACCCAGGATGTGCTCGAAGAACGCCGGTGGAAGTTCGTAGTGCTGATCGTTGGCCGCGCGCGTGTGTTCGGCGATCGGCCGGGCGGCCATGTCGCGGGCGAAGGCCGCGTCGTTGGCGGCTCCCGCCAGGCCTCGGCGGGCGCGACTCACCATCATGCTCACAGCGGCGCGGCGCACCGGGTCCGGCAGCGGCGCGGCCTCGAAGGCGTTGATGGCCTTGGCGAGCGAGTTCATGGAGCAATCTTTCTGGGTGGGCGGGGGAAAAACGGGCTCACGCGCGCCTGGTAGAGGCGGAAGACCTCTCCCCTGGAACGCGTCATAGTGGCCTCCAGCGGCGGCACACCGGAGCCGAAGCGGAGCAGCAGGAACATCACCACCGGGGCGGTCATTGCCGCCCACGTCCACGGCTCCGACGGCCTGATCGCGATGACTGGAAAGGCGAGCCAGACGAGCCACTCGAAGAAATAGTTAGGGTGGCGCGACCAGGACCAGAGGCCCACGTCGCAGACGGCGGAGCGGTTGCGGGGGTCGGCCTTGAAGCGTTTCAGCTGGCCATCCGCCAGAGCCTCGCCAAGGACGGCCAGCGCCAGGATGGCCATGCCGGCGAAATCAGCGACTCCGAGAGACGCCCCCGGCGCGTGCGCGGCGAGAACGACGGAGATGGCCAGCAAGGCGCTCGCTGGGGCCTGGATGAGCGACAGGCCGAGCATCCGGCGCTGGAAAGCGGCGCCCCACTCGCCTCGAAATTCAGCGTAGCGAGCATCCTCCGGACCGCGCGCCACGCGGGCCGCGATGTGAACGCCCAGCCGCAACGACCAGGTCGCCACCAGCGCCGCCACCACGAGCTGGCGCGCATTCGGAACTTCCGCGCCCGGCAGCGGCGCGAGCGCGGTCAGGGTCAAGGTCGCGCCGGTCCCGAATGTCCAGAATACGTCGGTCCAGCTCGCATCGCCTGCGGCGCGCTGGAACGCCCAACTCATCCCCATCACCACCGTCGTGGCGGCGAATACGGCTAGCACGAGCGCGGCTTCCATTCACGCGGCCCGGCGGTAGTCGATCCACGAGCCGTCCGTGGCCTTGGCTTGAAGCGAAGCCCACTCACCTCCGGCGTCGTACCAGTCGATGATCTCTGTTTCGCCGGAGAGCGCGTAGCGCGTCGCCGCGATCGGTGGCGCGCCCACCGCGCGCAGCGTCTGACCCGCCTGGCGCGACACTGTCTCGCGCATCAAGAGGCCGGTCTGGGGATTGAATAGGGGACCTGCCAGCGCGTGCTGGTTCCAGTGTGTCAGCGGAAGCGATGACGCCGGCAGCGTCCGGGCGCCCGTCGCCGAGGTCACGGCTACGCCGCCTCCGGTGCGGATCGCGCTTACCTGATCGCGCTTGCCGTTGGTGAGTGTATGGCTCTCAAGCTCGGCGAACCGGCCGCCCCGCCAGGTTTCGCGGGCCTGGTGGTGGTAGCGGAAAAGCGTGATTGGCCCGAGGCTCACGGCCATGATCGCTTCGATGGCCACCGCGAAATCCGTCTGGCTGCCGCTGAACGCCAAAGTGTGGCGACCAATCCGGTGACCGCCCCGCCAGACCTCAAACGCCAGGCGCCGATCCGCGGGCCATGGGAACCCAGCCGCCGCGGCGCTCGTCGCCGCAAAGCTCACGGCCAGCATCGCACGCCGGGTAAGTTCGATTGAGTTGGTCATGCCATCCCGGATACGTGGCGGACATGCGTTTGGATCTCTTTGGGGAATCGGCGCTTGGTGTGCCGGGCCAGCCACCGTTCGAGATGAAAAGGTTCCGCGAGGAACCATTGTCGACGTCGGGGCTTTCACGAGACTACCTAGGAACCGGTGATCTATGGACGCCCACGAGTGCAATGTTAGGGCGTCCGAGTGTGCGGCGAACGCGGCCATCTCCCCAACAGAAACCCTCTCCAGAGAATTCATGAAGCTGGCGGCGCAATGGCGAGCCATGGCGGTGAGGAAGATTCTTCTCGAACCCATCGAAGCGCTCGGTGAGCCGCTGGGTTTCGGTCCGGCGGTCCCCGCGCTGCCGGGCGCCGCGCGCCGCATCTCGAATTAACGATGAGGCGATCGCAATTGGTGATATGGTTTAACAGCGATCACCCAGCGTTCGAGTTTCGGATGTCGCGTGACCTCAAGAAGACGTCCGCTGAATATGGCTTGCACTCCGCGAGCCCCCGGCGGTCGCTCTAGGCGCTCCATGGCCGACGACGCACCCATTCATCCGGTGGTAACCGACAGCTTGGCGCTGGCCCTGGTGGCCAGTTCCGACGCGCCGATCCTGCTGCTGGACGGCGACCTGACCGTGATCGCGGCCAGCGCTTCGTTCTCGCGCACGTTTCAGGTCGACCCCGCACAGACAAAAGGTCGCCCGCTGTTTGCGATGGGCGCCGGCGAATGGGACGTGCCGCAACTGCGCTCGCTCCTCCGCGCCACGCTCCTGGGTGCGCCTGAGATCGAAGCCTACGAAATGGACCTCAAACGCCCCGGACGCGACCCGCGCCGTCTGGTGTTGACCGCCCATAGCCTGAGCTACGGCGATATGGCCAACGAGCGGCTGCTCATGACGGTCTCCGACGTCACCGACGCCCGGCTTGCCGAGCGGCTCACGGATGACCTGCTGCGCGAAAAGGCGATCCTGTATCAGGAGCTTCAGCACCGCGTGGCCAACAGCCTGCAGATCATCGCCAGCGTGCTGATGTTGAGCGCGCGCCGGGTGTCCGCTGAATCCAAGAGCCATCTCTACGACGCCCACAGCCGCGTGATGTCGGTTGCCACCCTTCAGCAACAGCTCGCCGCGTCACACTTGGGCGATGTCGAGCTTCGCGCCTACTTCACCGAACTTTGCGCCAGCATCGGCGCATCGATGATCCAGGACCACAAGAAGCTGATCTTGAGCGTCGAGGCGGACGATAGCACCACGACGCCGGATGCCTCGGTGAGCCTGGGCCTGATTGTCACTGAACTCGTCATCAACGCCCTGAAACATGCCTTCCCCGGAGAGCGGTCCGGCAAGATCCTGGTGGGCTATGAGTCCCACGATGCTGACTGGACGCTATCAGTTCGTGACGATGGTGTTGGGATGCCGAAAGGCAAAGGTTCTGAACCCGCCGTAGCGGGCCTGGGAACGAGCATCGTCGAGGCGCTGGCTAAACAGCTTCAAGCCAAGGTTAATCTGGCGGACGCCAATCCGGGAACCACCGTCTCGGTTGTGCATAAGGGGGTTCTCGCGGTCGCCGCGCCGGAGCCGGCGATCTAAAACAAAACCCGCCCAGACGGGATCGTCTGGACGGGCTTCGCTCTAGTTTCTAGTAGGACTTGGTCTAGCGACCGTTTTCGATCGCGATCGAAGTCACGAGGCCAGTGGCCACCGCGCCCAGGACATACTGGCCATTCGATTCACGCCATTCGTAGCCGCGGCGCGGCGCGCGAAGGTGATATTGGCGATAGTCGACGACGCGAGCGCCGTTCCAATCGTTGTAGCCCATCCGCTCGCCACGCGCCCAATGGTGGTTGGCGCCTTGGTCCGTCGCCCAACCGGCGTGTTCCATCGGCTGCGCGTTGACGGCGCCGGCGGCGCCGGCGAGAAGCGCGACAGTCGCGACGCTGAGAATAAGATTTCGCATAGATATATTCCTTAGGTTCATAAATTTTATCGGCCGGAATTCGGCGAACGTCTAATAACTACGTCGCTCTTTAAAAGTTCCTGCCGGCGAATATTATCCCACATCGGGATATTACAAGCCTGCAATAAGTCTATATCCTCGCGTTCAACTGTCGCGGGCGCTCTTGGCTCCCGGAATTCAACTCCGGGGGTTATCGCTTCAGGAAAGCATCGATGCCGTTCCGGGCGCTCTCGAGGCCGAGATTCTCGACCATGGCCTGCGAGGCGATAGCATAGGCCTCCGCCGCCGGGGCCTCGATCTGACGGCGCCATGTGGCTTTGCCGAGCGCAACCGCGTCGGGCGCCTTGGCGGCGATGAGCGCCGCGACCTCGTCGACGATCCGGTCCAGATCGGCCGCCGGCGCCGAACGGTTGATGAGGCCCAACATCGCCGCCTCGTCCGCGCTGATGAACCGGCCGGTCAGAAGCATTTCGGACGCCGCCTTGCGCCCCACCGCGCGGCCGAGCGCCACGCCCGGGGTCGAGCAGAACAGGCCGAGATTTATGCCCGAAACCGCGAAGCGTGCGTCCTCGGCCGCGTAGGCCAGGTCGCAGCTGGCTGCCAATTGGCATCCGGCGGCCACGGCCGCGCCTTGCACGTTGGCGATCACCGGAACGCGACAGGCGCCGATGGCCATCATCAAGGCCGAGCACTGGTCGAACAGCGCCTGATGCGCCGCCGGGTCATTGCTTGCGCGCAGTTCGGAAAGGTCATGGCCGGCGCAGAAGATCTTGCCGGCGGCGGCGAGCACGATGACCCGCACACTTTCCTGCCTTGCAGCCGCTTCCAGCCCGGCGGCGAGGTCCGACATCATCGCCCGCGAGAGCACATTGGCTCGCTCGGGATCGTTAAGGGTGAGCCGAGCGACCGGGCCGTGGATTGCCATAAGAACGCTATGTTGCATAAATTTTCAGACCTGGCGGGTTGGTCGACGCGGGGTTTGCTTTAGCATGATTGGTTCGACGCGGGCGCGGTCCCGCCAGGATTGAAATCAAGAGCGCGATTGCGCGCCAGGGGGAATGGAATTGGCTGGAACGGCGGGCGAGATGTCGGCGGCGGCCCCCGGGGGCGGCGACGAGCCTCGCGCCAACATGGTGTTCGTGGCGGCTATCGTGGCGGTGGCCACCATAGGCGGCTTCATGTTCGGCTACGACAGCGGCGTCATCAACGGCACGCAACAAGGCCTCGAGCAGGCCTTCCATCTGACCAAGCTCGGCACCGGATTCAATGTGGGCGCGGTGCTCGTGGGCTGCGCCGCGGGCGCCTTCCTCGCCGGGCGGCTGTCGGACGTGTTCGGCCGGCGCAATGTGATGATCGCCGCCGCCGCCCTGTTCATCATGAGCGCCATCGGCGCCGGCGCGGCCGACTCTTCCTTCATGTTCATCGTCGCGCGTCTGGTCGGGGGGCTGGGCGTCGGCGCCGCGAGCGTGCTCTCGCCCGTCTACATCAGCGAGGTCGCGCCGGCCGCAGTGCGCGGACGGCTTTCCACGGCTCAGCAGATCATGATCATCGCCGGCCTGACCGGCTCGTTCGTGGTCAACTATCTGATCGCCAAATGGGCCGGCGGGTCGACCAGCGTGGTCATGGGACATCCAGCCTGGCGATGGATGTTCTGGGTGCAGGTCATCCCCGCGTCGGTCTTTCTGGTCAGCCTCCTCACGATTCCCGAAAGCCCACGCTTCCTCGTCGCCAAGGACCGGTTGGGTGAGGCCCAGGCGGTGCTCGCGCGCCTGTTCGGGGCCGGCGCCGCCCAGGCCAAGGTGGCGGAGATCCGCGCCTCCCTCGCCGCCGACCACCATCGTCCGCGGCTTGCCGACCTGATCGAGGCCGGACGCGTGCGGCCCATCGTCTGGGCCGGCGTGGGCTTGGCCGTCTTCCAGCAGCTCGTGGGCATCAATGTCGTCTTCTACTATGGCGCGGTGCTCTGGCAGTCGGTGGGCTTCAGCGAGAACGACTCCCTCAAGATCAATATTCTCTCCGGCTCGCTCTCGATCCTGGCGTGCCTCGCCGCCATGGGGGTGATCGACCGCATCGGGCGCAAGCCTCTCCTGCTCATCGGTTCGGCCGGCATGGCCGTGAGCTTGGCCCTGGTGGCCGTCGCCTTCTCCACCGCGACGCTCGTGAATGGCCAGGCGCAGCTGCCGCATACCGCCGGACTCGTCGCCCTCGTCGCCGCCAACATCTACGTGGTGTTTTTCAACGGCACCTGGGGTCCGGTGATGTGGGTCATGCTGGGCGAGATGTTTCCCAATCAGATCCGTGGCTCCAGCCTCGCCGTTTCCGGCTTCGCCCAGTGGGCGGCGAATTTCGCCATCGCCCTCAGTTTCCCGGTCGCCGCCGCCACCGTGGGCCTTGTCCCGACCTACGCCTTCTATGCGGTGAGCGCCCTGGTCTCGTTCTTCTTCGTCCGGTCGATGATCAACGAGACGCGGGGTCGGGAACTGGAACAGATGGCGGGATAGGCGGCCGGCGCCCGACCGATCCGAGCGCCCACCGTAGATCACCGTAGGAACGGTGAATCCTCCGTATTTGCGGTGGAGGTCTGCTGCCCGCGAGGGCTTTGCGATTTCGAAGGGCGGGAGGACCGTAAATTCATAATATCCATGTCGAATTGACCGTATTTTATTCGAACGGAAAGCCCGCTTGGCCCCGAAGCTCCACCATCATTTCCCGTTGGGGGCGGTGGCGCTGACGGGTTGAAACCGACTGCGAGGGCGTCGTCCATCGGCGAGGCATCCAGAGAAAACGACAATAAGTACCAGGAAAATTGCAAATTGTCAATCACGCCGGTATATTCCCGCTTGTCCTACGTGACGATGCTGGCGTCTGGAGAATATCGCCCCGTCCCGCGATTTCGCTCCGGTAGTGATGAATTGGGCTCGGACCGGTTGCCGGAGCGAACGCACCTCATAGCCGTCGCCCATTGATCCAGGGGCGCCGGCGGGTCATCACTAGGCGGACCCCCTCTCCGCCAAAGGCCGACGATTGAGCCAGCCGCCTTCCCTGACCTTCCGCACCAAGCTGTTCTATGGCCTCGGCACCGTGGCCTTCGGCGTGAAGGACAACGGTTTTTCCTATCTGCTGCTGCCTTTCTACAATCAGGTCATGGGCCTCTCCGCGCCACTGGTGGGCCTGGCCATCCTCATCGCCATGACGTGCGACGCACTGCTCGACCCGATCATCGGCCAGGTCAGCGATAACTGGCGCTCGCGCTGGGGGCGGCGCCACCCGTTCATGTACGCCGCCGCCCTGCCGGTGGCGCTCTCATATCTCCTGTTGTGGAATCCGCCTCACTGGTCGCACGGAGCGCTGTTCTGGTACCTGATCGCCGTCGCCATCCTCATCCGCGGCTTCATCAGCCTGTATGAGGTGCCGAGTTCCGCCTTGGCGGCCGAGCTCAGCCTCGGCTACGACGAGCGCACGGTCCTGCTCAGCTATCGCTATTTCTTCGGCTGGATTGGCGGCCTCGTCCTCTACATTATCGCCTTCCGCTTTCTGTTCGTCCCCGACGCTCACCACCCTATCGGCCAGACCAATCCGGTCGGCTACGCCCGCTATGGCCTGCTGGCGGCCTGCATGATGTTCGGGGCCATCCTGGCCTCGGCGGCCGGCACTCACGACCGCATCCCCACACTGGCGCGGCCCCCGGCCCGCAAGGCGACGGTCGCGGTGATGGCGCGCGAGCTGATCGCGGCCTGGTCGAATCGGTCGTTCCTGTTCCTCACCCTCTCGGGCGTGGCCACCTCCATGGCGCTCGGCCTCGCCGCGTCGATGAACTTCTATATCAACACCTACTTCTGGGGCTTCACGGCCGCCCAGATCTCGGGCCTGGCCCTCGGCGTCATCATCTCCGCCTTCACAGCCCTGGCGATCGCCCCCATGGCCTCGCGCCGGCTGGGCAAGCGCGGGGCGGCGATCACGTTCATGGCCCTGTCGGTGGTGGTGGGTCTTGCGCCGATGATGCTGCGGCTCGGGGGGCTCGCGCCGCACAATCACACAGAGGCGATCTTTGTCCTCATCCTGATCCAATCAGTGGTTTCGGTCGCGTTCGGGATCGGCGGCCAGACGCTGGTCTCGGCCATGATCGCAGACGTGGTCGAAGAGGGCGAACTCAAGACCGGCCGTCGCTCGGAGGGGGCCTATTTCTCGGTCTCGATCATGGTCGCCAAGGCGGTGTCGGGCTTCGGCATCTTCGCCGCCAGCGGCGTCCTGGGCTTCATCCATTTCCCAACCGGCGTCTCACCTGACCATGTGCAGATCGGCGTGCTGCGCAGCCTCGCGCTCACCTATGCGCCGATCTATACAGGGCTGTACCTCGTCGGCTTCGCTCTGATGATGGGCTACAAGATCACCCGCGCGAGCCATGCCGACACGCTGGAGCGCCTCGCCGCTCGAGCCGCGGCGTTGGCGGAATAGGCTCTATCCGTCTAATTTCTCCAGGCGCGCCAACCGGTGGCGCGCGGCGGCGAGGCCACGCAGGGCGAAGCCGATCATGGCCACGCCCAACAGAAGCAACCCCCAGGTCACCGGATTGCCCAGCCACCCGCCCTTCGCCGGCGTCCGCGGTGGGTCGGCGGCGAGCGGCGCGGACGCTGGTGGTACGTCGATCACCGCCGGACCGTCTCGATCGGGGTCCGCGCTGGGCGAAGGCCCCCCGATCACGCCGACCGAGGTGAAGGAATTGTCGACTTCGTCGCTCGAACGCCAGCCCTCATCGTTGGCGGGCGCCAGCGTGGTTACGCCCGGGCCCTCCTTCACCGCCGGCTTAGCTGCCGCGTTGCCGACGCTCACCAATAAGAGGAGGGCGAGCGCCGCGCCGTACAGGCGCCCCTTCAAAGGCGGTCCTCCATTGAGTCGTCCGCTAGAGGGGCGAATCTAGCACGAACGAAACCGCGGCCAAGAAAATGCGTCGTCGGGTAGCCTTACGGGCCGCCGGGCGTGAACCGAGCGGTAAGTTCGATCGTCTCGGCGGCGAACACCTGACGGGCGAAGGTGATCCCCGCCTGTTGGCGCCAGGTCCAGCGCTTCAGGACCAGGCAGGCGCGGGCGTGGCTGAGGGCGGCCGCTGTTTCGGGGTCGGGGTTGATCGCCGAAATCTCGTGGCGCGCCTCCGTCCAAGCCACGTGGGCCAGAAGCCACGCGCCCGGCGCGACGTGCTTGAATTCGCAGTCGGCGGCCTTGGGGACCGCGGCGAGATTGATCAGCCGCTCTTCGAGAGCGAAAGGCCGCGCGCCGGCGATATGGAGCCCCTTCACCTGAAGCAGGTCGCCGGCGGGATCGAGCGGCGCCTCGTCGCCGCCGGGCCGCGCGGGTCGGATGCGCCAGGCGAGGCGCGCCCAGGCGTAGCGCTGCCCCCGGGATTCGATCTCAGCCCGGATGTCGGGGATTTGCAGCACCGCCGAAGTGATGTGTGGCGCGGCGACGAAGGTGCCCGCCTTGCGCCGCCGCTCCACCAGACCTTGAACGGCAAGCGCGTGCACCGCCTTGTTCACTGTCGCCCGGGCGCAGCCATAGCGGGCCATGAGTTCGTGTTCGAATGGGATGCGGTGGCCGGGAGGCCAGGCGCCCGAGCGAATCTCCCCGCCCAAGTCGGCCGTAATCCTCTGGTGAAGGGAGGCGCCACTCATAGGCTGAGAATCCGTTTGAGCGTCGCCCGATAGCGCTGGGCTATGGCCTCGCCTCGCACATGGCGGCCGCCTTCCACTACCTTCGCTCCCCGCGTCCAGACTCCGTCCACTGCGCTTTGCCCTGCGGCGAATATCCAGCTGTCCAGCAGCACATCGCCTTGCCGCTCGCTGAGCGCCGGATGGTCGGTGTCCAGGCTCACCAGATCGGCCGGTGCTCCCACCCCGATGCCAGACCTGGGCTCACCCAACGCCCGGGCGCCGCCGGCCAGAGCGCCCGTGAACAGGCTGGCCCCAGATCCCAGCACGCCTCGCCCGTGACGCTCGAGCCTCTGGCCATATTCCAGAAGGCGCAACTCCTGGGCGAGATCGATGGCGACATTGGAATCGCTGCCGACGCCGAAGGCGCCGCCCGCGGCCAGATACGGAACCGCCGGGAAGAGGCCGTCGCCGAGGTTCGCCTCGGTGATCGGACAGAGGCCGGCGGTTGCGCCGCTGGCCGCGAGCCGCGCGGTCTCGGCCTCGTCCATGTGGGTGGCGTGGACAAGGCACCATGTTGCGTCGACGTCCGCGTGGCCCATCAGCCAGGCCACCGGCCGCGCGCCCGACCAGGCGAGGCAAGCTTCGACTTCCGCTGTCTGCTCGGCCACGTGAATGTGGATCGGGCCGCCGTCGGCCAGAGCGACGATCTCTATCAATTCATCCGAGGTCACCGCCCGGAGGCTGTGCGGCGCGACGCCGATGCGCGCGCCCGGCGCCACAGCGATCGCCAATCGCCCCGCCGCCAAAAGGCGTGCGTACTCATCCACCGAATTGACGAACCTCGCCTGCCGTGGACCAACGTCCTGACCGCCGAAACCGCCGTGGGCGTAGAACACGGGCAGAAGGGTCAGGCCGATGCCGGCCGTCTCGGCCGCGGCCACGAGCCGGTGGATCATCTCCGCCGGGTCGGCGTAGGCGCGTCCGTCTATGTCGTGGTGAAGATAGTGAAACTCGCCCACGCGGGTGAACCCGCCGGCCAGCATCTCGGCGAAGGCCTGGGCCGCGATCGCCTCCACGTCTTCGGGCGTGAGCCGCTCGACAAAGCGATACATGACCTCTCGCCAGCCCCAGAAATCATCGCCGCCTCGCGCGCCGCTCTCGGTCAGCCCGGCCATGGCGCGCTGAAATGCGTGGCTGTGCAGATTGCCGACGCCCGGAACGGCGATCCGGCCGCGCTCGTCGCCGGCGAGCGGGGCCGCGTCCGTCTCCACCGAAGAGATCAAGCCGTCCGCGACGGTGAGGCGGACGTTCTTGGCCCAGCCGCCCGGCAGCAGGGCCGTGTCGAACCAAAGCGCCGTCATCCTCGCTCCTCCGCGAACCATATTATGTCTAGACATAATCGCGGCGGACAGCCAAGCATCCGCGCCATGCTCTGCGACACCATCTGGCGGAACGCGCGCCTGGCGACGCTGGCCGAGCACGCGCCCGAGTTGGGAGAAACGGATCGCGGCATGGTGGCGTGCGCCCAGGGGCGCATCGTCTACGCGGGTCCGGAGGCTGACGCCCCAGCACTGGATGCGCCACAGATCGTCGACTGCAAAGGCCGCCTGATCACGCCGGGCCTCGTCGATTGCCACACGCACTTGGTGTTCGCCGGCGATCGCGCGGGCGAGTTCGAGCGCCGGCTCGCGGGTGAGAGCTATGAGGCGATCGCCCGGGCGGGCGGCGGCATTCTCTCCACCGCGCGAGCGACGCGGGCCGCGAGCCTCGCGGAACTGGCGGAGAGCGCCCTCCCGCGCCTCGACGCTCTGATGGCCGAAGGCGTCACCACGGTGGAGGTGAAGTCCGGCTACGGCCTGACCCTGGAAGCCGAGATGCGGCAACTCCGGGCGGCGCGCACACTCGCCGATCGGCGCGATATCTCGGTGACCACCACCTTCCTGGGCGCGCACGCCCTGCCCCCCGAATTCGCCGGCGATCCAACCGGCTACATCGAAGCCGTCTGTCGCGACATGATCCCCGCCGTGGCCAAGGCTGGACTGGCGGACGCGGTCGACGCCTTCTGCGAGGGCATCGGTTTCACGCCGACCGAGGTGCGATCGGTGTTCGAGGCCGCGAGAGCCCACGGACTGCCGGTGAAGATTCACGCCGAACAACTGTTCAACCTGCAGGGCGCGGCTCTCGCCGCCGAGTTCGGGGCCTTGTCCGCCGACCACCTCGAGCATCTGGACGAAGTGGGCGTGGCGGCGCTCAAGGCTTCGGGAACCATCGCCACCCTGCTCCCAGGCGCCTACTATTTCACGCGGGAAACCACCGCGCCGCCGATCGCCAGCTTGCGGGCGTTGGGCGTGCCGATGGCCCTCGCCACAGACTGCAATCCGGGAACATCGCCGCTGACATCGCCGCTTCTGGTGATGAACCTGGCGGCGACCTTGTTCCGGCTCACCGTGGAAGAGTGCCTCATCGGCGTGACCCGAAACGCGGCGCGCGCCCTTGGGCGCTTCGGCGAGATCGGTTCGCTGGAAGCCGGCAAATGGTGCGATCTCGCCATCTGGGACGTCGAGCGCCCCGCCGAGCTGGTCTATTGGATGGGGCGCCGCCCGCTCCACGCCCGCGTATGGAGGGGAAGATGACGGCCGTGGTTCTTCATCCCGGCGAAGTGACGCTGGACGAGTGGCGGCGCATCTATCGCGGCGCGCCGGCGAGGCTCGATCCGGCGTGCGCGCCCACCATCGCGGCTTCGGCCAAGGCCGTTGAGCGCATCCTCGCCCGAGGAGACGCCGTCTATGGCGTCAACACCGGCTTCGGCAAACTGGCCAGCGTACGCATCGAGACCGCAGACCTGGCCCGACTGCAGACCAACCTCGTCCTCTCGCACGCCGCGGGCGTGGGCGAGCCGGCGCCCATTTCGGTGACGCGCCTGATGATGGCGCTCAAGCTCGCCGGCCTTGCGCAGGGAGCGTCCGGAGTTAAGCCCGAGACCACCTCGCTTCTGCAGGCGATGCTCGAGCGCGGGATCACACCCGTTGTCCCCGCTCAGGGATCGGTGGGCGCGTCCGGCGACCTGGCGCCCCTGGCGCACATGGCCGCCGCCATGATCGGCGTGGGCGAGGTGTTCGTGGGCGACACGCGCATGGACGCGGGTCCGGCCCTCGCCGCCGCCAGCCTCGAGCCGCTGGCGCTGGGACCCAAGGAGGGCCTCGCGCTGCTGAACGGCACGCAGTTCTCCACCGCCTACGCCCTCGCCGCCATCTTCGAGGCCGAGACCCTGTTCCGCTCCGCCCTGGTCACCGGCGCGCTCTCCACCGAGGCCGCCAAGGGGGCGGATACGCCGTTCGATCCGCGCATTCATGCGCTGCGCGGTCACGCCGGTCAGATCGAAACCGCCGCCGCCCTGCGCGAACTCATGGCCGGCTCGGCCATCCGCGCCTCGCACCTGGTGGGCGACGCCCGTGTGCAAGACCCCTATTGCCTGCGCTGCCAGCCTCAGGTGATGGGCGCGGCGCTGACCGTGCTGCGCCAGGCGGCCGCCACGCTCGCGACCGAAGCCAATGGGGTCACCGACAACCCGCTCATCTTCCCCGGCGACGACGTGGCGCTGTCCGGCGGCAATTTCCATGCCGAGCCGGTGGCCTTCGCCGCCGACATGATCGCCCTGGCGGTGTGCGAGATCGGTTCGCTGGCCGAGCGGCGCGTGGCCATGCTGACCGACCCCGCGCTTTCCGGCCTGCCGGCGTTCCTGACCCCAAGGCCGGGGCTCAACTCCGGACTCATGATCGCCCAGGTGACCGCCGCCGCCCTGGTCGCCGAAAACCGCCAGCGCGCCACGCCCGCCAGTGTCGATTCCATCCCCACCAGCGCCAACCAGGAAGACCATGTGTCCATGGCCGCCCACGGCGCGCGCCGGCTCCTGGCCATGGTCGAGAACGCCTTCGCCATCGTCGGCATCGAACTTCTGACCGCCGGCCAGGGATGCGACTTCCATCGCCCGCTGAAGTCCAGCGAGGCTCTGGAGGCCGTCCGCGCCGCGCTGAGGAGCAAGGTCCCCACGCTCGAGGACGACCGCTTCATCCATCCCGACATCGACGCGGCCATCGCCCTGGTGCGAGACGGGATGGTCGCCGATCTGGCCGGCCAGCTACCGGGCGTTCGCGAAGCCACATGACCCATCCCGCCTGGCTCGACGTCCGGCGCGGCGAGGCGCCGTTGATCGTCTCCATTCCCCACGCAGGAGCAGAAATCCCGCCGCACCTGGAGGGCCGTTTCATCTCGGGCTGGCTGGCGACCCGTGACGGCGACTGGTGGGTCGATCGGCTCTATGCCTTCGCCGAAGACCTGGACGCCACGGTCATCGCCACCCGCCTCTCGCGCTCGGTGATCGACGTCAATCGTGATCCCACGGGGGTGTCCCTCTATCCCGGCATGGCCACCACCGAACTGTGCCCAACGACGACCTTCGACGGTGAGCCGCTCTACCGCCCGGGCCACGCACCGGACGAGGCCGAGATCGCCATCCGGCGCCGGCTGTTCTTCCAGCCCTACCATGACACTCTATCGGCCGAGATCGCCCGCCTGCGCGAGCGGCATGGCGCCGTCGTGCTCTACGACGCCCATTCGATCCGCTCGGTGGTCCCGCGTCTCTTCGACGGCGAACTGCCCCAATTCAGCATTGGGACCAACACCGGGTCCAGCTGCGACCCTGCGCTCGCCGCCCCGGTCGAGACCGTGTGCGATGCCTCAGGCGGCTCGCGCGTGACCAACGGCCGGTTCAAGGGCGGCTATATCACTCGCGGCCATGGCGACCCGCGGGCCGGCGTCCACGCCCTGCAGATGGAGTTGGCCTGCCGAGGCTACATGGCCGAGCCCGCCGGCGCGCCGACGCCGGACAACTGGCCCGCGCCGTTCGATGCGAATTTCGCGGCGCCCATGGCCGCTACGCTCCGTTCCGTCCTCGAATCCTGCCTCGCCTTCGCCAAGAGCCGCCCATGACCCGCCTCGACAACAGCCGACACGTCAGAAGTCCGCGCGGATCGGAGATCAGCGCCAAATCCTGGCTCACCGAAGCGCCGCTCCGTATGCTGATGAACAACCTCGATCCCGATGTGGCCGAGAGGCCGGAGGAGCTGGTGGTCTACGGCGGCGTCGGCCGGGCGGCACGAGATTGGGAGAGCTTCGACACCATCGTCGCCACCCTGCGCCGGTTGGAAGCCGATCAGACCCTGCTGGTCCAGTCCGGCAAGCCGGTGGGCGTGTTCCGCACCCATGAGGACGCCCCGCGCGTTCTCATCGCCAACTCCAACCTGGTGCCGCGCTGGGCCACCTGGGAGCATTTCAACGAGCTCGATCGCAAGGGGCTGATGATGTACGGCCAGATGACGGCCGGCTCATGGATCTACATCGGCGCCCAGGGCATCGTTCAAGGCACCTACGAAACCTTTGCCGAACTCGGACGGCGCCACTATGGCGGCGATCTCTCCAGCCGTTGGATCCTGACCGGGGGTCTCGGCGGCATGGGCGGCGCCCAGCCCCTGGCCGCGGTCATGGCCGGCGCGTCGTGCCTGGCCGTGGAGTGCCAGGCCTCGCGCATCGAGATGCGGCTGCGCACGGCGTATCTCGACGTCCAGACCCAGGATCTGGACGAGGCCCTGGAGATGATCCGCCGCTCCTGCGCGGAGAAGAAGCCGTTGTCGGTGGGCCTTCTGGGCAATGCGGCCGAGATTTTCCCCGAGCTTCTGGCGCGCGGCGTGAGGCCGGACGCCGTCACCGATCAGACCAGCGCCCACGACCCGATCAACGGCTATCTGCCGGCCGGGTGGAGCGTGGCGGACTGGCAGGGCCGGCGCGAGACCGATCCCGCCGGCGTCGCCAAGGCCGCCAAGGCGTCGATGGCCGTGCAGGTGAAGGCCATGCTCGGCTTCCACCGGCTGGGTATCCCCACGGTCGACTACGGCAACAACATCCGCCAGATGGCCAAGGAAGAGGGGCTGGCGGACGCCTTCGATTTCCCAGGCTTCGTACCGGCCTATATCCGGCCCCTTTTTTGCCGGGGCGTCGGGCCGTTCCGCTGGGCGGCGCTCAGCGGCGATCCGGAGGACATCTACAAGACCGACGCCAAGGTGAAGGCGCTCATGCCACATGACGCGCACCTTCATCACTGGCTCGACATGGCGCGGGAGAAGATCAAGTTTCAGGGCCTGCCGGCGCGCATCTGCTGGGTGGGACTGGGCGATCGCCACCGCCTGGGCCTGGCGTTCAACGAGATGGTGGCCAGCGGTGAGCTTTCCGCCCCCGTGGTCATCGGCCGCGATCACCTGGATTCCGGGTCGGTCGCCTCGCCCAACCGCGAGACCGAGGCCATGGCCGACGGTTCGGACGCGGTCTCCGACTGGCCACTCCTGAACGCGCTCCTCAACTGCGCCAGCGGCGCCACCTGGGTGTCGCTGCACCACGGCGGGGGCGTCGGCATGGGCTTTTCGCAGCACGCCGGCATGGTCATCGTCGCCGACGGCACCGAAGCCGCCGCCCGGCGGATCGAGCGCGTCTTGTGGAACGACCCGGCCACCGGCGTCATGCGCCACGCCGACGCGGGGTATGACGCAGCGCTGGACTGCGCGCGGGAGAACGGGCTCGATCTGCCAGGAATCCTCGGCGCGAAAGCCCCTTAAGCGTTGGGCTTCAGCACGATGCGGCCCCGCGCGCCTTCCGCCACCCGGCGATAGCCGTCGCGGATTTGGTCGAGCGGAATGGTCGCCGCAATGGGCGACGCGCGGTAGGCGCCCGCTTCGAAGCCGGGTGCCAGCAGATCGGGCGTTTTCGCCGAGGCCGTAAGGTCGTGCTTCAGTGTGTCGACGCCAAAGAGCCGACTCTCGTTGTGATAGAAATCGGCCAGGTCGAAGCTGACCTCGCGCTGGCCGCCGGCGCTGATTTCCACGAGTCGGCCGCCAGGCGTCAGGCAGGCGAGCGCCGGCCGGAACATCGCCCCGCCCACGAGATCGAACACGACGTCGGCCAGCGCCCCACCGGTCACCTCGGCCAGCGCTTCCGGCAGGTCTGAAGCGCCGATGATCGAATGTTCGGCGATCTGGCGGATCGGCGCGTCCGGCCCCGGCTCCCGGCGATCCGCGCCGATGACGCGTGCGCCAATCTGCTTCGCAATCTGGGAAGCCGCGCCGCCCACGCCGCCGCCAGAGCCGATCAGCAGCAGGGTCTCGCCGGCCTTCAACTTCGCCGCCTCCACCAGACCGCCCCAGGCGGCCAGGAAGTTGACGCCCACCGACGCCGCCTGATCGAAGCTGAGCGTCGCCGGCTTGCGCCTCAGGCTAGCGACGGGCGCGGCGAGGTACTGGGCGTGGGTCCCGTCGCGCGTGAAGCCCACATCTCCGCCGGTGCCCCAGACCTCCGCGCCGAGCCATTCCGGCGGAGCCTCCACCACCACGCCGGCATAGTCGCGGCCGGGGATGCGCGGTGGCCGGGTCTGGCGCATGGCCCCGCCGATGTTTTTGACATCGCTTGGGTTGATCGAGCTGGCCTCGACCCGCACGACTGCTGTCTTCGCGTCGGCTCGCGGGCGATCGACTTCCACCACCTTCAGGTTGTCGAAGCCGCCGAAAGCGTCGAACCGGGCCGCGCGCATGGAGTGGCTCCTCTCGCGCGGAGCCTTTGCGACGTCAGGCGACGCGCATCAATCCCTGGTGTTGTCCTTGCGGCCGCGGGCCGGCAGGCGCCTCAGCACCCGCCGGAAGGGCTCCAGGCGAAGTTCGGCCAGAAAGAAGCCGCCGGCGACCCCGATCATCAACACCACGGCCGAACGCGCGGGATCGAGCGGCATGCTGGTGAGCGTGGTGAGAACGTGCATGAGGCCTCCAGATGTGCGGCCTCCCCTGAAGCGATGTCTTCGGGAACCGTCAAGCGGGACCGCGTTCACATTCGGCGACCGGCCGTAACAGCATTGCGTCGGCGCATCGCCCGACGCAGCCCTGCCTATTTTCTGGGCGCCGAGTCGGCGACCGACCGGATGAGGTCGAGCGCGGCGGCGTCGGGGGTCTTTTCCGCCACCGGACCATCGTTGGTAAAATTGAGCAATCGGTCGTCGTGATCATAGCGCGGCCAGCGCGGCCGCCCCTCGCCGTTGGGATCGCCGGTCTTGGCGAAGGCCACCCAATAGGCGCTGATGGTCTGAGCCAGCGCATCGTCGCGCGCGTCCGTGGGCCAGGTCGAGGCGTTCAGGGTCCGAAACACGTATTGCCGATCGGAGGCGTGCGAGGCGCCGCCCTTCAGAGGCTCCGGCGTCTTCGCCGAGACCACCGAGAAGCGGTAGAGGAAGACCGGACCGCCATGCTGGGCCATGTCGGCCGCGAGCGAGCGGGCCGGCTCTCCAAAAACGATATCGCTGACGATATGCGCGTTGAACCGATCGGCGTCGCCATAGGCCTTGATGGCCTGCGCCTCCTGATCCGGCGTTAGCTTGACCAGCTGGGCGCGCATCGGGCCAACCCAAAGGGCGGGAAACTCCAGGCTGTTGGAACCGACCATGTAGGGGACGCGCGCCACGCGGCCGGCGGCGAACGCCTGCGCGGGGTTCTCGTTCAGCAGGAAGCCGTCAAGGATCGGCAGCTCACCCTTGAGGACGTCAGGGCCGGCGGCGACGATCTTGTCCGCGGGAATGGCGCGTAGCGAAGCCGAGTCCGAGCCCAGCTTGGCCGCGAAGGCCGTACCATCGGCTTCGGCCTCGGCGAGCGTCTGTCCCCGCTCGCGACCAACGCCCGATTCAACGATCGCCTTGGCGAACAGGCCGCGCGCCTGGTTCATCATCATCAGCCGGTTGACCGCCATCCCGCCGGCAGATTCGCCGAAGATGGTCACGTTGGCCGGATCGCCACCGAAGGCCGCGATGTTGCGCTTGACCCATTTCAAACCGGCGATCTGATCCATGAGGCCATAGTTGGCGAGGGGCGCGCCGTGCTGTTCGGCAGTGAGGGCCGGATGGGCGAAGAAGCCGAAGCGTCCCAGCCGATAGTTGAGGGTCACGACAATGACGCCCTGCCGGGCCAAGGCCGAGCCGTCGTAGAGCGCCGCCGTGCCCGAGCCGTTCACGAAGCCGCCGCCGTGGATCCAGAACATCACCGGCAGTCCCGAGCGCGCCTTGCCCGCCGGCGCGAAGACGTTGAGGGTCAGGCAATCCTCGCTGGCCGGTCCCGGGCCAACGCCGTTGTCGACGGCGATCTTCTGCATGCAAATGGCGCCGTAGCGGTCGGCGACGCGAACACCCGTCCAGCGCGTGGCGGGCTCGGGCGGACGCCAGCGCAGCGGCCCGACCGGCGGCTTGGCGTAAGGAACACCCTTGAAGCTGATGACGCTGTCGGCGGTCACGCCTTTCAAGGCGCCGCTGTCGATGTGTACCACGTCTGCGGCCCTGACGCTCATCGCCGCCAGACCCGCGAGGGCCAGTCCCCCAAACGTTTCACGCATCCCTCAATTTCCCCCGTTGGCGCTCATGGCGACGCGCTGAGCCAGCGCCGCCACGGACGACGACCCGATCGGCCCAGCCTTGTCATAGAGCCAGCATTCGGCGATGGCGACGCCGTTCGAGGCCTGATGATTGACCACTTCGAACCCGATCCATTCGGTCGCCGGCAGGCGGTGCAGGTAGATTGTGGCGTCACTGTTGATGTAGGCGAGGCCCTGATCGCCGAAGTTGGCGTAGGGACTGGCGAAATCGGCGGCCAGAGCGGCGCGGACAAACGGCGTCAGAGCCTCGCCGCCGATGAGGTCGCGAACCTCGCGCATCCACAGTCGGCGGGGGCCGAGCGAGCCAAGTTCGCCGGTGATCGCGCGCGTCTCCCACATGTCGCCCATGTCCCCACGGCCCTTTTCCGGCGGCGGCAGGCTCTCGGGCGGCGGCGCATCCCAATTTGGCGGCGACCAGACATTCCCTGGGGGGCTGGCCGTGCGGCGGAGAAGTTGTGAGGTCGCCCGCGCCACCGACAGGCCGCCGCTCAGGAATTCGGCGTCGATCACCTTGATTCGGCCACCCTCGCGCACCGGCCGGGTGATCACCTCGGCGGGCGACATGTCCGGCAAGCGGTAGAGGTCCACCGTGAGACGGGCCGGCATGAAATCCGGCGCGCCGTGCAGCCGCTCGATCTCATGCCCCAACAGACCGATGACCACGCGCGCGTGCAGCGAGGTCGCGCTCCACGGCCCACGGCTGAAGCGGCCGGGCAGATATTTGTCGCCCTCGCGGACGAAGAAGGGTTCGGCGTTCATGACGCCCTGGACTATGAAGGACGCCAAAGCGGGAGGCGAGCGGCCTCGCACCGCGCGGAGGAAGACGGGGATGAAATACGAAGTTTCCGGCACAGTCATGCAGACCGTGGGCATCGATCTGTCGCCCGGCGAGACCGTCTATAGCCAGACCGCGACGATGTCGTGGATGACCGACGGCGTGCAGATGCACACCAACACCGGCGGAGGCCTGTTCGCGGGCCTGAAGCGCAGCCTCACCGGCGGCAGCTTTTTCGTCACCGATTTCACCGCCCAGGGGCCGGGCGCGCATGTGGCCTTCGCGCCGCGCTTCCCGGGTACGATCCTCGTCCGCACCCTGGCCGCCGGTGAATCGCTCATCTGCCGCAAGGAGACCTTCCTCGCGGCCGAGAAGTCCGTGACCTTCGAACTCGCCTGGCAGCAGCGCATCGGCGCGGGCTTCTTTGGCGGCGCGGGCTTCATCCTCCAACGGGTCAACGGGCCGGGGACGGTGTTCCTGGATCTCTCCGGCGAGGTTGTGACCAAGCGCCTGGGCGCCGGCGAGCGTTTGTTCGTCCACGCCGGCCATGTGGGCGTGCATGAGCCGACCGTGTCGTTCGACATCCAGATGGTTCCGGGCTTCGGCAACATCCTGTTCGGCGGCGAGGGCCTGTTCCTGGCCACGCTCACCGGGCCGGGCGAAGTTCATCTGCAGTCCATGCCGATCCTGAACCTGGCCGAAGAGATCGCCCGCTACCTGCCGCATCAGAACCAGCAGGCCGGTCAGGCGCTGGGCGGGATGGCCGCCGGCGGGGCCATGGGCGGCCTGCTGGGCGGCCTCTTCAGCGGCGACAACAACTAGACGGGCTCAGGGTGAGACGAGCGAGCCCGGCGCTGGCCCAGCGCCCGCGAATTCGTGTGGGCGTGGATTTCGGCGGCACCAAGATCGAGGCCGCCGCGCTGGACGCGGACGGCGCATATCTCGCGCGACGGCGCGTGGCCAATCCCAGGTCCTATGAGAGCGCCATCGACGCCGTGGTCTCGCTGATCGGCGAGGTCGAGCGCGAGGCGGGCGGCCGGGGCACGGTGGGCGTGGGTGCGCCAGGATCGGTCTCGCCCAGGACGGCGATGATGCGCAACGCCAATTCGACCTTCCTGAACGGCCGCCCGTTCAGGGAAGATCTGGAAGCCGCGCTTGGCCGACCCGTCCGACTGGCCAACGACGCCAACTGCCTGGCCCTTTCCGAAGCGGCGGATGGGGCGGCCGTGGGCGCGCGCATGGCCTATGCGGTGATCATCGGCACGGGATGCGGCGGCGGCCTCGCCGTCGATGGCGCGCTGATGGAAGGCGTCTCCGGGATCGCCGGTGAATGGGGCCATGCTCCCCTCCCCTGGCCCGAGGCGGACGAGACACCCAGGCCCGCCTGCTGGTGCGGATTGAATGGCTGTCTGGAGACGTGGATTTCCGGGTCCGGCCTGGCGCGCGACCACGCTCACCGCAATGGCGGAAGCCTCACGGCCGAGGAGATCATGGCCGCCGCCCGCGGTGGCGATGACGCAGCCACCCTGAGCTTCGAGTATTATCTGGGACGACTCGGTCGAGGGCTCGCCATGATCTGCAATATTCTGGACCCTGACGTTTTCGTGTTTGGCGGCGGCATGTCCAAGGTCGGCGAAATCTATGAGCGCCTGCCGGAGAAGATCGCGCCGTTCGTGTTCGCGGACGGCTGGTTCGGACGCCTGGCCCCCGCGCGCTGGGGCGATGCGTCCGGCGTACGCGGCGCCGCGCGCCTCTGGGAGACCGAGGAGCCCGCCTCGTGAGCATTCAGGTTCTGCGGGCCGACACGCGCGAAGTCAGGCCGTGGAAAAACGGCGGTGGCCTCACCTGCGAGATCGCCGCGTCGCCCGAGCACGCCGGCCTTTCCGACTTCGACTGGCGCGTGAGCATGGCGGTGGTGGAGGCGGCGGGGCCGTTCTCTGTGTTCCCGGGCGTCGACCGGCTGATGCTGATCCTCGAAGGCCGCCTCGAACTGGAGATCGCCGGCGCCGAGCGCCTGTTCATTGATGAAACCGCCCCGGCCGCGGAATTCCCCGGCGATGCGGTGGTCACCGCCCTAGCTCCGGCCGCGCCGGTGACCGACATCAACGTCATGGTCCGGCGCGGCCGCTTCACCGCCAGCGTGGAGCGACGCCGGATCGAAGGCGGTGCGGCCGTGGTCTGCCAGGACATGACGCTGGTGGTCACTCGCGCGGGCGGCCTCACGGCCGCTCTAGGCGCGCAGCGCTGTCAGCTCGACGAGGCGGACGCCATCCGCGTCGACGCCGCGCGCGGCGCGCTCCTGCGCCTGCGGCTCGCAACGCCGGACGAAGTGATCGTCGTCCACGTGAACGCCGTGCGGTAGGGCGGTGCAGCGACGGCGACCGTAAAATGCCGTTCCCACGGTGAAATCACCGTACTTAGAGGGGGCGCGTCAGCTTCCACCCGGCGGCGGTGTTGTAACGCCCAGGAAATCGCACGCCAGATTGGCGACTCTCTCGATTTCCACGGGGTCGAAGGGATCCAGGCCGGTCATAGCGCGATATTCGTGAGCGAACACGAAGCTCTGGGTCACCAGGCCGATCAGCGCATAGTGGAGCTGGCCCGGATCGCCCGGACAGGCCGCGCCGACAGCCTGGGCGGCGCGGATGAGGCCGGTCGAGACCTCAAAATACGGGCGCATATAGGTCTCAATGAGCCAGTCTATCCGCTCGTTGTCGGCCCGCCCTTCGTAAGTCGCGATGCGGTGGAACTCCGGCCGGCGCGCGGTGAAGTGAACGAATTCCCGCACCATCGTTCGCAGGGCCTGGGCCGGGCTTTCAGCCCGTATCCAATCCCGCAATGACGCGAGTTGCACGACGGGGTCGCCGAGGATCGAAACGATCACGGCTCGCCACAGCGCGTCCTTGGTCTTGAAATGATAGACGACGAGCTGGTGCGTCACGCCGGCACGATGGGCGATCTGGCGCAGGCTCGCGCCCTCGAACCCAGAGGTCGAGAACACCTCCAGCGCAGCCGACAGGATGCGGGTCCGTCCATCTTCCTGGCGTTCCGTCGCTACGCTCAGAGTCTGCTCCTTTTCGCGTCGGTCGCGCCGAAGGATTATTGACTTTCCGATCGGAAAGTCCAGATTGGCGGCCAACTTTCCGATCGGAAAGTGACAGAACGAGAGGTGAGCGTTGTGAAACGGGTGGTGATCGTGGGTGGCGGCTATGCCGGAACGATGGTGGCGCAGGCGCTCGATGGGATCGCGGAGGTTCGGCTGATCGAACCGCGCGACCGTTTCGTGCACAACGTCGCGGCCATTCGCGCGGTCGTGGCGCCGGCGCTGCTGGACCGGTTGATCATTCCCTATGACCGGCTGCTGCGGCGGGGATCGGTGATCCAGGGCCACGCCGCCGAGATCGATGAGGGCCTCTGCGGCGGGGATCGGTGATCCAGGGCCACGCCGCCGAGATCGATGAGGGCCGGGTGATGCTGGCCGATGGGGAAACGATCGAGGGCGACATCATCGTCGCTGCGACCGGATCGACCTACGCCCGCCCCTTCAAACCGCATTCGGTCTCGGGCGCGACATTCGCCAAGGACAGCCGGGACGCGCACGAAGCGCTGCGCGCGGCGCGAACCGTCGCCATTGTCGGCGGCGGCGCTGTCGGCGTCGAGTTGGCGGGGGAGATCACCGCAGCCTATCCCGGCAAGCCAGTGACCTTGCTTGCCTCATCGCCGGGCCTCCTGCCCGGATACTCAGCTCGGCTATCGAAGGCCCTGGCCGAACAACTCGAGGCTCTAGGCGTGGCGCTTCGCCTGGGCGCCCGGGTCGAGGGGCTCGAGACCGCCGACCACCCATTCGCCGGCGCGGTCACGGCGGCCGGCGACGCCGTCACGGCTGACCTTATATTTCCAGCCATCGGCGCGCGGCCGCTCGCCCCGCCGATCGCCGCCGCCAGACTTGCCGCCTCAGGCCGGCTCGAGGTCGATCGCTGGCTGCGGCCGACGGGAAAACTCGGTGTATTTGCTCTGGGCGACGCGGCGGAGACCGGCGATTTCATGACCATCGTCGCCATCACCCGCCAAGCGCCCTGGCTGGTGAAGACCCTGAAGGCGATCATGGCCGGTCGCGCCATCGAGTCCCTGGCGCCCTATGCCCCCTGGTCTACGCCCGCCATCTTGGTGCCGCTGGGCCCGAAGGCCGGCGCCAGCGTGCTGCCGGTCACAAGCCGCGGCTTGAATGTCGGCCGGCGCGCCACCGCGACCCTGAAAGGCCGTGACCTGTTCATCCCGCGCTACCGCAAGGAGTTCGGCTATGGCGCCGCGGCCAAGTCGCGCTGAGCATTGCAAGGAAAAGTTGCTCGCCCCGCGCCTTTGACGCAGCCCTGGCCCGCGTTCCACAACACGTCCCCTGCCATCACGAGGTCAAATGATGTCTGCTCCCTCCAATAGTTCCCTGACGTTGACCGACGAAATCAAGGCGTTGGTCGACAACGCACTCGCGAACGGAAGTCCGTTGCTCATGGCAGCGGTGAGCCCGGACGGAAAACCTGTCGCCTCGTTCCGCGGTTCGGTGCAGACCTATAGTGACGATCAACTTGGGTTCTGGGCTCGCAATGCCCAGGGTGGCACCTTGGACGCCATACGAGCCAACCCGAACGTAGTCTTGATCTATCGTTCGGCGACCACACCCGTGCTCCAGTTCCACGGACGCGCCCGGATCACGTCGGACGAGGGGGAGAGGAAGCGGGTGTTCGAAAGCGCGCCCGAGCGGGAGCAGTCAGCCGATCCGGAGCGAAAGGGCGGCGCGGTGATCGTCGACCTGGACCGGGTTGAGGGGGTTCTGAAGTTTGGACCGAGCGGACCGGAATTTGTCCGCCTGGCGCGCTGAGCCGATATGGACGGCGTTGTCATCGAGACGTCGCGGCGATCATGTCGATGAAGCCCTGGCATACGCGCTTCGTGAGCCCCATTGCGCTCAAATTGCCCGGACAGCCTCAAAGCAACGGAGAAGGCGCGCTCGAGTGTTTTGAGCTGAAATGAAATAGAGCGCAGGCGCAAAGATAATCCGATGATCAATTCATAAGCCGAGAGGTGGAAGCGTGAGCATCATCAATGTCGCGGACATCTCCCATGTTCGCTTCACAGCACCCGACCTGCGGCGCATGGAAGATTTCCTTGTGCAGTTCGGGCTCACCCCGGCGCTCTGGTCCGATGGCGCGCTCTATGCACGCGGGGCGGGTCCAGCGCCGTTCTTGCACGTCACCGGCTTGGGCGAGCCGGGCTTCGCAGCGTTGGGATTGCGTGCAGAGAGCCTCGCAGACCTGGACGCCCTAGCCCGGGCGGAAGGCGCTCCCGTGGAGGATCTGGACGCCCCCGGCGGCGGCAAGGTGGTGCGCTTGCATGATCCCGACGGACGCCTGATCGAAGTGGTCGCCGGCCAGACGCCAGCCGACCCCTTGCCAGTGGACTCGGAAAACCCGCGCAACTCGGCGTCGGCCCACCCGCGGGTTCGCGAGTCAGTGCGGTTGCGCCCCGGCCCGGCGACCGTGGTTCGCCTGGGTCATTGCGTGCTCGAAGTGTCCGACTTTCGCGCCGCAGAGGCCTGGTACAAATCCCACTTCGGCTTCATCACCTCGGACGAGATCGAGGCGGCGCCGGGAGCGGTCATCGGCGCCTTCATGCGCTGCGACCGAGGCGCCGCGCTGACTGATCACCACACTCTGTTTCTGCTCCAATCGCCAAGAGGACCGGGCTTTCAGCATGCCGCCTTCGAGGTGGCCGGCTTCGACGATCTCATGCGTGGCCATACGCACCTGAAGAGCGCCGGCCGCCAAGCCGCCTGGGGCGTCGGCCGTCACATCCTGGGAAGCCAGATCTTCGACTACTGGAAAGACCCGTGGGGACACGAGGTCGAGCATTGGACCGACGGCGACCTCTTTGTGGCGACCGATGGCTCGAACATCAGGCCCCTCCACGACGTGCTCAACGTCCAGTGGGGGCCGGCGCACCCGATGTTGGCGCGCGTCGAGGGCGCGCCCTAATTTGAGCGTCGTTATCGTCGCGTGGATTGAGCCGCCGCATACTAGCCGGCTGGGACCTAAGCCGCGGGCTTAGTGACTTCCTCGACATCCTGCGGCGTCAGCTTCCACCTGCCGGTGGCGGCGTTGGCGGCGACCTGCTCAGGCTTGGTGGCGCCGGCGATCACCGACGAAACTCCCGGATGGCCGAGCAACCACGCGAAGGCGAGATCCAGAAGGTCGTGGCCGCGCGCCTCGGCCCAGGCCGAGAGCGCTTCAAGGCGATCGAAGTTCTTGTCGTTCAGCGACGCCGCGGCGCGGGCGCCCATGACAGCGAGGCGGGTGTCCGCCGGCGGGGCTTCGCCGCGCTTGTACTTGCCGGTGAGGAGACCCGACGCGAGCGGGAAAAACGGCAGCAGGCCGAGGCCGAAATGCTGGCAAGCTGGTGTCACCTCGTGATCGGCGCGCCGTTCCAGCAGCGAGTAGTTGTTCTGTGCCGAGACAAAGCGGCTGGCGTGGGCCTCCCTGGCGGTCCAATCGGCGTCCGCGATCTGCCAGCCGGAGAAGTTGGAGTTGCCGATGTAGCGGACCTTGCCCTGAGTCACGAGGTCGTCGAGCGCGCCGAGCGTTTCCGCGATCGGGGTGTCGGGGTCCGGCCGGTGCATCTGGTAGAGATCGATGTAGTCGGTCCGCAAGCGCCGCAGGCTCGCCTCGACAGCCTCCATGATGTAGCGGCGCGAGCCGCCCTGCTTGTCCGGCGTGTCGCCCATGGAGTTGGCGAACTTGGTCGCGAGCACCACCTGGTGGCGCTTGCCCTTCAGCGAGTGGCCCATCATCTCCTCGGACTTGGCTCGGCCGCCATAGACGTCGGCGGTGTCGAAGAAGGTGACGCCATGCTCGATGGCCGCATCGATCACCGCATCGGTCGCGGCCTGGTCGATGCGCATGCCAAAATTGTTGCAGCCGAGGCCGATCTCGCTGACCTCCAGATCGCTGTGGCCCAGTCTGCGATAGTCCACCTCAAATCCTCCAGCCAAATAATTGAATCAGGCGCTTTCGTCGGCGCCGCCGACCACACCTAGGCGATGAAGCGGACGACCCCGCCGTCCACGCGCAGGGCGGCCCCGGTGGTCGCCGAAGCCTGCTCCGAACAGACATAGATCACCATGTTGGCGACCTCCTCGGTGGTGGCGAAACGCTTGATCAGCGACGTCGGACGAAGGGCGGTCAGGAACTGTTGCTCGACAACGTCCTGGGTCACCCCTTGCGCCTCCGCCGCCTTGGTGTAGCGGCCCAGGCCCTCGGATCGCGTCGGCCCCGGCAACACCGCGTTGACCGTCACGCCGGTTCCGGCCACCGATTCCGCCAAGCCACGAGAAATCGCCAACTGCGCCGTCTTGGTCATGCCGTAGTCGATCATCTCCTTGGGTATGTTGACCGCGGATTCGCTGGAGATGAAGACCACGCGACCCCAACCCCGTTTCACCATCGCCGGAAGATAGTAGCGGGTCATGCGCACTCCGCTCATGACGTTGGTCTGAAAGAGATTTAGCCAATCATCGTCCGTCAAAGCCTCGAAGGCCTTGGGAACGGCGGTCCCGAGGTTGTTGACGAGAATGTCCGCGTCGGCCGCTTGGGCGGTGAAAGCCGCAACGCCCTCTGACGTCGCCAGATCCGCCGCGATCCCCTCGACTTTCGCCTTCGGTATCGCCGCTCGTATCTCACGCAACGCCGTCGCCACGCGCTCTTCGCCCCGGCCATTGATGACCACGGAGGCCCCGGCCTTAGCCAATCCCTCGGCGATCGCGCGGCCGATGCCGCCGGTGGAGCCGCTGACGACGGCCTTCCGGCCGGTAAGGTCGATGATCATCCACATTCTCCAGTGAAACCAGGATGCGCCCCCGCCGCGAGCTCACACCAGCAAGCCGCCGCCGTCTACGGCAAGCGTCTGACCGGTCACATAACCGTTGAGCATCAGATAGACATAGGCCGTGGCGGCCTCGGTCGGCGACGCGCCGCGTGGCACGGACAAGCCCGCCACCCAGGCTCGCAGCACCTCCTCGGGCGCCTGTTTTACAACCTCAGTGAGAATCATGCCGGGGCACACGGCGTTGACCCGCACCGGAGCGAGGTCGACGGCGAGACCGCGAGCGAGGTGCTCGACCGCGCCTCCTATGGCTGTCGCCAGCGGCGCGCCTTTCCTCGGCCGATGGGTCATCATGCGGCTCGTCATGGTGATCGACCCGTTCTGGGCGATGGTGCGGCTCCCATACTTAACGGCGGCGAGTACGCCCCAGAAGCGGATTTCGAGACCATCGCGCGCGGCGGCGGGCGAGGTCGAGGTCCTGGGTGGCCACGAACCTCGCGCCGCCCCAATCGCCTGCCGTGATCGCGAGGTGGTCAAAAGCGCCGATGGTCTCGAAGAAGCCTGACACGCTGGCTTCCTCTCGCAGATCGACGGCGCCGCCCGTTGTTCCCGGCAGACGCTCGACGGCCGTGGCCACTTTTGCGGCATTTCTGGATGCGATCACCACCTCCGCGCCCAGTTCCCTTGCGAGCGCAGCGACTGCAAATCCGATCCCGGAAGCGCCGCCGATCACGACCACACGCTTCCCGTCCAGCGACATCACCGCATCGTTCATTGTTGATCTCCTCCAGAATTGGGAGAGGCTTCAGTCCAAGATCTTCCGCGCCGAGTCGGCCGCCGCCTGTGCATGTGCGACGTCGTGGATTGCCTGGTTCTTGGCCAGGTGAGCGAACATCTGGATGCCGAAGCCCCCGTCCAGATCGTCGGTGATCCGACGCTTCCATGGCCGCCGGATAATCTGGGTGGTCAGGCGGCGCGTGACCCGGGGCTGGCTCATGATGTGGTCGGCCAGCTTCCAGGCGCGGGCCAGAAGCTGAGCGCGCGGCAGCACCTCGTTGACCAAGCCCCACCCCAGGGCGGTCGCCGCGTCGATGCGCTGGCCGGTCAGCAAGGCGTAGGCGGCCCGCTTCACGCCCAGCAGCTCCTGCAGGCAGCTATGTATGCCGTCGCCGGGGACCGAGCCCATGTTGTAGTGCGGATCGAAGATCACCGCCTCCTCGGCGCACAGGGTGAGGTCGCACATCAGGCAGATCTCGGCGTGGGCGGCATGGCCGTTGATGACGCCGATCGTCGGAATCTCGAGGTCATTGATCAGTGAGCTGACGTTTATCCGGCCGTCCTTGAACGCATATTCATAGGCCCAGTGCTGCAGGTTCTCGCGCTCGAGAGCGAAGCCGTCTGGGTCCAGGGCGGCCAGGAAGTGCTCGCCCGAGCCGGTGAGGATCAGCAGTTCGTTGTCGGGATCGGCGCCGATCGCCTTGAAGAGCTGCCCGAGCGCGCGGTGGTTCTCGACGCTGAGCTGGACGGACCCCCCCAGGGTGTGGGCCTGGGCAAGCACGACCCCGTCGGCGCGGCGCTCCAACTCGAAGTGATCCTTGAAGCGCTCCTTGTAGTCTTCGAACTTCGCGGCCGGGACGAATGGGCTGAGCGACATGGCCTTGTCTCCCTTGGTGTGTGTCTCCGCGCTCAGGCGCGGTCGATGTCGGTGAAGCAGCTCCAGTCCTTCTCCGTCCAGCCGCGGGCGACGGCCGCTTCGAGCTTGGCGCGCACCGCCTCGGCGCTGGTCAGCTTCTGGTGCGCCGACCCCGCGGCCTCAATCATCAGCCTGACATCCTTCAGCCCGCCGGCGGCGGTGAAGCCGACATCGTCGAAATCTCGGGCGCCGACCTTGGTGATGTAGTCCCGGCTGGCGGGGTTGCCGAAGAAGCCCGTCAGCATCTGCGGGAGAAGGCTGGGCGGCAGACCGGACTTCTCCGCCCATGCCAGGGACTGGCCAATGAGGTCGATGGCCGAGACGCCGAGGAAATTGGCGATCAGCTTGGCGATGGACGCCTGGCGGTGGCGTTCGCCGACAACCAGCATCATCGGCGCATAGGTGGTGATGACCGGCCGCGCCGTCTCGATCGCCTCGGCCTCGCCGGCGACGAAGGTGACCAGCTGGGCCGCGATGGCGGCGGGCACGCGCCCCAGAACCGGGCCTGCGATATAGCGCGCGCCCAACTCGGCGTGCCGGCGTGCGAGTTCGTCGGAAAGGTCCGGGGAGACGGTGCTCGTTCCGACATGGATGGCGCCAGGGCGGAGGCCGGCGGCGACGCCATCCTGGCCGTCCACGACGGCCTTGAAGGAAGCGTCGTCGGCAAGACTGGAAATGACGATGTCGGCGGCGCGGGCGGCCTCGCCGGGCGACACGGCCAGACGCGCGCCGGCGGCGATGAGCGGCGCTGCCTTATCGGCCGACCGGTTCCAGACGGTCAGCGGATAGCCAGCCTTCCGCAGGTTTGCGGCCATGGCGGCGCCCATCTTGCCCAGGCCAATGAAGGCCAGCGGCGGCTTTTCGGGTGCGGTCGTGGTCATTTCCGGTCGTCCCTATTTGAGTTCGAAATATTCCAGCGTTCCCAGGCCCGACGCCGGAGGCCGGCCAGGCAGGCTGAGGGTGATCGGGCTTTCAAAGCGCGTGTACCAAGGCTTCATCGACATGGCGGCGGCGGCCGCGCGCATGGCCATCGGCGCGTTCGCGAGCAGGTTGGCGGATGTCAGGACATGATCGGAGATCCTGAACTCGGCCCGGCTGCCGTCGGCGGTCGCGAAGGAAATTCCGGAGGCGATCGGGCGCTGGTGCTTCGGGTCCGGGTGGCGCGCCAGCGCACCCTCGGTCGGGGTTACGGCGGCGCCGAAGGCGTCGACCCGGCCCCCATGCTCGTCGCCGACGAAAATGAGCGGGATGCTGGTTCCGCCGACGGCGGCTTTTCCGTGAATTTCAGAGGCGATGATGGTGTCCTCGCCACTGCGGCCGCGGCCCCACCACCAGTTGTCGAACAGCTTGGCGGGCGAGACATTTCCCCAATTATGGTCGTGATAGCCGCTGCCCGTGACTTGGCGCGTCACGCCGTCGGCGGTCAGCGTGCCGGTGACCGCGCCCTCAGGCACGGCGACGAGCCAGGCGAAATACTGCTTGCCGGCCTCGATGTAGCCGGTGGCGGGGCGGTAGGAGGCGACCCGGCGACGCAGGGTCAGGTCGCAGCCGACCCCGCCAGTCTCCGCCGGATCGACGTGGATGGTATAGGTATCGAGGTCACCCTTGAACCGGTGAGGTCCGATCTTAATGTCCGCGCTATCAGTCGAGAATGAACCCGGTTCGTTAAAAGTCCTCATGATGCGCCGGGTCGGCTTGCCGGGTGTTGTCAGCTCAGCGCTGACCGCACGCTTGTGCGATCCATAAAACCAGTTGTCGCCGAACCACACGACCACGACGGTTCCATCGTCCAGCAGGCCGTCGAAATACCACCATTCGAAGGTGTCGGCGGACTGTGTCGTGCGCCGGCCATCTTCCCGGATCGCGACCTTCGGGCCGATGCCGAGGGCCGCGAAGTCGGCCGGCGCCGTGGCCAGATGGAGCGTCTGATCGTCGGCAGACGCCGCCTCCGCGCTCAGGGCCAAGCTCACGGCGATCGCCCCAACCGCGACGCCCAACAACCGAACCCATCGTGAATTCATGGTCGTCAATCTCCGTGCATAATGCACGCCCCCATATAGGCAGCGCGTGTTGCGGGCGGCAAGGATATTTGTGCATAATGCACGGATGAGTGATTGGTCAGACGAACTCCACGCGGTTCTCCTGCGGCTCAACGGTTACATGAACCGGCCAGATCTCGATCAGGCGTTCCTGGCGCGGGCCGGCGTAAAGCTGGACCGGGCCTTGTTTCCCTTGCTGACAAGGATCGGCCTCGCCCATCCGATCAGCGTCGTGGAACTGGCGAACCTCGTCGGCCGCGATCATTCCGTGGTCAGTCGTCAAGTGACCAAGCTGGAGGCCCTGGGCCTTGTGGAGCGGCGCCCCGCAAAGGGCGACCAGCGTGTTCGTCGCCTGGAGCCCTCGGCCACCGGTTGGAGGATGTTGGATCAATTCGCCGTGGCGAGGCGCAAGTTCGTCAGCAAACGCCTCGGAGACTGGACGGATGAAGAGCGGCGTGTGCTCTTGGATCTCCTAAGAAGACTGGCCGCAACGATTGGCGACAGTGAAGAGTCGGCCGAGAACATTTAGAAGCATTGCAAAATGGCATATTTTGAAACGTGAAAGCGTCCGGCGCTGGAAGCTTCCGCAAACGAGCCTACGGTACCCGGGAGCACGGTGATGATGCGGCTGGACCCAAATTGGTCCTTGGATATCGAGGCATCCCCGCCGATGGCGGAGTCCATGCGCCTGTGAAATGATCGCGACCGCTCGGTTTGAATTCGGCGGCACGCAGAGAACGCCATGCATTTCCCAAATTCCGAATTGACTCAGGTCGCTGGCGTTGTCGTTACAGAACCGCGACTCGCCCGCCCTCATCCGAGTCAAATGATCCTCGGCTATATTGGCGCGGTCGCCATCGCATCAGCCGCGTACCTCCTATCCGATGTGGCAGATGATTGGTTACACGGAAAACTTGCTGACTTTGAGTCGGCCACGGGACACAATATTTTGCAAAAAATATTTGATTTCTTGATCGTTCAATCTATATTTTTGATAGCGTGTTTTTTTATTACGTTGCTGGTTGCAGTTTTTCCGGCGACGATATTAATTTTTATCTCGAACAAATTCCGATTAGTTAATCCGATATGGTTCGTAATATTGGGCGTAATAGCAGCAGCGGCCCTCTTGCCGGCGTACGCGCAACTGGGTGACATTCTACTAGGCTCAGACGAAGACAATTCATTTCCATCAAGCCGCATTTGGGGAGTGGCGCCCCTCATGCTCGTGTCTGGGGCCACTGGCGGAATCGCATATTGGCTCGTCGCACGGCGGACCGCCTGGGCTCAGGGCAGATCAGGATCGGAAGAGCAGACGCCCTCAACGCCGTGAGCACAGACCCTAGACGCCGCTACTTCAGCGCCTTGTCGAAGAGCGCCAAGGCGCGGTCGGTGGCGATGCGGTGGGCGGAGGTTTGCAGATCGTCGCCCGTGGGCCGGCAATAGCCCTTCACGAGCGCCTGGCCGGCCGGCGCGCACAGGTCGAGGAAGTCATAGTGATTGACGCCCGGGATCACGTCGATGGTCGCGCGCGACAGGAGTCGGGCGGCCGCCTCGCCGTTGTATTGGGGCGTGGCGACGGTGTCGGCGTCGCCGAGCACAATGGCCGTCCGGATATGGATGCGGCGCAGCGAGGCCGGCGTCAGGCCCGAGACCACCGCGGGGGCCATCAGAAACATGGCCTTGATGGGCAGAGGCGCGGCCGCTCGGGGCGGGTTGGCGCGCCATAGGGCGAACGCGCCGGCGGGGCGGGTGCGCGGATCGAGCTCGGGAAACTCCTTCTGGGGCAAACAGACGCCATCGGTCGGCGCGAGGCGGCAATGACGCAGATAGCGCGCGGGGTCGGGCGTCGCCCCCGCGAGGGTCAAGGCGGTGTAGCCCCCGATGGAAAATCCACCGACGCCCAGTTTCTCGGCGTCCACGTGCGGCGCGATCGTCGGATCCGACTCTATGGCAGACAGAGCCACCCGCAGATCCTCGGCCCGCAGCCACCACAGCGTCGCGCCGGCGAGAGTCATCTTATCGACGCCGTTGTTGCCTGGATGGTCGACGGAGACGATTACATAGCCGTGCCGCGCCAACACCGTGCCGAGCCACGCGACCTGACGCGCCTCGCCACCGAACCCGTGCGACAGAAGGATGATCGGATAGCGGGTGGCGCCGTCACGCCACGCTGCGTCCGACGCGGCGCGTCCGCCATCGAACAGCGGCTTGCCGGGCGGCCCGCTGACCACCGGCTGCTCCTGCGCGTCGGCGGCGGCCGGATACCACACGGTCATCCGCTCATGCGTGTCATGGCCCGGGTCGCGAACGGCCGCGGCGGGGTCGGAGATGACTCGGTGCAGTTCACCGACCTTCGGCTCAGCGGCGACCCCTGTGGAGGCGAGCGTAAGCGCCAGAGCCAGAGAGGTGAGGAGCGTCTTCATGGCTGGGAATCCTACAACACGGCGCGCCGCGCGGGCAAAGGTGTCGACGAACGGCATGTCCCAGCGTTAGCCTGCCGTTGTCTCGGGAGGGATCGACCATGTGCCAGCTCTGTGACAACGCATTATCCACGACGTCGCGCCGGAGGTTGTTGACGGGTCTGGCGACGGGGGCCGCCCTCGCGCTGGCCGGTCCGTTGATCGCCGCGCCGACCGGCCCGCCGCCGAAGCCGGACAATGCGATCGGCCCCGATGAAGCCTTGCGGCGGCTTATGGCCGGCAATGCGCGGTTCGCCACCGGGCGGGACCGCCGTCATGACCTGGTCCGCGAGCGCGCGCTCACCGCCAAGGGGCAGAACCCCTATGCAGCCATCGTCGGCTGCGCCGATTCCCGGGTGGGTCCGGAGCTGGTCTTCGACGCCGGCTTGGGCGACCTCTTCATTTGCCGCGTGGCCGGCAACTTCGCCAACGACGATGTCACCGCGAGCCTGGAATACGCGGTGGCCAATCTGGCGACGCCGCTGATCATGGTCCTGGGTCACGGCGCCTGCGGAGCCGTGAAAGCCACCATCGACAGCCTGAAGACGGGCCACGCGCCTCCCGGCCATTTGCCCTCCCTGGTCGAGGAGATCGCGCCGGCGGTCCGCGCCGTGCAAGGCGATCCCGGCGATCTGCTGGCCAACGCCATCGTCCGCAATGTCGAGCTCAACGTCAAAAAGCTGCGGACGGCGGGTCCGATCCTCTCCGCCGCCGTGGACGCCGGCAAGCTGCGCATCGTGGGCGGCGTCTATGACCTGGCGTCGGGTCGGGTGACGCGCGTAGGTTAGATTCAAGCGCGGCTATCCCGCCGAAAAATTGGCGCACTGCCACCCAAATTGACTGGATTCCGGGAAAGTGAATGGCTCAGATCGAGATAACGCGTGGGTCCGCTCTTGTGGATGCAACCCGGGCGTATGCCGTTTACGTCGACCGGGTCAAAGCTGCACAAATCCGTGACGGTGAAACGAAGTTTATAGAGGTCACCGAGGGTGAACACATCGTTCAATGCTTGTTGGGCTCGAATGGCTCACCGACATTTAGAATAAAAGTTGGCAGTGCCGGAATTAAGCTATTCTGTAAGGTCCAACGGTAGAGCGGAGCCATTTGAATCTGCGGGACATATTATTCTTTGGGAAGGTGATGAAACCCATGTGACCGAAGGCGAATCGATGTCCCAGGTAACGCGCAAGAACGCGGGAACAGGCGTTCCGAACCCATTTGTGACCGCCCTTGTTCTTGGGTTCTCTGTTCTGGTCGCTCACGCCGCAGTGGATCTATTCCACCTTGCTATCTGGATTGCGTTGGTGCTTTGCGCCGTCTGTGTGTGTCTGCTCAGTTATCTCCGATGGAGGCTGCGCCTAAATCGCCTAAGGCAGCTACCAACCCCCAATGATCAAACCCCGACGGGTTTGCGAAGTACATAATCCAGTCAAATCGACCTGGAACCGCATCAGCTGAGCTGTAGAAAAACGCCTGGGTCCCCGCGTGCGCGGGGATGAGCGGGGGTGAGATACCGAGCCGATGTTGTGTCTCCGCCGTATGAGTCAGCGTCCTAGATCCAGCCGGCCAGGCGCAGCGCCGGGGCATGGGTGCGGCTTACGGGCGCGACGACCCCGCCAGTCAGCCGGGCCTCGCCTGAGCCTCGCCGCCATCGCACCGTCTCTATGGCCCCGGCCGCGACCCACCAGGACCGGTGGGTCTGATAGCCGTGCGCACCCGCCAGTTCCTGGAGGGCCTCGGCGAAACGGGCGGTGATGAGTTCGTCTCCCGCGTCTGTGTGGACGCGCAGGTAGTGGTCTTCCGCTTCGATGGCGATGAGCGCCGCGCTCCGCCGCTTCGCCGAGAGGCGGCGCCGGAAGACGGCCTCCGCCTCGGGCAGGGGCGGCGCCGTGACCACCCGCGTCTGGATGATCGGCTTCGGTTTGCGCCAGGTGAGCGCACGCAGCGCCATGACCAGGGCGCTGATCACCCACACCTGCCAGAGAAGTTCGAGATAATTTCGCACGACGGGCGGCTGGCCGAGCATCCCGAGGTTCACGTAGAGGACGAACAGGCTGACGAGCGGCGTCATGGCGAGGCTGGTCAGGCCGACGCGACGCCATAGACCGGGCGCGCGGACCCCGATGAAATCGTCGATCACGATGCCGATGGCCCCGCCACCGACGATACAGACGATCCAGTAGAAGTAGCGGCGGGCGGATGGGACCTGGGCGGTGCCATAGGGGCCCAGGGCGCCCATCAACAGGCCAAGAAGCGTCAACAAGGCCACCTCGGCCCCGAGACGACGCCAGCGACCCGCGACGCCCGCAACTGGCTTCATGTCGACCCTCGAACCCGCTCGCGAAAGAATGGCGCCGTTCGCGCAACAGCGCCTAGCGCCTCTCTCCGCACGCGGCAATCAAGGCCACGCAAACAACGCGAGACGAGCACCATGACCGGTCGGACAAGCAAGCTGATGTGGAGCGCGGCGGCGCTGATGTGCGTCGGCCTGGCCTTCTACTCCTACCGCTATTTCGCCGGGGTTGGCCCGAGGGCGCCGAACATCCTCGCCAACCCGCTCGCCAAGCCTTGGCTCTACCTCCATATCGCCGGGGCGGCGACCGCCCTGCTCCTCGGCCCCTTCCAGCTCGTGCCATGGATCCGGAAGTGCTTTCCGGCCGTCCACCGGATCACCGGACGAGTCTATGTTATCGGCTGTATCGTCGGCGGCGCTGGCGGTTTCGTCGCCGCCTTCGGCTCGACCGCGGGCCCGATCGCGACCACCGGTTTCGCCATCCTGGCGCCGATATGGATTTATGTGAACGTCCAGGGCTGGCGCTCGGCGCTGGCGCGCAATTTCGCCGACCACCGGGCATGGATGATCCGCTCCCTGTCGTTGACCTTCGCGGCGGTGACCCTGCGTCTTTATCTCGCCATCGGCATGGCCGCCGGCCTGTCACTGGTCGAAGTTTATCGCGCCACCGCCTGGATCTCATGGGTCCCCAACCTGATCCTGGCGGAACTCTACCTTCGCGGCGCCTTCAACCGCCCGGGACGCACCCGCCTCGTCACATCTGGTGTGTCGTGAGGAGCAGGCTAGTTTCGGTGCCCGAGATGCCCTCGACCAGACGGATGGCGTCAAGGGCGGCGGAAAATCCGGCCAGGCTGTCGGTCTCCAGTTCGGCGATCATGTCCCACCGGCCGTTGGTCATGTGAACAGCGCGCACCTCCGGGAAACCGCGCAGGGCGCGCAGCACGGCCCCGGACCGCTCGCCCTCGACGGCCACGGCCATGATCGCCCGCACCCGGTCGGCCGCGTCGCGCACGCGGACGGTGAAGCCGCCGATCTCGCCGCGCGAGAGCATGCGGTCGATGCGGTTCTGCACCGTGCCGCGCGAAACCTTCAGCGACTTGGCCAGGGACGCGACGGGTGTGCGGGCGTTGGCGCGCAGCAGGGTGATGAGCTTGCGGTCGGTCTCGTCCATGGGTGATATTGCCGTTTTGCTATTTCATAATGACAGTTAGCGAGATTCAAGGCCTTTTGTAAGGTCTTTGCCCGCTGTTCGCTAACAACAAACGGCGCCATTCCTCCGGTGGACCACATTGAGTCGGCCCACGGAGACCTTGATGAACCCGCGCCCCACCTTCCTGATGACCGATCCGGAACACTTCCACGTCGCCTATGAGATCAACCCGTGGATGAAGCCGGCGGCGTGGAGCGCCGATCCCCTCGCCTGCCGCCGCAACGCGCGCGCGGGTTGGGAGGCTCTGAAGGCCGCTCTGGAGCGCGCCGGGGCCGAGGTTCGGGTCATGGACGGTGTCGAAGGCCTGCCGGACCTGGTGTTTCCCGCCAACGCCGCCGTGGTGCTGGACGGCAAGGCCCTGGTGGCCCGCTTTCGTTTCGCCGAGCGGGCGGGCGAAGCGCCGCATTTTCACGACGCGCTGGAAAGCCTCAGGCAATCCTGCGTTGTCTCCGATGTCCGCGATATCACGGACGTCTATCAAGAAGGCGCCGGCGACTGCATCTGGGACGCCAACCGGCGTCTGTTCTGGGCAGCCAGCGGACCGCGCTCGACCCCCGATTCGCTGAAGGTTCTGGCCGATCATTTCGGCCAGCCGGTGGTGCACATGCCTCTGGCGACCGACGCCTACTATCACCTGGACACCTGCTTCTGTCCCTTGAGCGGCGGCGAGGTCCTCTACTATCCGGCCGCCCTTAGCGAGGCGGCCAAGCGCGAACTCTTCGAGCGCACCAGCCCCGACCAGCGCATCGAGGCGTCCTCCAGGGACGCCCAGGCCTTCTGCGTCAACGCCGTGAGCCTCGGGCGCAAGCTGATCATGGCCCGTCCTGGCGCCGAACTGCACGACCGGCTGGCGGCGCGCGGCTACGATGTGATCGGCATCGACCTCGAGCCCTATATGCTCTCCGGCGGCGGCGCTTTCTGCATGACTTTGCGCCTCGATCTGGTCAGCCAGCCGGCCTCCGCCGAGCGCAGCCTGGAAGCCGCCTGATGGATAGCCTCGCCATGACCACCACGACCAAGACCGAGCCCCGCACCGATTTCCTGGCCCTCGAGGCCGAATACGGCGCGCGCAACTACAAACCCCTCGACGTGGTGCTGACCCGCGGCGAAGGCGTCCATCTGTGGGATGTGGACGGCAAGCGCTATCTCGACTGCCTGAGCGCCTATTCGGCGGTGAATCAGGGCCACTGCCACCCGCGCATTCTCAAGGCCATGATCGACCAGGCCCAGCGCCTGACGCTGACTTCGCGCGCCTTCCGCAACGATCAGCTGGGCCTGTTCTACGAAGAGCTGTGCGTGCTCACGCGCTCGCACTCGGTGCTGCCGATGAACACAGGCGTGGAGGCCGTGGAGAGCGCGCTCAAGGTCGCCCGCAAGTGGGGTTATGAGGTGAAGGGCGTGCCCACCGGCAGGGCTGAGATCATCGCCTGCGAAGGCAATTTTCACGGCCGCACGCTCTCAGTGGTGGGCTTCTCCACCGACCCGGCGTCCACCGTCGGCTTCGGACCCTTCGGACCGGGCTTCAAGATCGTCCCCTTCGGCGACGCGGACGCCCTGGAAGAGGCGATCGGACCGGAGACCGTGGCCTTCCTCGTCGAGCCGATCCAGGGCGAAGCCGGCGTCATCATCCCGCCGCCGGGGTACCTCACCGCCGTGCGCGAGATCTGCACCCGGAACGACGTGATCCTGATCCTCGACGAGGTCCAGACTGGCCTGGGGCGCACCGGTAAGCTGTTGGCCGAGGAACATGAAGGAATCGAGGCCGATCTCACCCTGATCGGCAAGGCGCTGTCCGGCGGGTTCTATCCGGTCTCGGCCGTGCTCTCGAACCGCGAGATCCTGGGCGTGCTGAAGCCCGGCGAACACGGCAGCACCTTCGGCGGCAATCCGCTGGCCTGCGCCGTGGCCCGCGAGGCGCTCAAGGTGCTGGTGGAAGAAGGCATGATCGAGAACGCCGCCGTCCAGGGCGAGCGGCTAAAGAGCGGCCTCGAGGCGGTGCAAGGCGAAGCCATCAAGGAAGTCCGGGGTCGCGGCCTGATGGTGGCCGTGGAGCTGCACCCCGAGGCCGGCGGGGCGCGCGCCTATTGCCAGGCTTTGCAGGCCCGTGGGCTTCTGTGCAAGGAAACCCACGACCACACCATCCGCATCGCCCCTCCGCTGATGATCACGGGCGGTCAGATTGACTGGGTGGTGGAACAGTTCGAAGGCGTGCTGAGGGGCTGATTGGCCCTTGGATCGGAGCGCTCCGCACCCCACCTCCTGATCCAGATCGGAACGGGAGATTTGCGAGATGACTGAGACCGCCCTCATCGTCGGCGCTTCGCGCGGCATTGGCCTGGGACTCGTGGGCGAGTTCGAACGCCGCGGCTGGGACGTGACTGCGACCGCGCGCACGCCCGCCAAGGGCGACGCCCTGGACGAGTTGGCCGCCGCCTCGGGCGGCCGCGTCCACGTCGAGACGGCCGACACCGCCGACGTGCGCTCGGTGGAAGCCTTGCGAGAACGGCTCGCCGGTCAGACCTTCGATCTCATTCTGGTCAACGCCGGCATGGGCGGCCCGAGGGACAAGAACCCGCGCAATGTCAGCGACGCGGAATTCACCCAACTCTTTGTCACCAATTCACTAGCCCCCGTGCGCCTGGCGGAACTGTTCGCCAAACAGGTGAAGCCTCAAACCGGGGTCATCGGCCTGATGACCTCGACGCTGGGCAGCGTGGAGGGGGCGAGCGCCGGCGGCATGGAGCTCTATCGGGCGAGCAAGGCGGCGCTCAATTCGTTCACCCGCAGCTTTGCAGCCCGGCACAAGGACAAGGGTCTGGCCGTGCTGTCGCTTCACCCCGGCTGGGTGCGGACCGACATGGGCGGCGCGAACGCGGCCATCGACGTGGCCACCAGCGTCAAGGGCTTGGCCGATGTGGTCGAGCGGGCCCAGAAGGACCGCAAGGACGGCTTCTTCGACTACGCGGGCGCCACCCTGCCCTGGTAGCTTCCGCCGGCTTGCCTCCGTGCGCTAATCGGGCCATCTTAGTCAGGATTGACTAAGGTGATCGTTATGCCGACCTACAACGTCCTGGATGCGAAGACGCATCTCTCGCGCCTCATCGAGGCGGTGGAGAGCGGCCGCGAACCTGAGATCGTCATCGCGCGCAATGGCAAGCCGGCGGCCAAGCTGGTGCCGATGGGGGTCAAGCCCGCCCGCCGGCAGCTCGGGCTGGCGCGGGGAAAATACAAAATCCCCGACGACATCGACGTGGACAACGATCTCATCGCCGAGATGTTCTACGGAACCGATGAGTGAGGCTGCTTCTGGATACCCACGTGGCGCTCTGGGCCACGACAGAGCCTGAGCGCCTGCCTCCATCGATCGCCGAGCTCATTGCCGACCCGGGCCATGAAGTCTTTGTGAGCGTGGTCAGCCTTTGGGAAATTGCGATCAAGCGGTCGCGCGGGCGCGATCCGGCCACGATGCCGATTTCCGCCGCCGAGGCGCGGCTCGAGTTCGCCGCCGTCGATTTCGCGATCCTGAATGTCGAACCCGATCACGCCATCGCTGTCGAGACGTTGCCGCCGATCCACCGCGACCCGTTTGATCGCCTGCTGATGGCGCAGGCCGTGACCGAGCCCATGCGTCTGGTGACTCACGACGCGGCGCTCGCCGCTTACAGCGACACGGTGATCCTGTTCTGATGATCGAGCCCGGCGACCGTGTTTTCGTCACTGGCGCGACGGGTTTCGTCGGCTCGGCCGTGCTGCGCCTGCTGCTCGCACGCGGGGCGAGGGTGACGGCGCTGGCCAGGCCCACCAGCAACCTCGCCAACCTCGAAGGCGTCGACTGCGAGATCGACATCGGCGACATGACCGACATGGCGGCCTTGACCCGGGCCATGGCCGGCGCGCGCTTCGTCTTCCATGTGGCCGCCGACTACCGCCTGTGGGCGCGCGATCCGGGCGAGATCATGCGCGCGAACCTCGAGGGCGCCCGGGCGGTGATGGAGGCGGCGCGCGCCGCGGGCGTGGAGAGGATTGTCTACACCTCGTCGGTCGCCACCTTGCGCGCGGATCGCGAGGCGGTGGACGAAACCGCGCCCCTGGCCGACGGCGAGGGCGTGGGCATGTACAAGCAGAGCAAGGTGGCGGCCGAGCGCCTGGTGGAGCGGATGATCGCCGAGGGCTCGCCGGCGGTGATCGTTCTGCCCTCCACGCCCATCGGCCCGCGGGACATCAAGCCCACGCCTACGGGGCGGATTCTGGTGGAAGCGGCGGCCGGGCGCATCCCCGCCTTCGTCGACACCGGGCTCAATCTCGCCCATGTGGACGACGTGGCGGCAGGACACCTGCTGGCCCTGGAGCGCGGCACGGTCGGCGAGCGCTATATTCTCGGCGGCCAGGATGTGTCGTTGAAATCTCTGCTTGCCGATATCGCGGAACTCAGCGGCCGCAAGGCGCCGAAGATCGGGCTGCCGCGCGCGCCGCTGTATCCCCTGGCCATGGCCGCCGAGGCGGTGGCGCGGGTGACCGGCCGCGAACCGTTTGTCACCCGAGACGCCCTCGACATGGCGGCACATCGCATGTTCTTCAGCTCGGCCAAGGCCGAACGCGAACTCGGCTATCGCGCCAGGCCCTACCGCGAAGCGCTGGCCGATGCGCTCGCCTGGTTCAAGACCGCCGGGTACGTGAAGTGAGCGCGGCGTTGGCCATCATCGGCGTCCTCGCCTGGACATTCCTCCTCGCGTTTCGCGGCGGCTTTTGGCGTGGGCGCGAGCGGGATGATCGGAATGAAGCGCCAGAGCCGGCGGTCTGGCCGTCGGTGGTCGCGGTGGTTCCGGCGCGCAACGAGGCCGATGTGGTCGGCCGGGCGATCCGGTCACTGCGGCTGCAGGACTATCCCGGCGATTTCCGGATCATCCTGGTGGACGACAACAGCGAGGACGGCACGGCCCGGGCGGCGCTCGCCACAGATGGCGGCCACGCGCTGGAGGTGATCGCTGGAGCGCCTCTGGCCTCTGACTGGACCGGCAAGCTTTGGGCCCAGAGCCAGGGTGTCGCCCGAGCCGGCGCGCCGACCTATCTGTTTCTCACCGACGCCGACATCTCTCACGAACGGCGCAACCTGCGCCGGCTGGTAGCCAGGGCCGAGGGCGGCGGCCTCGTGCTCACCTCGCTGATGGCCAGGCTCACCGTGCGCACGGGCTGGGAGCGGGTTCTAATCCCGGCTTTCGTGTTCTTCTTCCAGATGCTGTTTCCTTTCGCGTGGGTGAACGATCCCCGCCGCATGACCGCGGCGGCGGCCGGCGGCTGCATGCTGGTGAGGCGGGAGACATTGGAGGCGGAGGGCGGGCTCGCGGCCATTCGCGGTGAGATCATCGACGATTGCGCCTTGGCGCGGCTGATGAAGCGGCATGGGCCGATCTGGCTGGGCCTCACCAAGCGCGTGCAGAGCCTGCGCCCCTATTCGAGTCTGGGGGAAATCGCCCGCATGGTCGCCCGCTCGGCCTATGCCCAGCTGGGCCACTCCCCGGTGCTGCTCGCGGGCGTGCTCCTGGCCATGATCGTCGTGTTCGCCGACCCACCCCTTCTGACCATGTTCGCTCATGGGCCGGCCAGATGGCTGGGCCTCGCGGCCTGGGTCGCCATGGGTCTGGCAATGCAGCCCATGCTGAAGCTCTATCGGCTATGGGGGCTGTGGGGCGCGGCCCTCCCGCTCGCCGGCGCGCTCTATGCGGCGTTCACCCTGCTGTCGGCCGTCCAGTCTTGGCGGGGCCGCGGCGGCCAGTGGAAGGGGCGGACGCAGGACGCCGTAGGGCTGGCCTCATGAGCGACGAACTCTCATCGGGCAAAGGCCATCGGGACGAGAACTTCCCCGTCGCCTCGCTTCTGATCGCCCGGCGTCACCGTCCGCCGGTCATGGCCTTCTACGCCGTGGCGCGCATGGCCGACGACATCGCAGACCACGCTGAGACCTCGCCGGAGGACAAACTCGCCCGTCTGGCGGCGATCCAGGCAAGCCTGGAGGGCCAGGATGACGAGATCGCACCCGCAGCGCACCTTCGCGAGGTCATGCGGGCGCGCGGGGTTTCCGGCCAACATATCTTGGATCTGCTGGAGGCCTTCCGACGCGACGCCCGCAAGACGCGCTACGCGGACTGGGGCGAGCTCATGGACTATTGCCGCTATTCAGCCGCGCCGGTGGGCCGTTTCGTCCTCGACGTGCACGGCGAAGGCCGGGCGACCTGGCCGGCGTCCGACGCGCTGTGCGCCGCGCTGCAGGTGATCAACCATCTGCAGGATTGCGGCGAAGACTACCGCCGGCTCGACCGCGTCTATGTGCCGCTGGATTCGCTATCGCAGGCCGGCGTCGAGGTTTCCGCTCTGGGCGCGGCTAGCGCGTCGGCCGCTCTTCGGGAAGTGATCTCTGCCCTCGCCGGGCGGACGCTCGGCCTTTTGGAAACCGCGCGAACGCTGGCCGGTCAGGTGCGCGACGTGCGTCTTTCGCTCGAGATCGGCGTTATACACAGGCTGGCGGTGAGCCTCGCCACCCGACTGAAACGGCGTGATCCGCTGTCGGAGAAGGTCCATCACCGGCCGGTGGAGGCGCTCGGCGCGGCATCGGTCGGGGCCGCCGAAGCATTGATTGCCCGGTTTGGGGGCTCGGCAAAGCCGCAAACCGGCGCCATAGGGACGCAATGAGTTTCAGCGCCGCCGCCAAGACCGTTCCAAGCGCCGAGAGCCAGGCCGCCGGCAGCTCGTTCTACAGCGCCATGCGCCTGCTGCCGAAGCCCGAGCGCTCGGCCATGTTCGCCATCTACGCCTTCTGCCGCGAGGTGGACGATATCGCCGACGAGGTGGGTCCGACGCCGGAGGAGCGGCGGGCGCAGCTCGACGTCTGGCGCCGCGCGGTGGAGAGCCTGTTCACCGGCGGCGCCACCGCCCGCGTGCGCGACCTTGCCGGGCCCGTGCGCCAGTATGGCCTGGCCAAGGCGGATTTTCTGGCGGTGATCGACGGGATGGAGATGGATGTGGCCGAGCCCATCCGCCGGCCGCCCTTCACGACCTTCGATCTCTATTGCGACCGCGTGGCCAGCGCCGTCGGACGTCTTTCGGTGAAGGTGTTCGGCATGGCTGACGAGCCCGGCAAGGAGCTCGCCCATCACCTCGGGCGCGCGCTGCAGTTCACCAACATTCTGCGCGACCTGGACGAAGACGCCGACATGGGCCGGCTCTATCTGCCAGACGAGGCGCTCACAGCCGCGGGGATCACATCGGACGATCCGCTCGAGGTTCTGGATCACCCCGCGCTCGACAAGGCCTGCCGCTGGCTGGCGGCCAAGGCGCACGAACACTACCAGGCGGCCAATGCCGTGCTGGCCAAGCGCCCGGCCGGGCGCCTGCGCGCGCCCAGGTTGATGAGCGCCGTCTATCGGGCGATCCTCAAGCGCATGGAAAAAAAAGGCTGGGGCGCGCCTCGCGAGCGCGTGTCTCTCGGCAAGGGCGATCTTGCCTGGATCCTGGCCACGCGCGGCCTCAGACGATGAGCGGCTGGGACCTTTGACGGTCTACGTCATCGGGGCGGGATTGGCGGGACTGTCGGCGGCCACCAGCGTTGCGGCGCGCGGCGTAGACGTCTGTCTCATCGAGTCCTCGGCCCAGGCCGGCGGACGATGCCGCTCCTATTTCGATCCCGTGCTGGAAATGACGCTGGACAACGGCAACCATCTCGTCCTTTCGGGCAACGACGCCGTGTTCGCCTATCTCCGCCGGATCGGGGCGGAAGAGCGGATGACCGGACCCGCCGACGCCCGGCTCGATTTTCACGATCTGAATAAGCATGCGCGCTGGACGATCCGCCCGAACGCCGGCGCGCTGCCGTGGTGGCTGCTGGCCAAGGGGCGCCGGGTTCCCGGCACGCGGGCGGCCGACTATCTGGCGCTGGCGGCCCTCCTGCTTTCGCAAGGCGACCGCCGTGTGAGTGAGGCGATGCGCTGCGAGGGGCCGCTCTGGGATCGGCTGACGGAGCCGTTCCTGCTGGCGGCGCTCAACACCGACGCTCGTGAGGGATCGGCGGCGTTGGCCGGTGCGGTGATCCGCCAGTCCCTGGCGCGCGGGGGCAACGCCTATCGGCCGAGAATCGCAACCCCCACCCTGGCGGCCGCTCTCGTCGACCCGGCGTTGGAGTTCCTCGCCGCCCGGGGCGCCAAGGTGAGGCTGCAGGCGCCTGTGCGGGCGCTGACCTTCGCAGACGGCCGCGTCACCAGCCTCCTCGTCGGCGAGAGCGAAACCGCTCTGGCGCCGGACGACCAGGTGATCCTGGCCGCCCCGCCATGGATTGCCGAAACTCTCGTGCCCGGCCTCGTCGCGCCCAACGCCTTCAACGCCATCGTCAACGGCCACTTCCGGTTCACCCCGCCGAAGGGACTGGCGCCCATCGTTGGCCTGATCGGTGGTGTGGCGCAGTGGGTGTTCGCGTTTGAGGATCGCCTGTCGGTGACCGTCAGCGCCGCCGACGACCTGGCCGACCAGGACCGCGAGGGCCTGGCGCGTACGCTCTGGCGCGACGTCGCCCAGACCCACGCCCTCCCGGCCGACCTGCCCCCGTGGCGGATCGTCAAGGAACGGCGGGCGACCTTCGCCGCCACCCCTGAGCAGAATGCCAGGCGACCGGCGGCGCGCACCCGCTGGCGCAACCTCACCCTCGCCGGCGACTGGACGGCGACAGGCCTCCCGGCCACTATCGAGGGGGCGGTACGCTCTGGAGAGGCGGCGGCGGGGCTGGCCTTCGCCGCGGGAGGCTGACAAGATGCGAAAGGCGTTCATTCCAATCGCGCTGCTCGTCAGCGCCACCGCGATCCCGATCGCCGCGAACGCAGCCAACCCTGTTCCCGAGTCAGCAACTCTCCTCACGGATCCTGTCTGGAAAACTCGCCCAGATGAGCGCGAATTGAAGCTCTACTATCCTGAACGAGCTTTTCGAATGGGAATGAGTGGATTTGCGGTCATTACCTGCACCGTCGACGATGTGGGCAAGCTTGCGAATTGCGAGACCTATGGGGAACAGCCCAGGGGCCAAGCATTCGGGATAGCCCTCACGAAGATCGCCAAACGGATGCAGATGGAGCCAATTTCGGCCAGTGGAGCACCCACGTCCGGACGAACGATCCGACTAGGAGCGCGCTACAAAGCGACGTCTTCAGTCAATCTTGATGGGTTAATTGTGGAGCTGGTGACAGTCCAACAATAGAGTCAGCCTCAAGCCGCCACGGCCTCAGCCAAGCCAGCGATCTTCTCACTCTCGGCCCACAGACGAGCTGCGGCGGCGTCATCGCGGGCGGCGGCGAAAGGCTGGGTCAGTTTGCGCTTGACCCAATAGCCGCCGGTCTTGCCCTGCACCTCCGGCGCGGAAGCCAGCCAGACGAGGGTGTCGGCGCCTTTTTCCGGGGTGAGCATGAACGGACCGGCGAGGCTGAGCAGGGTCTTGATGACGCCTTTGGTGTTGTCGCCGAAGCCGGTATTGACGCCGCCAGGGTGGAAGCAATTGGCGGTCACGCCTGTCCCGGTGAGGCGCCGCGCCAGCTCTCGCGTCCACAGGATATTGAACAGCTTGGATGTCCCGTAGGCGGCGCCGGCGTTGTACCTCTTCTCCAGCTGAAGGTCGTCGAAATTCACCCGGCCCATGGCATGGGCGCCGGAGGCGGTGCTGACGATGCGCGCGCCGGTCTTCAGAGTGGGCCACAGGATCTCGGTGATGACGAAATAGGCCATGTGATTGACGGCGAAGGTCTTTTCCAGGCCGTCCGCAGTCACCTCCCGATGGTCGAAGATAGCCCCGGCGTTGTTGGCCACCACATCGATCTTGGGCGCCTTGGCTGCCAGGGCCTCGCCGGCCGCCTTCATGCCGGCCAGGGTCGAGAGCTCACCCACGATGAAATCATGCGCGGCGTCGGGATTGGCGCGGGTGAGTTTGCCCATCAGCACCTCGCCTTTGACGGCATCGCGGGCGGCGAAGACGATCCTGGCCCCTTGCCCCGCCAGGGCCAGGGCGGCGGCCTCGCCGATTCCTGACGTCGCGCCGGTGATGACGACCGTCTTACCGTTCATGAGAAGGTCCCTTTGATTGCCGCCTCCATGTAGGCGCCTTCCTGGCGCGCGGACAGACCCGATGGTGGCGGGGAGGCGCTGATTTCGGCTAGGATTGCTCGATGGACGACGCCTCGCCCCTTCGCCTCGATCTCGATACGGCCGTAGAGCGCGCCGCGGCGGCGCTGCGCGCGCGGCAGCGCGCCGACGGGCACCTGGTGTTCGAGCTGGAGGCGGACGCCACCATTCCCGCCGAATATATCCTGCTGCGCGCCTATCTGGGCGAGCCGGACGCGCCGGAGCTCGAGCGCAAGATCGGCGTCTACCTGAGGCGCATCCAAGGCGAGCATGGCGGCTGGCCCCTGTTCCATGGCGGCGACCTGGATGCGAGCGCCACGGTGAAGGCCTACTTTGCGCTGAAGATGATCGGCGACGATCCCGCCGCGCCGCATATGACCAGGGCGCGGGAGGCTCTGCTCGCACGCGGCGGCGCCGAGCGCTGCAACGTCTTCACCCGCATCCTGCTGGCGCTGTTCGGGATCATATCCTGGCGCGCCGTGCCGGAGCTGCCGGCGCAAATCATGCTCCTACCGCGCTGGTTTCCAATCCATCTGGCCAAGATATCCTACTGGGCGCGCACGGTGATCGTGCCGCTGCTGGTGCTGCGCGAGCTGAAACCCCGGGCGCGCAATCCACGCGGTGTCACCATCGACGAGCTTTTCGCTCGGCCGCCTCTTCAGATGCGCGGCCTGGCGCGGGGGGCTCACCAGAAAGAACCGTGGGCGAGCGGGTTTTTTGCTCTGGACGCGTTGCTGCGCGTGGTCCGCCCCTGGCTCCCCGGCCGCGCGAGCGCCGTCGCCAAGGCCAAGGCCTTCGTGGACGAGCGCCTGAACGGCGAGGATGGCCTGGGGGCGATCTTCCCGGCCATGGCCAACGCGGTGATGATGTACGACGCAATGGGCTATGCCGTGGACGATCCCCTGCGCGCCACCGCGCGTGGATCGATTGAAAAGCTGCTCGTGGTCCACGAGGACGAAGCCTACTGCCAGCCCTGCCTCTCACCGGTCTGGGACACGGCGCTTGCCGCCCATGCATTCCTGGAAGCGGGCGATGAAGCCAGCGCCGAAGCGGCGCGGCGAGGGCTCGCCTGGCTCAAGCCGCTGCAGGTGCTGGACGTGGCCGGCGACTGGGCCGAATGGCGGCCTGACGTGCGGCCGGGCGGCTGGGCGTTCCAATATCGCAACGATCACTATCCGGACCTCGACGATACCGCCGTGGTGGTCATGGCCATGGACCGGGCGAGGCGCGACGGAGAGTTTGACGAGGCCATGGCGCGCGGGCGCGAATGGGTTGAGGGCCTGCAGAGCCACGATGGCGGCTGGGGCGCCTTCGACGCCGATAACTCATATCATTACCTGAACAACATCCCCTTCGCCGACCATGGCGCCCTGCTCGATCCGCCGACGGCGGACCTGACGGCGCGCTGCATCAGCATGCTGGCCCAGCTCGGCGAGCCCTTAGACAGTGTGCGGATGAAAGCGGCCCTCACCTGGCTGGAGCGTGAACAAGAGGCGGATGGGAGCTGGTTCGGCCGCTGGGGAGTCAACTATGTTTATGGAACCTGGTCGGTTCTGTGCGCGCTGAATGCCGCCGGCCTCGCGCCCACCTCGCCGATGGTGAGCGGCGCCGCCGACTGGTTGGTTGAAATCCAGAATCCTGACGGCGGCTGGGGCGAGGGCTGCGACAGCTACAAGCTTGACTACAAGGGCTATGAGCCCGCGCCTTCGGCGGCGTCGCAGACAGCCTGGGCGCTCCTGGGGCTGATGGCCGCCGAAAGGATCGACCACCCGGCCGTGGCCCGCGGAATCGCCTGGCTGACCGAACGGCAGGACGAGAGCGGCGCGTGGCCGGAGGACGCCTACACCGGCGGCGGTTTTCCGCGGGTATTTTACCTGCGCTACCACGGCTATGCGAAAATCTTCCCGCTGTGGGCGCTGGCGCGCTACCGCAACCGCGCCAACGGCGGCCCGACGGCGTTCGGCATGTGACTGCGGACCAAAACTCCACGTCCCCCTCCAATGAGTTGCTGATCGTCGTCGGCATAAAGCGCGAGGCGCGGATCGTGGGCGATCGGGCGCGGGTGCTGGTAGGCGGGCGCGGACTCGATCCGGCGCTTTGGGAGGGCACTGCGGCGGTGATGAGTTTCGGGCTGTGCGGAGCTCTCGATCCCGCCTTCAAGGTCGGGGACCTGGTGATCGGAACCGGCGTGATCGGCGGCGGCGCGCGCGACTATGAGACCGACGCCGCCTGGAGGGCCAAGATCGCAGCGGCGCTGCCGGACGCTAAGCTCGCCGCATTCGCGGCTTCCCACGCCATCGTCGGCTCGATCGAAGCAAAGGCGGCCCTCCACGCAAAAACCGGCGCCGGCGCGGTCGACATGGAGTCCTACCTCGCGGCGAGGGGCGCGGCCGATTTCGGCGTCCCGTTCGCCATCCTGCGCGCCGTGTCGGATTCGGCGGCCACGTCACTTTCTCCCACCGTCCAGGCAGGATTCCGCGATGACGGGAGCGTCGATATCGGCGCCATCCTTCGCGCCCTGATCGCGCGGCCCTGGCAGATTGGCTCGCTCATTTCCGCGGGCCAGGATGCGAACCGGGCGTTCAGAACCCTCACCGCCGCCGCGGACGCGGCCCTGGGGGTCAGGCCCTGAGCTTCAGTCCCCGGTCGGCGAGGATCTCGCGCGCGGCGTTGTGGCCGGGCGCCCCGGTGACCCCACCGCCCGGATGGGTCCCGGCGCCGCACAGATAGAGCCCAGGAAGCGCGCCGCGATAGTCGCCCTGCCCCAGGAACGGTCTCGCGGACCATAGCTGATCGAGGGTCATGGCGCCGTGCATGATGTCGCCGCCGGCCAGGCCGAACTTGCGCTCAAGATCGAGGGGCGAAAGGATCATCCGGCCGAGAACCGAAGCCTTGAATCCGGGCGCCCAGGCCTCGACGGTGTCGATGATCAGGTCGGCAGCCTCTTCCCGGGCATCATCCCAGCTTCGGCCATCCGGCAGCGTGGGCGCGAACTGCTGGCAGAACAGGCTGGCGACATGCTGGCCAGGTGGCGCCAGGCTGTCGTCGACGGTGCTGGGAATGAGAATCTCGACGATGGGCGCCCTGGACCAGCCGTGGAGCTTGGCGTCGATGAAGGCGCGGTCCATGTAGTCCAGCGTCGGCGCGAGAATGATGCCGCTCCTCAGGTGCTCGCCGTCGCCCGGCAGGCAGGTGAAGTTCGGCAGTTCCGAGAGCGCCACGTTCATTCGGAAGGTGCCCGAGCCGACCTTGAAGCCGGCAACGCGGCGGGTGAACTCGGGCGATAGGTCGGCGCGGTCGACGAGACGGTCGTAGAGAATTCGCGGGCCGACATTGGCGACAACCACCCGCGCCGTCACCTCGGCGCCTGACTCCAACCTCACACCCACGGCCTTGCCGCCATCGGACAGCACGCGCTCCACCGGAGCTTCGAGATCGATGGCGACACCAGCCTCTTCGCAGGCCACACGCATGGCCTGGGTGATCGCGCCCATGCCGCCGATGGCATGGCCCCAGGCTCCTTTCTTGCCGTTCACCTCGCCAAACACGTGGTGCAGCAAGACGTAGGCCGAGCTGGGCGTATCGGGACTGGCGAAATTGCCGACCACGGCATCGAAGCCGAACGCCGCCTTCACTGCTTCGCTCTCGAACCAGGTGTCAAGGAAGGTGCGGGCGCTCTTGGCGAACAGGTCCAGAATGTCCCGCTGGCGCTCCAGCGGCGCGGTCATCATCGGCCAGCCTTGAGTCGCGGCGGCGATGAGCGCCTTCAGGCCGCCGCCGGCGTTAGGGGGCGTCTTGAGGGCGAGGCTGCGCAGCACGTCGGCCACCGACTCGAGCGCCGCGTAGTAGGCGGGCAACGCCTCGGCGTCGCGGGCCGAAAACTTGCGAAACTCTTCCTGGGTGCGCTCCAGGCCCCCGCCGAGCTTCAGATAGCCGCCGTCAGTCTGGGGCAGGAAATTCGAGATCGGGCGCTCGACGATGCGCAGGCCGCGGGCCGCCAGGCCCATGTCTGCAATGACCTTGGGGTTGAGCAGGCTCACCGTGTAGCTGGCGACGGAATTGCGGAATCCGGGGTGGAATTCCTCGGTCACCGCGGCGCCGCCCACCACGGCCCGGCGCTCCAGCACCTTCACCTTCAGCCCGGCCCTGGCCAGATAGAAGGCGCAGACAAGTCCGTTGTGGCCGCCGCCTATGATGACGGCGTCGCAGGCCGGGCGTCCCCTATTCGGCAGGTTGAACGACTTTGCGGGCGCGCGGGTTGGCGGCTTTGATCTCGGCCAGCTTGGTGTCGACGTGGCTCGAGAACACGAACTTCGCCGGACGCTGATGCTCCACCGAGATATCCTCGGCCATGGGTCCGTCAGTGCGCACCCCGCGCAGACTGACCGCCAGGGCCTTGAGCGGGCGCTTCATGATGTCGGTGACGGCGGTGGCCTCAAAGCCGGAATGGACCATGCAGTCGGCGCACTTCTCATAGTTGCCGACGCCATAGGCGTCCCAGTCGGTCTCTTCCATCAGCTCCTTGAAGGTCTTGGCGTAGCCTTCGCCCAACAGGTAGCAGGGCCTCTGCCAGCCGAAGACCGTGCGCGTGGGATTGCCCCACGGCGTGCAGTGGTAGGCCTGATTGCCGGCCAGGAAGTCCAGGAACATGGTCGACTGGGTGAAGCTCCACGCCTTGCCGCCGCGGCCGCGGGCGAGAATGTCACGGAACAGCTGCTTGGTGCGGGTGCGGTTGAGGAAGTGGTCCTGGTCGGGCGCGCGTTCATAGGCGTAGCCGGGCGAGATGGTGACGCCATCGACGCCCACCTTCTTCATCTCGTCCAGGAAGTCGGCCACCCGGCCCGCGTCGGCGCCCTGGAACAGGGTGCAGTTGATGCTGACCTGGAAGCCCTTCGACTTGGCGAGCTGGATCGCTTCCACCGCCGTCTCGAAGACGCCGTCCAGGCACACGGACTTGTCGTGCATGACCTTGTCGCCATCGAGATGCACCGACCAGGTGAACATCGGGTCGGGCTCGTACTGATCGATCTTTTTCTTGAGCAGCAGGGCGTTGGTGCACAGGATGACGAACTTCTTCCTGGCCAGGAATCCTTTCACGATCTTAGGCAGATCGCGGTGCAAGAGGGGTTCGCCGCCGGCGATTGAAACCACCGGCGCGCCGCACTCGTCGATCGCTTCCATGCACTGATCGTAGGACAGGCGCTGGTTGAGAATCTCGTCCGGGTAATCGATCTTGCCACAGCCGGCGCAGGCCAGATTGCACCGGAACAGGGGCTCAAGCATCAGCACCAGCGGATAACGCTTGGCGCCGCTGAAATGCTGCTTTGCGATGTAGGCGCCGATGCGCGCCACCGCCTTCAGGGGAATCGCCACTTACAAAGATCCTTCGGTCAATTTTGATCGGTCGCGCATCACACTCTCAACTCGACCGGCAGACGAAACTGGATGTGCTCCTCGACGCCGTCCATGGGGGTAACGACGACCGGTTCAATCTGGCGCAACGCTTCTATAACCTCGACAATGAGGCTTTCAGGCGCCGAGGCGCCGGCGGTCAGGCCTACCGTTTCTTTGCCGACGAGCCAGGCGGGATCGAGGGCGGAGGCGTCGGCGATCAGATAGCTGGGGATACCCTCCTCCAGGCCGATTTCGCGCAGGCGGTTGGAGTTGGAGCTGTTCTTCGCCCCGACCACCAGGATCACCTCGACCATGCGCGAGAGGTCGCGCACCGCCGTTTGCCGGTGCTGGGTAGCGTAGCAGATATCCGCGGTATCCGGGCCGTCGATATCGGTGAACCGATCTTTGAGCGCTACGATCACGGCCTTGGTGTCATCGACGCTCAAGGTAGTCTGGGTCACGTAGGCCAGCGGTTGATCGATGGGAATGTCGAGCGCCGCGACGTCAGCCACGGTGGAGATGAGATACACCGGCTCTGAAATCTGGCCGATGGTGCCTTCGACCTCAGGGTGGCCGGCGTGGCCGATAAGAATAAGCGTGCGCCCCTGACGCACGAAACGCTTGGCCTGGTTGTGGACCTTGGAGACCAGCGGGCAGGTAGCGTCGAGCACCGGCAGCCCTCTGGCGGCCGCCGCGGCGGTCACCGACTTGGCCACGCCGTGAGCGCTGAAGACCAGGTGCGCGCCATCGGGCGCCTGGTCGATTTCCTCGATGAAAATCGCGCCCTTGGCCTTCAGGCTGTCAACGACACGCCGGTTGTGGACAATCTCGTGGCGCACGTAGACCGGCGCCTGATACTTGTCCAAGGCCCGCTCGACGATCTCAATCGCCCGCACGACCCCGGCGCAAAAGCCCCGCGGCTGGGCCAGGATGACTTTCAAATCAAACGCTCCGACCGGGCCGAACCAGGACTTGGCTCGGCGATGGAATCTCTCGGCTCAATTGCACGAGCCGTCCCGATAGCAGGTATTGTGCAATTGCGGGAGCGCAAGGGCGTCCAAAAAGCGTGGCGAGTCGATCTGGCGCTCGACCAAGGGCCAAGGCGGGCGACGGCGACCGCCGCCCGCCTGGCTCACATCAACGACCGATCTGATGGCTGACGCCGTTCTCTTCGCGGTTGAGCCGGCGCTGTTCGGCGCGGGTCAGGTGGCTGCGGTGATGGGAGGCGTCGAAACGCTCCTGACCACGGATGCCTCGGTCTTCGGCGCGCAGATCGCGCGCCTGGCCGCGGGTGATCTCGTCATGGCGAACTTCGCGGGTGATCCGCTCGTTCTGGTTGCGCAGACGGTGGTTCACCTCGACACGCCGGGGGTGATGGCGCTGCCAGTTGTTTTCGGCCGAGGCGCCGGTGGCGCCGGCCATGACGGTGGCGACGCCCAGGGCGGCCATCATGAGTTTGGCGGAAAATTTCATCGTTTCGCTCCGTTAGTCCTGTTGCAGCGGCGACTTACCGCCGAGACCAACAATGGCGCAGCTTGTCTGAACCAGATGCCAGCAAGCCGGTTCATCGGCGGTTCACGGATTTGATGACGTCCGCCGCGCGTCCGCGCCGGCTTGTGCCCGCCTCAGCGGCGCCCTTAACGTGGCCGCTCCATTTCGCCTGAGACCCCCGGGGGCATCATGAAGACGCGCATCACCGAACTTTTCGGCATCCAGCACCCGATCATTCAGGGCGGCATGCACTTCGTGGGTTTGGCCGAACTGGCGGCGGCGGTGAGCAACGCCGGGGGATTGGGCGTCATCACCGGCCTCACCCAGCGCACGCCCGAACTGTTGGCGGGCGAGATCGCGAAGTGTCACGGCATGACCGACAAACCGTTCGGCGTGAACCTGACCTTCCTGCCGTCCCTGAACCCGCCTGATTATCCCGGCTATGTGAAGGCGATCATCGATGGTGGGGTGAAGATCGTCGAGACGGCGGGCAACAATCCCCAGGCCTGGCTGCCGGCGCTCAAGGAAGCCGGGATCAAGGTGATCCACAAATGCACTTCGGTGCGCCACTCGCTGAAGGCCCAATCCATCGGCTGTGACGCGGTGAGCGTCGACGGCTTCGAATGTGGCGGCCACCCTGGCGAGGACGACGTGCCGAACTTCATCCTGCTGCCCCGCGCGGGAGAGACGCTGACAATCCCGTTTGTCGCCTCCGGCGGCATGGCCGACGCCCGCTCGCTGGTGGCGGCCCTGGCCATGGGCGCGGACGGCATGAACCTCGGCACGCGCTTCATCGCCACCCAGGAGGCGCCGGTGCACGAGCACGTCAAACAAGCCATCGTCGCCGCCTCCGAACTCGATACGCGCCTGATCATGCGGCCCCTGCGCAACACGGAGCGGGTTCTGGACAACCCCGCCGTCGATCGTCTGCTGGAGAAGGAAAAGACCCTGGGCGCGTCGATCAAATTCGCCGACATCATCGAGGAGGTGGCCGGTGTCTATCCGGCCGTGATGCAGCGCGGTGAAATGGACGCCGGCGCCTGGTCCTGCGGCATGGTGGTGGGTCTGATCCACGACATCCCCACCTGCAAGGAATTGATCGACCGGATCATGAGCGAGGCCGAGGCCATCATCCGGGGCCGGCTGGAAAAACTCCTGGCGGCCTGAGGTCAGCGCTCACGCACGGCGTGGTCGGCGACGACTCTGGCGACCACGGCGGAGACCTTCTTGCCCGTAGGCAAGTGCAGGAATTCGTTGGGGCCGTGGGCGTTGGAGTGCGGCCCGAGCACGCCGGTGATGACGAACTGGGCCTTGGGAAACTTCTCCCCCAGCATGCCCATGAACGGGATGGACCCGCCCTCCCCCATCATCGCTGCGCCGCGCCCGAACGCATCAAGCGAAGCGCGCTCGATGGCTTCGCCCAGCCATGGCGCGAGCGGCGGGGCGTGCCAGCCGGAACCGGACTTGTCGCCCGTGAACGACACGCTTGCGCCATACGGCGGATCGCGCTCGAGCAAGGCTTTGACGAAGACGGCCGCGTCGTCGGCGTCCAGCGTCGGCGGCAGGCGCAGGCTGAGCTTGGCCGCCGTGTAGGGACGAAGCACATTGCCGGCGTCGCCCGGAGAGGGAATCCCGTCGATACCAATGATGGCCAACTGCGGGCGCCATGAGCGGTTGAGGATCAGATCTACGAGGTCGGTCGAAACCGGCTTCATGCCGGCCACGAACGGGAACTTGGCGTACACCTCCGCGCCCAGCGCCTCGGCCGCGATCCTTGCTTGCGCCACCCGCTCCGGCGGAATGTCGGCGTGGAGTTCGGGCGGAAGGATCTCGCCGGTGGCCTCGTCCTCGAGCCGTGAGAGAAGTCGGCGCAGAATGCGGAAGCTTGACGGGACCACGCCCGAGGCGTCGCCCGAGTGAACGCCTTCGGTGAGCACGTCCACGCGCAGAACTCCGGCGATCATGCCGCGCAGCGAGGTAGTGAGCCAAAGCTGGTCGTAATTGCCACACCCGGAATCCAGGCACACCACAAGAGAGGGATCACCGATACGGGCCTGAAGGTGATCCACATAGGCCGGCAGATCATAGCTGCCGCTCTCCTCGCAGGCCTCGATCAGGATCACGCAGCGAGCGTGGGTGACGCCCTGGTCGCGCAGGGCAAGCAGGGCCGAAAGGGCGCCGAACATGGCGTAGCCGTCGTCCGCCCCACCGCGCCCATAGAGTCGATCGCCCCTGAGCACGGGCGTCCAGGGGCCTAGACCCTCCGACCAGCCGGTCATTTCCGGCTGTTTGTCCAGGTGGCCGTAGAGCAGGACGGTGTCATCGATGTCGCCCGGAACCTCGATCAGGATCACCGGCGTGCGCCCCTCCAGCCTGACCACCTCCAAAGTCGCCCCCGGCAAAACCGGTAGGCGCCCCCGCGCCCAGGCCTCGAGCAGATCCACCGCGCGCTCCATGTGCCCGTGGCTGACCCAGTCCGGATCAAAGGCCGGCGATTTGTTGGGGATGCGGATGTAGTCCGTGAGGGCGGGTGTCACCGCCTCGTCCCAGAGACGGTCGATAAAGCCGTTCAGGCGAGCGACATCGGTCATAGTGTCTTTCTCCGCGATCTCTTCAGGCGCGCGCTGGAATGATGGGCAATATGACCGCCGAGGGCCGGGCGGCGTCTACAAAGATCGTATTGCGGGCGATGCGCCGGGCGAGGCCCGTTCCCTCCGGCGCTCCAGTGTTCGGATTGACGTCGAAATGCGGGAAGTTGCTCGACGAAATGTCGATCCTGATGCGGTGGCCGGCTTTGAAGAGATTGGACGTCGGGAAGGCCTCGATGGTCACCTGGTCGGACGCGTTCGGCTCGAGCGGCGTGGGATGCTCCCACGAGCGTCGGTAGCGGGCCCGCACGATCCCGTCGGTGACGTTCATGGCGAACCCCTGAGGATAGTCCTCGTTCGGCGGGTAGACGTCGATGAGCTTCAAAGTGAAATCGGTGTCCGGACCATCCGAGGCAAAGTGCAGGCGCGCGACGACCGGCCCGGTGATCTCGACATCATTTGTCAAGGGCTCGGTCTCGAACACCAGCACGTCCGGTCGCGCGGCCAGGGGCCGATAGGGTTCCCGCGAGCCGAAGAATCTCGGCCCCTCGACCTGATCGAAGGCGCCCCCGACCATCACCGGCTTGCCTGACGTCACCGTGCCCCCGATCGTCGGCACTGGGCGATCGGGGTCAAAATCGAAGACAACGGCCGACGCGGCTGCCGGCGGGGTTTCCGCTGTGAGCACACCATCACCCCGCAAGTAATATGTGGCGAGCTTGGCGTCCGGGATCGGCCAATCCCGTTCCGCCCGCCAACGCCCTCCATGATCGAGCCGTCCAGCGCCATTCTTCCGGCCTGTGCCGCCGCCCATGACGAACAGGCGCACGGCCGGCTCTTCGGCGACGCCGTTGCGCTTGCCCTTCAGCCAGCAGTCGAACCACCTGAGCCTCAGGGTGAGAAAGTCCGGCGCGAGGTTGCCATCCAGCGTGGCGGCGGGCCCGAAATCCACATCGCCGGCGAAGGTCAGCGTGCGGTCGCCGTGGGTCCACGGGCCCAGGATCAGGCGGACCGGTCCTTTCTTGCGCTTGGAGAGGCCGATGTAGTTGTCGGTCGCGGTGCGCGGATAGGGATCGTACCAGGCCGACATGTGGACCATGGGCGCGTCGCGGAACTGGCCGTAGAACCCCTCGGCGTAGATGCCCATCTGCTTCCAGTAGGCGTCAAAGTCTCCGTGCCGCCACTGATCGAAGACATAGTCCTCGTATTCGGGCGCGCCGCTCAAGGGACTTTGACCCTTCTTCCACGGCATGCGCGCGAACCAGGCGCGCAGGTCGACGGCCTTCATGACCTTGAGGCGCAGCGGATCGCGGACGATCTCGGGGCTTTCCAGCGCGGCGGCATAGGCCCAAGTCACCTGCTTCAGTTCGAACGCGCCGCCCTGGCGAATGCCACCCTGGTAGGCGTTGGAGAACCCACCGCTGTCCAAGAACATCGCCGCGACGCCCGGCGCGTTGGCGCTGCCGAGCGCCCCTTGGGTGTGGGCGGCGTAGGAGAGACCCATGGTCCCGATCCTGCTGTCACACCACGGCTGGGCGACGATCCAGGCGCAGGTGTCGTAGCCGTCGGCGCCGTCGCTCAGGTACTTCACGAACGCACCTTCCGAGCCGTAGCGGCCTCGGCAATCCTGATAGATGACGACGTAGCCCTGGCGGACGAAGAAGGCCGCCACCTCGGCGCGGCTCAGGGCGACCGGGTGGGCAACGCTCAACTCCGACCGGCTGATCACGGTCTTGCCGTAGGGCGTGCGTTCGAGAATGACCGGAAAGGCGCCCGGGACCGGAACGCCGCCGCGGGCCGGGCGATAGATATCGGTGGCCAGACGCACGCCGTCGCGCGCCCGCACCATGACGTCGGAGGTCAGGAGTACTTCATAGGGAGTCTCATCGACCGCCGCGGCGGGCGAAGATGCAAAGGCGCCGGCGGCCGCGAGCCATCGCGCCAGTCCACGGCGAGTGAGACTCTGAAGCACCGTCCGCATCTCCATTGCGTGGCCGCCACTCTTCCTAGCGCGGCGAGCGCCACGCAAGCCCTTGATTCATCGGCGGCGACCGGTGCTCTTAAGCGCCAAGTCCAACGGCGGGGGTGAAGCAAATGCGGCAAGCACTGATGGGGGCGTTGTCCGCTCTGAGCGTGGCCTTGGCAGGCGCGGCCATGGCCCAGACCCCGGCCGGCCCCGCCGTCAGCCAAGCCGACTACGTGCTGCACGACTTCCAGTTCGAGTCGGGTGGAAGTCTGCCGCAGCTGAAGCTGCACTACCGCACGCTGGGAACGCCGCACCACGACGCCTCGGGACAGATCGACAATGCGGTGCTGATCCTGCATGGCACCGGTGGGTCGGGGGCGCAGTTTCTAAGGCCGCAATTCTCCGGCGAGCTGTTCGGCGCAGGCCAGCTTCTCGATGCCGGAAAATATTTCATCATCCTGCCCGATGACATCGGACACGGAAATTCGTCCAAGCCCAGCGATGGGCTGCGCGCGCGCTTTCCCCACTACGACTACGCTGACATGGTCCGCGCCGAGCATTCGCTCGTCACCGAGGGCCTGGGAGTCGCCCGCCTGCGGCTGATCATGGGAACGTCCATGGGCTGCATGCACGCGTTCATGTGGGGCGAGCAGTGGCCGGAGGCGTCGCGCGCCCTGATGCCCCTCGCCTGCCTGCCGGTGGCCATCGCCGGGCGCAACCGCATGTGGCGGCGCATGGTCATCGAGGACATCAAGGCCGATCCGGCGTGGAAGGGCGGCGACTATGCGTCGGAGCCGGCGGACGGCTTGCGCGCGGCGGCCGACATCCTGACCATCGCCGGAAGCGCGCCGCACCAGATGCAGAAGGCGATGCCCACGCCCGCGGATGTCGACCGCCATATGGCCGGCCGCTCTTTCGCCGATCTCGACGCCAACGACCTCATCTATCAGGTGGACTCATCCCGCGACTACGATCCCTCCGCGGGCCTTGAGCGGATCGTCGCGCCAGTGATGTGGGTCAATTCCGCCGACGATTTCATCAATCCGCCTGAGCTCGGCATCGCCGAACGCGAGGCGCCTCGCCTACCCCACGCCCAATTCGTGCTTCTGCCCATCTCCGATCTCACCCACGGACACGGCACGCATACCTGGGCGACGGCCTGGAAGGACTATCTGGCGCGGCTGCTGGCAGAGAGCGGCGGCTAGAGCCTGATGCGTTTGCACGGAACAGATGCGGACGCTGAATCGGGCTCTGCATGTTTGAATCTAGAGCAAATCCTCCCCGTTCAGACGATCCCGTCTAAACGGGGTTTGCTCTAGACGACCACCGGCGAGGGTTCTCCAGGCGGCTCTTTCCGCTCCCCGCCTTCGCCCAGGCGGCGACGGAGCCGGTCGAGGTAGATGTAGACGACCGGCGTCGTGAACAGGGTCAGGGCCTGCGAGACGGCCAGGCCGCCGACGATGGCGAACCCAAGGGGCTGGCGGAACTCCGAACCCGTACCGTGCATGAGGATCATGGGAACGCCGCCCAGGGCCGCGCAGGCCGTGGTCATCAGGATCGGGCGCAGCCTTTGGTGCGAGGCCTCCCGCGCCGCGTCCTCCGCCGAGTACCCGTGCTCGCGCTCGAGCCGCAAGGCGACGTCGACGATCATGATCCCGTTCTTCTTGACGATCCCGATCAAGAGGATGATCGCGATGATGCCGATGACGTTCAGATCCTGCCCAGCCACTTTGAGCGCGAGCAGCGCTCCCACCCCCGCCGAGGGCAAGGTCGAGAGAATTGTCAGTGGATGGATGAAGCTCTCGTAGAGCACGCCCAGGATGACATAGACGGCGATCAGGGCCGCGGTGATCAGCACCGGTTCGCTGGACAGCGACTGCTGGAACGCTTGGGCCGTGCCCTGGAATGATCCGGTGATCGTCGGCGGCGCGTTGAGCTTGTCGCGCGCCGTCTCCACCGCTTGGGTGGCCTGGCTCAGGGCGACGCCCGGCGCGAGGTTGAAGGAAAGCGTCGCCGCCGGATATTCGCCCTGGTGATTGACGGTGAGGCTGCTCGACCCGGCCGCATCCACCTTCACAAAGTGCGACAGCGGCACGGTCTTATTGGTGATCGGCGAGAGCAGATAGACGGTGTTGAAGATGTCCGACGACGCCTGCAGCGTTGGCGGGGCCTCCACCACGACGTGGTAGCTGTTCTGCTCGGTGAAATATTGCGTGACCTCCGACTGGCCGATCAGGTCGTAGACCGCCGTGTCGATCTGAGTGGGCGTAATGCCGAAGCGTGAAGCGGCGTCTCGGTCGATGGTCAGGTTGACCGCCCCGCCGGCGGATTGTTGGTCCGAGCTCACGTCCTTCAGCTCCGGGAGAGCCTGCATCGAGGCGAGAAGCTTGGGGGCCCAAGCGTCCAACTCGGTCAAGTCGGGGTCTGACAGCGTGTATTGGTACTGCGCCTGCCCGGCGCGGCCACCGACATTGATATCCTGCGCCGCCTGCAGGAACGTCTGCACGCCGACGAGCTTGGCAAGCTCGGGCCGCAGACGGGTGATGATCTGGTCGGCGGTGGCTTTGCGGCCCTCGTCCTTGGGTTTGAGGGCGATGTACATGTTGGCCTGGTTGGTCCCTCCCGAACCGACGAACATGCCAAAGCCGGCCACGCCCGTGTCCGCGCTAACGACCTTCGCCACGTCCGCGATCTTGCCTTGCGTCTTGGTGAAGGAGGCGTCCTGCGAGGTGATCATGACGCCGCTCAGAAAGCCGGTGTCCTGCTGCGGGAAGAAGCCGGTGTGGGCCGTGGCGTAGAGGATGACCGCGCCCACGATGGTGATGCCAAAAACGATCAGGGTGATGAGCTTGTACCGCAGCACTCCGTCCAGAGCGCGCGCGTAACTGGCCTCGAGATTGCGAAAGCCGCGGTCGATGGTGCGGGTGAAGGGATTTGATGGCGGCGCAGGCGCCTTCAGGAATTTGGCGCACAGCATCGGCGTCAGTGTGAGCGTCAGCAGCAGCGACACCAGCACCGCGGCGCTCAAGGTGATGGCGAACTCGCGCATGAGCAGGCCGACCACGCCGCCCATGAACATGAGCGGCGTGAACACGGCGATGAGCGAGATCGAGATCGACAAGACGGTGAAGTTGATCTCACCGGCGCCGGCGAGAGCCGCCTCGAGCGGCTGCTCGCCGTGTTCGAGCCGTTTCCAGATCACTTCGACCATGACAATGGCATCGTCGACCACAAAGCCGACAGCAATGGTCAGGGCCATGAGCGACAGGTTATCGAGGCTGAAATTGAGAGGCAGCATCACCGCCGTGGCGGCCAGTAGGGCGAGCGGGATCACCGCGCTGGGGATAAGGGTTGCGCGCACGTCGAGCAGGAAGAGGAAGATCACGATCACCACCAGAACGACAGTGATGAGCAGGGTCACTTTCACGTCCTTGACCGAGGCGCTGATGGTCTGGGTGCGGTCCATCAGAATGTGAATGCCGATGCCTGGCGGAATGTCGGCCTGCAGGCCCGGCAGCGCCGCCTTGATCCGCTCGACGGTCTTGATGACGTTGGCTCCGGGCTGCTGGTAGATGACCAGCAGAATGCTCTGGCCGCCCTTGAAGGTCGGGTCGGTGTTGGCCTTGCCGGGAAAAACCCAGGCGCCGATCTGATTGTTCTCAACGCTCTGGATGGCGTCGCCCAGGTCTTTGACGCGTACCGGCGCACCGCTGTCATAGCCGACGACGAGATCGTTCCACGGTTGGGCCTCGAGAATCTGGTCGTTGGCGTAAACCGTCAGACCCTGTTGCGGGCCGGTGATGTTGCCTTTCGGCTGATTGGTGGTGGCGGCGACGATCGCGGCGCGGACAGAATCGATCTGCAGACCCCGCGCGGCGATCTTGCGTGGGTCGAGGCGAATGCGCACGGCGGGCTTTTGTTGGCCGCCGATGGTGACAAGGCCCACGCCGTCTATGCGTGAGACCTGCTGCGAAAGGATGACGTCGGCGTAGTTGTCGACCGTATCCAGCGGCAGGGTGTCCGAGCTCAGTGAAAGGATCATGATCGGCGGGTTGGCCGGATTGACCCTTCGAATAGTTGGCTGCGCCGGCAGGTTGGTTGGCAATTGCGCGCTGGCAGCGCTGATCGCGGACTGGACCTGCTCGAAATCGCTATCGATGTTCTGGCTGAGCTCGAACTGCAGCGTGATGCTGGTCGAACCGAAGGAGTTGACCGAGGTCATCTGGCTGATGCCGGAGATCAGGGAAAACTGACGCTCGAGCGGCGTGGCGATGTTGGACGCCATAGTCTCGGGACTAGCGCCTGGGAGAGATGCGCTGATCTGAAGCGTCGGAAAATCCACATTGGGCAGTGAGGCCACGGGCAAGCTGACGTAGCCGACGATACCCACCAGCAGAAAGGCGATGGACATCAGCGCTGTGGCGACCGGCCGGCGAATGAAGGGGCTGGAGAGACTCAAGAGTTTGGCTGCCCAGCGGCTGGAGAATTGATCGCTTTCACGAGCGAGCCGGCCTTCAGAATCATCTGCCCATCGGTGACGACAACTTCACCGGATTGGACGCCGCTCTTGATCACAACGGTCGAGCCCTGCGTCCAGGCGACGGTGATCGGGCGCATGGTCACGTGCTTGTTTGCGCCGACCACGAACACGAAGTCTCCCTTCGGCCCACGGTTGAGCGCGGTCGCCGGAATGGTGGTGACACGACTTAGCGTCTGCAGAGTCAGCTGAATGTTGACGAACTGGCCCGGCCACAGCTTTTCGCCGGAATTGGCGAAGCGCGCCTTCAGCTCGACGGTCCCTGTGGACGGGTCAACGCGATTGTCAGCGATCGTCAACTCGCCCGCACCGAGAGAGGCGCCGGACTCCTGGCTGAGAGCAACGACCGCCAGGGGTTTGCGGAACGCGTCCGACAGGTCCGAGAGATGTTGGAAGTCGCCTTGTGGAACGGTGAAGGTCACCGCGATCGGCTCGATCTGATTGATGATCACGATGCCGGCGGCGCCCGACGATGTGCTGGGGGCGGCGGAGGAATTGGTCGCGGCGGCGGTGGATGGCTGGCTGCTGGCCGAACCACCCGCGGCCACCAGATTGCCAACGTCGACCAATCGCACGCCAGCGCGGCCGGAAACGGGCGATGTGATGCGGGTCCAACCGAGGTTGACCTTCGCCGCCGCCACCTGACCCTGGTCAAGCTGGACCGTGCCCTCATCCTGTTTCACCAGCGCCGCCTGGTCTTCGTAGGTCTGGCGGGCGATCGAGTCCTGTTTGTTGAGCGTCTGATACCGCGCCAGGTCGACGCGCGCGCCTTCCAGGAGGGCCTCGTCCCGCTTCAGAGTCCCCTCGGACTGGGTGAGGACCGCCTGGTAGGGGGCGGGGTCGACTTCGGCCAGGAGCTGGCCCGCCTTCACATAACTTCCCTCAGCGAAGTTCACCTTGATGAGCTTTCCGCTCACCTGGGAGAAGATCGTGTCGCTGGTCCACGCCTGGGCGGCGCCCAGCGCGGTGATCAATACGGGCACGTCCTCAACCTGGGCCGCGGCGGTCGTGACCGGCACCGGGTGTGGCGCCGCAGGCGCCTTCTTGGGCTTAACGAAGACCACCCAGAGGACCAGGAGCACCGCCACCGCGCCCAACACCCAGAACGCCCAATGAACTCGGCGACGCGACGCCATGAATTATTGCCTCGTTGTTGCGCGCGCAGCTAAACTGGAAACCTGTGGCGCCTAAGCAACTGTTCGCCACGGAAAGCCGGTCTCAGGCTGGGTTGCGGGTCCTTAGCTACCCAAACGCACAGACTTGTGTCACCTCGGAAACACGACGTGTCTTTCTTTGGGACGTCCATATGGGTTCGTGTACCCGATAACGACCACCGCCCGGCCTGCGTTCATTGGAAGGCGCTGTTAATTTGATGGAAGGATTGGCCCGACACCATAAGGGCCTCGCCGGACAAATCCGGGTTCTTCGTGTCGAGATCGCAGCCACAGCCGCCTAAAACTTGACGCCTCGCCGCGCGAAATCGTCGCACGTCCGGGACTGGCCGGCGGGCGCCGCAGAGTGACGAAGGGTTAACCGACCCTGAAGATGGCCGAAGAGTGACGACATGTCGCATGGTAAAACGACTTTGGTGAGCGACCTCTGGTCAGATTGGCCAGCCCTGCTTGGGGCTTCGATGCGGATCAATGCAGCGTTGGGTAGACTGTCATGAGCACTGTTGTACCGATCATTAACATCCTGGGCTGGACCGCGGTCGGTCTTTCGCAACTCGGCGCGCTCTACACACTGCTTGCCGCACTCGCCACTTTGGGCGCGCTCAAGGGCGCCAAGCGGGCGAATGCCGCCACGCCCGATGTGACAATCATCAAGCCGCTGCGCGGCGCGCAAGAAGGTCTGCGCGACACGCTGGAGCGCTTCTGCCAACAGGACTATTCGGGCAAGATTCAGATCGTATTCGGCGTTCAT
>Ga0302314_10000461_pt1 | contig 75787 bp, 71 predicted proteins | sample III_Palsa_N2_3_FD_200533 | JGI IMG/M metagenome (GOLD analysis project Ga0302314, IMG submission 200533) | Peat permafrost microbial communities from Stordalen Mire near Abisko, Sweden - III_Palsa_N2_3 | ecosystem: Environmental > Terrestrial > Soil > Palsa > Peat permafrost | place: Sweden...
GAACACGCGGATGTTCGGGTCCTGCGCCATCTGCGAGACGTTCATCTGCAGATCGCCGTTGGCGACATGCAGCTCGCCCTTGTTGACCAGCGCCGTCAGCTTGCCGGTCGAGGCCGACGGGCCGACGTTGTTCTCCTGCAGCTTCTGCAGGTAGGAGAAGCCGGCATCCTTGCCGCCGAAGGCATGGAACACTTCGATCATGACCGCGGTGCCGTCGCCGGCCTGGCCGGGCGTCGAGTACTGGATCTTGCCCTTGAACTTCGGATCCAGCAGGTCGGTGAAGAACACGGGCTGGGTCTTCAGCACGGCCGAGTCATAGATGAAGTTCATGTAGTTGTTGACCAGCGCCAGATAGAGCCCCTTCGGGTCCTTCTGCTCGGGCGCCACTTCTTCGGCGCCGGCTGGCGTGTAAGCCTGCAGCAGCCCGTCGGCCGCGGCCTTCTGGATGAACGGCGGCAGGGTCACCAGCACGTCGGCCTGCGGATTGGTCGCCTCCTTGGCGACACGCTCGACGACGCCGCCGGAACCGGCCTCGACATATTGCACCTTGACGCCGGTCGCCTTGGTGAAGGCGGCGAACTGGGTCTCGTACCAGCTGGCCTTGCCGTCGTGCAGGCCATCGGCGCTATAGACGGTGACGACATCGCTGGCGGCGAAGGCGGCGGGCGTGGCACCAAGAACTGCGAGCCCTAGTCCAGCGACGGCGAGTTTCTTGATCAACATGTTCGGGTCCTCCCAACAAAAGTGCGGGCACCTTAATCGCCCGACATGACGATGGTGTTACAGGTTTGGACGGAAGTGACATGCGGTCAGAGGCGTGCACCGGCGACGTTTCGCCGGCCGGGCGTAAACGTTTTCACGCAATTCGCTTGCCGCCAAGAGGTTCGTGGCCGCGGCCGGTCCTATTCGGATGCCGCCGCCCGCGCCTGATAGTCGATGGCGTCGCTGAAATTCGCGGCGACGCGCAGCGCGCGGGCGATGGCTTCGGGGTTGGCGGCCTTGGCGACCGCGGCGGCGAACAGGCGGATGGCGCGGCGGGCGTCGGCGTCGAGGGTCGGGTCGTCCGGCAGCAGGCCCGCGACGCTGGCGGGCGCGCCGGCGCGTCGTTCGGCGGCGAAATGTCGGATCGCGGCCGCGTCCGCCTCGGCCGGCACTTCGACCTCGACCCGGACGAGCCGGCGGGCCTCGCGATGGCGGCGCACGCGCAGGGTCGCATCAGCCAAGGCCCGGGTCATGGGGTCACTCCGATCGTTTCCGGAAACGCGACAGAGCTGGTTTCCGGAAACATTCCGCCCCGGCCGGCGCACTTTGGCAAGGGCCTCGGCGCTTTCAGACCTGCACGGCGCGCGAGGCCGCTCCAGTTGACGCCGCGGGCGGCGCTCCCCTATGGTCTCCGCCATGGCGATGACGGTGATATCAGGCGCGTTCCTCGCGCGAATTATCCGCCCGGCTCCTTGAACGAAGGGGCCGGGATCGTTCGTCTGCGCCGGCGCACCCTGCGCCCTGCGTATTCTTTTCTGGCCGTCTCTAGAGGCGCCTCGTCCCTGCCCGGGCCGATGCCCACGGCCGCAGCTTCCGGATGACCATTGCCATGTCCGTCGATTACCGACCGACCGTGTTTCTGCCGCAGACCGATTTCCCGATGAAGGCCGAACTGCCGAAGCGCGAGCCCGCCTTGCTCGCCCGCTGGCAGGAAACCGGGCTCTACGAACAGCTGCGTGCCAAGTCCAAAGGCCGCGAGAAGTTCGTGCTGCATGACGGCCCGCCCTATGCCAACGGCAATCTGCATATGGGCCACGCGCTCAACAAGATCCTGAAGGACATCGTCGTGCGCACCCAGCAGATGCTGGGCAAGGATTCGGTCTATGTCCCGGGCTGGGACTGCCACGGCCTGCCGATCGAGTGGAAGATCGAGGAGAAGTACCGCGCGGCCAAGCAGAACAAGGACGATGTGCCGATCGACGAGTTCCGGCGCGAATGCCGGGCCTTTGCCGAACATTGGGTCGACGTGCAGCGGGAAGAGTTCAAGCGCCTGGGCGTGATGGGCGACTGGGACGATCCGTACCTGACCATGGCCTATCCGGCCGAGGCGCAGATCGTGCGCGAGATCGGCAAGTTCCTGATGAACGGTGGCTTGTTCCAGGGCGCCCGGCCGATCATGTGGTCGGTGGTCGAACAGACCGCGCTCGCCGAGGCCGAGGTCGAGTACCACGACCATACCTCGCGCACGATCCATGTCCGTTTCAAGGTCGTGACCCCGTCGGTGCCGGCGCTCGACGGCGCCTCGGTCGTGATCTGGACCACGACGCCCTGGACCATGCCAGCCAACCGCGCCATCGCCTATGGCGCGGCGTTCGACTATGCGGTCGTCCGGGTCGATGCGGTCGCCGAGGGCAGCAAGGCCGTGGTCGGCGAGAGGCTGGTGCTGGGTGCGGCCCTATTGGGCGTGATCGCCAAGGAGGTCGGCATCAGCGCCTGGACCGTGCTGGCGACGCTCAAGGGCGAAGATCTGGCCGGCACGCGCACCGCGCACCCGCTGCGCGGCCAGGGCTATGATTATGACGTGCCGCTGCTGCCGGGCGATTTCGTCACGACCGATGCCGGCACCGGCTTCGTCCATATCGCGCCCAGCCATGGCGAGGACGATTTCCATCTGGGCCAGGCCCATGGCATCGAGATCCCGCAGACCGTCGCCAACGACGGCAGCTACTACGACCATGTGCCGCTGTTCGCCGGCAAGCGCGTCTACACGCCCTATGGCAAGCCGGGCGATGCCAATCCGGCGGTGATCGAGGCGATCGATGCGGCCGGCAGGCTGTTGAAGGCCGGCACGCTCGTGCATTCCTATCCGCATTCCTGGCGCTCGAAGGCGCCGCTGATCTTCCGCACCACGCCGCAATGGTTCATCTCGATGGAGACGAACCAGCTGCGCGAGACCGCGCTGCAGGCGATCGAGGATACGCGCTGGGTCCCGGCCGCCGGCCAGAACCGCATCCGCGCGATGATCGAGACGCGGCCGGACTGGTGCATCTCGCGCCAGCGCGCCTGGGGCGTGCCGATCGCGGTGTTCGTCGACAAGAAGACGCGCCAGCCGCTGCGCGACCAGGGCGTGATCGACCGGATCGCCGCCGCGGTCGAGCAGGAGGGGGCCGACGTCTGGTTCACCGCGCCCGCGTCGCAATTCCTCGGCAACGCATACAATGCCGAGGACTATGAGAAGGTGACCGACATCGTCGATGTCTGGTTCGATAGCGGCTCGACCCATTCCTTCGTGCTGGAGCAGCGCCCGGATCTGAAATGGCCGGCCTCGCTCTATCTCGAAGGCTCCGACCAGCATCGCGGCTGGTTCCACTCGTCCTTGCTGGAAAGCTGCGGCACGCGCGGCCGGGCACCCTATGACGCGGTGCTGACCCATGGCTTCGTGCTCGACGAGCAGGGCCGCAAGATGTCGAAGTCCTTGGGCAATATCACCGCGCCCCAAGACGTGATCGACCAGTCCGGCGCCGACATCCTCCGGCTCTGGGTCGTGGCGTCGGACTATTACGAGGATCTCCGCATCGGCAAGGAGATCCTGAAGTATCAGGCGGATGTCTATCGCCGGCTCCGGAACACGCTGCGCTATCTGTTGGGCGCGCTCGAAGGCTTCGATGCGGCCGAGCGGATCGAGCGGGCGGCGATGCCGGACCTGGAGCAATGGGTGCTGCATCGCCTGAAGGAACTCGACGTCGTGATGCGCGAGAGCACCGAGGCGTTCGATTTCCACCGCATGTATGTCGAGCTGCATCAATTCTGCTCGGTCGATCTGTCGGCGTTCTATTTCGATATCCGCAAGGATTCACTCTATTGTGACCGGCCGGACGACCTGCGCCGCCGCGCTGTGCGCACGGTGATGGATATCGTGTTCGACAGCCTGGCCAAGTGGCTGGCGCCGATCCTGTGCTTCACCGCCGAGGAAGCCTGGCTGGAACGTCATGGCGACGCGGCCGACGTGAGCGTGCATCTGGAGGTGTTCCCGACACTGCCCGACGCCTGGATCGCACCGGAACTCGCCCAGCGCTGGTCGACGCTGCGCGATCTGCGCCGGGTCGTGACCGGGGCGATCGAGATCGAGCGTGCGGCGAAGCGCATCGGCTCCAGCCTGCAGGCGAGCGTCGTGCTCTATGCCGACGCGGCGGTCGAGTCGGCACTCGTCGGCCATGACCTGGCCGAAATCTGCATCGTGTCCGAGGCGGCACTCAGCCTAGCTGCGGCACCGGAGGGCGCCTTCACCATGGCGGACGTGCCGGGCATCGCGGTCACGGTCGGGCTGGCGTCGGGTGAAAAATGTCAGCGCTGCTGGCGGGTTCTGCCGGAAGTGACGACGATCGCGGCCCATCCGGATCTGTGCGGCCGCTGTGCCGACGCGGTAGACCAGGCCGGATTTTCATCCGGCCCCATTCATAAGTAAGCCTGCGGCTCGGCGACGGCTTGCTGCCGTCGCCAGAGTCGCGTACATAGGCGCGTCCTTCAGGTTGGATCGGCATGAAACGAACGGCATATCTTGGCACGACACTCGCCCTCCTCGTGATGGGTCTGAGTGGTTGCAGCGACACCCGCAAGGCACTCGGCATCGACAAGGCGCCGCCCGACGAATTCTCGGTCGTCGCCGGCGCGCCCTTGACCATGCCCCCTGATTTCAATCTGCGCCCGCCGCGCAGCCCGTCCGACAAACCGCCGTCGGAGACGGCGGCCCAGGCCGGTCGCCAGACCGTGTTCCGCGCGTCCGATGCGAAGGGCCCGGCGAAACCAGGCGGCGCTCCGGTGATCGGTACCAACGGCGCACCGATCAGCGCCGGCGAGCAGGCGCTGATCGCCAAGGCCGGTGCCGCCGGCGCCGACCCGTCGATCCGCCAGCAGGTCGATAAGGACACGGCGCAGATCAATGCCGACAACAGCGGCGGTTTCGTCGACAGCCTGCTGTTCTGGCGTGAGCCGCCGCCGCCGGGCGAAGCGGTCGATGCGTCGCGGGAGGCACAGCGCCTGCGTGAGAACGCAGCACTCGGCAAGCCGGCGTCGGTCGGCGATACGCCGCAGATCCAGCGCACCCAGCGTGCCTGGCTCGAAGGTATCTTCTAGACATCTGATTTCACGATCCGTGCTGATCGACCGGAAGGGCTCATCCCCTTTCGGTCGCGCACAGCCGAAAGGCAGGTCCCGATGCGCCGTATCGCAGCCCGACTCTTCACGACGGCTGCGGCCGTCGCTGTGTTCGGTTCCTTCATGGCGACGGCGTCGGCCGCCTCGCTGTTCGGCGAAAGCGAATTCAAGCTGCCGAACGGGCTCGAAGTCGTGGTGGTGCCCAACCATCGCGCGCCCAACGTCACCCAGATGGTCTGGTACAAGGTCGGGTCCGCCGACGAGGAACGCGGCTGGTCCGGCGTCGCCCACTTCCTCGAACATCTGATGTTCAAGGGCACCAAGACCCTGAAGCCCAAGGAATTTTCCGAGGTCGTGGCGCGTAACGGCGGTCAGGAGAATGCCTTCACCAGCTGGGACTATACCGCCTTCTACCAGACCGTGGCGGTCGACAACCTGGCCCTGGTGATGAAGCTCGAATCCGACCGGATGCATAATCTGGTCATCACCGACGAGCAGCTGCTGCCCGAGCGCAAGGTCATTCTGGAAGAATGGCGCATGCGCATCGGCAACGTGCCCTCGGCCGTGCTCGACGAACAGGTCGAGGCGGCGCTCTACCTCAACCACCCCTACCGGATTCCCGTGCTGGGCTGGGCCGAGGAGATGGCGAAGCTCGACCTGCCCCATGAAAAGCGCTTCTACGACACCTGGTACGCGCCCAACAACGCGGTGCTGATCGTTGCCGGCGACGTCACGGTCGAGCAGGTCCGCAAGCTGGCCGTGCAATATTACGGCGGCATCCCGCGCAAGCCCATCCCAGCCCGCCTGCGCCCGGTCGAGCCGATGCGCGAGGCCAATACCACGGTCGAGCTGACCAGCAACCGGGTGCGCAATCCGTTGTGGAGCCGGGTCTATCTGGCGCCCAGCTATCACGCCGGCGAAAGCAAATACGCCTATGCGCTCGAAGTCCTGGCCGAGGTGCTGGGTGGCGGCGCCAACAGCCGGCTGCACAAGGCGCTGGTGCTGGACCAGCAGATCGCGACCGGCGCCGGTGCCGGCTATGACCCGCAGCGGCTCGATCTCGGCAAGTTCAGCTATTACGTCAGTCCCCGCCGCGGCACGACCATCGACGCCGCCGCCGACGCCGCCGAGGCGGTCGTGGCCAAGCTGCTCGCGGACGGCGTCACCGCCGACGAGGTCGATCGCGCCAAGATCCGGCTGCAGAACGAGGTGCTCTACGCCAACGACAGCCTGTCCCAGCCGGGCAACGTCATCGGCCGCGCGCTCGCGACCGGATCGAGCCTGGCCGATCTCGATGCCTGGCCCGACCGGATCGGCGCCGTGACCGTGGACGAGGTCAATGCCGCCGCCCATGCATTGTTCGAAGGCAAGACCTCGGTCACCGCCCGTCTGCTGCCGGCCAAGCCCGGCACGCCCGGTGCCGACAAGCCGATGCCGACGCAGATCCTGCCGGAGCAAATCCGATGAACCGCCGCCTCGTCCTTCTGGGCCTGATCCTCGCCGCGGTCGCGGCGCGGCCGGCCGGTGCCGTTACCGTCGAAAAGGTCACGAGCCCCGGCGGCATCGAGGCCTGGTTGGTCGAAGACCATACCCAGAAGGTGATCAGCCTCAGCTATGGCTTCCACACCGGCGGTGCCGAGGATCCGGCCGACAAGGCGGGCTTGAGCGAATTCGTCGCCTCGACCCTGGACGAGGGCGCCGGCGATCTCGATTCCGAGGCGTTCCAGGGCAAGCTCGAAGACCTGTCGTCCGAGATTTCATTCGACCCGGCGCAGGATTCGTTCGACGGCGAGCTCCGCACCGTCACGCCGCACCGCGACGAGGTGTTCGACCTCTTGCGCCTGTCGCTGACCCAGCCGCGCTTCGATCCGGAGGCGGTCGCCCGCGTCCGCGACGAGATCCTGAAGGCGATCGCCGCCCGCGCCGAGGAACCGAACGCGCTCGCCGGCAAGATCTGGTGGCGCAGCAACTTTCCGGACCAGCCCTATGGCCGGCCGATGCTGGGCACGGCCAAGACCGTCGGCGCCATCACGATCGACGATCTCAAGGCCTATGTGCAGACCCGCTTCGGCCGCAATCAGCTGAAGGTCGCGGTCGTCGGCGACATGACGCCGGACGAGCTGAAGCCGCTGCTCGATCGGACCTTCGGCAGCCTGCCCGCGACCGTGACCGAGCCGCCGGCGCCGGCCGATGCCCAGCCGGTCGACGGCGGCAAGCTGCTGCTGGTCAAGAAACCGGTGCCGCAGTCGATCATCCTGTTCGGTCAGCCGGGCCTGCCCCTCACCGACAAGGACTATTACACGCTCTTGGTGCTGAACAATATTCTGGGCGGCGGCACCTTCTCGACCCGGCTCGAACATGCGGTGCGCGAGGAAAAGGGCCTCGCCTATTCGATCGGCACCGCGCTCTCCAACTACGACCACGCGGCCCTGCTGTTCGGCCAGGCCGGCACCCAGAACGCCAAGGCCAGCGAGACGATCGCGATCATCCGCCACGAATGGGCGCGCTTTGCCGCCGCGGGTCCGACCGACAAGGAACTGAAGGACGCCAAGACCTATGTCGAAGGCGCCTATGCGCTGGGGCTCGATTCGACCCTGTCGATCGCGGAACGGCTGCTGTTCTTCCAGACCCACGGCCTGCCGATCGATTATTTCGACAAGCGCAAGGGCCTGATTGAAAAGGTCACGCTCGCCGATGCCAAGCGCGTCGCCAAGGCGGTGATCGACCCGGCCAAGCTCGGTTTCGTCGTGGTCGGCGATCCCGAGGGCGTCACGCCGGACCAGGTGGTCGATCCGGCGGACTGAACAGGGCTAGCGGATTACGCCGCCAGCCTGTGCGAGGCTTCCTTGACCTTGCGGGTCGCCTCGTCGGCGGCGTTGGTGGCTTCGGCGATGTCGCTCATGCCGCGGCTGATCGAGCTCACGCCGGTGGCGGCGATCTGCATGTTCGACGACATGTCCCGCGTCACGGCATCCTGCTCCTCGACCGCGGCGGCGATCGCCCCGGAGATCTCGTTGATCTGTACGATGGTCCTGGTGATGGCGCCGATCGCCTCGGCGGCCTCGGTCGTGGCGCTCTGCACCTGGGTGATCTGGGCGCTGATCTCATCGGTCGCCCGCGCGGTCTGGGTCGCCAGGCTCTTGACCTCGTTGGCGACGACCGCGAAGCCCTTGCCGGCTTCCCCGGCACGTGCCGCCTCGATCGTGGCGTTCAAGGCCAGCAGGTTGGTCTGGCTGGCGATGCCGGTGATCAGCTTGATGACCTCGCCGATCCGGCTCGCGGCGCCGACCAGCTCGCCCATCAGCCGGTTGGTGCGTTCGGCCTGCTCGACCGACTCGGCCGAAATGCGTGACGCGCTGGTGGTCTGACGGCTGATTTCCCGGACCGAGGCGACCAGCTGCTCGGCGCCGGCGGCCATGGCCTGAACCTGGCCGGCGGCGTCGCTCGATGCGCTGGCGGCGCGGGTCGCCTGGTCGCTCGCCGTCGAAACCGCCCGGGTGATTGCACCCAGATCCGTGTCGATGGCCAGGCCCAGCACGGCGCGGCGCTCGCGCTCCTTGACCTGGGCGGTGATGTCGGTCGCAAATTTCACGACCTTGTAGGGTTTGCCGCTGGTATCCAGGATCGGGTTGTAGGTCGCCTGGATCCAGACCTCGCGTCCGCCTTTGGCCAGACGCCGGTATTCGGCTGCCTGATATTCCCCGCGATTGAGCTTCGCCCAGAACTCGCGATAGGCGGCGCTGGCCTTCTCCGCCGCTTCGACGAACAGGCTGTGATGCTTGCCCTGGATCTCGTCCAGGCTATAGCCGAGGGCATCGCAGAAATTCTGATTCGCGGTCAGCACCGTGCCGTCGAGCGAAAATTGAATGACCGCCTGCGATTTGTCGATCGCCGCCAGCTGGCCCTCATAGTCGCTGGTCTGCAGCTTGCGTGCGGTAATGTCGGTCGCGAATTTCACGACCTTATAGGGCTTGCCGTTCCGGCCCAGGATCGGGTTGTAGGAAGCCTGGATCCAGACCTCGCGCCCGCCCTTGGCCACGCGGCGGAACTCGCGGGCCTGATGCTCGCCCCGGTTCAGCGCCGCCCAGAATTGCCGATAGTCCGCGCTGGCCGCCTCGGCCGGCTCGACGAACAGGCTGTGATGCTTGCCCTGGATCTCGTCCAGGCCATAGCCCATTGCGCCCAGGAAATTTGCGTTTGCCGTCAGGATGGTACCGTCCATCTTGAATTCGATCGTCGCCTGGGAGACATCGAGCGCCTTCAACTTAGCCACGAGTTCGCGAGGCGAGCCGGGGGATGCGAGACCAAACATTCTAGCAACTCCTACGGGAGATCGGTTGGACATGCTTCGGACTCAAATCTCCCCTAAGCTTATTAATCAGTACTTAAAATTTGGCATTTCCAAAATTGAGGCAAAATGCGAAAAAGAGAACCAAAAGTAAAATCAGCCTATAAGCGATCAATTTTGGACATCACCGACGGTTTTCATTGCATATGTCTGGAATTCTTCAAATATATAAAAATATGAGATTTTTCTAATGAATATTGATTCAGGCAATCGCCTCAAAATCTGTGAGCTTCCGGAACGAATCGGACAGATTCTTCCCGTCATGGCGGCGGTGCTGTCCAGGTTTCATTGTCGTCGGCCCAGGCCCGACGGCGGGACAATCTGGAGAGGAAACTGGGCTTTCCGCCTGCCTCAGTCGAGAAAACCGCGGGACAGCAAGATTGATGCCAATTCTGCGGTGTCGGTTGCGACCACGTCCGCACCGGCCTCGGTTAAAGCCGCGGCGTGGCCGGGCAAACAATGGCCGCCGCCGCAGAAGCCGATCGCGACCATGCCGGCGGCCTTCGCCGCCTCGATGCCGGGCGCGCTGTCCTCGATCACCAGGCAGCGATCCGGCGTACTGCCGCGTCGGGCGGCGGCATGGAGGAACAGGTCCGGCGCCGGCTTGCCGCGGGCAACCTCGACCGCACTGAACACGGCGGTTCCGAACAGCGGCTGATAGCTGCCGAGCGACAGTGCCAGGCCCAGCCGATCGGGTGGGCTGGACGATGCGACGCAGCGATCGACCGCGACCCGCCGCACCAGGTCGGGCATGCCGGCGATCGGTTGCAATTCGGCCCGGAACGTCTCGAACAGGCGCTGCTGCACCTGGTCGGTATAGTCATCGGGCAGCGGCCGGCCCCACAGCGCCTCCAGCATCGCCTGATTGTCCTTGCGGCTGCGGCCGATGGCGCGCCGGCAGAATTCGGCGTACGGAATCGGATGGCCGAGACCGTGCAGCACGGCGACTTCGACCCGGCAGGCCAGGACCTCACTATCGACGAGAACGCCGTCGCAATCGAAGATGATGAGGGTGGTTGGCGTCGTAGCCACGATATATAGTGTTCCTTCGTCCAAGCCCGTTCGTTCTAGCAAGCCCAACAGCCGAGCGCCATGTCGAACCCGATCCGCCAGCTTCCGACCGTGCTCGTCAACCGCATCGCCGCCGGCGAGGTGGTCGAACGCCCGGCCTCCGCTGTCAAGGAGCTGGTCGAGAACGCGATCGATGCCGGCGCCCGTCATATCGAGATCGGTCTGCGCGAGGGCGGCCAGAGCCTGATCGTGGTCAGCGACGACGGCATCGGCATGGACCCGGACGGGCTGATGCTGGCGGTCGATCGCCATTGCACGTCGAAGCTGCCCGACGACGACCTGATGGCGATCGCGACGCTCGGTTTCCGCGGCGAGGCGCTGCCGTCGATCGGGGCCGTCGCCCGCCTTACCCTCACCAGCCGGGCGCGCGGTGCGGCCGAGGCCTGGAGCCTGACCGTCGATGGCGGCGACAAGGGCCGGCCGGTGCCGGCCGCGTTCGGCCAGGGGACGCGGGTCGAGGTGCGCGACCTGTTCTACGCGACGCCGGCCCGGCTCAAGTTCATGAAGACGCCCCGGACCGAGCGCGATCAGGCCGTCGATATGGTGAAGCGCCTGGCCATGGCGCATCCGGAAATCGCCTTTACCGTATTGGCCGACGACGATCGCGCCATGCTGCGCCTGAGTGCCGCGCCCTTGGCCGATCCGGTCGAGGAACGGCTTGCGCGCCTCGCGGCGGTGCTCGGCCGCGATTTCGCCGACAATGCCTTGGCCGTCGAGGCGTCGCGCGAAGGTATCCGCTTGACGGGTTTCGCCGGGCTGCCGACGCTCAACCGTGCCACCGCGCGCGAGCAATATCTGTTCGTCAACGGCCGCCCGGTGCGCGACAAGCTGCTGACCGGCGCCGTCCGCGGCGCCTACATGGATTTCCTCGCCGGCGACCGCCATCCGATGGTGGCCCTGTTCGTCGATGTGCCGTCGAGCGAGGTCGACGTCAATGTCCATCCGGCCAAGGCCGAGGTGCGGTTCCGCGATCCCGCCCTGGTGCGCGGCCTGATCGTCGGCGCGTTGAAGCACACGCTCAACGCCGCCGGCCATCGCGCGTCCACCACGGTCGCCAATGCGACCATCGATGCGCTCCGGCCGGCCGCCATGCCCAGCTATGGTGGCGGCTGGAACGGCTCCTATGGCAATTACCGCCCGTCGCCGATGCCGGCCGGGCTGGCCGAGGCGGTGGCGGCCGCCTATGCCCCGGCACCGAACCTGTTCGACGGCGGGTTGCCGACCGCGGCACCGCCGGGGGCCGAGAGCTTCCCGCCGGCCCAGGAGCAATTCCCCTTGGGCGCCGCGCGGGCGCAGCTGCACGACACCTATATCGTGGCGCAAACCGCCCAGGGCATCGTCATCGTCGACCAGCATGCCGCCCACGAGCGGCTGGTCTACGAGCGCATGAAGGCGGCGCTGGCCGAGAGTGGCGTGAAGCGCCAGGCGCTGCTGCTGCCGGAAGTGGTCGAACTGGACGAGGCCTCGGCCGATCGGCTCGGCACCCGCGCCGGGGAACTGGCCGAGCTGGGGCTGATATTGGAACCGTTCGGCCCCGGCGCCGTGGTCGTGCGCGAGGTGCCGGCGCTGCTCGGCGATTGCGACGTCAAAGGCCTGGTGCGCGATCTGGCCGAGGAACTGGCCGAATTCGGTGCGGCCCTGTCGCTGAAGGAACGGCTCGAAGCGGTGTGCGGCACGCTCGCCTGCCATGGCAGCGTCCGCGCCGGCCGGCGGCTCAACCCGGCCGAAATGAACGCGCTGTTGCGCCAGATGGAGGCGACGCCCCATTCCGGCCAATGCAACCACGGCCGCCCGACCTATGTGGAATTGAAGCTGGGCGATATCGAACGGCTGTTCGGCCGGCGCTAGGCCGCCATTCCGTACCGCATCAAGATCAGCCGCGCCGCGCCGTAGCGCCGTTCGTCCTCAATGGTGAACCCGTCGGGGGCGGCGAATTCTTCCTTGGCGCCGACTTCGAGCACGACGATGGCATTTTCGGCGATCCAGCCGGCCGCGACTAGGTTCTTCAGGGTCGGCGGCGCCACGTTCTTGCCGTAGGGCGGGTCCAGGAACACGAGCGAGCAGGGCTGGGACGCCCGCGCCGGCGCCACGGCGTCGCCGCGCTGGATGGTGACGCGTGGCCCCTCTTTCAGAGCGGCGACATTGATCTTGATGGTCTCGAGCGCCACCGGCGCCAGCTCCAGGAACGTGACATGGCCGGCGCCGCGCGACAGGGCTTCGAGGCCGAGCGCGCCGGTGCCGGCGAAGGCGTCGAGTACGCGGGCACCGGCGATCGGCGAGCCGCCCGCCGCCCAGCGGCCATGCTCCAGGATGTTGAACAAAGATTCGCGCGCCCGGTCGCTGGTCGGCCGGACCTTGTCGCCTTCGGGCACGGCGATCGGCCGGCCGCGGTGACTACCGCCGACGATCCGCATTGCGCGGGCCTCCCGGCTTCTTGGGCGCGTCGTTACTGCGCGACGGCGCCCGCTCGGTGCGCGCGCCGGCCGCTTTGGTCGTGACCAAAACCTTGGTGGCGGTCCTGCCGGGTGCCGCGCGGGCTTCGATCGATCGTTCGGCTGACCGTTCGGACGAGGGCGCCGGAGGGCGGCCCCGCTTCGGCGCGGGCTCGACCGCGCGATGTGGCTTGGGGATCCGCACTTTGCCTTTGGCGGCGACGGGCTCGTCCTTCAGGGCCAGGGTCCGCCGTGCGACGGCGGTCGCCCCCTTGTCCTTGGCGGCGCCCAGGCCCAGCTGGTCGCGCAGCACGCGACGCGGCACCTCCTCTATGGCGCCGCGCGGCAGCAGGCCCAGCTGGAACGGGCCATAGGACAGGCGCAGCAGCCGGGTCACGACATAGCCCAAGTGCTCGAACACCTTGCGGATCTCGCGGTTCTTGCCCTCGGTGAGCGCGACCGTGACCCAGGCGTTCGAGCCCTTCTGGCGCTCGAAATCGACCTCGATCTTGCCATAGCGCACGCCGTCGATGACGACGCCGTCGGTGAGCGCCAGGAACCGCTCGGGCTCGACCGTGCCATGGACGCGCACCTTGTAGCGCCGGACCCAGCCGGTCGACGGCAGCTCCAGCTTGCGGGCGAGTTCGCCGTCGTTGGTCAAGAGCAGCAGGCCCTCGGAATTCAGATCCAGCCGGCCCACGGAGATCACCCGGCCCATTTCAGGCGGCAGCGTGTCGAACAGGGTCTCGCGGCCCTTTTCGTCGCGGTGCGAGGTCACCAGGCCGGCCGGCTTGTGATAGCGCCACAGCTTCGACGGCTCGGGTTCCTTGAGCGGCTTGCCGTCGACCAGAATGATCGAGCCGGGCGTGACCACGAAGGCCGGGGTCAGCAGCTGCTTGCCGTCGACCCAGACACGTCCATCCTCGATCCAACGTTCGGCATCGCGCCGGGAGCACAGGCCGGCGCGCGCCAGCACCTTGGCGATGCGGTCGCCCTTTTCGGGGGCCGAACCGGTCTCGTCGCTCATCTCTATCGTCCTTGGGCCGCGGCGGCGACGAAGGCGCGCAGCAGCGCCTCGTCGGCCGGGCTGATCTCGAATTCGGGGTGCCATTGCACGCCGATGCAGAAGCGCTTGCCCGGCAGCTCGATGCCCTCGATCACGCCGTCCGGAGCGACAGCGTCGATCACCACACCGGGGCCCACGGTCTTGACCGCCTGATGATGGGCCGAATTGACCGCGAAGCGGGTGGTGCCGACGATGTCGTGCAGGATCGTGGCCGGGGCAACGGCCACGTCATGGCCGGGCTCATTGCGCGGATTGGGCTGCTCATGGGCGAGCGGGCCCTGGATCTCGTCCGGGATATGCTGGACGAGCGTGCCGCCCAGCGCCACGTTCAGCAGCTGCTGCCCGCCGCAGATGCCCAGCACCGGCTTGTCGGCGGCGAGTGCTGCCCGGGTGATCGCCAGCTCGAACGCGGTGCGGCGGTCCTTGGTGGTGACGCTGTCGTGCCGGCTTTCGGCGCCGAACAGGGCGGGATCGACATCGAAGGCGCCGCCGGTCACGATCAGCCCGTCGATCAGGTCCAGATACTCGGACGCGCGTTCGGGCTCGTGCGGCAGCAACACCGGTAGGCCGCCGGCGCGCACGACCGAGCCGCAGTAATTCTCGCGGATCGCGTACCAGGGAAATTTGGAGTAGCCACCGGGCTTCTCCGAATCGAGAGTAAGGCCGATGATTACGGGGCGTGACATGGGCGATCCTTTTGGTCGAAGCCCGACCATAAGCGCCCGGGGAAACGCACGCAACGCCAGGGAACGCATGGGTATGGGGCGTCGAAGCGAAGGACCGAGCCTGATGGATCGCGCGCTGGATCTGGCGCGCGAGGCTGCCGCCGCCGGCGAGGTGCCGGTCGGTGCCGTGCTGGTCGAATCCCAGACCGGCCGCATTTTGGCCGAAACCCGCAACCGGATCGAGGAATTGTCGGACCCGACCGCCCATGCCGAGATCCTGGCGATCCGCGCCGGGGCAGTGGCGCTGGGCAGCCCGCGCCTGCCCGATTGCGATCTCTATGTAACGCTCGAACCCTGCCCGATGTGCGCCGCCGCGATCGCGTTCGCCCGCCTGCGCCGGGTCTATTACGGCGCCGGCGATGCCAAGGGCGGCGCCGTCGATCATGGCGTCCGCCTGTTCGATCAGCCGAGCTGCCACCATCGGCCCGAGGTCTATGGTGGCATCGGCGAGAGCGAGGCCGCGACATTGCTCAGAGAGTTTTTTCAGGTCCGGCGGTAGACCTGCTGCTTCGGCAGGGCGCCCCGCACCTCCTGGGCCTGGACGGGATGCTTGCCCGTGCAAATATGCTCCTCGTCCCGTTCCGGTAGGCAGCCCTCCTTATGTCCGAACCCGCGACCGCCGAAGTTCCGCTGACCCAACGTGCCGTGCTGGTCATGGCCGGCGCCTGCGGCTTCGGCGCGGCGAACATCTATTACAACCAGCCGATGCTGGCCGATATCGCGCGCGATATCGGCACCCCGGTCGCCGCCGGCGTCGTGCCGACCGTGACCCAGGTGGGCTATGCGCTCGGCCTGCTGCTGCTGTCGCCGTTGGGCGACCGGTTCGACCGCAAGACCTTGATCCTGGGTGAGCTCGTGGGTCTGATCCTGGCCTTGGCCCTGGCGGCGGTCTCGACCAACCTTGTGACCCTCGCCGTCGCGAGCTTCGCGATCGGCATCCTTACCACCTTCATCCAGCAGATCGTGCCGATGGCGGCGCATCTGGCCGCACCCGCCAAGCGCGGTCAGGTCGTGGGCACGGTCATGAGCGGTCTCTTGATCGGCATCCTCGGCGGACGGGTGCTGTCGGGCATCGTCGCCGAGCATCTGGGCTGGCGCGAGATGTTCGGCATCGCTGCCGGCATGATGATCGTGCTGTGGGGCGTGCTATTCTTCCTGCTGCCGCGCACGGCACCGACCTCGGGCCTGCCTTATCCGGCCCTGATGCAGTCGCTGTGGCATCTGTTCCGTGCTGAGCGCGTGCTGCGCGAGGCCTCCGCGATCGGTGGGCTGATGTTTGCCGCCTTCAGCGCGTTCTGGGCGACGCTGACGCTCTATCTGGCCAGCCCCGCCTATCATCTGGGCCCGGAGGCCGCCGGCCTGTTCGGGCTGGTCGGCATCGCCGGCGCGCTGGTCGCCCCCTTGGCCGGTCGCGTGGCCGACCGCGGCGGGCCGCGTCGCACCGTCGGCATCGCCATCGTCGTGGTCTTCGCGTCCTATGTCGTGTTCGCCGCTGCCGGGCAATCGATCTGGGGCTTGATCGCGGGCGTGGTGCTGCTCGATCTGGGCGTCCAGGGCGCCATGATTTCGAACCAGTCGCGCATCTTTGCGCTTCGCCCCGAATCGCGCAGCCGGATCAACACGATCTATATGGTGGTCTATTTCGCCGGCGGCTCTGCCGGCTCGGCTTTGGGCGCGTTCGCCTGGAGCTATGGCGGCTGGCTTGCGGTCTCCGGCGTCGGCCTGGCGCTGGCGTCGCTGGCACTCGCGATCCATGCCTTGAGCCCGCGCGAGGCGGTGGCAAGGGCAGCCGCCTAATCCCTTGCCAGACCGCACCGACGCCCGAATGATGCGCTCTGCAACGTTCGGGGGATGGCCAGGATGAAACGCCGCGCGCTTTTGCTGATCGGTCTCGGCCTGTTGCTTGCCGGTCCCGGCGCCCATGCCGAAATGCGGCATTGGGAGATGGAGACCGAATATCCGCGCGACTCGATGCCCGGCGCCGGGCTCGACCGTTTCGCCGCGGAATTGAACCGGCGCAGCCACGACGACATCATGGCGATGCCCAATTACGAAGCGTCGATGGGCTTCAAGGGCGTCGATCTCCTGCGTGCCGTCGAGGCCGGCAAGCTGCCGCTCGCCGACAGTTTCGCCGGATCGCTCGGCGAGATGGCGCCCATCTTCCTGCTGTCGTCGCTGCCGTTCGTCGCGACCTCGTTCGACGACGCCTGGCGGCTCTATCAGGCGGCGAAACCGGCCTATCAGGCAGCGTTCGCGGCGCACCATCAGCGCCTGCTCTATGCCACACCCTGGCCGCCGACCGGTCTTTGGGCCAAGCATCCGGTGCTGACGCCGGCCGACCTCGCCGGCCTCACCATCCGCGCCTATGACGAGACCAGCCGGCAGGTCATGGCGGCAAGCGGCGCCAAGGCGGTCTATCTGTCCTTTGCCGAAGCCATGCCGCGGCTCAAGGACGGCTCGCTCACCGGCGTGCTGTCGTCGGGCGACGGTGGCGCGGGGCGCAAACTATGGCTCTATCTGCCGAGCTTCACCGCGATCAATTATGCCGTTCCGCTCAGCCTCGCCAGCGTCAACGCCGAGGCCTATCAGGCGCTGCCGCCGGAACTGCAGCAGGCGGTCGATGCCTCGGCCGCCGCGACCGAGGCGGCCCAATGGCAATTGATCCGCGCGCGGCTCGACGCGAATTACAAGACCATGCGCGCCAACCATGTCCAGATCGCCGAACAGCCGGCGCCGGCGCTGAAAGACCTGCTGGCGAAATCCGCCGACAGCGCGATTACGGCCTGGCAGGCCCAGGTCGGGCCGGAGGGTGCGGCCGTGCTGGCGGCCTATCGGGCCAAGCCTTAAGGGAAATCCTCCGGCCAGTCCTGGTCGCTTTCCCAGAATCCGATCGGGCTGTTGGTCTTGGCCTGCCAGCCGGCTGCCCAGCGATAGGTCGTGAGTTCGACGACGAATTCTTGGCTGTCGACCCAGGCTGGGTTGGCCCAGTTCGGATGGCAGGCGACGACCTGGATGACTTTGGCCGCAACGGGCTTGCCGTCGGGGCCGGGCGAAGGATCATCCACAATGCGCCAGGCGTTCTTGAGCGAACTGCCGAGCGCCTTGCGGCCCGGCAGCTCCTCCGTCGTCAATTGCCCGTGGTCGACGTCCATCAGCGTGGTCTCCAGCCCGGCATAGGAGCCGATGCCCAGACTATGGTCGGCGCTGACCAGAAAGGTCGCCGGGCCGTCGTGCAGCTGCTGACGGTCGATATCGGCGAGCGGCACGGTGAAGACCTGGTCGGCGATCACCTTGCCGGTGGCGTCGACCAGGCGCAGATGGGCGCCCTTCAGCGGTTCCTTGGCGAGAGCCTTGCGCAGCGGATCGCCCTCGGCCAGCACCAGGTCCAGATCGGTGGTTTCCTGCCACATGTCGGCGCGCAGCTCGGGCGTGATCCGGCTGTCCTCCAGCACCTGCAGCGCGCCATCGATGCCGTTGGTCGCCTGATCGACGGCGATGCTCTTATGGATCGCGTAACCCTCGGGCACGGCCGGCTCGTCCGCCCAGGCCGGGGTGACGAGTACGAGCAGGCAGAGCACCCAGCGGATCGGGGTCATGACCGTGATCAGCGCTTTTCGTTACGTTCGCGGGCGACGGCGCGCCAGCCGATGTCGCGACGGCAGAAGCCCTCGGGCCAAAGGATCTTATCGATGCCAAGATATGCCCGGGCCTGGGCCTCGGAAACCGAGGATCCCAGTGCGGTTACGACCAGAACACGGCCGCCGTCGGCGACGATCTTATCGTCCTTGCGCACCGTGCCGGCGTGGAAGATTTCGACCGTCGGCGCTGCGGCGGCGGCGGCGTCGAGACCGGCGATCGCGGTGCCCTTCAGCGGCGCCTCGGGATAACCCTCCGCCGCCATCACCACGCCCAGCGCCGCCTCGGGGCGCCACTCGAGTTTGATCTGGTCGAGCGTGCCGTCGCGCGACGCCAACAGCGCCGGCAGCAGGTCGGACTTCAGCCGCCGCAGCAGCACTTCGCATTCCGGATCGCCGAAGCGGACATTGTATTCGATCAGCTGCGGCCCGGTTTTGGTCAGCATCAGGCCCGCGAACAGCACGCCCTTGAACGGCTTGCCGTCGGCGGCCATGCCGGCGAGCGACGGGCGGATGATCCGGTCCATCACCTCTTGTTCGAGCGCCGGCGTCAGTGCCGGGGCCGGCGAATAGGCGCCCATGCCGCCGGTGTTGGGGCCGGTGTCGCCGTCGCCGACCGCCTTATGGTCCTGAGCCGAGGCGAGCGGGATCGCGGTCTTGCCGTCGACCAGGGCGAAGAAGCTCACCTCCTCGCCATCGAGGAATTCCTCGATCACGATCTCGATGCCGGCATCGCCGAAGCGGCGGTCGAGCATCATGGCATCGACCGCTTCGAGCGCGTCGTCGAGCTTCATCGCCACGACCACGCCCTTGCCGGCGGCGAGCCCGTCGGCCTTGACCACGATCGGGGCGCCGCGGCGGCGGATCTCGGCCTTGGCGGCATCCGGATCGGTGGTGCGCAGATAGGCGCCGGTCGGCACGCCGTATTTGGCGCAGAGATCCTTGGTGAAGCCCTTGGAGCCTTCGAGCTCGGCCGCGGCCTTCGAGGGGCCGAAGCATTTGAAGCCGTGGGCCTCCAGATGATCGACCAGGCCCGCGACCAGCGGGGCTTCGGGCCCGACCACGACGAAATCGATCTGCTCGGCCTGGGCCAAGGCCAGCAAGCCATCGAGGTCGGTGACGCCGACCGGGCGGCAATCGGCGAGTGCTGCGATGCCGGCGTTACCGGGCGCGCAGATCAAGGCATCGCACAGCGGCGAGGCTTGCATCGCCCAACAGAGCGCATGTTCGCGCGCGCCGGAGCCCACGACCAGAATTCGCATCGCCACCCTCGTCTTCAAAATCACTGTTGTCCGTCGGCGCGCTTTCATATCATAGCCCATGGTTTCGGATATCCCCCCCGCGCCGACCGGCGCCCCTGCGCCGGGCGCAAGCCCCTCCAATGTCCCGGTCTATTCGGTCGGCGAGATCTCCGGCGCGCTGAAGCGCACGATCGAGCAGGCCTATGGCTATGTCCGCGTGCGCGGCGAGATCAGCGGCTGCAAGCGCCATGGCTCGGGCCATATCTATCTGGCGCTGAAAGACATGGACGCGGTGATCGACGCCGTGTGCTGGCGCGGCTCGACCGGGCGCCTGAAGGTCGATCCGGCCGACGGCATCGAGGTGATCGCGACCGGCCGGCTCACCACCTTCCCCGGCCGCTCCAAGTACCAGATGGTGATCGAGCAGATGGAGCTGGCCGGCGAAGGCGCGCTTCTGAAGCTCTTGGAAGAACGCAAGCGCAAGCTGATGGCGGAGGGTCTGTTCGCGGCCGAGCGCAAGCGCGCGCTGCCCTATCTGCCGACCGTGATCGGCGTCGTCACCTCGCCGACCGGCGCCGTCATCCGCGACATCCTGCATCGGTTGAACGAGCGCTTTCCGCGCCATGTGTTGCTGTGGCCGGTCGCGGTCCAGGGCGAGGCGGCGGCCGAGCAGGTCGCGCGTGCCATCGACGGCTTCAACCGCATCCGGCCCGGCGGGCCGATCCCGCGGCCGGACCTGATCATCGTCGCGCGCGGCGGCGGCAGCCTCGAAGACCTGATGGCCTTCAACGAGGAGATCGTCGTGCGCGCGGCCGCGGCGAGCACAATTCCGCTCATTTCCGCGGTCGGGCATGAGACCGACACCACGCTGATCGATTTCGCCAGCGACAAGCGCGCGCCGACGCCGACCGCCGCCGCCGAAATGGCGGTGCCGGTGCGGCTCGATCTCCAGACCGAGGTGCGGGGTCTGGGCGGCCGGCTCGACGCCGCCTCGATCCGCCTGGTCGAGGAACGGCGGTTGCGCCTAGACGGGTTGGCGCGCGGCCTGCCCGATCCGGTCCGGCTGATCGAGACGGCGGAACAGCGGCTCGACGATCGGGCCGAGCGGCTGAAACTGTCGATCGGCGCGCTGTTACGCGACCGCGCGGCCCGAATCGCGACCGCGGCGGCGCAATTGAAGCATCCGCGCCAGCAGATCGCCGAGCATGAGCGGCATCTGGCCGGCACGGCGCTGCGTCTCAAGCCGGCACTCGACCGGGCGCTGGAGCGGGCGGCGGAGCGGGTCGGCTTGGTCGGCGACCGGCTGAAGGCCGTGCCGATGTTGCCGGCGCTCGATCGCCGTGCCCAGGATCTGGCCGCACTCGGTGTCCGCCTCGATGCCGCCGCCCGGCGCGATGCCGACGGCCGGGTCGAACGCCTCACCCGCCTGACCCAGGTGCTGGAGTCGCTGTCGCCGTTCAAGGTGCTGGAGCGCGGCTATGCCGTGGTCGAGGATCGTGCCGGCCAGCCGCTCGCCGCCGCCGCGATCGAACCGGGCATGGCGCTGACGTTGCGTTTCCACGACGCCACCGTGGCGGCCCGTGCCGAAGGCGAGGCGGCTGGTCTGACTCCGAGGCCCGCCAAGAAAGCCAAGCCGGAGCCCGAAACCCGGCAGCCGAGCCTGTTCTAACCACCCTCACCCGGCTCGCTTCAGCGAGCCGGGTGAGGGACGTGCCGACGCTCCATCGCCTTCTCGGGTTCAGTCAATCCAGTGAAGCCGAACTGCTCATAGAGCCCGTGGGCATCGCGGGTGAACAGGGTAAAGCGGCGCAAATTCTGCAGATCCGGATGCGCCATGATCGCCCCGACCAGGAATTTCGACAGGCCCTGGCCGCGATGGCTCACCAGCACCCAGACATCGGGCCAGATAGGCGAAGGTCGTATAGTCGGTGATGACCCGCGCCCAGCCGACCAGGCTCCGGTCGGGCGCATAGAGGCCGAAGGGCAGCGAATGGGCGAAGGCGCGGGCGATCTGATCGAAGCTGCGACCTTGGGCCCAATAGCTCTCGGTCGACAGGATCCGGTGGACCAGCGCCATGTCGAGCCGGGCCGGGTCGGTGCTGACGGTGAAGCCGTCGCGGGCGGTCTCATGGATCGGGATCATCGAGAGCCTCGTCAGTCCGGCCAGCGCCGATGCAACCAGAACCAATGGCCGGGCCGGGCGCGGATCCAGCTTTCGACCATGCGGTTGATCGCGGTCATCAGCGTCAGCACGTCTGCCGCCTTGTCGCCGCTCGCCGGCAGGTCATGGGGTGGGAACACGGTGACCTGGAAGCGCGATCCCGGCAGCCGCTCGACCCGGGCCGGCAGGACGGCGCAGTCGTAGCGCAGGGCGAGCTCGGCGATCGCCGGCGCGGTCATGGCGTCGCGGCCGAAGAACGGCACGGCGATGCCGTCGTTCATCTTCTGATCGACCAGCATGCACAGCGATTGGCCGGCCTTGATCGCACCCAGGATCTTGCGGGCGCCTAGGGCGCCCTTCGGGATCGGATCGGCACCCAGGTCGCGGCGGAGCTGGATCATCATGCGATCGACCAGCGGGTTGTTGGCGGCGCGATAGATCGCGGCCAGCTTCAGGCCATAGAGCGCCGCGGCGAGTGCGGCCACTTCCCAGTTGCCGAAATGGCCGGAATAGAAGATCAGCGGCTTGCCACGCGCGAGGGCGGCATCGACATGCTCCAACCCGGTCGCCTGGATCGCGGCACCCGGCGTGTAGGCGTCCATGGTCTTGAGGTGCGGAAACTCGCCGACGACCCTGCCGAGATTGTCCCACATCTCCGCTATGACCCGGTTCTGCGCCGCCCGGTCCAACTCGGGCATGGCGCGGGCGAGGTTACGCCGCGCGCGCCGGGTGATGCCCAGGCGGGGGCCGAGCGTGCGGGCGATCCAGCCGCCGAGCGCCGACGCCCGGGGGCGCGACAGCGCGCCGAACAGGCGCATCGCCAGGCCGGCAAAGGCGGCCTCGATGCGTTGGCCCAGGCGGATGGTCTCGTCGCTCATCGGGGCGCCAGCAGGGGTTGGATCAGGCGCCGGATCAACGCCTCGTCCTCCGGGCGCTCCCAGGCGAGACGGACGGCCAAGGTTTCGACCCGGGCGCGCAGGTCGGCAGGCAGACGGACCCAATCCTTGGTCGTCGTCACGACCGTGGCGTCGGCCTGTTCGGCCTGGGCGATCAGATCGGCCATCTCCTCCGGCTTGTAGGGATGGTGATCGGGAAAGCCGATGCCGGCGATCAGGTCGACGCCGAGCGCGCCCAGGCTGTCGAAGAATTTCTGCGGCCGGCCGATGCCGGCGAAGGCCACGACGCGGCGGTCGCGCCAGGCTTCGGCGTCGCCGCTGGGTACCAGCCGCGCCCGCGCGACGGGCAGCCGAGACGCCAGGGCGATGCCGATCTGGCTGGCATCGTCGCCGATCAGAACGGCCGCCTGGGCGCGCGCCAACCCGCGCCGCCGCGGTTCGCGCAACGGCCCGGCCGGCATGACCCGGCCATTGCCGAAGCCATAGCCGGCATCGACCACCATCAGCGCCAGATCCTTGGCGAGCGACGGGTTCTGCAGGCCGTCATCCATCAGGATCAGCTCGGCCCCGGCTGCGGCCGCCATGCGGGCGCCGATCGGGCGGTCATGGGCGACCCAGGTCGGTGCTGCCTCGGCCAGCAGCAGCGCCTCGTCGCCAACGGCGTGGAAATCCTGGATGACCGGGTCGACCCGCACCGGCCCGGACAAATAGCCGCCATAGCCGCGCGTCAGAATATGCGGGCGATGGCCGTCGGCCGTCAGCAGCCGCGCCAGCTCCAGGGTCACGGGCGTCTTGCCGGCGCCGCCTGCGACCAGATTGCCGACGCAGATCACCGGCACGGCGGCCGTCATCGGCCGGGCCAGCGCATGGCGGAGCGCGCCCGCGGCGGCATAGGCCTGGGCGGCCGGCTCCAGTGCCAGGGCCTGCCACCCAAGCCGGCGCCAGAACTCAGGGGCCTGCATGGGCGGCCTCGGCGGGCTGCAGCGACGCGATCAGGGGTTCCAGCCGCGCCATGACCCGTTCGACCACGCCGCTCTGCGCCTGCGCTGCGGCCCGGGCGGCATCGCCCATGGCCTGGCGGCGCGCCGGCTGATCCAGCAGGGTTTCGATCGCGGCAGCCAAACCGGCGGCATCCGTCACTTCCAGCGCCGCGTCGGCGGCATGGAGTGCGGCCGCATTGGCGGCGCAATTCACCATGTCCGGGCCGTGCAGGATGGCCGCCCCCAGCAGCGCCGGTTCGATCGGGTTATGGCCGCCGAGCGTGCCGGGCGGCAGCAGGGAGCCCGCGACCAGCACGATTGGGCCCAGCCGGTAGAACAGCCCCATCTCGCCCATGGTATCGGCCAGATAGACCGCGGTCGCGGGCTGGATCGGCTCCCGTTCCGAACGACGGGCGACCCTCAGGCCACGCGCGGTCAACAGGGCCGCGATACCCTGCGCCCGGTTCGGATGGCGGGGGGCGAGCAGGGTCAACAGGTCCGGGCGCTTGTCGGCGAGGATGACATGGGCGTCCGCCACGATCGCCTCCTCACCCTCGTGGGTCTGCGCCGCGAGCCAGACCGGCCGGTCGCCGATCGCGCGCGTCAGTGCCGCCAGCTCGACCGGATCGGCCGGCAAGGGGGCGGCGGAGGATTTGAGATCGCCGACGGTCAGGGCGGCGCGCGCGCCCAGCTGGTTGAGCCGGCCGGCCTGGGCCTCGTCCTGGGCCAGCACCAGATCGAAACAGCCGAGCAGATCGCGGATCATGCCCGGAAAGCGCCGCCAGCCGCGCATCGAGCGCTCGGACATCTTGGCGTTCAGCAGCAGCATCGGCACGCCACGCCGATGGGTGTCGGCGACCAGGTTGGGCCAAAGCTCCGACTCGACCCAGACCGCCAGGTCCGGCCGCCAATGACCCAGAAACCCGGCGACCGCGGCCGGATGATCGATCGGCACATATTGGTGAAAGGCACGGGCCGGCAGGCGCTGGGCCAGCAGCGTCGCCGAGGTGACCGTGCCGGACGTCACCAGCATCTCGGCCATCGGCAGCCGCTCCAGCAGCCGGTCGATCAAAGGCAGCAGCGACAGCGATTCGCCGACGCTGGCCGCATGAGCCCAGATCAGCGGACCGTTCGGGCGCGGACGGTTGGGGCGGCCGAACCGTTCGTGCCGGCGGGCCGGATCCTCTTTGCCGCGCCGGGTCCGGGCGCCCAGGAACAGCGTGATGACCGGCAGGGCCGCGCGGGTGGCCAGGCGATAGGCGCCGAGCCAGCTCACGGCAGGGGCGCCAGGGCGGCCGGCGCCGGATCGATCGGGGCATGGCCGCAGCGCCGGTCGGCCTCGGCGGTCAGATCGTTCATCCGTGCTTCCAGCAGCACGCGCAGCCGTTCCTGCTCGGTCGCATCGGCGTCGGACGGCACCAGAACCGGCTCGCCCCACAGGAACAGGCCACGGCTGAACGGCAGGGCCAGGTGGAACCGGTCCCAGCTGCCGAGCAGGCGGCGGCGCGTCGTGGCGTAGCTCAACGGGATGATCGGCACCCGGGCCAAACGCGCGGCCGCGATCACGCCGGCGCTGACGCGCATGCAGGGGCCACGCGGACCGTCGGGGGTGAAGCCCACGTTCTGGCCGTCGTTCAGCGCCCGCACGATGGCGCGCAGCGCGCTCGATCCGCCTTTGGATTTCGACCCGACAATCGTTCCGAGACCGAAATGACGAATGGCATCCGCGATGATACGGCCATCGTTATGACCGGAAATCAGCATGTTCATGGTCGCACCGCTGGGCCAGGCCATCGGCGCCATCAAGAGCCGACCGTGCCAGAACGCCAGGATGAACGGCTTGCCGTCGCGCCAATAGGCGGCGGGGACCTCGCCCGCCTCGGTCGTGAAGCGGCTGGTCGCATGCACCAGACGGATATAGGCGGCGACCAGCCGGCACAGCAGCTGCCGGGTCCGATCCGCCCGAAGGATCCGCTTGCTCCAGCCCATGGCGTCAGCCGCGAACCTCGGCGAGCGCCGCCGCACCCTCGCCGTGGTCGGCGAACTGCAGCTCCCACAGGCGGGCGTAGCTGCCGCGCCGTTGCAGCAGCTCCTGATGCCGCCCGGCCTCGCTCACGCGGCCCTGCTCGACGACATAGATCAGATCGGCGTCGCTAATGGTCGACAGGCGATGGGCGATGACGACCGAGGTCCGCCCGGCCATCAGCACCTTGAGTGCTTCCTGCACCTGGCGCTCGGATTCGGTGTCGAGCGCCGAGGTCGCCTCGTCCAACAGCAGGATCGGCGCATTCTTCAGCATGGCGCGTGCGATCGACAGGCGCTGGCGCTGGCCGCCCGACAGGCGCGTGCCATGCTCGCCCACCAAGGTATCGTAGCCGTTGGGCAGCTCGGTGATGAAGTCGTGGGCCGCCGCGGCCTTGGCGGCGGCCACGATCTCCGCTTCGTCGGCGCCGGGCTTGCCATAGGCGATGTTGGCGCGGACCGTGTCGTCGAACAGGCTGACCTCCTGGCTGACGAGGCCGATGGCGCCGCGCAGCGAGGCGAGCGTGGCACCGCGGATATCCTGGCCGTCGATGGTGAGGCGCCCGCCGGTCACGTCATAGAAGCGCGGGATCAGGTTGAGCACGGTCGATTTGCCGGCACCGGACGGGCCGACCAGAGCGACCTTGCGGCCGGCCGGGATATCGAGGTCGATGCCGTTCAGTACGGTGTCGCCGGTGCGATAGGCGAAGCTGACCTGTTCCAGCCTGATGCCGCCCTCGGTCACGATCAGCGGCTTGGCATCGGGCCGATCCTGGATCGCAGGCTCGATATCGATGACCTCGAAGATGCGCTGGGCGGCGGCCATGCCTTCCTGGACCTGGACGTTGAGGCCGCTCAGCTGCTTGAACGGCTGATAGGCCAGCATCAGCGCGGTCACGAACGACAGGAAATCGCCGGCGGTACGGGCCCCGTGGGTCACCTGCCAGCCGCCATAAAGGATGACCAGCGCCACGCCGACGCCGCCCAGGCTTTCCATCAGCGGCGACGAGGCGGCGCGCACGCGCGACGCGCGCACGAACAGCCGGTAGATCCGTTCGGTCAAGGCCGTGGCCCGTTCGGTCTCATATGCCTCCATGCCATAGGCCTTCACATGGCGCGCACCCTGGAACACCTGGGACAGGAGCGCGTTGAACCGGCCCATCTCGTCCTGGAAATTGAGCGAGACCTTGCGCATGCGCCGGCTCATGCGCCGGACCGGCGCAATCGCGAACGGGAACACGAAGAAGGCGATGATGGCCAACAGCCAGTCCTGATAGAACATGGTCGCCAACAGACCGATCAGCGTCAGCGCCTGCTGGCCCAGCACGGTGAAGACCTGGGTGGACGCAAAGCGCAGCTGGTTGGCGTCGGTCGTAAAGCGCGAGATCAGCTGGCCGCTGGGCGTCGCCTGGAACAGCGCCAGATCGGCATGGACCAGGCGGGCGAACAGCCGGTTCTGGATGTCGGCCACCACGCGCTGGCCGACCGTGGTCATCAGCACGGTCTGGAAATAGCTGGAGATGCCTTTGACGACGGCCAGCACCATGGCGGCGCCGGCGATCAGGTAGAGCGTCGAATAGGCCGCGCCTTCCTTGAACGCGTCGTCCAGCACGTATTTGACCAGCATGGCGTTTGCCGAGGTCGCGAGTGCTGCGACCGCACCGCAGACGACCGAAATCGCCAGCACGCCCCAATGATGCCGCGCGAAGTCGCGGATCAGCCGGCGCATCAGATACGCGCTGCCCGATCCCCGGTCCGGCGTCGGACGGGTAGGCGGCTCGGTCGTTCGGGTCGTGGCCTTGTCGGCGGCCGGATCGGTCAAGGATGCGCCTTTTTATCGAGGGGGCAGCGCGCTTGTAGCGCCCCGACCGGCCCGCTGGCAATCAGCACCCGTGGCGAGCGGCCTTGCAGCCGACGCGCCCCGTGCTTCCTTGAATCTACTCGAAACGATGCAGGTTCGACAGGAACTGCTGCGCCGAGGTCGCCCAGGAGAATTCGAGCGCCCGGGCGCGGCAGGCCTCGGGGTCGATATCGAGGCAGGCGAGCGCCGCCTTCTTGAGGTCCCAATCCAGTACGCCGACGCCGGAATCCTCGATCAGGTCGATGGGACCGGGCACCGGCAAGGCCGCGATCGGCACGCCCGAGGCCAGCGCTTCGAGCATGACCAGGCCGAACGTGTCGGTCTTGCTCGGAAACACGAATACGTCGCTCATGGCATAGAAATTGGCCAGATCTTCGCCTTCCTGCCGGCCGACGAAGCGAACGTCGGGGTAGCGCCGCTGCAGCGCGTCCCGTTCCGGCCCGTCGCCGACGACCAGCTTGGTGCCGGGCAGATCCAGGTCCAGGAAGGCGGGCAGGTTCTTCTCGACCGCGACACGGCCGACATAGGTGAAGATCGGTCGCGGCCAATCGGTCGCCGGCTTGGAGGTCAGCGGCCGGAACTGGGTGAGATCGACGCCCCGGGTCCAGCGCGACAATTGGGTGAAGCCATGATCGGCCAGTTCCTGGCGGATCGAATCGGTCGCGACCATGACCGAGGCCGCCGGCGCATGGAACCAGCGCAACAGCTCGTAGGTCCATTTCGGCGGGATGCCGAAGCGCGCCTCGATATAATCCGGGAACTTGGTGTGGAACGAGGTGGTGAAGGGCAGGTTGTGCCGCTGGCAATAGCGCCGTGCGGAGAGGCCCAGCGGCCCTTCGGTCACGATATGGATCGAATCGGGCTGGGCCTGCGTCAGGATCCGTTCCAGCTCGAAGCCCGGCACCAGCGCCAAGCGGATCTCGCGATAGGTCGGGCAGGGGATGGTGGTGAACTGCTGGGGCGTCACCATCAGAATCTCGTGACCGACCAGCTCCAGCTCGCGCTTCAATTCCATCAGCGTCCGCACGACGCCGTTGGTCTGCGGCAGCCAGGCATCGGTGACGATCGCGATGCGCATGGGTGTCTCCAGGGTCTGGCCCTTATTCGGCCGGGACGGCAGAGCGCAATTCGCGCGTCAGCGGGTCGAAGGCGCGGAGTTCCATCCAATGGACGATCTCCAGCTTGCCGTCGAAATGTTCGACCAGAGCCGTACAGCTCTCGACCCAATCGCCGTCGTTGCAGTAGAGCACGCCGTCGATCAGCTTCATCTCGGCCTTGTGGATATGGCCGCAGACGATGCCGTCGACGCCGCGGCGGCGCGCTTCCTCGGCGACCGCCATCTCGTAGTTGCCGACGAACTCGACCGCGTTCTTGACCTTGGCCTTGAGGTAGGCCGACAGCGACCAGTAGCCGTAGCCGAGCCGGCGGCGGATCAGGTTGAAAATCACGTTCATGCCGAGCACGGTCGAATAGGCCCAGTCGCCCAGATGCGCCAGCCATTTGGCATACTTGACTACGCCGTCGAACTGATCGCCGTGGATGACCAGCAGCCGCTTGCCGTCGGCGGTCACGTGGATCGCCTCGTCCTGCAGCTGGATGCCGCCGAACTGCAGAGCAGCACTCGAGAAGTCGCGCAGGCATTCGTCGTGGTTGCCGGGGATATAGACGACCTTGGTGCCCTTGCGGACCTTGCGCAGCACCTTCTGGATCACGTCGTTGTGGCTCTGGGCCCAGAACCACGACTTTTTCATGCGCCATCCGTCGAAGATGTCGCCGACCAGATAGAGATATTCGGATTCGTTGGCGCGCAGGAAATCGAGCAGGAATTCCGCCTGGCATCCGCGCGTGCCCAGATGCACGTCGGAAATCCAGATTGCGCGATATTCTCTATCCGGGCCGAGGTAAGTCATGGTCCGTCGCGCTCCGCGCCTCAAGGTAATTTCCTGAGACGAGAAGATAGTGATTCTACATTTAGTGTCAAGGAGTAAGTGTTAACTACTAAATGTAATATTGTCGAGACATCAAGTTCATATTGTTGTCACAAAGTATTCATATTCGGATTACTGGAAACGGGCGGTTCAGGCGCCCGCCACCGTCATGCCGTCGATGCGGATCGTCGGCGCATTGACGCCGCCGCGGAACATCAGATCGTCGGCGACGGTCAGGTGCTGGAACATGTCGATGAGGTTGCCGGCAACAGTGATCTCATTGACCGGAAAGGCGATTTCGCCCTTTTCGATCCAGAAGCCCGAGGCGCCGCGGCTATAGTCGCCGGTGACGCCATTGACGCCCTGGCCCATCAGCGAGGTGACGTAGAGCCCGCTCTCGATGTCGGCGATCAGGTCCTGGGGGCTGACGCTGCCGGCGGCCATGTAGAGATTGGTCGTCGACGGGCCCGGCGGGCCCGAGGTGCCGCGGGACGCATGGCCCGTCGTCTGCAGGCCCAGCTGCCGCGCCGAGCGCAGATCCAGAAGCCAGGTCGTCAGTACGCCATCCTCGATCAGCGCGCGGCGCCGATTCGCGATGCCCTCGCCGTCGAACGGCTTGGAGCGATGGCCGCGCTGGCGATGCGGGTCGTCGATGATGTTGACCTCGGCCGGGAAGATGCGCTGACCGAGCTTTTCCTTGAGAAAGCTGGTTTTGCGCGCGATCGACGGGCCGGAGATGGCGCCGGCCAGATGGCCGACCAGGCCGGAGGCGACGCGCGGGTCATAGACGACCGGCACCTTGGCCGTCGGCATCTTGCGGGCACCGACGCGGCGGATGGCGCGCTCGCCGGCGCGCTGGCCGACCAGGTCGGCATCGTCCAGGTCGGCGCCATAGACGGCGCTCGAATAATCATATTCGGTTTCCATGCCGTTGCCGGTGCCGGCGATGACCGAGACGCTGACGCCATGGCCGGACCCGGCATAGCCGCCGGCGAAGCCGTTGGAGGCGGCGAGCGCCACGCGGCTATAGCTCCAGCTCGCTTCCGCGCCGTTCGAGTTGGTGACGCCGGTGACGGCGCGCGCGGTTGCTTCGGCGCGGGCGGCCCGGTCGATCAGCACAGAGGTCGCCGGTTCGTCCGGATCGACCATATCGAGCGCCGGCCACTCGCGGGCGATCTGGTCCGGGTCGGCGATGCCGCAGAACTCGTCCTCCGGCACGACGCGGGCCATGGCGACCGCGCGTTCGACCAGGGCATCGAGTGCGCTCTGGGTCCTGTCGTTCGAAGACACGATCGCCTGGCGCTTGGCGATCAGCACGCGCAGGCCCAGGTCGTAGCCTTCCGAGCGTTCCAGCTTCTCGATCTCGCCAAGGCGTTGGGCATGGGCGATCGACACGCCCTCGAACAGCACGCCGTCGGCGTGATCCGCGCCGGCGCGCTTGGCGCGCGCAATCAGGTCGGTCAATAGATCGAGAGCTTCGGCGGTCGGCGTCATTGGCTATCCTTGAGGCAAATCTGAAATTGTCGCGCCCATCCTAGGCCGGCTCATAGGCCGGCGACCAGACCCAGGGTGACGCGGCTGCCGCGAACGCTACTTCCGCTTCGGCGCCGGCTGGTGTAGAGGGCTGAGAACGGGTGTTTGTTTCAAGTGAAAACACCCAGCTCAAGACCGCCTGCCGCGAAGGGTCCTCCCGGTGAATCAAAAACAATCCGCACCCTTGTCCGACATCGAGATAGCCCGCGCCGCCCGGCCGGCGCCGATCGAGGAAATCGCGGCCCAGCTGAACATTCCGCCCGCGTCGGTCTATCGCCATGGCCCCTATAAAGCGAAGCTGGCGATGGATTTCGTCAGCACCGCGCGTGCGGCTCAGCGCGGCAAGCTGATCCTGGTGACGGCGATCAGCCCGACGCCGGCCGGCGAGGGCAAGACCACCACGACGGTGGGCCTGGGCGACGCGCTGAAGCGCATCGGCAAGCGCGTCGCGATCTGCCTGCGCGAACCCTCGCTCGGCCCCTGCTTCGGCGCCAAGGGTGGTGCCGCCGGCGGCGGCTATGCCCAGGTCGTGCCGATGGACGAGATCAACCTGCATTTCACCGGCGATTTCCACGCGATCGGGGCGGCCAACAACCTGCTGGCCGCGATGATCGACAACCACATCTACTGGGGCAACCTGCTCGACATCGACCCGCGCCGCATCACCTGGAAGCGCGCGATGGATCTGAACGACCGGGCGTTGCGCCAGATCGTCGTCGGCCTCGGCAACAACGGGGCGGCACGCGAGGACGGGTTCGACATTACCGTCGCCAGCGAGATCATGGCGATCTTCTGCCTCGCGACCTCGCTCGAGGATCTGCACGACCGCCTCGGCCGCATCGTCATCGGCGAGACGCGCAGCCGCCGGCGCGTGCTGGCGTCCGAACTGAACGCCCATGGCGCGCTGACCGCGCTCCTGAAGGATGCGTTCCAGCCCAATCTGGTGCAGTCGATCGAGCATACGCCCGCCTTCGTCCATGGCGGGCCGTTCGCCAATATCGCCCATGGCTGCAACACGGTGCTGGCGACCCAGACGGCGCTGGGTGTCGCCGACTATGTCGTGACCGAGGCCGGCTTCGGTGCCGACCTGGGCGCCGAGAAATTCCTCGACATCAAGTGCCGCATGGCCGGGCTGGAGCCGTCGGCCGCGGTCGTGGTCGCGACCATCCGCGCGCTCAAGATGCATGGCGGCGTCGCCAAACCCGATCTCGGCACCGAGAATGTCGCGGCCGTCCGGGTGGGGGCGGCCAACCTGAAGCGCCATGTCACCAACCTCAAGAAATTCGGCCTGCCCGTGGTGGTCGCCCTCAACCATTTCACGTCGGATACCGAGGCCGAGGCCGAGGCCGTGCGCGCGATCGGCGCCGAGCTGGGCGTGGCCGTCCAGGTCTGCCGCCATTGGGCCGACGGCAGCGCCGGGGCCACGGGCCTGGCCGAGGAGGTCGTGCGCCTGGCCGAAAGCGGCGCCGCCCAGTTCAAGCCGCTCTATCCGGCCGACCTGCCGCTGGTCCAGAAGATCGAGACGATCGCGCGCGAGATCTACGGCGCCAAGGATCTCGCCATCGCGCCGGCCGCGGCCAAGAAGCTGGCGGCGCTCGAAGCCGACGGCTTCGGCTATCTGCCGGTCTGCATGGCCAAGACCCAATACAGCTTCTCGACCGACCCTGACCTGCGCGGCGCGCCCGAGGGCCATATCGTGCCGGTCCGCGACGTGCGCCTCTCGGCCGGTGCCGGCTTCGTCGTCGTGCTGTGCGGCGACATCATGACCATGCCGGGATTGCCGCGCCGCCCGGCGGCGGAGCTGATCGGGGTCGATGCGAGCGGGCAGATCACGGGGTTGAGCTAGGGTCGGCGGCACGAGCCTCCATCACTTCCAGATCGGCTTGCCTGAACCCGGCAGCCCATAGCTCGCCCATTTCTCGGTGACCCGGTCGATGATGTCGTCGGCCATGCGGATCTTGGTGCCCCATTCGCGATGGGTCTCCGGCGGCCATTTGTTGGTGGCGTCCAGGCCGATCTTGCCGCCGAGGCCGCTTTCGGGCGAGGCGAAGTCCATATAATCGATCGGCGTGCCCTCGATCACGGTGATGTCGCGGGCCGGGTCCATGCGGGTCGAGATGGCCCACATCACGTCCTTCCACGCGCGCGCGTCGATGTCGTCATCCACGACGATGACGAACTTCGTGTACATGAACTGGCGGAGGAACGACCAGACGCCCATCATCACGCGCTTGGCGTGGCCGGGGTAGGCCTTCTTCATCGACACGACCGCGATCCGGTAGGAACAGCCCTCGGGCGGCAGCCAGAAATCGACGATCTCGGGGAATTGCTGGGTCAGGAGCGGGATGAACACCTCGTTCAGCGCCTCGCCCAGCACCGACGGCTCGTCGGGCGGGCGGCCGGTGAAGGTCGACAGATAGATCGGCTTGCGGCGCATGGTGATGGCCGAGACGCGGAACACCGGGAACGGCTCGACATTGTTGTAATAGCCGGTGTGGTCGCCGTACGGGCCCTCGTCGCCGAATTCGTCGAGCATGACATGGCCCTCGATCACGATCTCGGCCTGGGCCGGGACCTTCAAGGGGATCGAGACGCAATCGACCAGGTCGACCTTCTTGCCGCGCAGCAGTCCGGCGAACTGATATTCCGACAGCGTATCCGGCACCGGCGTCACCGCGGCCAGGATCGTGCCCGGATCGGCGCCGATCACGGCCGCCGCCGGCAGCGGCTCGCGCTTCTCGGCCCCCCAGCGGCGATAATGCTGGGCGCCGCCGCGGTGTTTCAGCCAGCGCATCAGCGTCGAGTTCTTCCCCGTCACCTGCATGCGGTAGATGCCGAGGTTGAACGCGTCCTCGCGCTCCTTGCCCGGGCCCTTGGTCACGATCAGCGGCCAGGTGATGAGCGGCGCCGGCTCGCCCGGCCAGCAGCCCTGGATCGGCAGCGCGCCAAGGTCGATGTCGTCGCCGCGCAGGACCACTTCCTGGCACGGCGCCGAGCTCACCGTGCGCGGCTTCATCGCCAGCACGGTCTTCAACAGCGGCAGCAGCTCCAGCGCCTCGCGCCAGCCGCCGGGCGGCTCCGGCTGCTTCAGAAAGGCCAGCGTCTCGCCCACCTCGCGCAGCTGATGCGGCTCGCGGTCCATGCCCCAGGCGACGCGCTCGACCGTGCCGAACAGATTGACCAGTACCGGCATGGGCGAATGCGTACCATCGGCCATGGTGACGTTCTCGAACAGCACGGCCGGGCCCTGTTCGGCCAACAGCCGCGTCTGGATCTCGGTCATCTCGAGCGATGTGGAAACCGGGGTCGTGACGCGCACCAGCCGCCCGGCCGCTTCGAGCCGGTCGATGAAGTCGCGCAGGCTGGCATAGGGCATCCGGTAGGCCTCGGCGGTGAAACGGAAAATCCGATTATAGCCTGAAGATTAGGCACAGGTAGAGCAAGGCAGGGCTGATCAGAGCCATCTTGCAGTGCGGCAAAGCCAAGCGCATGCTTGAGGCTCCTTCCCCAAGCAGTTTATGAGGCACCAGATGGCTTTCTGGGTTGTCGGCGGCGAATATACCGGCACGGATTTCAAGTCGATCGCGCCGGGCAAGCTGCTCGAAAAGCACGGGCCCTTCGAGGATTACAAGCACGCCCACGACATCTGGGCGTCGCGCGCCTGGGCCACGGTCGATGATTGCCAGTCGCGCTTCCGCATCGTCGAGGGCGACGCCACGGCGCCGGGCGACGGCCCGTCGCTCGCCGAAGGCCAGCCGCCCGCCAAGGCCTAAGGCAACAGCTTCCAGACGATCCCTTCGCGGGTCTCGCGGTCTTCCAGCTCCAGGCTGGTCGGCACGGTGTAGCGGGCGACTTCGACCAGCCCGTGGGTCGGCTTGTAGGTGCGGCCGGGGTCGCCCATCAGCACCTCGATGCCGCGGCCGGCATGGATGCGCAGCCAGGCGACGAGCCGCTCCGCCAGCGGCTTCTCATAGCACATGTCGCCGACCAGGATGATGTCGGCCCCCGGATCGCGATCGATCTGGTCCTCCAGGACGATCTCGATCTCAACATCGTTCAGTTTGGCGTTCAGCCCAATGGCGGCGCAGGCGATAGGGTCGATCTCAGCGGCGCGAACCAGCTTGGCGCCGGCCATCATGGCCGCAATGCCGACCAGGCCGGAGCCGGCACCGAAATCCAGGATGCGCCGATTGGTCCAGCGGTCGCGCGGGCTGTCCAGCACGTGACGGGCGAGCGCCTGACCGCCCGCCCAGGCAAAGGCCCAGAACGGCGGCGGCACGTTCGCCTGTTCGAGCGCCGTCTCGCTCGCCTGCCAGATCGGCGTGATCTCGGTCGCCAGATGCAGCTGCATTTCCGGCAATAGCGACGGGCGGGCGATCACCGTGTTCCGGGATATGAACTCATAGGCCTGGTCGCCGCTGAGCGGCCTCAAGGAACCGACGCCAGCAGACAGCCGAGCAGGATGATCAGGCCGGCCTCGCGGTTGGATTTGAACTTGGCCAGGCAATCGGCCTGATCGTCCATGTTCCACGTCGCGATCTGCCAGATGAAATGGCCGGCGAGCACGGCCAGCGCTGCGAAGCTCGGCCAGCCGGCGCCGGCGCTCCAGAAGGCGAGGCCGATGCCGGCGAGCGTCGCCAGCGCAAAGCCGCTGACCCAGCGCTTGCTCTCGGCGCCGAAGCGCAGTGCTGTCGATTTGACGCCGATCTCGATATCGTCCGCCTTGTCCTGATGCGCGTAGATCGTGTCGTAATGCAGGGTCCAGGCGATGCCGGCGACGTAGAGGAAAACGGCCGGCCAGCCGACGCGATCGGTGACCGCGGCCCAGGCGACGAGTGCGCCCCAGTTGAAATTCAGGCCGAGGAACAGCTGCGGCCAATAAGTGATGCGCTTCATGAACGGATAGGCGGCCACGATCACCAGGACCCCGACGCCCAGACCGACCGCCAGCCGGTTCATGCTCAGCAGAATAGCGGCGCCGATCGTGAGCTGGACCACCAGGAACAGCACGGCCTGCCAGACCGCGACCCGGCCCGACGGGATCGGCCGGCCGCGCGTGCGCTCGACGGCGCCGTCGTATTTGCGGTCGACGATATCGTTCAGCGTGCAGCCGGCGCCACGCATGACCACCGCGCCGATCCAGAACAGCAGGAACAGGCCGACATCCGGCAGGTCGGGGGCGGAAAGCGCCAGGCTCCACCAGCCGGGCAGCAGCAGCAGCCACCAGCCGATCGGCCGGTCGAGCCGGGCCAGCTGGGCATAGGGCAAGGCCCAGCCCGGCAAGGCCCGGTCGAGCCAGCCACCAGTGCGGATATCGGTAAAGCCGCCCATCATCATATTCATGCGCGAGGGACTCTCCCTCTCCGCCCCATGGGGGTGGAGAGGGCCGGGGTGAGACGGGGAACGCTCGAATACATCACGTCACTATATCGGGCGGCATCGACACCCACCTCATCCTAAATCCTTCTCCCCCAAAGGGCGGAGAAGGACTTTTCGATCAGGCTGCGCTGTTCTTGAGTGCCGCCAGCCGCTCGCTCAGGCTCTGCGGCTGGGCAGGCTTGCCCTCGGCATGGGCGAGGGCGGCGGCGATGTTCGGATCGTCGGTCTCGGGCGAGGTCGGCTTCAACAACGCCGCCTTGGCATTCTGCGCCTCGGCCGCCTGGCGATCCTTTTCGGCGGCGTCATGCATGGCCTTCAGGGCAATATTGACGCTGGAGCCGCTCGAGCCCAGGCCGGCGGCGCTGCGCGCCATGTCGGCACGGTCGGCGGCGGCCTGCTTCGCCATCCGCGCCCGCTCCATCTCGCGCTGGGCGCGCTCCAGCTCGCCGCGGGCGTTCTTCAGCTTCTCGCCGAGCGTCGAATAGGCATCTTCCAGCTGCGCCACGAAGTCATGGGCGTCGGCCGCGTCCTTCTTGCCCTGCTCGACTTCCGGCGTCATCTGCTCCAGCAGGCCGATGAGCGTGGCCAGGCTCTTTTCCAGGGACGCCTTGCGCGCCGGATCGTCGGTCGCTTCGAGCTGGGCCTGGATGCTGTCGGCGGCGGTCATGCGCTGATGCAGCAGCGTATTGGCGGTATCGAGCGACTTCTGCGTCTCGGTGAAGCGGGCCCGCGCCTTGGCGACATTCAGACCCAGCTCGTCGAGCTTGCCCTCCATGGTCTTGAGTTCGGCTTCGGACGCGCCCGTCGGGTCCCATTTCACATAGAGCTCGATGCCGCTCTGCACGGCCTGGTCGGCCTTGACGCCCAGCAGATTCTTGAAGAAGGAAAGGCCCATTTGAAATCTCCCGTATGATCAGGCGAGGGTGAGCGCGGCCGGATTGAGATCGATGCCGGCATGGAGGTCGACCCATGCCTGGTCCCTGTCCTCGACGACCCCGACCATCAGATACTCCGTTTGCGGCGCCGGATCGGCGAGGCCGGTCGGGCGCGCATAGAGCATGGCGCGGGTGTCGATCGAGAATTTGTCGGTGACGGTGGTGACGCTGGTGTCGAACGCGATCGGGTCGATGCGGGTCAGGCCCGGCGACCAGACCCGGTCATAGAGCTGGCCGTCGAGCGTCTGGAACTGCGGCCAGCCGACCAGGCCCTGGTCCTGGTTCAGCCAGACGTCCCAGGTCGCCTCGTCCGGCGGGCTTTCGCGGTCGAGCAGCGTGAAGAAGCGGCATTCCTCGACCGTGCCGCTCGCCGACACCGCCAGCTGCAGGAAGGCGCCGCTTTCGCCCAGGTGCAGGCGGGTGAGCTGGACCTGACCGGCCTGCAGCAGCGAGACGGCGGTCACCACCAGCTTGTCGCCGCCGGTCGGGTCTTCGACCTTGGTGGCGCCGGCGGCCAGGATGAACGGCGTCGGGTCCGGCTCCATCACCATGCCGACGCGGAACAGGCTGTGGTGATAGGGGGCCCCACCCAGCTTGTATTTGATCAGGTTGGCGAGCGCCTGGAACGATGACATCGGGGGGCTCCGATCGGGGGTCAGGCGAAGCGCGAGCGGCGGAACAGCATCAGGCCGCCGCCCAGGATCAGCATGCCCAGGAGGAAATACAGCGTCGGATGGCCGCTGCTGGGCGGCGGCGCCGCGACCGCATGGTCGGACGCCAACACCAGGTCGGGCTTGACGTCGGACGGCAGATAGTTCGGGTCGCGCGGCTGGCCTTCCAGCGTCTGGGTGCGGGCGTCGAGATCGGCCAGCTTCTGCTTCAGATCGGCATCGTCCGCCGCCAGCCGGTCGGCCTCGCGCCGCCAATCCTGATAGCCCGGGTCGTTCTGGTGGTCGTAGAACCAGGCGGCGTGGCTGGCGTTGCTGACCGAATCGAGCATGAACCACAGGAACATCGCGTCCCACATGCCGAACGACGGGTAGGAGCGATAGACATAGACCGGCGGGCCCCAGCCGATGCCGCCGTACCAGGCGCTGCGGCTCGAATACCAGCTGTCATAGCTGCTGTAGTGGCCGGCATAGCCCTGGAACGCCGGCGTGACCGGGGCGACCGGTGGGTTCGAGCGGGCATAGGCCGCGCGTTCCTGCTGGGCCGAGTAGTTCTTGAGCGCGCCGCCCGAGGCCTGGCGCGACAAGGCTGCGTCGCTGGCCGACTGGGCGCGCGGTGACGCGGGCGCCGCGGTCGATTGGCCGGGCAGGGCATAGCCCTTGGACGAAGTGCCGGTGCTGGTGCCGGGCGTCGATGGGGCGGGCGTTGGTGCCGGCGCCGGTCGGGTGTAGCCGTTGCTGCTGCGCGACGTCGACGAGGTGGTCTTGGCGTCGGCGGCAGCCGGGTTCAGGACCAGGAAGACCGACATCATCAGGACGACGGCCGCGTTCACCCATTTGCGCATAAGCGTTGCTCTATGCCTCGTGTTCAGATCGACTCGTTCAGATCGCCGGGCCGCGGTACAGGGCGACGGAGATATAGCGACGCGGGGGCTGGACGCAAGGCCTGATCGGCAAGGGCGCTTCCCTGCCCGTGCCCGTCAATGCTATGCCGCTTGGCCATGGATGACGAAGACCAGGATATTGCTGCCCGCCTGTTCGTGACCGCGCCGCTCGGGACCGGGCTCGCGGTCCCGCTCGATGTCGACCAGGCGCATTATCTGCGCGCCGTGCTGCGGCTCGGCCCCGGCGGCGTCCTGAGCCTGTTCAACGGCGCCGACGGCGAATGGCGCGGCCGTATCGCCGAGCTGGGCAAGAACAAGGGCCTGGTGGCGCTGGAGGCGCAGACGAGGCGGCAAGATACGCCGCGCGACCTGTGGCTGGCCTTCGCGCCGGTCAAGCGCGCGCGCATCGATTATATCGCCGAGAAGGCGACGGAACTGGGCGTCACCCGCCTGCTGCCGGTCATGACCCGCCGCACCAATGTCGGCCGGGTCAATGTCGAGCGGCTGCAGGCGAACGCGCGCGAGGCGGCGGAACAGACCGAGCGGTTGAGTGTGCCTGTGGTCGAGGCGCCGCAGCCGCTCGACCGGTTCCTCGACCAGTTCCCGGCCGGCCGCCGGCTGATGGTGTGCGACGAGACCGGCCGGGCGCCGTCGATCGCGACCGTGCTGGCCGATCCGGCGGCGGCCTCCGCCGACTGGGCAATCCTGATCGGGCCCGAGGGCGGCTTCGCGCCGGAAGAACTTGACGGCTTGCGCAAACTCGCCTTCGTCACATCTGTCGGCCTCGGTCCACGCGTGCTGCGCGCCGATACGGCGGCGCTGGCATCCCTTGCCGTGTTCCAGGCGCTCGCCGGCGATTGGAATAGCGCGCGCGGCACTCTTCCATCGGCCGCCGCCATCCCCATCTGATCCATTCCCGCCCGTGCCGACGGGTTGCATCTTTCGTTCGAGGCCCCGACCGTCCATGTCCGCCCCCCCCAGTTCTAGCGGCGTCCCGATCGCCGGCAAGGCCCAGCTGGTCGAGTATATTGCCGAGGGTTCCAAGCCCGAGGCCGCCTGGCGCATCGGCACCGAACACGAGAAATTCGTGTTCCGCCTGGCTGACCATTATCCGGTCGGCTACGACGGCCCGCAGGGTATCCGCGCCCTGCTGGAGGGCATGCAGCGGTTCGGCTGGGACCCGGTCTATGAAAACGACCGGCCGGTAGCCCTGCTGCAGGGTCTTTGTTCGATCACGCTGGAGCCCGGCGGCCAGTTCGAACTGTCGGGCGCCCCGCTGGAGACGATCCACGAGACCTGCGTCGAGGTGCATACCCATTTGCGCCAGGTGCGCGAGGTGGCGAGCGAACTCGGCATCGGCATGATCGGGCTCGGGTTCGAGCCGAAATGGACCCGCGCCGACATGCAGCTGATGCCCAAGGCGCGCAGCGACATCATGCGGCGCTACATGCCCAAGGTCGGCAGCCTCGGCCTCGACATGATGCACCGGACCTGCACGGTCCAGGTCAATCTCGACTTCGCGTCCGAAGCCGACATGGTGAAGAAGTTCCGCACCAGCCTGGCCTTGCAGCCGGTCGCAACCGCGCTCTTCGCCAATTCGCCCTTCTCCGAAGGCAAGCCGAACGGCTTCCTGTCCTATCGCAGCAACGTCTGGACCGATACGGACAAGGACCGTTCCGGCATGCTGCCGTTCGTGTTCGAGCAGGGCTTCGGCTTCGAGCGCTATGTCGATTACCTGCTCGATGTGCCGATGTATTTCGTCTATCGCGACGGCAAATACATCGATGCCGCCGGCCAGTCGTTCCGGGATTTCATGGCCGGCAAGCTGCCGGCGCTGCCGGGCGAGCTGCCGCATATGGGCGACTGGTCGGATCATCTGACCACCGCCTTTCCCGAGGTGCGCCTGAAGAAGTTCCTGGAAATGCGCGGCGCCGACGGCGGTCCGTGGCGCCGGCTGTGCGCGCTGCCGGCGCTCTGGGTCGGCCTGCTTTACGATGCCCAGGCGCTCGATGCCGCGTCCGAGCTGGTCAAGGACTGGTCGGTCGAGGAAATCAGCCAGTTGCGCACGGCCGTGCCGCGTCAGGGCCTGGCGGTGCCGTTCCGCGGCCGGACGCTCCGCGAGGTGGCGCTCGACATGCTGGCGATCGCGCGCGGTGGCCTGCATCGCCGCGCCCGGCGCAACAATGTCGGCGACGACGAGGGCTTCTTCCTCGACACGCTGTTCCAGATCGCGGGCTCGGGCCGGACGCCGGCCGAGGAGCTGCTGTCGGACTACGAGACCAAGTGGAACCGCTCGGTCGATCCGGTCTTTACGGACTACGCCTACTGAGAGGCGTCGCTGGCTAGTCGCCGAGCGCGTGCAGCACCAGCTCGCGCCGGTGCGGCCGGCGGCGGTGCTCGAACAGATAGATGCCTTGCCAGGTGCCCAGCACCATGCGGCCGCGTTCGAACGGGATCGACAGGTGCGTCTGGGTCAGGGCCGCGCGGACATGGGCCGGCATATCGTCGGGCCCTTCGGCGGTATGGACGTAGAGCGGATCGCCCTCGGGCACCAGCCGGCGGAAATAGGCGATCAGATCGCGCTGTACGTCCGGATCGGCGTTTTCCTGAATGATCAACGAGGCAGAGGTATGGCGGCAGAAGACCGTCAGCAGCCCGTCGGCCAAGCCCTGCTGACCCAGCCAGCGGGCGATCCGGTCGGTGACGTCGGTGAGGTCGCCGCCGCCGGTCTCGACGGTGAGCCGACCCTGCGCCTGCCTCATGGCCCCGGCGGTGGGTCGACGGTCTCGACGAAGCCCATCCAGCGGCCGTCGGGGCCGAGGCAGGTCTGGCCGGTCTTGGGATCGGTCAGGATCACGCCGCCGAAGCGCCACAGCTTGCGCCAGGTATCGATGTCGGACAGGCCCTTGTCATGGATGCGGCCCTGCAGCCGCCGCTCGACATAGCGCTGACCCAAGGTCTGATAGATGAGGAAGCCCACGACGGCGCTGGCGATGCCGGCATAGGTGCCCTCGAACCACCAGACCGCGACGATGATCAGCACGATGGCATAGGCCCAGATATTACCGTCGGATTCGAGGCCGAGCGGGAAATCCATGTGCGCCAGTTTCTTGCGGTTGACCTTGACGGTCACCCGTCCCGTCTCCTGCAGGCCGCGCAGCCGCACCAGCATCTGGCGCTCGTCCGGGCCGGACGGCAGAGGGGCGGCCGGCGTCGCCTTTTCTGGCGGCGGGGGCGGAACGGGATGGAACGTAATCATGGTGGCCTCTCCAACCATGTTTTGGCCGACGCGGCAAGAGACATTGGGCTTGACTATTATTCGGTAATTTCCTAAATACAAAACTATGAACACGGTTTTCAAATGCCTGGCCGACCCGACGCGGCGCGAGATTCTGGCGCTGCTGAAGCAGGGGCCGATGACCGCCGGCGATCTGGCCGACCGGTTCCCTCTGGCCAAGCCGACGCTGTCTGGCCATTTCGCCCTGCTGCGCAACGCCGGCCTGATCGATGCCGAGCGCCGCGGCACCAGCATTACCTATCATCTCAACCTGTCTGTGCTCGAAGAGGCGCTGCTGGCTCTGGCCGATTCGGTCGGCCTGGCCGGGCGTCTGATCGGGACAAGCAAAGAGGCGTGATCATGTTGACCCGCATTGGCTGGATCGGATGTCTCGCGTTGACGGCGGCGATGGCGCTGCTGTCGCTGCAGGCTTCGGCGGTGCTGCCGCCGGATACCCGTATTGCCACGCATTTCGATCTGTCGGACGTGCCCAACGGTTGGTCGGGCGTGGGCCTGGGCCTGACCGTGCTGCCCCTGCTGGCGCTGATCATGACGCTTGCCGCCGGGCTCTGGCCGCGGTTCAGCCGCCGACCGGAGCCGCTGGTGCGGATGGCCGGCAGTTTCAGCGTGATCTGGCTGGCCGTGCTCGCGGTCGTCGCGCTCGCCCATGTTCAGATCGTGGCCCGCGCGCTCGATCATCCGTTCGGCGGTAGCCAGCTGCGCATCGGCGCGCTCGGCGCCCTGTTCATGGTGTTCGGCAATATGATGGGCAAGCTCAGGCAAAACCATTTCGCCGGCATCCGCACGCCCTGGACGCTCGCCGACGAAACCGTCTGGGCGCGGACCCATCGGTTCGGCGGCTTCCTGTTCTTCGCCGTCGGCCTGATCATCCTGCTGGCGTCGTTCAGCGGTCTGCCGCCGCACACGCTGCGGCTGCTGATGCTCGGATCCCTGGTCGGTGCGAGCGTGATCTCCGCCGCCACATCCTATCTGATCTGGCGCGAGGTGCGGCCGAACGGCTAGCCGGGCTTGGGTGCCGATGGATTGATGAGCGTGGTCAGCACATGGTCGCGCCAGGCGCCGTCGATATAGAGATAGTCGCGGGCGATACCCTCGGGCACGAACCCCAGCCGGCGGGCGAGCCCGGCGCTGCGCTCGTTCGACGGCATGTAGTTCAGCATGATGCGATGCAGCTTCATCGCCTCGAACACGTGGCGGATCGCGGCCTCCAGCGCCTCGCGCATCAGGCCGCGGCCTTCCAGGCGATAGTCCAGCGCATAGCCGAGCGTGCAGGCCTGGAACGGCCCGCGGAAGATTTGCGTGAAATTCACCACGCCCAGCACCGGGCCGCCCAGATTGCGTTCGGGAAACAGCATGAAGCGCAGCGCCGTACCGGCGCGCTCATCGGCGGCAAACTGGTCGAGCCGGCGGCGCCAGTTGGCGACCGACAGATCCTCGCTGCCGCGGGGGGCGGTCCAGCGCGCGACATGGTCCCAATTCTCGCGCTGATAGGCCACGACCCGGGGTGCCGCTTCGAGCGGAGCGAGCGTCAGGGTCAGGCGGGGCGTCTCGAGACGGATCAGCGGCGGCGAGGCTGCGGCGGCCGCGGTCATGAAACCCGGCCGAGCCGCGCCACGGTCCAGCGTTTCGGCCGCGCCCAGCCCTGTTCCGGCGGCATGCCGGACAGCGACATCCAGCGCGAACGATGCCAGGCGGTCGCCGATACCTCGATGCGCACCAACCCGCCGGCCGGCGGCCCGTCCAATCCCAGGGCGGTCCAAGGCAGCAGGCTTTCGGACGTGATGCGCGGCTGATCGGCGCCGAAATAGCTGGTGAGCGCGCCCGAGACCGGCCGGCATTGCGGGGACGGGTCGGCCGGCACCGCGGCGATGCCGGCGCACAGCAGCGCCGTCATCGGCGGATGGTCCTTCACCTTGGTCTTGGGCGGGATGAAATAGAGCGTGAAATGCTTGGCGCCGCTGCCGGCATCGACGCCCAGTTCGACCCGGTAGGCCTCGGCCAGCGGAAACGCGCCGTCATAGGCCAGCAGATCCAGGTCGTAATAATCCTGGCCGATGGTGGCGAGCGCCAGGCCGTCGCGGTTCCAGGCCAGATAGGCCTCGCCGAACGGCACCTCGCCCGGGGCGGCGATCAGTGCCGGCAGCAGGGCCGCCTGCTTCGGCCAGTCGACGAGCGTGTGGTCGCCGACCGCGATCTCGGCATAGGGGATCGAGATTTCCTTGCGGTCGCTCTGGCGGGCCAGGTCAGGTCCGGCCGCCGCATGCAGCGCCGGCAGCTGCCGGTTGATGGCCGTGACCGCGGTCAGCAGCCGCTCGTAAGGCCGATTGTCGATATCGACCAGGCCGAAATCATAATCTTCGCCATCGGCCCGGCCGCCCTTCGGATGGTCGGCATATTGGAACCAATGCATGCCGATGAGGTCGGGAATATGGGCGAACTGACCGATCGCGGTCGCCGCTCCCTTGGCGCGCTCGGCCTGGGTCTCGACCGTCATCAGATGGCCGTTGTTCTTGTTGCCGGTGCGGTTCTCGTTCGCGGCATAGAACCATTCGGACACCAATACCGGCTTGCCGCCGGTCAGCTGATGCAGCCCATCGAAGAAATAGCGCGCGACCCAGCCGTCCTGGCTGTCGACGTTATAGTTGGTCGCGATCACATCGACATGGCGCGCCTCGGCGCGGATCGCGATCGGGTCGTAATAGATCGGTAGCCGGTCGCCGAAGATCAGCGCTTGCGGGTCGGCGGCCCGGATCGATTGCTCGGTGAGCGCGTAATAGCGTTCGGCCAGGATGCCGGTCCAGGCGCGCACCGCCTGGATGCCGTTGCCGCCAGGGCGCAGCTTGGTCACCTGCTCCGTCGCCAGCAGCTCCGACCAGTCGCCGACGCCGGCGGGCGGCTGGAAATCGGCGGCGAAGCGCTGCCAGTCGTTGCCGTAGAATTGCTCGAGTGCGGCCAACCAGCGCTGCTTGGTGAAATTCGACGCCGGCGCCTTGCTGTAGAACACGAACAGCGCGCCGTTCCACCAGCCGACCTCGTTGTCGGTGAAATAGCCGATGCGGTAGGGGCTGTTCTTATAAGGGGCGACCAGCTTGACCGCCTCGGCGCGCATGGCCTCCGCGGTTGCCGGGTCGAACGGGTCGAACCAGTGAAAGCGGCTCAAGCGCCCCAGCTCCAGATCGGGGATCTGCGGCAGTTTCAGCTGGTCGGGCGTGAGCGACCAGCCGCCGGCGGAATTGAAGCCCCAGGCATGGATCCGCGCCGTCGTTTCGTCGATCCAGTCGGCCAAGGTCGGCGCAAAGGCGGTCCAGCTGTACCAGGTCCGGTCGTCGGCGACCCGCTGCGGCGCGCCGCCGTCGAGCACGTTGACGCCGACCGAAAAGAAGCGCTCGCCGCACGGCGTCACCAGCCAGGCGGCGCCCTCGTCGTGCGTGACGCTCCAGTGGCTCGTCGGCGCGTTCGCCAAGTCGCAAGTCTGGGCTCCGGCCGGACCGGCGAGGGTCAGGCCCAGGGCCGTCAGGGCCGCAAGGTTCAAGAACGCGCGCATCGATGCTCTACGGGGTCGAGGGTTCGGGTCAGGCCGTGCCGCCGACGGTCAGCCCGTCCATGCGCAGGGTCGGCTGGCCGACGCCGACCGGCACGCCCTGGCCGTCCTTGCCGCAGGTGCCGACGCCGTCGTCCAGCTTCATGTCGTTGCCGATCATGGTGATCTTGTTGAGCGCTTCCGGGCCGTTGCCGATCAGTGTCGCACCCTTGACCGGCCGGGTGATCTTGCCGTCCTCGATCAGATAGGCCTCGGAGGCGGAGAACACGAACTTGCCGTTGGTGATATCGACTTGGCCGCCGCCGAAGTTGGCGGCATAGAGCCCGTGCTTGACCGATTTCAGGATCTCGTCGGCCGTATGGTTGCCGTTCAGCATCACCGTATTGGTCATGCGCGGCATCGGGTGATGGGCATAGCTCTGGCGCCGGCCGTTGCCGGTCGCGGGCACGCCCATCAGGCGGGCGTTCATGCGGTCCTGCATATAGCCTTTGAGGATGCCGTCCTCGATCAGCACGGTCCGGCTCGACGGCGTGCCTTCGTCATCGACGGTGAGCGAGCCGCGCCGGTTCGGGATGGTGCCGTCATCGACGACGGTGACGCCCGGCGACGCCACGCGCTCGCCGACCCGGCCGGAGAAGATCGACAGGCCCTTGCGGTTGAAATCGCCTTCCAGCCCATGGCCGACCGCCTCGTGCAGCATGATGCCGGGCCAGCCGGCGCCCAGCACGACGGTCATTTCGCCGGCCGGGGCCGGAACCGAGTCGAGATTGACCAGCGCACCGCGCAGCGCCTCGTCGACCTGGGCCTGCCATTGCCGGGGATCCAGATAGAGATCATAGGCGGTGCGCCCGCCGGCGCCGGCGGAGCCGGTCTCCATCCGGTCGCCGTCGCCGACGACGACCGAGACGTTCAAGCGAACCAGCGGCCGGATATCGCCGACGCGCACACCGTCGGCACGCAGGATCTGCACCGCACTCCATTCGCCCATCAGCGAGCACATGACCTGGCGCACGCGCGGGTCCTTGGCCCTGGCATAGGCGTCGATCTGGGCCAGGAGGGCGACCTTGGTCTCGAACGGCACCGCCGACAGCGGGTTCAAATCGGTGTAGAGCGCCTGGTTGGTGCCGCGCGGCGGCTCGGCCTGGGTGCCGCCGCGGCCGGTGCGCACGGCGCCGACGGTCTCGCCGGCGCGCTTGATCGCGGCCTCGCTCAGTTCGCCGGAATGGGCAAAGCCGGTGGCATCGCCGGAAATCGCGCGCAGGCCGAAGCCCTGGGCCGTGTCGAAACTGGCGCTCTTCAGCTTGCCGTCGTCGAACGACAGCGCTTCCGACTGGCTGTATTCCAGGAACAGCTCGCCATCGTCCATGCCGTCCAGCGCCTGGCCCACCAGCCTTTCGACGCGGGCGGGATCCATGCCGGTTCGCTCGAAAAACAACGAATCGGTCGCGGTAAGGTCGGTCATGGACGGCAACTCCGAGGCGGGCATGCGCCAAGCATACGAAAGAGTGACAAAAAGCTATGATAGAGCGATGGTTCTCCCTCGGGAACTGCGGAAATGCCGCGCCCGTGCCGTATCGATGCAACAGTCATGCGAAAGCAAGGCTCGTGCGACAGTTCTGGGTGTTGTGAGCCGCGGGGGAGTTGCGGTAGGGTGCCGGCCATTCCTTGAATTGGCCTCATCCCATTTGAGTTGAAATGCCTGTCGGATTCTCATCGGCGGGCGATTTTTCGGGTTTGATGGCCGGAGCACCTATTTGGCAGGCAGGAAGAATATGAAGCGAACCGTCGGGCGGGTACTCCTGAGTTTCGCGGCACTGGTCGCCCTCGCGCTTTTCTCAAGCGCGGCAATGGCCGACCAGCCGCATGATTGGCAGATCGGGTTCCAGGAAATGGTGACCCCGGTCGGCGACAAGCTGGAGTCGCTGCACATCCTGCTGATGTGGATCATCACGGCCATCACCTTGTTCGTGGCGGCGCTGTTGCTCTATGTCGCCTACCGCTTCCGGGCCTCGAAGAACCCGGTGGCGTCGAAGACCTCGCACAATACGATCATCGAGATCGCCTGGACGGTCATTCCGATCCTGATCCTGGTCGTGATTGCCTTCCCGTCGTTCAAGCTCTTGTATTTCCAGGAGCGCGTGCCGGAATCGCCGATCACGCTCAAGGTTACGGGCCTGCAGTGGTACTGGCACTATGCCTATCCGGAGAACGGCGACTTCGGCTTCGACAGCTACGGCATCGACGAGAAGGACCTGAAGCCCGGCCAGCTGCGTCTCCTGGACGTGGATAACGAGGTCGTGCTGCCGGTCAACACGAACGTCCGCGTGCAGATCGCCGGCAACGACGTCATGCACAGCTGGTTCGTGCCTTCGCTCGCCGTGCAGAAATATGCGGTCGTCGGCCATCTGAACGAGGTCTGGCTGAACGTCGAGAAGGAAGGCACTTACTACGGCGAGTGCAACCAGATCTGCGGCGTGAACCATTCGGACATGCCGATCAAGATCCACGTCGTCTCCAAGGACGAATTCGCCAAGTGGGTCGAGACCGCGAAGCAGAAGTTCGCCCGCGAGGATAACGGCCCGGCCACCACGCAAGTGGCAGCCGCCCAGTAATCAGACCAGGAAGCCCCGGGCGCGCGGCCAAAGTGCGCAGCACCCGGGACGACCCCCGACAAGACGAGAGGACCGAAGGGCAAGACCATGGCTGAAGCAACCCACGCTCACGACGATCACGGGCACCACCACCCGACCTTCGTCCAGCGCTGGCTGATGTCCACCAATCACAAGGACATCGGCACGCTCTACCTGATCTTCTCAATCATCGCCGGCCTGATCGGCGGCGGCTTTTCCGTGCTGATGCGCATCAATCTGCAGCAGCCGGGCGCCGTGCTGTTCCATGACGATCATCAGCTCTACAACGTGATCGCGACCGCGCACGGTCTGATCATGGTGTTCTTCGTGGTCATGCCCGCGATGATCGGCGGCTTCGGCAACTGGTTCGTGCCGCTGATGATCGGCGCGCCGGATATGGCGTTCCCGCGATTGAACAACATCAGCTTCTGGCTGCTGATCCCCTCCTTCGCGCTGCTGCTGGGCTCCGCCTTCGTCGATGGTGGCGCCGGCACGGGTTGGACGATCTACCCGCCGCTCTCCAGCAAGATCGGCCATCCGGGTGCCGCGGTCGATATGGCGATCTTCTCGCTGCATCTGGCCGGCGCCTCGTCGATCCTGGGTGCGATCAACTTCATCACCACGATCATGAACATGCGCGCGCCGGGCATGACGCTGCACAAGATGCCGCTGTTTGCCTGGTCGGTGCTGGTGACCGCGTTCCTGCTGCTCCTGTCGCTGCCGGTTCTGGGCGGCGCCATCACCATGCTGCTGACCGACCGCAATTTCGGCACGACCTTCTTCGATCCGGCCGGCGGCGGCGACCCGATCCTGTTCCTGCATCTGTTCTGGTTCTTCGGGCATCCCGAGGTCTACATCATGATCCTGCCGGGCTTCGGCATGATCAGCCACATCATCTCGACCTTCTCGAAGAAGCCGATCTTCGGCTATCTGGGCATGGCCTACGCCATGGTCGGCATCGGTGTCGTGGGCTTCGTCGTCTGGGCCCATCACATGTATACGGTCGGCCTCGACCCCGACACGCGCGCCTATTTCACGGCGGCGACCATGGTCATCGCGGTGCCGACCGGCATCAAGATCTTCTCGTGGATCGCGACCATGTGGGGCGGCTCGATCGACTTCAAGACGCCGATGCTGTTTGCCGTGGGCTTCATCTTCCTGTTCACCTTGGGCGGCGTCACCGGCGTCGTGCTGTCGAACGCCGGTCTCGATGTGGCGCTGCACAACACCTATTACGTCATCGCGCATTTCCACTATGTGCTCAGCCTCGGCGCCGTGTTCGCGATGTTCGCCGGCTTCTACTACTGGTTCGGCAAGATGTCGGGCCGGCAGTATCCGGAATGGGCGGGCAAGCTGCATTTCTGGATGACCTTCATCGGCGTGAACCTGACGTTCTTCCCGATGCATTTCCTGGGTCTGGCCGGCATGCCGCGCCGCTATGTCGACTATCCGGAGGCGTTCGCCGGCTGGAACTACGTGGCGTCGATCGGTGCCTACATCTCCTACGGCGCCACCCTGTTCTTCGTCGGCATCGTGCTCTACACGCTCGCGGCCGGGAAGAAGGTGGCGAACAATCCGTGGGGCGAGGGTGCCACCACGCTCGAATGGACGGTGTCCTCGCCGCCGCCGTTCCACACGTTCGACGAACTGCCGGTCATTACGTCCGGTCCCGGCGGTCACTAAGTAGGTCCGGGTTCGGGTCCCGCCGCCGGGTTCGCCCGGCGGTCGGACGATCTAGGGATGAGTTGAGTTTTGACTGACATTGCCTCAGCCGAATTCGACGCCGGCACTGCTCCCCTGAGCGCTGCCGGCGTCGGCGATTACTGGGCCCTGCTGAAGCCGCGGGTGATGTCGCTCGTCGTCTTCACTGGCTTCGCCGGCCTGTGGGTCGCTCCCGGCCATATCAACCCGGTGATCGCGGCCGTCGCGATCCTGTGCATTGCCATCGGCGCGGGTGCCTCGGGCGCCATCAACATGTGGTACGACCGCGACATCGACGCGGTCATGAACCGGACGCTGGGTCGCCCGATCCCGGCCGGCCGGATGCAGCCGAACGAGGCCTTGAGCTTCGGTGTCATGCTGGCGTGCGGCTCGGTCATCCTGATGGGGCTCGCGGTCAATGTCGCGGCGGGTGCCTTGCTCGCCGGCACCATCGGCTTCTATGTCTTCATCTACACCATGTGGCTGAAGCGCCGGACGCCGCAGAACATCGTCATCGGCGGGGCGGCCGGCGCCTTTCCGCCCATGGTCGGCTGGGCCGCCGTCACCGGCGATATCGGCTGGCCGTCGGTGGCGTTGTTCGCGCTGATCTTCTTCTGGACCCCGCCGCATTTCTGGGCGCTGGCGCTGTTCCGCTCCGGCGACTATCAGAAGGCCGGCGTGCCGATGCTGCCGGTCGTGGCCGGTCCGCGCGAAACCAAGAAGCAGATGCTGGTCTATACGGTCGTGCTGTGGCCGATCGCGGTCGCCCCTTATTTCATGGGTATCGCTGGTGCCGCCTATCTGGCGGTGGCAGCAGTGCTGTCGCTCTGCTTCACCGGATTCTCGGTCGCGGTCTGGTTCGATGCGACCGACAAATGGCCGAAGCGGATGTTCGCGTTTTCGATCCTGTATCTTACCCTGCTGTTCGCGCTCCTGATCCTGGATCGCGCGCCCGGCGGGCTTTTGGGCTGATCGCGCCATGTCGGTTTCGATGGAAGAATTCCTGAAGCGGCGCAAGTCGCGCAACAAGGCGATCCTGGCGGTGCTGGTCGGCCTGTGCGTGCTGTTCTACGCCATCACGATCGCCCGGCTGACCCATTAGCCCGATGGCTTCGTCGCCCCGCAATCTCAGAACCTTGGCGGCACTGGTCACCGTGATCGCCGCCATGACCGGCTTGGCCTTCGCCTCGGCGCCGCTCTACCGGGTGTTCTGCCAGGCGACCGGGTTCGACGGCACGACCCAGCGGGCGGCGTCGGCCCCGGGCTCGGTCGGCGGCAAGCTCTATACCGTGCGCTTCAACGCCGATATCGCGCCGGACCTGCCCTGGAAGTTCCAGCCGGTGCAGCCGTTCGTGCGCGTGCATCCGGGCGAACAGACCCTGGTCGCGTTCCGGGCGACCAACAATTCGAACCATCCGATCACCGGCACCGCCAGCTTCAACGTGACGCCCCTGGTGGTCGGCCCCTATTTCGATAAGATCGAATGCTTCTGCTTCACCGAACAGACCCTGCAGCCGGGCGAGAGCGCCGACCTGCCGGTGACGTTCTTTGTGTCGCCGGAGATCCTAAAAGACAAGAACACGCGTGATATCGACGCGATTACCTTGTCTTACACGTTTTTTCAGGCCAAAAATCCGGCTAAGCCGACGGCGGAGAGCCGGTCCGGTACAGCCGATGCGGCACCGATCCAGGTTGGTGCACTGGTACCAGCCGATTCTTCGCCTTCACTTCGTCCCGTGAAAGAGTCTTCCCGATGAGCGAAACCACCGCCGGTCATCCCAAGCACCAGTTCCATCTGGTCGCCCCCAGCATCTGGCCCCTGATCTCGGCCGTCTCGGCCGGCGCCATGTTCGGCGGCGCCGTGCTCGGCATGCACGGCCATGGCTGGATCCTGGCCGAGATCGGCTTAGCCTTCGTGCTGTTCTGCATGTTCATGTGGTGGCGCGACGTCATCAAGGAAGCGGTGGTCGAGCATCACCACACGCCCATCGTCCAGATCGGCCTGCGCTATGGCATGACGCTGTTCATCTCGTCCGAGGTGATGTTCTTCGTCGCCTTCTTCTGGGCCTTCTTCGCCTCCAGCCTTTATCCGGTCGGCGGCGTCTGGCCGCCCAAGGGCATCACGCCGTTCGACCCGTTCCATCTGCCGTTCCTGAACACGCTCATCCTGCTGCTGTCGGGCACGACGGTCACCTGGGCGCATCATTCGCTGATCGAGGGCGACCGCAAGGGCCTGCTGCAGGGCCTGGGCATCACGGTGCTGCTGGGCCTGACCTTCACCAGCCTGCAGGCGATCGAGTATGGCGAGGCGCTGTTCAGCTTCGACGGCAACATCTTCGGCGCCACCTTCTTCATGGCGACCGGCTTCCATGGCTTCCATGTCATGGTCGGCACGATCTTCCTCGCTGTCTGCTGGGTCCGTGCCTACAAGGGCCAGTTCAAGCCGGATCATCATTTCGGCTTCGAGGCGGCCGCCTGGTACTGGCATTTCGTCGACGTGGTCTGGCTGTTCCTGTTCCTGGGCGTCTATGTCTGGGGCGGCCACGGCATCGTGCCGCCGGCGGAATAACCCGTTAGAACGGGTGCGGGCCGGAGCCGATCCGACCCACCCCGCAAGATCCATGGCGGCGCCCGGCTGTCGGCATGTCCATGCCGATGACCGCGCCGCCATTTTTTATGGGGCCCCGCTTTGGGCCATCCCGAGTTCCAGCATGTCCACAGCTATCCAGTTCCTGAAGACCCGGTTCCGGTTCACCCTCTGGCCGACGCTGTTCACCATCCCGGCGATCCTCTTGACGCTATGGCTCGGCACCTGGCAGGTCCAGCGGCTCGCCTGGAAGACCGCGCTGATCGCCGAGCGCGAGGCGGCTTTCACCGCCCCGCCGATCGCGCTCCCGGATAGTTTGGACGCCGCCCGCACGCTCGAATTCCATCGCGTCGGCGCCGAGGGAACGTTCCTCAACGACAAGGAACTCTATATCGGTGCCTTCTCGACGCGCGACGTCGAGGGTTATCAGGTCGTGACCCCGTTCCGCCTGACCGACGGCAGGATCCTGCTGGTCAACCGCGGCTGGGTCCCGGAGGCGCGCAAGGATCCCGCCAACCGGCCGGACGGCCAGATCGCCGGCCCGACCAAGGTCGCCGGCATCCTGCGCGTGCCGTTCGTGCCCAAGAGCATGTTCTCGAGCCTGGTGCCGACGCCGATCAACAAGCCGAACGAGAATTTCTGGTTCTATGTCGACATCCCCGGCATGGTCGCCAAGGACGGTCTCGATCCGGCGCAGGTGCTGCCGTTCTATATCGAGGCTGATGCGACGAAGAATCCGGGCGGGTTTCCGGTCGGCGGCCAGTCGCGCATCGACCTGCCGAACGACCATCTGCAATATGCCATCACCTGGTACAGCTTCGCGCTGATCCTGGCCGTGATCTATTTCGTCTATCACTATCGCAAACCCGAACAGCCTTAAGGTCCGCCGATGACGCCCTATCAGCAGCTCGAAGCCCGCTTCGCCCGCCGCGGCACGCTCAACGAGGCCCTGTCGGTCCTGAATTGGGACTATAGCTCGATGATGCCGAGCGGTGGGGCCGCGGCCCGCGCCGAACAGATGTCGACGCTAGAAGTGATGGCGCACGAAATCCTGACCGCGGCCGATCTGCCCGAGCTGTTCGACCAGGCCCAGGGCCAGAACGAGCTGGGCGACTGGCAGCGCGCCAATCTCAAGGAAATGCGCCGCGACTGGCTGCACGCGACCGCCGTGCCGGCAAACCTGGTCGAGACCCTGTCCAAGGCCGGCGTCGAGTGCGAGATGGCCTGGCGCGAGGCACGGCCGGCCAATGATTTCGCCAGCATCCTGCCGAAGCTGCGGCGCGTGCTGGAACTGACCCGCGAGGTCGCGGCGGCCAAGGCGGCGAAGCTCGACAAGCCGCTCTATGACGCGCTGCTCGATGCCTATGAGCCCGATGGTTCGGCCGCCGAAATCGACCGGCAGTTCGGCGCGCTCTCGGCCTTCCTGCCGGGCGCGATCGGCGCGGCGATCGAGCGGCAGAAATCCCGTCCGGCGCCGATCCAGCCCTTGGGTCCGTTTCCGATCGAGCTGCAGAAACAGGTCGGCCAGAAGTTCATGGCGGCGCTGGGCTTCGATTTCGACCATGGCCGGCTCGACGTCTCGGCCCATCCGTTCTGCGGCGGCACGCCCGACGACGTGCGCATCACCACGCGCTATCGCGAGGATGATTTCGCCCGCGCCATGATGGGCGTGCTGCACGAGACCGGCCACGCGCTCTACGAACGCGGGTTGCCGGCCGATTGGCGCCGCCAGCCGGTCGGCCGCGCCCGCGGCATGAGCCTGCATGAAAGCCAGTCGCTGCTGATGGAGATGCAGGCCTGCCGCAGCCGCGAATTCCTCGAATTCGCCGCCCCCCTGCTCAAGGACACGTTCGGCGGCACGGGTCCTGCCTGGGAGGCCGACAATCTCTATCGCCTCAATACCCGCGTCTCGCGCAGTCTGATCCGCGTCGACGCCGACGAGGCGACCTACCCGGCCCATGTCATCCTGCGCTACCGGCTGGAGCGCGCGATGATCGAGGACCGGCTACAGCTCCAGGACCTGCCCGGCGCCTGGAATGACGGCATGCGCGAACTGGTCGGCGTCGCACCGCCGGACGACCGCGACGGCTGCCTGCAGGATATCCACTGGTATTGCGGCCTCTGGGGCTATTTCCCGACCTATACGCTGGGCGCCATGACCGCCGCCCAGCTGTTCCAGGCCGCGACCGCCCAAGACCCCTCGATCCGGCCGGGCCTCGCCAAGGGCGATTTCAAGCCGCTGCTGGGCTGGCTGCGCACCAACGTGCACCAGCGCGCCTCCTCGGTCTCCGCCCCGGAACTGCTGACCGACGCCACCGGCAAGCCGCTCGACACCGAGGCGTTCCAGCGGCATCTGCAGACGCGGTATTTGGGGGATTGATTCAAACCCTCCCCTGCATTTTGCGGGGGAGGGTGCCGAGCCTCGGCGAGGCGGGTGGGGGTAGTGCCGACGGACCCGGTGCTACAATCGCTTCGACGATCCTCACCCGGTTCGCTCACGCGAACCACCCTCTCCCGCAAAAAGCGGCAGAGGGCATCTGCCCCTGCATCCGCGGCGATGCTGCAATGCACAATCGGCCCTCGTGAAACGCGGCCGCTACCCGATATGATCCTGTGTATCGGCGCCGATTTGCTCCTCAGCTTGCGGGCGCCTTACAAATACGGCTAAAGGGGGGGTGGACCTCGAATTGGGACCGCCCGGCTGGCCGCCGTGGCGGTTTTTGTTTTCGGAGGTTCGGCATCCCCATGAGCGACGGCGCGATGATCAAGCTCGACGCACTCGCCAAGCGCTTCCAAGGCCCGTCGGGGCAGGTGGGCGCGCTCGACGACGTATCGCTGGAGATCGCGGAGGGCGAGATCTTCGGCGTGATTGGCCGCTCCGGCGCCGGCAAGTCGACGCTGCTCCGCGCGATCAATCTGCTGGAACGGCCGGACCAGGGCCGGGTCATCGTCGGCGGGGTCGATCTCACGGCCTTGGCGCCCGATGCGCTCCGGCTCGAACGCCGGCGCATCGGCATGATCTTTCAGCATTTCAACCTGCTGGCCCGGCGCAGCGTCTACGACAATGTGGCGCTGCCCTTGGAGCTGGCCGGCCTCACGCAGCGGGAGATCAAGGACCGCGTCACGCCGCTCCTGGAGCTGGTGGGCTTGGCCGACAAGGCGGGGCAGGTGCCGGCCAAGCTGTCGGGCGGCCAGAAGCAACGCGTCGGCATCGCCCGCGCGCTCGCCGCCGAGCCCAAGATCCTGCTGTCCGACGAAGCGACCTCGGCCTTGGACCCGCAGACGACGCGCTCGATCCTCAGCCTGCTCAAGGACATCAACCAGCGCCTGGGCCTGACCATCGTGCTGATCACCCACGAGATGTCGGTGGTGCGCGAGATCTGCGACCGGGTTGCGGTCATGGAATCGGGCCGCATCGTCGAGCTGGGCTCGACCTTCGACGTGCTGACCCGGCCGGCCCATCCGCTCGCCAAGGAAATCGCCCGCGGGCTGGAGCCGGAGCTGAAGCTCGATCAGCTGTTCGGTGAGCGCTTCTCGCCCCTGCCGGTGCCGGGTGGCAGCACCATCCTGCGCATCGCCTTCAGCGGGCCCAACGCCGAAACGCCGGTGATCGCCGACCTGGTGCGGCGCTTCAACGTCGATCTCAATATCCTGTCGGGCACGATCGACCATATCCAGGATCGCCCCTACGGCGTGATGAAGGTCGAGGTCACGGGTGCCACCGACGCGGTCGTGGCCCATCTCAAATCCCTCGAACTCGGTGTGGAGGTGCTGGGCTATGTCCGAAGCGCTCTTAGAACAGCTCTTTGACAGTCTGACCGACACGCTGGCCATGGTCGGCACCGCGTCGCTGGTGGCGCTGCTGCTCGGCACCGCGCTGGGCGTCGTGCTGTTCGCTACGACCGAGCGCGGGTTGTGGCGTCAGCCTGTGGTCAGCCGCGGCTTGGGCGCGTTGGTCAATGCCACGCGCTCGACCCCCTTCATCATCCTGATGGTTGCGATCATCCCGTTCACGCGCCTCATCGCCGGCACCTCGATCGGCACGGGCGCCGCGATCGTGCCGCTGGCCGTCGCGGCCGTGCCGTTCTTCGCGCGCCTGGTCGAATCGGCGCTGCGCGAGGTCGACCGCGGCTTGATCGAGGCGGCGCAGGCGATGGGTGCGACGCCGCGCCAGATCCTGTGGAAGGTGCTGCTGCCCGAGGCGATGCCCTCGCTCAGCCGCGGCCTGACGCTCACCATCATCAGCCTGATCGGCTATTCCGCCATGGCCGGCGCCGTCGGCGGCGGTGGGTTGGGCGATCTCGGCATCCGCTACGGCTATCAGCGCTTCAACCCGACGGTCATGCTGGCCGTGGTCGTGGTGCTGATCGTCCTCGTGCAACTGGTGCAGAGCCTGGGCGATCTCGCGGCCCGGCGCCTGCAGAAAAAGTAAGGATATTTTCTCGATGAAGCTCACGTTTCTGGCCGTGGCGCTCGCCGGTCTGCTCTCGACTCAACTTTCCCACGGCGCCTCGGCCGAGACCATCAAGATCGGCGTTACCGGCGGTCCCCATGCCGAGATCATGGAGGCGGTGAAGACCGAGGCCGCCAAGTCCGGCCTCGACCTCAAGATCGTCGAGTTCTCGGACTATATTCAGCCGAATGCGGCGCTGGCCCAGGGCGATCTCGACGCCAATTCCTACCAGCATCAGCCGTTCCTGGATCAACAGATCGCCGACCGCGGCTACAAGATCGTCTCGGTCGCCAAGACCGTCGTGTTCCCGATGGGGATCTATTCCAAGAAGGTGAAGAGCCTCAAGGACCTACCGACCGGCGCGCAGATCGGCATCCCGAACGATCCGACCAATGGCGGCCGCGCGCTGCTGCTGCTGGAACAGGCCGGCGTGTTCAAGCTCGACCCGACCAAGGGGCTGAAGTCGACGCCGCTCGATATCGTGTCGAACCCGAGGAAGGTGAAGATCGTCGAGATCGAGGCGCCGCAGCTGCCGCGCACGCTCGACGACCTCAGCGCGTCCGCGATCAACACCAACTATGCGCTCACATCCGGTCTGACGCCATCCAAGGACGCGATCATCCTCGACGGCGCCGACTCGGCCTATGTCAACGTGCTGGCGGTGCAGATCAAGGACAAGGACAAGCCCTGGGTCGCAAAGCTGATCGCCGCCTATCACTCGGACGCGGTCAAGGCGTTCATCGATGCGAAGTACCAGAAGGCCGCCATTCCGGCCTGGTAACCGCCGATGACGACACTGGAATCCCCCACCTCACCCAACCTCTCCGCCCCCGGGGGCGGAGGGGAGCTCAAACGATAATGTCCCTCTCCGCCCCATTGGGGCGGAGAGGCTAGGTGAGGTGGGGAACGCCCGGCGCTCTGATGCGTCGGCCGAGCGGCGCCTTCAGTGCAGAGGCGGCATCGGGTTTGCGCGTGTTGCGGCGGGGTGTGGCGAGCGATAGGGTTCGTGACACCCCGTTTTCGTTTGGAATCCCGCCTTTGCGCTACATCAGCACGCGTCAGCCCGTCCCCGCCCGCGAAACCCTCGGTTTCGAAGATGTTCTGATCGCCGGCCTGGCACCGGACGGCGGGCTCTATGTCCCGACCGAGCTGCCGGTGTTCTCCGCGGCCGAGATGCGCCGCTTCCGCCAGCTCACCTATGCCGAGCTCGCGGCCGAGGTGCTGACACCGTTCGTCGGCGACGCGTTTCACCGCGACGAGCTGCTGGGTATCCTGGAGGACGCCTATGCCGGCTTCGACCATCGGGCGGTCGCCCCGCTGAAACAGATCGGCTCCGGCGAATTCCTGCTCGAGCTGTTCCATGGGCCGACCATCGCCTTCAAGGATTACGCGCTGCAGGTGCTGGGCCGGCTGTTCGACGCTGTGCTGGCGCGCCGCGGCGAGCGGGTCACCATCGTCGGCGCCACCTCGGGCGATACCGGTTCGGCCGCGATCGAGGCCTGCCGCGACCGTGAGAATATCGACATCTTCATCCTCTACCCCCATGGCCGCACCTCGGCGGTGCAGCGCCGGCAGATGACCACGGTCCGGTCGCCGAACGTGCGCACACTCGCGGTCGAGGGCAGCTTCGACGATTGCCAGGATCTGGTGAAGGCGATGTTCGCCGATGCCCCGTTCCGCGACCGTCACCGCCTGTCGGCGGTCAATTCGATCAACTGGGCCCGGATCGCGGCCCAGGTCGTCTATTATTTCGCCGCCGCCGTGGCGCTGGGCGCGCCCGACGTGCCGGTCTCCTTCGCGGTGCCGACCGGCAATTTCGGCAATGTCTATGCCGGCCATGTCGCCCGCTCGATGGGCCTGCCCGTGGCGGAGCTTGTCATCGGTACCAACCGGAATGATATTCTGTATCGCTTCATCGAAACCGGCGAGATGCGGATCACCTCAGTCGAACCCAGCCTCAGCCCGAGCATGGATATCCAGGTGTCGAGCAATTTCGAGCGGCTGCTGTTCGAAGTGTCCGGGCGCGACGGTGCCGGTCTGGCCGCCGCCATGGCCGAGTTCCGCAAGACCGGCAACCTGCCGGCCAGCCGTGAGACCTGGGACAAGACCCGCTCGCTGATCAAGGCTCACCGGGTCAGCGATGATGAGACCCGCGCCATGATCGCCCAGGTCTATCGCGAGACCGGCGAGATGCTGGATCCGCACAGCGCCATCGCCGTCGCCGCCTCACGCGCCAAGGGCCGGAAGGACGGCACGCCGCGCGTGGCGCTCGCCTGCGCCCATCCGGCCAAGTTCCCCGATGTGGTCGAGGAAGCGACCGGCCGCTATCCGGCACTGCCGGCCCATCTGGCCGATCTGTTGAGCCGTCCCGAGCGGGAGACGCCGGTCGCCAATGATCTGAACACAGTCGAGGCCTATATCGCCGCCAATGTCACCGGTCGCAACGAGGGAGACCGGGCATGAGCGCGCGCGTCACCACGCTGCCCGGCGGCTTGCGTGTCGTGACCGAGGATATGCCCTGGGTCGAGACCGTGTCCTTGGGCGTCTGGGTCGATGTCGGCACCCGCAACGAGCCGGCCGAGATCAACGGCGTCGCCCATCTCCTTGAGCATATGGCGTTCAAGGGCACCGAGCGCCGCTCGGCGCGGGCGATCGCCGAAGAGGTCGAGAATGTCGGCGGCCATCTGAACGCCTATACGTCGCGCGAACAGACTGCCTTCTATGCCAAGGTGCTGAAGGAGGATGTGGGCCTGGGCGTCGATATCCTGTCGGACATTCTGCAGCATTCGACCTTCGATCCGACCGAACTCGAGCGCGAGCGCACGGTCATCATCCAGGAGATCGGCCAGGCGCAGGATACGCCCGACGACGTGATCTTCGACCAGTTCCAGGAGACGGCCTATCCGGACCAGGCCATGGGCCGGCCGGTGCTGGGCGAGGCCGAGATCATCAAGACCATCGGCCGCGATGCCGTCGCCGGCTACATGCACCAGCATTATTCGGCAGACCGCATGGTGCTGTCGGCCGCCGGCGCGCTCGACCATGACCGGCTGGTCGATCTCGCCGAAAAATCCTTCAACGCCCTGCCGGCCTACCGCGGCGAACCGGTCGAGGCCGCGCGCTACCGGGGCGGCGACCAGCGCGAGGACAAGGACCTGGAGCAGGTCCATCTGGTGCTGGGCTTCCCGGGCGTCTCCTATGCCGACGATGACTATTACGTCGCCTCCACCCTCTCGACCGTGCTCGGCGGCGGCATGTCGTCGCGCCTGTTCCAGGAGATCCGCGAGAAGCGCGGGCTGGTCTATACGGTCTATTCCTTCGCCTCCTCCTACGCCGACGGCGGCATCTTCGGCGTCTATGCCGGCACCGGCGAGGACGAGGTCGAGGAGCTGATGCCCGTGCTGTGCGACGAGATCGTCAAGTCAGCCGACACGATGACCGAAGACGAGGTCGCCCGTGCGCGCGCCCAGCTGAAGGCCAGCATCCTGATGGGGCTGGAGAGCACGTCGGCGCGCTGCGAGCATGTCGCGAGCCAGCTCCTGATCTATGGCCGCCCGATCGAGGTGCCGGAACTGGTGCGCAAGATCGACGAGGTCGATCTCAGCGCCGTGCAGAGCCTCGCCCGGCGGATCTTCTCCGGTGCGCCGACCTTCACGGCGCTGGGTCCGATTGCCAAGGTCGAGGGCTTCGACCGTATCCTGGACCGTCTCAAGGCATGAGCCGGCAGGCGATGACGGTTCGGACGGGGGCATGCAATGCCTGACGTGCCGCGTCTCGCCGGCTTCTTCGCCGTGCAGCCGCCGTTCGTCCGGCTGGACGGCGGCCGCGTGCATCTCCGGCCGCCCGACCGGTCCGACTGGGGCGCCTGGAGCGAGCTGCGCGCGGCCTCGCGCGGCTTCCTGCAGCCGTGGGAGCCGGCCTGGAGCGACGACGCGGTCGGCAAGGCCGCGTTCCGCCGGCGGCTTGCCCGCTATGCGCTCGATTGGCGCGACGACGAGGGCTATGCCTTCTTCCTGTTCGACAATATCGACGGCGAGCTGCTGGGCGGCATCGGCCTGTCGAACGTCCGGCGCGGCGTCGCCGAGACCGCCAGCCTCGGCTATTGGACCGGCCAGCGTTTCGCCCACCGCGGCTACATGACCGAGGCGCTTCGGCTGATGCTGGTGTTCGCGTTCGAGCGGTTGCGCCTGCACCGGGTCGAGGCCGCCTGCCTGCCGACCAACGTGCCCAGCCGCGGCTTGCTGGTCAAATCGGGGTTCCGCGAGGAGGGCTATGCGCGGAAATACCTGTGTATCGACGGGATCTGGCAGGATCACGTGCTCTATGCCCAGCTGCGCGAGGAATGGCTCGCCGGCCGCCTGCCGACCGGCGGCATCGAAGCGTGATGCTGAAGCCTCCTGACAGAACGCTGTCAGGAGCGCTTCGCTAGTCTCCTCCTTGAGCGTCGTCGACCGGCGACGCCAGACCATCGAGGGAGTAACGCCATGTCCGCCGCCCCATCCCGTCCGCATGCCGCCGTCTGGGTCGAAATTCCGGCCAACGACCTGGATCGCGCGACGCGCTTTTACGAAACCATTCTCGCCACCAGCCTGCGCCGCGAAAAGATCGGGTCGTCGGAACTGGCCGTGCTGCCCTATGGCGAGGCCGGCTCCGGGGGTGCGATCGTCAAGTCGGCGAGCCTCGTGCCCTCGACGACTGGCACGCTCGTGTTCCTGAATTGCGACCAGGGCCTGGATCAGGTGCTGGCCCGGGTCGAGCCGGCCGGCGGCACGTTCGACGGCCCCGTCGTGACCCTGCCGGAGCGGATGGGCCGCTATGCCCGCATCCGGGATTGCGAAGGCAATTGCGTGGGCCTGCATGAGCGCGGCTGAGCCGGGGCCGCACCATGCGTAGGGCCGACCGGCTCTTTCGCATCGTCCAGGCGCTGCGCGGGGGCCGGCTGGTCACCGCGCAGCAGCTGGCGCATAAGCTGGAAGTGTCGGACCGCACGATCTATCGCGACGTGCGCGACCTGATGCTGTCCGGCGTGCCGATCGAGGGCGAGGCCGGCGTCGGCTATGTGCTGCGCCGCGGCTTCGACCTGCCGCCGCTGATGTTCGAACGGCACGAGATCGAGGCGCTGGTGCTGGGCGCCCGCATGGTCCAGGCCTGGGGCGGCATCGGCCTGGCGCAGGCTGCCCAGGATGCCTTGCAGAAGATCGCCGCAGTGACGCCGCCGGCACTGGCCGAACGGTTCGAGCGCATCCTGCTCTATGCCCCCGGCTACAAGATGCCGCCGCCGCTGCGCCGCCGTTTCGACGAGGTGCAGGCGGCCCTCGACGGCCGCAATCTGGTCGATCTCGCCTATCGCGCCAAGGACGGCAGCGAAAGTCAGCGCCGCATCCGGCCACTCGGCCTCTATTTCTGGGGCGGCGTCTGGACGCTCGCCGCCTGGTGCGAATTGCGCAATGATTTCCGGACCTTCCGGTTGGACCTGATCACCGGCTTCGACGCGCTCGACGAGAGGTTCCGCACCGAGCCGGGGCGTACGCTCGCCGACCTGATGGCCCGCTACGCCGGGCTGCCGGGCGTCGAAACGACGGCGCGACCACTCGACGCACCCGCATCCAAGCTCGCCGACGCTCCGTAATGCCCCATGCGAGTCGGTGAGGGCATCGATCTCGGCGGTTTCGGGGGCGGAATGAGTAGAATTTTGACGCGGCTGGCAATCGCGATCGCCGGCGCGCTGGTGTCGATCCGGTCGATCGGCGGGGCGGCGGCCCAGGACCTGTTCGAGAGCGGCAAGATGAAAATGACAACACCAAGGGTTGCCGTGCCCATGATCATCGCCGTCGCCTGCCTGTTCATGGCGACGACGGTCCGTGCCGAAGAGGCCGATACCGCCGTCTACGAGGCGTTCGGCCGCAGCGATGGCATCACCAAGATCGTCGGCGACGGCGTCGATCGGTTGCTGGCGGACGACCGGATCAAGGCCCGCTTCGCCGATGCCAACATCCCTCGCCTGAAACGGATGCTGAGCGCCCAGTTCTGCGTGCTGCTTCACGGCCCGTGCAAATACGAAGGTCTGACGATGAAAGACGCCCATGAGGGCATGGGCCTCCGCACTGCCGATTTCAACGCGCTCGTCGAGGATTTCCAGCTGGCGATGGACGACTATAAAGTGCCGTTTCGGGATCAGAATAAATTATTGGCTCTGTTGGCGCCGATGCAGCGGGATATCGTGACCAAATGATCCGATACCCTTTCGCCGGGCTCGCCGGCGTCTTGCTGCTCGCGGTCGTCGGCGCCGAAGCGCGTGCCGCAGATGTATCGATCTCCGAGCGGGACATGGCGTTCGTGCCGGACCATGTGACGATCAAACAGGGCGACCGGATTATCTTCCGCAACGACAGCGACCTGTCGCATCAGGTCATCGTCGCGAAGGGAGCGGCCCCGGACATGGCGCTCGCGAAACAGCATCGCGGCGAAACCGCGACACTGACCATTTCGGCACGCGGCACGCTTGAAATCGGCTGTGACTTCCATCCGATGATGACGCTCACGGTCACCGTCGAATAGCGCCGGAAACGATCGTTACGGCCGCGTGACGTTCTCCTCGACCGCGTTGGTCGCGATCAGCGGCACGCCAGCCTTAGCCAACGACACGGCAAGGGTAGAGGAAGTGACGTTCTTGACGATCAGCCGGCAGCGGCGTGGCAAGAGGGCCTTCAGCAGCCGGCCGACCGGGACGGCCGGACTGTCGGTCAGCAGTTTGGCTTCGATGGTCACCAGCGGTGCTGTGACCGGCAGATGGCTGATGAAGGTCGGATCGATCGTCGGCAGTTCGAACGCGACGGCGCGGAACAGCGACGAGACCGTCATGGTGACGTCGGTCAACCGGGCCCGCGCCGTGTCGCGGCCGACCTCGCGGATTTCGACGACCAGCCGTTTCTTGCCGGAGGGACCGAGCGTGCGGGCGACATTCAGCCAGTGTTCGGCGTCGCGGCGATGGGTGAGTGTGGCCAGCCGCACCGGGGTCAAGATCAGGTCGGTTCGGTCCTGGTGAATTTCGGACAGCACGCGTTCTGCCGCCCCGGTCAGCAGCAGCAGCTCGGTCTGCGGCACATATTCCGAGCGGCCGAGGGCCAGCAGGGTCGATTGCGCACCCTCGAGATCGGTCGGCAACCGGCAGAGCACGATCGGCGCCGGATGATTGGTATCGGTTCTGACGGTCTGGAACAGCACCTCGGCCGTGATCAGCTTCGCGCGCATCGCCTTGATCGCGGCGTCTTCCAGCCGCTTGCGCTCCCGGGTCAGCCGCGCTTCGAGCGCATTGACGATGGCGTTTTCCGGCATCGTGTCGTCGACATCGACTTCGATCGTGGTGGCGAAGCCGGTGACGTCCGTATCGGCCATTTCGGGGAAATCCCCAACTAGCTTTTCCCGGATTTCGGCGGCGATGGTCCGTGCCTTGAACTGCGCCTCAGCCTCGTCCAATTCGGTGAAACAGACGAGAAAGCCGTCGTCGGCGGTTCGGCTGAACACGTCCGTGTCGCCCAGATGGCGGCGCAGGATGCTTTCGGCGGCTTGAAACGACCGTTCGGCGACGGCCGGCCAGCGGTCGCCCAACGCCGTGCGGACCTCGGCCAGACCGACCAGTTGGACCTTGCCGGCGACGATCGTGCCGGTCTTGCCGGCGTGCTGCAGCGCCTTGCGCACCGCCTGCTCGAAACTCTTGTCGGCTGGCAGCTGGGCTCGCTGGGTCAGCATCATGATGCGATAGGGCTTGCCGTCCGGCTGCGGGATCGTCGTCACCACGATCTCGCCCGGCAGCAGATCACCCTTGCGGTGGCGAAGCCGGACCGATATCCGGCTCGTCATTTCGGTGCCCAGCGTCAATTGCCGCTCGACCGTCGGCCGTTCCGCCGGATCGATGATTTCGGTATAAGGCTTGCCGATCAGTTCGAACACGCTCCAGCCGAATTGTTTCGTGACGGCGGTATTGACCATGGCAAAACGGCCCTGGTCGTCAATGACGCCCAGCGCCTGATCCAGCACGCCGAAGACGGAGGCCAGCAGTCGCTGGGTCGTTTCCCGTTCGATCTCGGCCCGCTTGCGCGCAGTGATGTCGCGGCCCATGCGCACGAAATTGATCGGCTTGCCCTCAGGCGACAGGATGACGATGGTACTGACCTGCATCCAATGCGGCTTGCCGGTTTTGCTCTTCGCCTGAACCTCGATCTCGACCGGCGCGCGCTGCTCGTAGGCGTCGCTCATTTGCGTGATCAGGCGCGGTAGCGCCTCCGCCGGATAGAGCATTGCCAGACGCTGCCCGATCAATTCATCAGCACTATAGCCGGAGGTGTCTTCGACCGCCGCGTTGGCATATTGGATCAGCGGACCGCCGGGTGCGTTCAACGCCGCATCGGTAACGACAATGGTTTCCTTCGCTCGCGCGACGAAGGTGCGGAGAATCGAAAGAAGTTCATGGTCCGCCAGGGCCTTGTCAGCCATTTTGGTGCTTCCAGACGAACATGCGTGAGAGGGCGCGTCGACGCTGTGGTCGTGCGGCCGATCTTGGGTGCCCAATCCTCTAGCACCAACGGCGCATCTTAGATGCGCGTTCCTTAATTCATCGCAAAGATGAGCGGGTGTCGAAATGCGCCTTAGGCGTGTCCCGCCTCGGTCGACAGCATGCGGGCATCGATGCCCAGGCGGCCGATCGCGCGCTCCCACTTGGTGTCGTGGACATGGTCGAACACGATCGCCTCGTCGGCCGGCGCATGCAGCCAGCTGTTGCCTTGGATTTCGATGTCCAACTGGCCGGGCCCCCAGCCGGCATATCCCAGCGCCAGCAGGGTCTGGCGCGGGCCGGTGCCCTGGCCGATGGCGCGCAGGATGTCGAGCGTCGCGGTCAGCGCCAGATCATGGCCGACGACCAGGGTGCCTTCCTCGACATAGTCGCAGCTATGCAGCACGAAGCCGCGCGCGGTTTCGACCGGGCCGCCGAAATGCACCTTGGTCGGCTTCAGCTCGTTTTCGGTCGCGACCGACAGATGCTCCATCAGCTCGGGCACGGTCAGGCTGTCGAGCGTCTTATTGATGACCAGACCCATGGCGCCGTCCGACGTGTGGGCGCACAGGTAGATCACCGACTTGTGGAAGCGGATATCGCGCATCTGCGGCATGGCGATCAGAAGCTGCCCGGTGAGATAGCCGGTGCCCGGCCTCTCGGGGGGAGCTTGGAGGGACTTCGAAGGGATCGCCGTACGTCGCATCTCTAGACAGATAACGCCGCACCCCTTTGCCCGCAAGCGGCAAGGGGCGTCGGCACTTGGGTCGCGACAAGTTGAACCTGGACTTGGGACGAGTTGCGGTACAAGAAGATCATCATGCTGTTCCGTTTCTGGCCTGCCCTCTTCGCCCTCTCCCTCGTCACCCTCGGTCAGGCCCGGGCGGATGACTATGCATCCGATTGGGGCACGACCGACCAGGGTGCGGTGCGCCTGGTCGTCTCGCCGGCCAAGGATGGCGCGCTCAAGCTGGGGCTCGATTTCAAGCTGCAGCCGGGCTGGAAGATCTATTGGCGCTCGCCCGGCGATGCCGGCCTGCCGCCGACCGTCGATTGGACCGGGTCCGACAATGCCACGGTCGGCGATTTCGCCTGGCCGGTGCCGGAGCGGTTCGAGCAGTCGGGACTGGAGACCTTCGGCTATCACGACGACATGCTGCTGCCGGCAGCGGTCACGGTGCCGAGCCCCGGTCAGCCGGTGCATCTGAAGGCCGCCGTCGATTTCCTCACCTGCCGCGAACTCTGCGTGCCGAACAATGTCACGCTCGATCTGGCCGTGCCGGCCGGGCTCGAAGGTCCCGGTCCCTATGGCGATCTGATCTCCCGTTTCCAGGCGCGCGTGCCCGGCGACGGCAGTGCCGGCGGCCTGACGGTCGAGGCGGCATCGATCGGCGGTACCGGCAAATCGGCCCGGCTCGATATCAAGCTCAGTGCAGCGCCGCCGATCGGCCGGCCCGACGCCATCGTCGAGGATGCCGGCCCTGTCGTGTTCGGCCCGCCGACCATGGCCGGCGGCGGGCTCGAGACGCATCTGGTGCTGCCGGTGCTGGATGGCGCCGACCAGCTCTCGACCCTGCTCGGCAAGCCGCTGACCTTGACTGTGATCGACCGCATGGCCCCAGCCGAGGCGCCGCGCGCCGCCACGGTCACGCTCGCGGCGACGCCGCTCGCCGCTGCCGGCCCGGGCCTGGCAGACTTCCTGCTGGTCATGGCCGTCGCCGTGCTGGGCGGCTTCATTCTGAATTTCATGCCCTGCGTGCTGCCGGTGCTGTCGATCAAGCTGTTGGCGCTGATCGGCGAGGCCGGTCACGGGCGCCGGCAACTGCGGGCGAGTTTCCTTGCCTCCGCCGCCGGCATCCTCGCCTCGTTCCTGGCCATGGCGACGGCGCTCATTGCCGCCAAATCCGCCGGCCTGTCGATCGGCTGGGGCGTGCAGTTCCAGGAACCGGTCTTCTTGGCGGCGCTCGCGGCGCTCGTCACCCTGTTTGCCTGCAATCTCATGGGCTGGTTCGAAATCCAGCTGCCCTGGTGGCTGGCCGGCCGGCTGCAGGGCGGCGGCTCGTCGCTCGCCGGCAGCTTCATCTCCGGCGCGTTTGCCACCCTGCTGGCGACGCCTTGCTCGGCGCCGTTCCTGGGCACGGCGGTGGGCTTTGCCTTGGCCGGCGGTCCCGCCGACATCCTCATTATCTTCGCCTGCCTGGGCCTGGGCCTGGCGCTGCCCTATCTGGTCGTGGCGGCCGTGCCGGCGCTGGCGCGCTTCCTGCCGCGGCCCGGGCGCTGGATGCTGACGCTGCGCAGGATCCTGGGCCTGCTGCTGGCCGGCACCGCCTTGTGGCTGGTCTGGATCCTGAGCGATCAGGCCGGGCTCGCGGCTGCCGGCGCGGTCGCGGCGCTGGGCCTGGCGGCGACCTTGGCGTTGGCCTTCGGCCATCGATACCCGCGGCTCGGCCGGGGCTTCGCGCTCGCCTCGGCCGTGCTGCTGTTCGGCATGCTGGCGCCGCCGGCGTTTCTGGTGCAGACCGGCTCGGCCGCGGCGCTCGGCGCCGGCTGGGCGCGCTTCGACCCGGCGGCGATCGGGCCGGCGGTATCCCGCGGCCAGGTCGTGTTCGTCGACGTCACCGCCAGCTGGTGCCTGACCTGCCAGGTCAACGAGCGGCTGGTGTTGGACAAACCCGACGTGAAGGCCGCGCTCGGCGCCGGCAATGTCGTCGCCATGCGCGCCGACTGGACCCGGCCCGACCCGGCCATTGCCGATTTCCTGAAGCGCTATGGCCGCTACGGCATCCCGTTCAATGTGGTCTATGGCCCGGGTGCGCCCGAGGGCTTGCCGCTGTCGGAAGTGCTGACCACGTCGGCGGTGCAGGACGCGCTCAGCAAAGCCCAGGGTGCCGCCAAATCCTGACGCGTGATTTTGTAAGATCCCGCGGCTAAGGTCGCGGTCGAACCCATCCACCCATCCCCAAGCACAGAGGAAGCGCCATGACGATCAAGATCGGTGACAAGATCCCGTCGGTGAAGCTGAAGCACATGACCGCCGACGGCCCGAAAGAGGTGCTGTCGGACGAGCTATTCGCCGGCAAGAAGGCCGTGCTGTTCGCGCTCCCGGGCGCCTTCACGCCGACCTGCTCCGCCAAGCATGTGCCGGGCTTCGTCACCAATCACGACGCGCTCGCCGGCAAGGGCATCGATCTGATCGCCTGCCTGTCGGTCAATGACGCCTTCGTCATGGGCGCCTGGGGCAAGGACCAGAAGGCCGAGGACAAGGTGCTGATGCTGGCCGACGGCAATGCCGACTTCACCAAGGCCGTCGGCCTCGACGCCGATTTCACCGGCTACGGCATGGGCATCCGCTCGCAGCGCTATGCCATGCTGCTCGAGGACGGCGTGGTCAAGCTGCTGAACGTCGAAAAGCCGGGCGCCTTCGAAGTTTCGACCGCCGAGACGGTGCTGGCGGCGCTTTAAGGACCGTCAGACGGCGGCGGCCTTAGCGGCCGCCGCTTCGCGCACTTCGACCACGCCCTGGCGGGCGAGCGCGTCGGCCCGTTCGTTCTCGGGATGGCCGGCATGGCCCTTGACCCAGATCCATTCGATCTGGTGGCCCTTCAGCGCCTCTTCCAGCGCCAGCCACAGGTCGATGTTCTTGACCGGCTTCTTGTCCGCGGTCTTCCAACCGTTGCGTTTCCAGCCATGGATGAAGCGGGTGATGCCGTCCTTCAGGTACTGGCTGTCGGTATGGAGCTTGACCAGAGCCGGTCGCTTGAGCGCCGTGAGCGCCTCGACCGCCGCGGTCATTTCCATCCGGTTGTTGGTGGTCGGCATGGCGCCGCCGTGCAATTCCTTTTCGACCGCGCCATAGCGCAGGATCGCCCCCCAGCCGCCCGGGCCCGGATTGCCGCTGCAGGCCCCGTCCGTAAAGATCTCGACGGTCGGCAAATCGCTAGAGTCCATATTGTTCCGCGTGGCTGATGGTTCGATGGAACCGGAGTTTCCGGAGATATTCGCGCGGGTCCTTGGGGCGGACGAGGGCACCCGGCTGCTGGTTCAGCCAGTCATAGAGCCTGGTCAACAGAAAGCGAAGCGCGCTGCCGCGGGCCAGCACCGGCAGCGCCAGCCGCTCGGCCTCGCTCATCGGCCGGCGCGCCTGATAGGCCCGGACCAGAGCCGCCGCCTTGGTCGGATTGAACGCGGATTCGCCGTCGAACGCCCAGGCGTTGAGGCAGATCGCCAGGTCGTAGACCATGAATTCGGTGCAGGCGAAATAGAAGTCGATCACGCCTGACACGGCCTCGTCGCGAAAGAACACATTGTCCGGGAACAGGTCGGCGTGGCAGACGCCGGTCGGCAGATCCTGGGGCCAGATCGCCTCCAGCTCGGCCAGCTCCGCCTCGAGCTCTGCGGCGAGGCCCGGGGCGACCTCGTCGGCGCGCTCCCGGGTCGCGTCGACCAGGCGGCGCCAGCCGGGCAGCGACAGATCGTTGGCGCGCCGCATCGGGAAATCGGCGCCGGCCAGATGAAAGCGCGCCAGCGCATCGCCGACGCCGGTGCAATGGAACGGCTCGACCGTGCGCGGCCACAGGCCTTCGAGAAAGCTGATCAGCACCGCCGGCCGGCCGCACAGACGGCGCAGCACCGTGCCGTCGCGGCCCTTGATCGGCGTCGGGCAGGTGAAGCCGCGTGCGGCCAGATGCTCCATCAGCCCCAGGAAGAACGGCAGGTCCGCCTCGGCCACCCGCTTCTCGTAGAGCGTCAGAATGAAGCTCCCCCGTTCGGTCTGGATCAGATAGTTGGAATTCTCCACGCCCTCGGCGATGCCTTTGCAGGAGAGCACGGCGCCCAGGTCATATTCGGCGACGAATTGGGTGAGTTCACCGTCTGAGACGTCGGTGTAAACGGCCATCGTGCGGGGACAAGCTCCGAAAAAGGGGGCAGCGGATCGGGATCCGGGCGGGAAGCGCCATTCAACGGCATCAAGGGGCTGTCGAACAAGGACGAAACAGGTTGTCGCTGCGGGTGCACTTGTGCGGACCGGCGTCGCCCCCTACAATCCGGCCGCTTCTCCATGGTGCATCTCGCACCCACCGGCCGGTCATCCCAAACGACAGCCCAACGCGATCTAGGTCATCCATGTTCTTGCAGTCTTCCTTCCGCCGCACGCTCGCGCGTCGAGTGGCGCCTCTCGCGCTGATCCTCGTCCTCGGTGGCGCGCTTTCCGGCTGCAGCTGGTTCCGCGGCGAATATGACGACGGCAAGTGCCCGGTCGTCGCCATTCCGGACGATCTGTCCCATGTGACCCATTTCAACGGTCCGGGCACCGACTTTGCCAATGTGACGGTGACGGCGCTGCTGACCGACGCCACCGGCGGCTGTACCTTCGACAAGGGCGGCATCACGGTCGACATGACCGTCTCGCTGATCGCGCGGCTCGGGCCGGCTGCCGTCGACCGCAATGCCGACTTCGCCTATTTCGTCGCCATCCTGGATGCCAACGACAAGATCGTGGCGAAGCAGGTGTTCCCGGCGCCGATCGCGTTTGCCGAAAACCAGAATCGGCGCGGCTCGATCGAATCGATCACCCAGCGCATCCCGCTCCGGGATTACAAGCAGGCCGGCAAATACCGGATCGAGGTCGGCTTTCAGCTGACCCAGGAAGAGCTGTCGTATAACCGCGGCGGTCACTGACGCTTTTTGTCAGGCCCTCAGGCGCCGGGCGACCATCGGCGAACGCTTCGCGTTCGTCCGACGATCCACGGCCTTGGCTCGCGCCAGGGGGCGCGGGGCCTCAATGGCCCTGGAGAAGCTAGCTTCCTTCTGACGGCGGAGCGGCGACGGGGACGCTCCGCCTTGCCTTGATCGCGCGCCTGGCGCCGCCGGCGATGCCTTTCAGGCGGCGGCGGATGCTGACGCCGTCGAGCGGGTCGCGTTCCGGTTCCAGCACGACGCCGATCTCGGTGATCCGGTCGCCGTCCAGCTCGCGCACGATCAGGTCGACCAGGCCCAGATGTACCCGGTCGCCGATCACCGGCCGGCGGCCGATGCGCTGGCGCAGGAACAATCCGACCGGCTTGGCGCGATCGCCCAAGGTGGCGGGCAGGCCGTAGAGATCGACGAAAGTCGCCATCGGCACGGCCGGATCCAGCACGAAATCGCCCAGCGCCGCATCGGCGAGCGGTCCCGCCCGTTCGGCGAACAGGCGGTTCAGCACCTCCGTCGTCTCGGGCGGGGTCAGCGCCAGCACCACGTCGTTCGGCTGCAGCCGGTCCAACTGAGCGCGGTTCATCACCACGCCATCGCGCAGCACCGCGATCAGGCGCGTGCGTCGGGGCAGCGGCAATTGCTCGAACGAGCGGTCGAGCGCCGGCGCTCCCGACGGCACGCGATAGGCTGAAATCTCACGCGACCCGGCCGCTGCGATCTCCAGATCCAGGCGATGGCCATGGTGTTTGTCGCTGGGCATCTCCAGCCGCAGCCAGCGCGCCGCCGGTGCCACGGTCCAACCCTGCAGCACCAGCGAGGCCAGCACGACCAGGAACGCCACGTGGAAATAGGTTTCCGAATTGGGCAGGCGGGCGAGCGTCGGGATCATGGCCAGAAAGATCGGCACGGCGCCGCGCAATCCGACCCAGGCGACAAATATGCGCTCCTGTACGGTGAAGCGGAACGGGGTGAGGCAGATCCAGACCGCGATCGGCCGGGCGACCAGGATCAGCACCAGCGCCACCCCCAGCGCCGCCGGCGCCTGGGGCAACAGACGGTGCGGCGCCACCAGCAGGCCCAGCATGATGAACAGCACCAGCTGGCTCAGCCACGCCATGCCCTCGTGGAAGCGCAGGATGGTCTGGCTCGATTTCAGCCGGCTGTTGCCGGCGATGAGCCCGGCCAGATAAACCGCGAGGAAGCCCGAGCCTTCGACCAGCTGGGTGCCGGCGAACAGGCAGAGGGCGGCCGCCATGGCCAGGATCGGCTGCAGGCCGCCGGCGAGCGTCAGGCGATTGACCAGCTGGACCAGCACCATGCCGCCGGCGACGCCGATCACCGCCCCCAGCACCGCCTGCTGGGCCAGATGCAGCAACAGGTCGACGAAGGGCGTGCCGTCATTGCCGGAAATTACGGTCACCAGCGTCGTGGTCAGGAACACGGCGAACGGGTCGTTGAAGCCGGCTTCGGTCTCGAGCGTGGCGGCGACGCGCTGGCTGATGTCACGGCCGCGCTGATGCAGCAGCAGGAACACGGCGGCGGCGTCGGTCGAGGACACGATGGCGCCGATCAGCAGCCCCTGCCGCCAGCCGAGATTCAGGAAAAACACGGCGGCACAGCCGGCGATGGTCGCGGTGATGGCGACGCCGACGCTGGCCAGCACCATCGAAGGACCGAGCGCCAGGTTGAACACGCGCCGGCGCGTGTGCAGGCCGCCGTCGAACAGGATGATGGCGAGCGCCGCACTGCCGATCAGATAGGCCGAACCCGTCGAGGTGAAATGCAGGCCCAGCCCATCGACGCCGGCGACCATGCCCAGCGCCAGGAACGCCAGCAGCAACGGCGCACCGACGCGGCTCGACAGCACGCCGGCAACGATACCGGCGAGCAGCAGCAGCGAACCGATGAACACGAGCTGGTGGGCCTGCTCCATCCTCTTCTCCCGAAAATCCCTTGTCTCTCCAGGATATTACGAAAGCGAATTGGGCGAGAGCGTGGCACGCGCGGGGCAAACTGCGAATGGTTGGTTTCACGATCCTGGCGATTGGTTTCGCCGGTGTGTCGGATGGGCCTACAAATACGGCAGCATCAGCCGCGCCGCGGCATCCCGGAGTCGCCAGGCGAAGGCGCGTTTCACCAGGCGGCGGGCGGACAGACGGCGGCGTTGGGCGCGGATCATGAACTGGTCGAGCTCCGCTGCGAGCGCCGGGTCGTAGACTTCCATGTTCAGCTCGAAATTCAGCCGGAAGCTGCGCATGTCCCAGTTGGAGCTGCCGATCAGGCACCAGATGCCGTCGACCGTCATCAGCTTGGAATGTTCGAACGGCGGCGGGCTGCGCCAGATCTTGGCGCCGGTCGCCGCCAGCGGGCCGATCTGGGCGCGGAACGCCCAGTCGACGACGCGATGGTCGCTCTTCTGCGGCACGATGATGTCGACGCGCACGCCGCGCATCGCGGCCAGGCCCAGTGCCGTCAGCATGCGGTCGTCGGGCAGGAAATAGGGCGTCATGATGCGGATCGAGCGCCGGGCGCAGCCGATCGCCTGCAACATCAGATATTCGATCTTCTCCAGATCCTGGTCGGGGCCGGATGTCACGACGCGGGCGACCAGCTTGCCGACCGGCTCCGGCGTTGGAAACCAGACCTCGCCTGTCAGCGCCTCGCCGGTGGTGAAGACCCAATCCTCGGCGAAGGCGTCGATCAATTGGGCGACGACCGGGCCCTCGATGCGGAAATGCGTGTCGCGCACCAGATGGTCCGGCTCGCCGTCCGGATGGGCCCCCGCGACCAGGTTTTCATCGGCGATATTGAGGCCGCCGGTGAAGCCCAGTTGGCCATCGACGCACAGGATCTTCTTATGGGTGCGCAGATTGATGAACGGCATGCGCCAGGGCAGTTTCGAATGCAGGAAGCGCGCGACCGGCACGCCGGCACGCCTGAGCCGGCGATAGGCACCCGCCAGGAAATAGCCGCTGCCGACGCCGTCGATCAGCACGCGCACCGTGACGCCGCGGGCATGGGCGGCGGCCAGCGCCTCGATCACGGCGATGCCGGCGCCGTCGGCGCGGAAGATATAGCTCGACAGTGCGATGCTGGTCCGGGCCTGGCCGATCGCCGCGATCATCGCCGGATAGGCCTCGTCGCCGTTGCGCAGCAAGGTGACGCGGTTGCCGCCCTCCGCCGGGCGGCGGGTCAGGCGCCGGGCGGTCCGGTCGAGCGGGGCCAGATGGTCGGTGCGCTCGGTCGAGGCTTGTGGATGACCGGCCGTGCCATGCCAGGGGCGGCGGGCGCGCAGCCGGTGGGCGCGCCGGGTCACCCGGTTGATGCCGAACACCAGATAGAGCAGCGAGCCCAGCACCGGCGCCAGCCAGGCGATGCCGATCCAGCCGATCGACCCGCCGATGTCGCGCTTGCGCAGCAGCACATGCAGCGTCACCGGGATCGCCAGCAACAGATGCGCCCAGGCGAAAATCTGCCCGCCGGCATGGCCGAGATAATCCAGCAGTGCGCGTCTCCCGTGATCGAGCGCACCCTTATGCCATGATCCGCAAAAGAAAACCGCCCCGAGGCGCTGACCTCGGGGCGGTTTGTTTTTTTCCGGCCTGGAACGGCTGGCTTAGTGCAGGCGCTTCGGCAGCTCTTCGATCGCCTGATCGATCAGCTTGGAGGCGCGCTTCTTGTCGAGGCTCTCGACCAGCAGCAGCTTGGTCGTCTCGATGGCGACATCGACCGCGACGTTGCGGACCTCGGCCAGCGCCTTGGCTTCCGCCTGGGCGATCTTGTCGAGGGTCGAAGCCTCGCGACGCTTCAGCGCCGCATCGAGTTCGGCCTCGGCCTCGCGGCCGATGCGCTCGGCATCTTCCTTGGCCCGGGCGACGATGGTCTGCGCCTCGGCCAAGGCGTCACGCTGCTTGCGCTGATACTCGGCGAGCGTCGCCTCGGCCTCGGCGCGCAAGCGCTTGGCTTCCTCGATCTCGTCCCGGATGCGCGCGGCACGGGCATCGAGCCCACCGGTGACGCCGGGGGCGGCCTTCTTGACCAGGACCGCCACCGCCACCAGGAAGGCGAGGGCGATCCAGAACTCGACGTCGTGGAACAGTTCCATCAGGCGCGGCCCTTCATCACTTGGTCGACGGTGGCGCCGATCTGGGCCTCGTCGATCTCGTCACCGATCAGGCGGGCGGTCGCCGCCCGGGCGGCCTCGGTCGCGATCGTGCGGACGTTCGCCAATGCCGCGGCCTTGGCCGTCGCAATGCGGGTCTCGGCCGTGGCGGTCTTCTCGGCCAAAGCCGCGATCGCCGCCGCCTGACGCTTGGAGGCGATTTCGGCCAACCGGTCCTTGGTCTCGTTGACCGTGGCGTTGGCTTGCGCGCGCGCCTCGGTCAATGCCCGCTCATAGGCCTGGATGACGATGTCGATCTCGGCCTTGAG